>Ga0306921_10000085_pt1 | contig 63952 bp, 50 predicted proteins | sample sta12Cox44000080_FD_203760 | JGI IMG/M metagenome (GOLD analysis project Ga0306921, IMG submission 203760) | Lab enrichment of tropical soil microbial communities from Luquillo Experimental Forest, Puerto Rico - statoxic.12C.oxic.44.000.080 (v2)... | ecosystem: Environmental > Terrestrial >... | reverse complement strand
GCGTGTCGTCGTTGAGCCACACCTGGTGGCGCCCGCCGTCGCCCCAGCTGCCCTCCGGCAGCTCGACCACCTCGCGCGGCGCGTGGCGCTCGAGGAAGTCGCCGGCGCCGCACGGCTCGATCCCCGCCGCCGCCAGGCCGTCGAGCACCGCGGCGACGAAGCGTGGACCCTCGAACCACCAGTGCCCGAACAGCTCGGTGTCGAACATCGCGCACAGGATCGCCGGCGTGCCCTGACGGGCCGCGGCCTCACCGAGCACGCGTTCGAGCAGGCCGGTGAAGTGCGCGGCGTGCTCGGGAGCGCGCGCCTCGGCGGCCTCGGCACGGTACACCTGCTTGTGCGCCAGATCGGCGCGCGGATGGGTGACCGCCCAGTAGCGGTGGCCGCCCGGGAAGCGCTTCTTGTGGAAGTCGAGGTAGGCGGGATCGCCGGGATAGCCGTGCTCGCCGCTCCACACCTGGAGCGCGGTCACCGCGTCGCGCCCGAAGCACGACACCTGGGCGCCGTGCCCGACACGATAGGGGCGGTAGGGGAGGTGCTCGGGCGCGCCCGCGCCGTCGCCGCTGTCGCGGATCAGGTGACGGAGCGCCTCGAAGCGGTCCGCGTACACTCCGAGCGGGCGCCCGCCCGACAGCAGGTGGGTGTCGACGAAGAAGTAGCGCAGCTCCTGGGCCGCCACGATCTGCTCGATCCCGGCGCGCTCCACCGCCGGCGCCTGCGGATCGAGCGGCGACACCCACGGCCCGGCCGGCCGGTAGGCGCACTCGGGGAGCCAGATACCACGCGGGTCGCGCCCGAAGTGGCGGTGGTGCGCGGCGCGCGCGCTGCGCACCTGCCCGGCCACCGCCGCGTCGCTGCCGAGCAGCGGCAGGTAGCCGTGGGTGGCGCCGCAGGTGATGATCTCGATCGCGCCGTCCTCCTCGAGGCGGCGGAAGCGCGCGATCAGGTTGGGACCGCGCGGGCCCATGAACTCCTCGAGGCTCGAGCGATAGAAGCGCTCCCAGCGCTCGGCGAGCGCCGCCAGCGCCTTCTCGCCGGTGCGCGCGAAGTAGGCGCGATCGTCGACCGCGGCCCCGATCTTCTGCTGCAGGTAGGCGGCGAACTCGGCGTGGAAATCGGGATGCGCCAGCTGCTCGCACAGCACCGGCGAGAGCCCGAGCGTGACCCCGAGCGCGCGCCCGGGACGGGCGCGCTCGTGGAGCACGCGCCACAGCGGCAGATAGGTCTCGGCGGCGGCCTCGTTGAGCCAGTCGACCCCGTGCGGCCAGCGGCCGTGGTGGAGCACCCACGGCAGGTGGGAGTGGAGCACGAACGTGAACCAGCCGTTGCGGGGATGGGTCACGACCGGAATCCCAGCTCCTTGCCGCGTGGCTGCTCGCCGGGCAGCTTGATGACGCCGAATTGACCCTCGTAGTTCTTGAGGTTCTGCTCGAGGGCCTGAAGCAGGGACTTGGCGTGCTGCGGAGTCAGGATCACCCGTGCGTACACCTTGGCCTTGGGGAGGCCGGGTAGGGCGCGGGCGAAATCGAGGATGACCTCGGAGGCGCTGTGCGCGATGAACACGAGGTTCGAATAGATGCCCTCGGCCTGCTCGGCCTGGAGTTCGACCTGGAGCGGGTTCTGGATCGGATTTTGGTTATTTTCCACGGTGGGCTCCTGTTCCCACCCAGGATGGGGCGGCAAGCGGACTCCCATCGCACCGGGCGGTCTCGATGACGGTAGTTTCGACTTCCCGCTAGCGTCAAGCTCAATCGGGAGTTAGGCGCCTCGAGCGGCGCGCGGCGACCGCTTTTGACGGGGGCCTGACGGGTGGCACGGGGATTGCGGCCGCGCCGCGTGGGTCGTGCGCTGTTGCGCGAACGGCCAGCCGCGTTCCCGTTCCCGGAGCCCTCACGCCCTTGACCACACCCCCCACGCCCGGCGCGAACCCCGCGCCCGAGGAGCCCGGCCGCACGCTGCGCCTGGTGCGCCTGATCGAGCGCGCGCCCGACCGCGAGGCGCTGGAGCGCATGCTGGCAGCCTACGCCACCCACCCCCAGGGTGCGGGGTTCGTCAACGCCGTGGTGCTGGCCTGGGATGGCGGGCGGCGCGAGCTCGAAGGGCGCTGCAACGCCACCGTGCGGCTCGACGGCGTCCCGCTCGAGGAAGCGCTCGACGCGGCGCGGCGGGCCCGCCCCGCCACCCGGCGCCCTCCGTCCGAGGTCGCGGTGCGGAGCCTCGTCATCGATCCGACGTCGCTAGGCGGCGCGCCGGGCGAGGCGTGGCGGCGCGGCGCGGCGATGGGGCAAGGCGGCGCCGACACGCCGTGGGCGGGGGCGCCGGCGCTGGGGGCGGCGCTGCTCGGGCTCGACGGCGAGCCCGAGGGGCTGCTGGTGGGCGAATGGGCGCGGGCGGCGCCCCCCGCCGACGGCGCGGCGCGGCTCGAAACCCTGGCGGCGCTCGCCGAGCTCGGGCTCGCCGCGCTCGAGCGCGCCGGCGAGGGGCGGCGGCGCGGGCGGCAGGTCGCGGGGCTGGTGCAGATGGCGCGCACGCCGGTGTCGAGCTCGAACCTGGCCGAGGCGCTGCGGGTGGCGGCCGAGGTCGCGACCCAGACCTGCGATGCTCACGGCAGCGCGGTGTGGTTGCTCTCCGGCGACCGCGTGCGCCTCGAAGCCACCCACGGTCCGGCGCTGGAGCGCGACCGGCTGGGGCGCGAGCTCCAGGCGCTGGCCGAGGCGGCGTGCGAAGCGAGCGGGCCGCGCGTCATCCAGCCGGTGACCGACGAGGCGCGGGTGCCGCCCCGCGCCGCCGCCGAGCTGGGAGCGATCGTCGTTGCGCCGCTGATCGCCTACGGCGCGACGCTGGGCGCCATGGTGGTCTGGCACGCCGCGGCGTCCGAAGGCAAGGAGCTGCCGCCGCTGCGCGATCTCGCCCCGGTGCTGGGAGCGCTCGCCGATCAGCTGGCGGCGTGCGTCGATCAGGCGCGGCGCTTCGAGGCCCTGCGCCACGCGCGCCAGCGCGAGCGCGAGGCCGCGGCGCGGCTGCGGCGCGCGGAGCGGCTCGCGGCGCTCGGCGACGTGGCGCTGCGGGCGGGGCGCGAGGCCCGCAATCCGCTGGCCTCGATCGGGGCGTTCGCGCGCCGCATGCAGCGCGCGGCCGGCGGCGACGATCCCAACCGCGAGTACCTCGAGGTGATCGTGCGCGAGGCCGAGCGCCTGGAGCGGCTGCTCGCCGAGCAGGCCGAGTATCTCGCGCCCGAGGCGCCCGCGCTGCGGATCGAGAGCCTGAACCAGACGGTCCAGGCGGCCCTCCAGCAGTCGGCGGAAACCCTGGTGCGCCGGCGCATCCGGCTGCTCAAGCGTCTGGCGCCCGATCTGCCCTCGCTGCTGCTCGACCCGGCCCGCATCCGGCGCGTGATCGAGAACCTGCTCGAGCACGCGCTCGACGGCACCCACGCCGGCGGGCGCATCCGCATCGAGTCACGGCGCGCCGGCGCGCACGCGGTGGTCGAGATCGCGCACGACGGCCCGCGGGTCGCGGGTGAGGCGCTGGAGCAGCTGTTCGTGCCGTTCGCGAGCGGCCATCCCGGCGGCCCGGCGGTGGGGCTCGCGGTGGCGCAGCAGGTGGTGCGTGACCACGGCGGGGAGATCCGCGTGCGCAGTGAGGGCGAGTGGAGCTCGGTGGTGACGCTGGCGCTGCCGATCCTCGACAACCAGGACCGCCGTCGCGCCGCGCCCGACCGCCGGCGCCCGTGCGCCGACCGTCGCGCCGCTGCCCCGCCGTCCTGAGCCGCGTCACGGCGCCCGATCCGTCGCGCCGCCTCGTTTGACGCCGGGCCGGAACCTGCTGTAAATACGTGCGCAAACGACCGGGTGCGACCCTAGCTCAGTTGGTAGAGCACCGCACTGAAAATGCGGGTGTCCCCAGTTCGACTCTGGGGGGTCGCACCATCTTCGCGCGGCGCACGAGGCGGGGCAGGGACGCCGCGCGGCGTGCCGCCCGTGCCGAGCGGGGCCGGTGTAGCTCAGCTGGTAGAGCACTCGATTCGTAATCGAGCGGTCAGCGGTTCAAATCCGCTCACCGGCTCCAGATCCCATCACGCATCGTCGCCGATCGAGCCGCCGCGGCCAGCGCTCGCCGTGCGGCGTCGGCACGATCGCGCGGCGGCGGGAGGGCAGCGTGGGCGCACCGCTGATGATCGGCGTCGCCGGGATTCGCGGCATCGTCGGGGAATCGCTGACCCCCGAGGTGGTGTCGCGCTTCGCGGCGGCCTTCGCCCGCGGGCTTGAGCGCGGAGCGGTGATCGTGGGGCGCGACGCCCGGCCGTCGGGCGCGGCGGTGTACCACGCCGTGGCCGCGGGCGTCATGGGCGCGGGGCGCGACGTGATCGATCTCGGGCTCGCCACCACGCCCACCACCGAGATCGCCGTCGAGCACCTGCGCGGCGCGGGCGGGATCGTCCTGACCGCGAGCCACAATCCCGCCCCCTGGAACGCTCTCAAGTTCCTGTCGGCGCGCGGCGAGTTCCTGGGGCCGCGCGCGGGCCTCAAGGTGCGCGCCCGTTTCGATCGCGGGCGCGATCTGTGGGTGGGCGCGACGCGCCTCGGCGCCGAGGCGCGCGAGAACGCAGCGCTCGACTGGCACCTCGAGCGGGTGCTGTCGCTGCCGGCCCTCGACCTCGAGCGCATCCGCGCGCGCGCGCTCACCGTGGCGGTCGACGGCTGCGCGAGCGTGGGCGGGCTCGCGGTGCCGCGCCTGCTCGAGCGGCTGGGGGCGCGCGTGATCGAGGTCGATTGCGTGCCGAACGGCCGCTTCACCCGCGAGCTCGAGCCGCTGCCCGAGCACCTTGGCCGGCTCGGCGACGCGGTGCGCGCCGGCGGCGCCGACTTCGGGGTGGCGCTCGATCCGGACGCCGACCGCGCCGCGCTGGTCGACGGCACCGGCACGCCGCTCGGCGAGGAGTACACCGTGGCCCTCGGCACGCAGGTGGTGCTGTCACGACGACGCGGCCCGGTGGTGACAAACCTGTCGACGTCCCGTATAGTGGACGCGGTTTGCGAACGCGCGGCCGTTCCCCTCTATCGCTCACCGGTTGGGGAGGCCCACGTGGTGGCGATGATGCGAGCCCGCGGCGCAGTCGCGGGCGGCGAGGGCAACGGCGGTATGATCGTGCCGGACGCGCATTTCGGGCGGGACGGGCTGGTGGCGACGGCGCTCGTGGCCCAGGCCCTGGCGGCGAGCGGCCGTAATGTGCGCGAGCTCGCCGACGACCTGCCCCGGCTCCACATGCTCAAGACCAAGCTGCCGCGACCCGATGAATCATGGGAGCGGATCGACGCCCGGCTCACCCGCGCCTTCAAGGGGCACGCGCGTCGCACCCTCGACGGGCTCCATCTGAGCCACGCCGACGAGTGGGTCCACGTGCGCGCCTCGGGCACCGAGCCGGTGGTGCGCGTGATCGCGGAATCGCCCGATCCCGCCCGCACCCGGGCGCTGGTCGCGACGGCGCGCGCGGCACTGGCCGGGCGCGGCGCCGGTCGCTCGCAGCGCGCGCAGGCCAGAGGCCGGACGCGCACGCGAAAGGGGTAGAGCCATGTGCGGCATCGTCGCCTACGTCGGCAAGCGTCCCTGCCTCGAGATCCTGGTCGAGGGCTTGAAGCGTCTCGAGTACCGCGGCTACGACTCGGCCGGGGTGGCGATCCAGAACGGCGGCGCGCTCAAGGTCATCAAGGCCGCCGGCAAGATCCGCGAGCTGGAAGGGCGCCTGAAGCGCTCCCATGCCGCCGGCACCTCCGGCATCGCCCACACCCGCTGGGCCACGCACGGCGCCCCCACCGACAACAACGCCCACCCGCACACCGACCAGCGCGGCCGCCTGGCGCTGGTCCACAACGGGATCATCGAGAACTTCCAGGTGCTGAAGAGCGCGCTGGAGACCGAGGGCCACACCTTCCGCACCGACACCGACACCGAGGTGCTGGCCCAGCTGATCGAGAAGTACCGCGGACACGGGCTCAAGCTCGAGGAAGCGGTGCGATCGGCGCTGGCCGACGTCGAAGGCACCTACGGCATCGCGGTGGCGTGCGCCGACGAACCCGGGGTGATCGTGGGGGCGCGGATGGGGAGCCCGCTGCTGGTCGGGATCTCGGACGACGAGTACTTCCTGGCCTCCGACGTCGCCGCGATCGTCGATCACACCCGTCAGGTGGTGTACCTCGACGACGGCGAGATGGCGGTGCTGTCGCCGGACGGGTTCCGCACCGCGACCATCACCGCCGAGCCGGTCAGCAAGGTGGTGCACGAGGTCGACTGGGATCTGACCCAGATCGAGAAGGGCGGCTTCGACCACTTCATGCTCAAGGAGATCTTCGAGCAGCCCGAGTCGGTGCGGAACTCGATGCGCGGCCGCCTGCTGCCCGCCGAGGGCCTGGCGCGGCTCGGCGGCCTCAACATGAGCGCCAGCGAGATGCGCGAGATCCGGCGCATCATCATCCTGGCCTGCGGCACCTCGTGGCATGCCGGGCTGATCGGCGAGTACATGCTGGAGGAGCACGCACGCATCCCGGTCGAGGTCGAGTACGCCTCGGAGTTCCGCTACCGCAACCCGATCGTCGATGCCGGCACCGCGGTGCTGGTGATCTCCCAGTCGGGCGAGACCATCGATACGCGCTCGGCGATGCGCGAGGCGCAGCGCAAGGGCGCGCGCGCCCTCGGCATCGTCAACGTGGTGGGCTCGACCATCGCGCGCGAGTCGGACGGCGGCGTGTACATCCACGCCGGGCCCGAGATCGGCGTGGCCTCGACCAAGGCGTTCACCAGCCAGGTCACGGTGCTGTCCCTGCTCACCCTGGCCTTCGGCCGCCAGCGCGAGATGTCGCTCGAGACCGGGGTCGAGATCGCCCGCGAGCTGACCGCCATTCCGGGCAAGATCGAGGCGATCCTCGCCACCAGCGACAAGGTGCGCTGCATCGCCGAGCAGTACGTCCAGCACAACAACTTCATCTACCTGGGGCGTGGCTACAACTTCCCGGTCGCGCTCGAGGGCGCGCTCAAGCTCAAGGAGATCTCGTACATCCACGCCGAAGGCTATCCGGCGGCCGAGATGAAGCACGGCCCGATCGCCCTGATCGACGAGAACATGCCGGTGGTGTTCGTCTGCACCCGCGACGCCGCCTACGAGAAGGTCATGAACAACATGATGGAGGTGCGGGCGCGCAAGGGCCGCATCGTCGCGATCGCCACCGAGGGCGACGACGACGTCAAGACCCGCGCCGACCACGTCCTGTACGTGCCGCGCACCCTGCCGATGCTCCAGCCCATGCTGTCGGTGGTGCCGCTCCAGCTGCTCGCCTACCATATGGCGGTGCTGCGGGACTGCGACGTCGACCAGCCTCGCAACCTGGCCAAGAGCGTGACGGTCGAATGACGGCCGAAGGGAGGTGGGCGTGAAGACTCCGGTCGAGGTGAAGGATGCGCCGGCGCCGGTCGGGCCCTATTCGCAGGCCCAGGTGGTGCGGCTCCACGGCGGCACGCGCATGGTATTCACCGCCGGCCAGGTCGCGCTCGATCCCCGCACCGGAAAGATCGCGGGCGAGGGGGTGGGGGAGCAGACCGACCAGGTGCTGCGCAACGTCGCCGCGGTGCTGGCGGGCGCCGGGCTCACGCTGGCCGACGTGGTCAAGACCACCGTCTACCTGGCCGACATGGAGGACTTCCAGGCCATGAACCAGGTCTACGCGCAGCACTTCTCCAGCGCCCCGCCGGCGCGCACCACGATCGCCGCGGCCGGCCTGCCGCGCGGCGCGCGGGTCGAGATCGACGCGATCGCCGTGGGACGCGACCTCTGAGCGATGACGCCCCGGCCCCGATCCCGCCGGAGCCGCCGGTGAGCGAACGTCGTCGCATCGAGATCCGGCTGACCGCGCAGGTCGCCTGCGCCGGTTGAGCGTCCAAACTGGGTCCGGCGGACCTGCTCGAAGCCCTCAAGGGCCTGCCCCCCGCGCGCCGCGACCGGCGCGTGCTCGTCGACCATTCCACGCTCGACGACGCGGGGGTGTTCGCGTTCGGCCGCGGCGAGGCGCTGGTCCAGACCGTGGACTTCTTCACCCCGGTCGTCGACGACCCCTACGACTTCGGCCAGATCGCGGCCGCCAACGCGCTGTCCGACGTGTACGCCATGGGCGGCACGCCGCTCACCGCGTTGGCGCTGCTGTGCGTGCCCGAGGAGCACATCGGCCCCGAGGTGCTGCGCGAGATCCTGCGCGGCGGCCAGGACAAGATGCGCGAGGCCGGCGTCAGCATCCTGGGCGGGCACTCGGTCACCGATCCCGAGCTCAAGTTCGGCTACAGCGTCACCGGGGTGGCGCAGCGCAAGCGCCTGCTGCTGAACAGCGGCGCGCGTCGCGGCGACCGGCTGCTGCTCACCAAGCCGCTCGGCACCGGCATCCTGTCGACCGCGCTCAAGCAGGGGGGGCTCGAGGCCGGACTGCTGCGCCGCCTCACCCGCCACATGGCCACGCTCAACCAGCGCGCCGCGGCGGCGGCGGTCGAGTTCGGGGCGCGCGCGGCCACCGACGTGACCGGATTCGGCCTGCTGGGCCACGCCCGCCAGCTCGCCGACGCCAGCGGGGTGACGCTGCGGCTGCGTCCCTCCGCGCGCTGGTTCATGCCGCGGGTGCTGGAGCTGGCCGCCGCCGGGGTGGCGCCGCGCGGGCTCCATCGCAACCGCGCCTTCTACTCGGGCGCGATCCTCGACCACGGGCTGCCGCCCGCGCTGGCGACCGCGCTCTACGACCCGCAGACTTCGGGCGGGATGCTGATCGCCATCCCGGCGCGGCGCGCCACCGCGCTGGCCCGGGCCCTGGCGCGTCGGCGAGTGTGGGTCGCCGAGCTGGGCGAGGTGGTGGCGCGCGGCTCGCACGCGGTCGAGCTGCTGGCCGGCTAGGCTCGCGATGCCGGCTCACGACCGCCGCGCAACGCCGGGCGTGCCGGCGCCCGCCGGCCGTGCCCGGCATACAGGCCGCCCGGTATGGCGCCCGTATGTCGCGGATGCTACCGTGGAGGGCTCATGAGGGAACGACTGGGATCTGGTGGTCCCCGGGGACTTCAAATCCTGCGGTCGGGCGTTAAGAGCGTCCGAGGTGGGTTCGATTCCCACGCGTTCCCGCCACTTGCGCTGGCGGCCGCGCTGATCCTGCTCGTCCCCCGGCCGGGGGTGGCGACCAGCCCGGTGCCGCTCGCCGACAGCAGCGCGCGCGGCGTGCCGCGCACCGTCGGCCTGCCGCACGATGGGCGCTTCGACGCCCCGGGCTGGGTGATGATGCGCTCCATGGTGGTGCCGGGCTGGGGCCAGCTCCACAACGGCTCGTGGATCAAGGCCGGGATCGTCGCCGGGCTCGAGAGCGCCCTGATCGTGGGGCTGGTGCACGACAACCAGGACATGAACCATTACAGCGCCGCCGCCGCCGCGGCGCTCGACGCCTACAACGCCGCGGTCGCCGACAGCAACGGGGTGGCGGCGGACGCCGCCGCCGAGGCTCATCAGGCGGCGGTCAGCGCCTACAACGACGCCCGGGACTCCTCGATCACCCGCGCCTGGCTGCTGGGTGGCACCATCGTCTATGCCATGGTCGACGCCTACGTCGACGCCCACTTCCGCCACTTCGACGTCGAGTTCAAGCACGATCCCGCGCTTCCGGGTGGCACCGCCCCCAGGTCCGAGACGCGGCTCTCGCTGGGATGGCGCTTTTGATCGATCCGCGCCTCAGGCCGATCCGCAACTTCTGCATCATCGCCCACATCGACCACGGCAAGAGCACCCTGGCGGACCGGCTGCTCGAGCTGACCCACACGCTCACGCCCCAGCAGATGAAGGCGCAGGTGCTGGACGACATGGACCTGGAGCGCGAGAAGGGGATCACGATCAAGTCCCACGCCATCGCCATGGAGTACCCGGCCCGCGACGGCTCGACCTACGAGCTCAACCTGATCGACACCCCGGGGCACGTCGATTTCACCTACGAGGTGTCGCGCAGCCTGGCGGCCTGCGAGGGGGCGATTCTGGTGGTCGACGCCTCGCAGGGCATCGAGGCGCAGACGCTTTCGAACTACCTGCTGGCGCGTGAGCAGGGCCTCGAGATCGTGGCCGCGATCAACAAGGTCGACCTGCCGGCGGCGCGCCCCGACGACACCGCGCTCGAGATCGAGCACGTCACCGGCATCCCGGCCGAGCAGGCGCTGCGCATCAGCGCCAAGACCGGGCTCGGCGTGCCAGAGCTGCTCGAGCAGGTCGTGGCGAGCATCCCGCCGCCCGCGGGCGACCCCGACGCGCCGCTCCGGGCGCTGGTGTTCGACTCCAGGTTCGATCAGTACCGGGGGGTGGTGGCGCTGGTACGGGTGGTGGACGGCGCGGTGCGCGCCGGCGACGCGATCGGCTTTCTCTCCACCGGCAAGCGCCACGAGGTCACCGAGGTCGGGCGGCTGCGCCTCAAGCTCGAGCCGGCCGCCGAGCTCCACGCCGGCGAGGTGGGCTACGTGGTCGCCGGGGTCAAGACGGTGGCGGACGCGCGGGTCGGCGACACCATCGGGCCGGCCGGTGCGGAGGGGATCGTGCCGCTCCCCGGCTTCCGCCAGGTCCAGTCGATGGTGTTCTCGGGGCTCTACCCGATCGACTCCGACCGCTACGACGAGCTCAAGGAGGCGCTCGCCAGGCTCAAGCTCAACGATGCCGCGCTGGTCTACGAGCCCGAGACCTCGGTGGCGCTGGGGTTCGGATTCCGCTGCGGCTTCCTCGGCCTGCTCCACCTCGAGATCGTCCAGGAACGCCTGCGGCGCGAGTACCAGATCGAGCTGATCGCCACCACGCCGAGCGTCGAGTACCACGTCCGGCTCACCAGCGGCGAGGTGATCACGGTCGACAATCCCAGCCAGATGCCGCCGGCGCAGAAGATCGAGCGCATCGAGGAGCCCTACGTGCTGGCGCACGTCCTGACCCCGGCCGATTACCTCGGCAACATCATGAAGCTGTGCCAGGACCGGCGTGGCATCTACGTCAGCCTCGACTACCTGGAGGAGAAGCGCGCCCGGGTCGCCTACCGGCTGCCGCTGGCCGAGATCGTGCTCGACTTCTACGACCGCCTCAAATCGGTGTCGCGCGGCTACGCCTCGCTGGACTACGAGTTCGACGGCTACCGCGAGGGCGACGTGGTGAAGATCGACATCCTGCTCAACGACGAGGCGGTCGACGCCCTGTCGGCGATCGTGCACCGCGACAAGGCCTACGCCTGGGGCAGTGAGCTGTGTCTCAAGCTCAAGGAGCTGATCCCCAAGCAGATGTTCCAGATCGCGATCCAGGCCGCGATCGGCAGCAAGGTCATCGCCCGCGAGACCCAGGGCGCGATGCGCAAGAACGTCACCGCCAAGTGCTACGGCGGCGACATCACCCGCAAGCGCAAGCTGCTCGAGAAGCAAAAGGAGGGGAAGCGGCGCATGAAGCAGATCGGGACGGTCGAGGTGCCGCAGGAGGCATTCCTGGCGGTGCTCAAGGTGGAACGGTGAGCCCATCCCAGCCGAGGAGATCCATGTCCGGGAAATCGAGCAACCCGCATCGCGAGTACATCGAGGCCATCCTGTGGGCCCTGGTGCTGACGATGGTGCTGCGCGCCTTCGTCATCCAGGCCTTCCGCATCCCCTCGGAGTCCATGCTCGACACGCTGCTGGTGGGCGATTTCCTGTTCGTCAACAAGTTCGAGTACGGGCCCAAGATCCCGTTCACCCACTGGCGGCTCCGCGTCCCCGGCCTCACCCACGAGCCGCGGCGCGGCGACGTCATCGTGTTCCAGTACCCCAACAACCCGAGCGAGGACTACATCAAGCGCTGCATCGCCACCGGCGGCGAGACCGTCGAGGTGCGGAACAAGCACGTGATCGTCAACGGTGACACGCTGTCCGAGCCCTACGTCATCCACATCGACGCCTCGGTCCATCCCAGCGGCTACGACGTGCGTGACAATTTCGGTCCGCTCACCGTCCCCAAGGGCGAGCTGTTCATGATGGGCGACAACCGCGACAACTCGAACGACAGTCGCTTCTGGGGCACGGTCCGGATGGACTACGTCAAGGGCCGGGCGATGTTCATCTACTTCTCGACCGCGGGGAAGAACATCTTCGACGCGTTCTTCAAGATCCGCTTCAGCCGTCTGCTGCGGGTGATCCACTGAGCCTGGCGCTCGAGGCGCGCGGCGCTGCGGCGCCGGCGGCCGACGGGCCCTCGCCCGCGGTGCGGGAGGAGGCGCGCGCCGGACTCTACGTCCACGTGCCCTTCTGCGCCGTGCGCTGCTCGTACTGCGACTTCTCGAGCGGCGCGCTGTCGGCCGCGGCCGTGGAGCGCTACCTCGCCGCGCTGGAGCGCGAGGCGGCCCGGCGTGCCCCGGCGGCCGCGGGGCTCCGGTTCAGCTCGGTGTTCTTCGGCGGCGGCACCCCTTCGGCGCTGGCGGCGCGCCATTTCGAGCGGCTGTGGCGAACGCTGGCCGGGTCGTTCACGATCGCGCGCGACGCCGAGATCACGCTCGAGGCGAACCCCGAGTCGGTGCGCGGCCGCCTGCTCGACGCCTGGCGCCGGGCCGGGGTCAATCGCCTGTCGATGGGGGCACAGAGCTTCGATCCGGTCGAGCTCGGGCGGCTGGGGCGCCTCCACGACGCGGCGCGACCGGGCGTGGCGCTGGGGCTGGCGCGCGCGCACGGGTTCGAGCGGCTGTCGCTCGACCTCATGTTCGGCTTCCCCGGCCACGGCGAGGCGAGCTGGCGCGCGACGCTCGAGCGGGCGCTGGATCTCGAGCCCGAGCACCTGTCCGCCTACTGCTTCATCCCCGAGCCCGGAACCCCGCTCGGCAACGCGGCGCTGGCGGGTGCTGAGCCGCTGCCGTCGCCCGACCTCCAGGCCGACCTCTACGCGCTGCTGACCGGGCGCCTCGAGGCCGCGGGCTACGGCTGCTACGAGACCTCGAACTTCTGCCGGCCCGGCGCCGAAGCGCGCCACAACCTGGTGTACTGGCTGCGGCGTCCCTACGTCGGGCTCGGGCCGTCCGCCCACGGCTTCGCGGGCGGCGCGCGCTACGGCAATCACTACGCGCTCGAGCGCTGGGCCGCGGCGCTGGAGTGCTCGGCCGCGCCCGAGCACGAGCGCGAGCTCGAGACCGAGGCCAGCGCGACCTCCGAGTGCGTGATGCTGGCGCTGCGCCTCGGCAGCGGGCTGCGCTGGGCGGACTACGCGCCGCCCCTGCGGCGCGCGATCGCGCGGCGCTACGGGGTGGCGTTCGGGCGCGCGCTCGAGAGCGGGCGGCTCGAGGCGCGCGACGGCGGGCTCGCGATCCCCGCCCGGCACCGTTTCGTCGCCGACGACGTCATCGCCACCATCGAGGCGGCGGCGGCGCGGCGCGGAGTTGACAGTGCCGGGAGCCGCTCCGTACCTTCGGGAGCATGTCCGAGCCCGCCATTCCCGGCCGCCTGAGCCGCGGCGACCCCGACCTCACCGAGCGCCAGCGCCGGGTCTTCGACGCCCTGGTGCGGCTCCACGGGCGCACCGCGCGCCCGGTGAGCTCGGAGACCCTGGCGGGCGAAGGCGGCATCCGGCTCTCGCCCGCCAGCATTCGGGGCGCGCTCGCCGAGCTCGAGTCGCTGGGGCTGCTCGAGCGCCCGCACGCCTCGGCGGGCCGGGTCCCGACCGCGCGCGGCTTTGAGCTCTACGTCCGCGTCCTGCTGGTCCCGGCGCCGCTGCCGGCGGCCTGGGTCGAGGAGATCGACGGCGTGCTGCTCCACTCCGAGCGCGACATCGAGCACCTGCTGAACGACGCCTCGCGGCTGCTGTCGGGGCTCACCCGCCAGCTCGGGCTGGCGCGCGCCGCCTCGCTCGAAGCCGAGCCCCTGAGCGGTCTCGAGCTGTCGGCGCTCGACCGCCGCCGCGCCCTGCTGGTGCTGCAGCTCGGCGCGCGCACCGTGCGCACCCTGGTGCTCGAGCTCGACACTCCGCTCGAGGCCGCGGAGCTCGACGCGGTGGCGGCGGTGCTGCGCGAGCGCCTCATCGGTCTGCCGCTCGCCGCGGTGCGCCAGCGCCTCGGCACCGACGGCGCGCTGGCGCGCGGCGGCGCGGTGCGGGTGGTGGCGCGCTCGGCGCTGCAGGGCTGGCGCACCCCGGTCTCGACCCCGCTCTATCGCGCCGGCGTGATCCACATCGCCCGCCACCCCGAGTTCGCCGATGCCGACCGGCTCGGCTCGCTGCTCGAGGCGGTCGAATCCGGTTCGCCGCTCGATCGTCTGATGGTGGCGTGCTTCGAAGGTCAGGCGATGGTGCGGGTCGGGGTCGACGAGGACGACGCGCTGTCGGGCTGCAGCCTGGTGAGCTATGCGCTGCCGGGGGCGGTGTGGGGGGCGATCGGGGTGCTGGGGCCGCTGCGCATGGACTACGCGCGCGCCCTCGCCGCGGTCGACGCGGTGGGCAGCCGGCTGGCGGAGCGCCTGGCGTGAGCGAGCGCGAGCCGGCCGAGACCCGCGAGCGGTCCGGCGGCGCGCGCGGGTCCGGCGGAGAGCCCGCCGCGAGCGCGCCGCCCGAGGCCGCCGGGGCGGTGCCGCCCGCCGGCGGTGCCACCGGCGAGGCTGCCGACGTGTACAAGGACCGCTGGCTGCGCGCCGAGGCCGAGCTCCAGAACTTCCGCCGCCGCTCGCTGCGCGAATGGGACGAGGCGCGGCGCGGCGCCGAGGAGCGCGTCATGCTCGAGATGATCACGGTGATCGACGACCTCGAGCGCGCCCTGAGCGCGGCGCGCGAGGCCGGCGCGCCCGAGACCTGGGTGGCCGGGGTCGAGCTCACGGTTCAGCGCCTGCGCGAGTACCTGACGCGCCAGGGCGTGACCGTGCTCGAGCCGCTGGGACAGAAATTCGATCCCGCGTTCCACGAGGCGATGCTCGAGATCGACGCGCCCGCCGGGCGGGCGCCCGGCGACGTGGTCCAGGTGGTGCTGCGCGGCTACGCGCGCGGCGATCGGCCGTTGCGGCCGGCGCGCGTCGTGGTGGCGCGCGCCCCAGTCGCGGGGCCGGCGCGGGATCCCTGAGATGGCCCCGCGCGACTACTACGAGGTGCTGGGCGTGCCGCGCGGCGCCGGCGAGGACGACGTGCGGAAGGCCTACCGCAAGATCGCCTTCGAGAGCCATCCCGACCGCAATCCCGGCGACAAGGCCGCCGAGCAGCGCTTCAAGGAGGCGACCGAGGCCTACGAGGTGCTGCGGGATCCCGACAAGCGCGCCCGCTACGACCAGTTCGGGCACGCCGGCGTGGCCGGTCCGGGCGGTGGTGGCGCCGGCGGCGTGGACTTCAGCGGCTTCGATCTCGCCGACGCGCTGCGCGCCTTCATGCGCGATTTCGGCGGCTTCGAGGACCTGTTCGCCGGCGCGCCCGGTGGACGGGGCCCGGCCGGACGGCGCATGGCGCGCGGCGACGACCTCCAGGTGCGGCTCAAGCTCACCCTCGAGGAGATCGCGACCGGAGTGGAGAAGAAGATCCGGGTCAAGCACCTCAAGAGCTGCCCGACCTGCGGCGGGCGCGGGGGCAAGGGCGAGGAGACCTGCCCGCAGTGCCACGGACGCGGACAGGTGCGGCACGTGCAGCAGTCGATCTTCGGCCAGTTCGTGAACGTCACGACCTGCCCGCGCTGCGACGGCGAGGGTCGCACCTTCAAGGAGCGCTGTCCGACCTGCGGCGGCGAGGGGCGGGTGCCCGACACCGAGACCATCACGGTGCGCGTGCCGGCCGGGGTCGCGAACGGCAACTTCATCCCGCTGCGCGGGCTGGGCGACGCGGCGCCGCGCGGCGGCCAGGCGGGTGACCTGATCGTCCTGATCGAGGAGCGCGAGCACCCGGTGTTCGAGCGCGACGGGAGCGACCTGCGCATCGACGTGCCGATCAGCTTCACCACCGCGGCGCTCGGCGGCCGGGTTGAGGTGCCGACGCTGAGCGGGGCGCCGGCCAACCTGGAGGTGCGGCCCGGAACCGCGAGCGGCCACATCATGCGGGTGCGGGGCCGCGGGCTCGCGAGCCTGCGGGGCGCCCCCGGGGACCTGGTGGCGCGCCTCGTGGTGTGGGTGCCGTCGCGGCTCAGCACCCAGGAGAAAAAGCTGCTCGAGCAGCTCGGCAACGCCGAGGGCCTCAAGCCGCCGCGCCCCGGCAAGGGCCTGTTCGAGCGCATGAAGGACGCCTTTGCCGGCTGAGGTGGCGCCGTCGTACCTCTGGGTGCCCGAGCTGCCCGATACCGGTGGAGAGGTCGAGCTCCCGGATGAGGAGGCGCACTATCTGCGGCGCGTGATCCGCGCGCGTCCCGGCGATCTCGCGCTCGCCACCGACGGCCGCGGCGCCCTGGCCGAGCTGAGGCTCGGCGGGGCGGGCCGGGGCCTCCGGGCCCGGGTCGAGCGCATCGAGCGGCTGGACCGCGCCGCCGCGCGCCGTCGCGCCCTGCTGCTGTGCGGTACGCCCGAAGGGACCCGCGCCGACTGGATGGTCGAGAAGCTCGCCGAGCTTGGGGTCGACGCGTTCCAGCCGCTCGATTGCGCCCGCGGCCGCTGGCGCGCCGGCCCGGCGGCGATGGCGCGGTGGGCACGGCTCGCGGTGGCGGCGCTGCGGCAGTCGCGCCGGCGCTTCCTCATGGAGGTCCGCAAGCCGCAGGCGATCGCCGAGATCGAACCAGGCCTGCCGGAATCAAACCACCGCTGGGTTTTGGACCCGGGAGGCCCGGGCGGGGTAAGTCCGGCGGCCGGGTCGGGCTGGTCAGTGGCCGTGGTGGGGCCGGCCTCTGGACTCGATCCCGACGAAAAGCAGTGGCTGGCGACCCTTGGTTTCAGACCCATGTGCTTGTCAGATGGGAGGTTGAGAACCGAGACCGCGGCGGTTGCGTGGTCGGCCTGGTGGGCCTCCGGCGGGATCTGAGGGCGGCCGTAAGGGAATCGGGTCTCCCGGAAGTCGCTGCGCCTTGACGAATTCTGGGGTTCGGCTTATCTTCACAGTGCCTATACCGCGCCCAGCCGAATCCCCCGGAGCGCGGGACTGTTTCGCAACGACTTGTCCAACCTTCCGACTTTGGGCAGAGAGGGGGGGATTTATTGCCCGGAATCAGGGTGAAGGAAGGGGAATCCTTCGAGAGCGCCCTGCGTCGTTTCAAGAAGAAGTGTGAGAAGGCCGGCATCATGGCGGATTTGCGTCGTCACCAGCACTTCGAGAAGCCGAGTGAGCGGCGCAAGCGCAAGATGAACGCAGCCAAGCGTAAGAACCTCGCACGCCGCGCACAGGAGAACTAGCGGAGCTGCACTTGACGCGCGGATTCACATGGCTGGACTGGGTGATCCTGGTCCTGGTGACGTCCTTTGCGCTCCGCGGACTGGTGCGCGGAACGCTGGGCCAGATTTTCGGGCTCATCGGGCTGATCGCCGGGCTGTGGACCGCGAGCTGGGTGGCGCAGTGGGTCGGGACGCACTGGAACAGCGCCCGGCCCGCTGCCGTCTTCTGGGTGCTGCGCTGGCTGGTGGCGCTGCTGGCCGCGCTCGCGGTGGCGGCGGTGTTCGAGTGGCTGAGCCATCACGCGCGTGAGGCGGTGGACGCCACGCCGGCCAAGTGGCTGGACCGGCTGGGTGGGCTGCTGGTGGGCGGCGTGATGGGCACGATGGTGGCGGCGCTGGTGACCGTGGTGGTGGTGCTCGTGGCGCTGGCGCCAGCGGGCTCGGGGCAGGTGGTCGCCGGCCGGCTCGCCGACCCCACGCTCGAGCGCGCCGTGCAGGCCTGTCAGCTGGCGCGGGGCTTCTTCCCCGGCAGCCGCTGGCTGGAGCAGCGCATTGAGGACGCACGGCGTCGGCTCAAGCCTCACGCTCTTTGAGCCTCATTTCTCTTTCCGATCGCGGGTCGCGCGACCCGCGCGAGAGCGGCGTGGACGAACATTCCCTGCGGTTGCTCGAATTCGATCGCGTGACGGCGGCGATGGCGGAGCGCGCCTCGACGTCGCGCGGCGCGTCCGCGCTGCGCGCCTGGCGGCCGATCGCGGACCGCGCGGCGCGCGCTGCCGAGGTGGCGCTGCTGGGCGAGGCGATGCGGCGCACGGCGGAGCCCGGCGAATGGTGCCAGGCGGCGCCCGGCGACCCCGGCGCGCGCCTCGATGCGGCCGCGGCCGAGCCGCTCGACGGCGCGGCGCTGGTCGAGGTGCTGGGCTGGCTCGAGGCCGGGCGCGCGACGCGCGACGCCTGGGCGGACGCCGAAGTGCGCGCCCGCTTTCCGGCGCTCGCCGCCCGGGTGCTGGCCTTGCCGGCGCTCGAGGAGCTGCGCGTCGCGCTCCGCCGCTCGCTCGAGCCCGGCGGACGGCTGGCCGATGCCGCCTCGCCGGCGCTCGGCCGCCAGCGCCGCGAGCTGGCCGCCGGCGAGCGCGAGCTGGAGCAGAAGCTGGAGCGCTGGGCGCGCACGTTCGGCGCCGACGCCTACGTCACGCGCCTCGGCGAGCGCTTCGTGGCGCTGGTGCCGGCCGCGGGCTTCCCGCGCCGGCGCGGCATCGTCCACGACGTCTCGGGGAGCGGGCAATCGCTGTTCGTCGAGCCGCTCGAGGCGACCGCGGCGAACAACCGTCTGATCGAGCTCAAGGCGGGCGTGGCGGCCGAGGAGGCGCGCATCCTGCGCGAGCTCGCCGGCCGGCTGCTCGATCAGCGCGAGGCGTTCCTCGAGCTCGAGGCGGGGCTGGTGCACCTCGACACGCTGCGCGCGCGCGCGCGCTGGGCCGCCGCCGTGGGCGCCACGCCGCTGGCGCCCGGTGTGGGCGCCGGCGCCGCGGCCCGCAGAAGGCTCGCGCTGCGCGCGGCGCGCCATCCGCTGCTCGCGCTCTCCGAGCGGCGCGAGAGCCTGGTGCCGCTCGAGCTCACGCTCGAGCTGCCCGGGACGCTGCTGCTGGTCAGCGGACCGAACATGGGCGGCAAGACCGTGCTGCTCAAGACCGTGGGCCTGTGCGTGCTGATGGCGCACGCGGCGCTGCCGGTGCCGGCCGCCGAGGGCAGCGAGGTGCCGGAGGTCGAGCGGGTCCTGGTGGACCTCGGCGACGAGCAGTCGGTGGACCAGGGGTTGTCGACGTTCGCCGGCCATCTGCGCGCGCTCAAGGCCATGGCCGAGTCGGCCTCGCCGGCGACGCTGCTGCTGTGCGACGAGCTCGGGGCCGGCACCGATCCCGACGAGGGGGCGGCGCTGGGGCGCGCGCTGCTCGAGCACTTCGCGGCGCGCGGCGCGTGGGGCGTCGTGACCACCCACCTCGGCAGCGTCAAGCGCGCGGCCTCCGAGGTGGCGGGGATCGTCAACGGCTCGCTCGACTTCGACCGCGAGCACATGCGGCCGCTGTACCGTTTCCTGCCCGGGGTGCCAGGCGCGAGCCACGCGCTCGCGATCGCCGCCCAGCTGGGGCTGCCGGCCGCGCTGATCGAGCGCGCCGCGGCGCTGACCCCGGAGTCGACCGGGACGCTGGAGCGGCTGGTCGAGGAGCTCAAGCTCGCGCTGCGGCGCGCCGAGCAGCAGGGCGAGGAGCTGGCGCAGGCGCGCGCCGTGGCCGAGGCCGCGGCCGGCGAGCACCGCGGCGCAATCGAGGCGGCGCGCGTCGCGCTCGAGGAGCTGCGGCGCCGCCTGACGAGCGAGAGCGAGGCGGTGCTGGCCCGGGCCCGCGAGCTGTGGCAGACGGTGCAGCGCGAAGCGCGGCGCGCGGAGAAGCGCCGGACCTCGGCCGACGAGATGCGGGCGCGCTTCGCCGCCATCGAGGGCGACGCCGAATCGCTGCTGCGCGCCGCCGAGCCGGGGCACGCCGGGATCCCGGGGCTCGAGGGCGGGGACGCGCCGCGGCCCGCCGCGGCGCCGCGGGTCGGCGAGCGGGTGCGCGACCGCGACCTCGGGGTCGAGGGCGAGCTGGTGAGCGGTCCGGACGCCGAGGGGCGCGTGCTGCTGCGGCGCGGAAGCTGGAACATCCACAGCCACGTGAGCCGCATCGAAGCGGCCGCGGCCGGTTCCAGCGCCCCTGGGGCGGCGGCGCGCAGGAGCGCGGCGGCGTGGGAGACGCCCGAGGTGCCGGCCGGGCTGGAGGCTGACCTGCGCGGCATGGAGCCCGAAGAGGCGCTGACCACGCTCGACCAGGCCCTCGACCGCGCCGTGATCGGCGGCTTCAGCGAGCTGCGCGTCGTTCACGGCGTGGGACGCGGGGTGCTGCGCGCCGCCGTCGAGCGCCATCTGCGCGGCCACCCGCAGGTCGCCTCGCAGCGCCTGGGCGAGGCCGGTGAGGGCGGCCGCGGGGTGACGGTGGCGAGGCTGCGATGAGCGGACGCGGGGGCGGCGGGACGCAGGCTTCGCGCGAGGACTGGGTCGAGCGTGTGCGCGCGGCGACCGACATCGTCGACTACATCGGCCAGAGCGTGCGGCTGCGCAAGGTGGGCCGCAACTGGGTCGGGCTGTGCCCGTTCCATGCCGAGAAGACGCCGTCGTTCTCGGTGCACGCCGAGCGCCAGTTCTATCACTGCTTCAGCTGCAAGGCGGGAGGGGACGTCTTCAAGTTCGTGCAGGAGACCGAGAAGGTGGGCTTCGTCGAGGCGGTCGAGCTGTTGAGCCGCCGCGCCGGCATCGCGATCCCGCCGCGCTTCAGCGCGGCGCCCGGCGAGTCGGGGCGGCGCGCCCGCATCGTCGCGGCGCTCGAGGACGCGGCGGCGGCCTGCGAGCAGTGGCTGGCCGACGAAGCGCGCGGCGCCCAGGCGCGCGCCTATCTCGAACGGCGGGCGATCACGCCCGAGACGCGGCGCCGCTTTCGCCTCGGCCTGGTCCCGGCGGGGTGGGAGAATCTGTGCCAGCGGCTGGCCCGTCACGGCGAGGACACGCTGGTCGAGGCCGGCCTGGCGGTACGCCGCGGCGGCGAGGGCGGGGCCGCGGGGGCGCGCTCCGGCATCTACGACCGCTTCCGCCACCGGCTCATGGTGCCGCTGGTCGCGGCCGGCGGGGTGGTGGTGGGCTTCGGCGCGCGCGCGCTGGCCGACGAGGATCAGCCCAAGTACCTGAACTCGCCGGAGACCCCGGTCTACCACAAGAGCGCGTTCCTGTTCGCGCTCGATGCGGCGCGCAGGCATGCCGACGCCGAGCGCGAGCTGGTCGTGGTCGAAGGCTACTTCGACGCCATCGCCCTCCATCAGGCCGGGATCGAGAACGCGGTCGCGACCTCGGGCACCGCGCTGACCGCCGAGCAGGCGCGCCTGATCCGGCGCGTCACCCCGCGGGTGGCGCTCACCTACGACGGCGACGCCGCCGGGCAGGGAGCGATGATGCGCTCGCTGGGCGTGCTGCTCGCCGAGGGGCTGGAGGTCGCGGTGGTGGAGCTCGAGGCCGGAACCGATCCCGACACGCTGCTGCGCGAGCGGGGCCTCGACGGCTGGCGGGCGGCACGCGCGCGCGGCTACGACGCGGTGACGTTCATCCAGCGCCACCTGCTCCGCGACGGCGCCCCCGGCGACCCGCGCGAGCGGGCGCTGCAGGCGGTGGTGGCGCTGGCGGGCCAGGTCGGCGACGAGATCCGGCGCCGCCTGCTGCTGGAGCGCGCCAGCCGCGTGTTCGGCCTCGAGGAAGCGGTGCTGGAGCGCGCCGCGGGCCTCAAGCGCGTCGGCCAGAGGAGCGGCGAGCCGATCGCCGCGGCGCTGCGGGCGCAGCGCGGGCTCGCCCAGTCGCTCGAGCGCCAGGCGCTCCAGGCGCTGCTCATGGCGCCCGCCGAGCTCGAGGGGGCGCGCGCCGAGATCGGGCCCGCCGACTTCGACGACCCGGCCTGCGCCGCGCTGGCCGCGCACCTGTGGGCGCGCGGCGCCGCGGTGGCGCCGGCCGAGGAGCCGGCCGCCGGGCTCGAGCGCGAGCTGCTCGCGACGGCGGCCGAGTCGCCGGGCTGGGCACTCGATGCGCGGCTCAAGACGCTCCAGCTTGCGATGCGGCGCCTGTCGCGCGAGCTGCGCCAGGTGCAGGAGCAGCAGTCCCAGGCGGGTGCTCCCGCCGAAGCGGAGGCGCTGGCGCGCCGCGCCGAGGACCTGGTTTCGAGGCGGCTGGTGCGCGAAGAGATGTGCCGCCGCCTGCAACGCCAATCGATCGAGGAACGGGTCGAATCCGACCCCGACCATATCCTTTCGGAGATCCAGCACATTCAGCGGCGCGCCACCGGCGCGTCGAACGACTGAGGGAGAGAGCCCATCCATGGCGGCAGCGACGACCAGGACCAAGCCCGTGAAGCTGAAGGCCAAGACCGAGCAGCGCAAGCGCCTCGACGAAATCAAGTCGCTGGCGCTGCGCCAGGGCTACGTGACCGAGGACCAGGTCGTGTGGCTGCTCGACGACGACAACGACCCCGAGGTCCAGGTCGAGCAGATGGAGGAGATCCACTCGATGCTGGGCCAGATGCACATCGAGGTGTTCGCCAGCGAGGAGGACGCCCAGGAGCGCATCAAGAAGCTGCGCAAAATCGAGGACAAGAAGTCCTCGCTGACCGCCAAGCCGGTGCCGCAGCAGCCGGTGCGCTACGACGACCCGGTGCGCATGTACCTGCGCGAGATGGGGCGCGTGCCGCTGCTGACCCGCGAGGGCGAGGTCGAGATCGCCCGCCGCATCGAGGCCGGCGAGCGCCAGGTGGTGGCGGCGCTGTTCCGCGCCGAGCCGGCGCGCCGTGAGATCCGCGTGCTGCACAAGAAGCTGCGCGAGGGCCTGCTGCGCATCGAAGACTTCATCAAGGTCGACGAGAACGCCGCCACCGAGCAGGCGCTCAAGAAGGAGCGGCAGCGCGCGGTCAAGATCCTCGACCGGGTGTTCGCGCTCCAGAAGCGCTACAACGACTGGCTGGCGAAGCAGAACGCGCGCATGAACGACAAGGCGCGCTCCAGCTTCCAGGCCAACTTCGCCAAGGTCGAGGCCGAGCTCACCCAGGAGCTGCACAAGCTGTCGATCAACCCGCGCACCGTCGAGGGGCTCGCCACCCCGGTCAAGGAGGCGGCGGTGCGGGCGCTGGAGCTCGACGAGCGCATCATGGAGCTGGAGCGCAACTACGGCCACGGGCTCGAGGACATGAACGCCTACACCCGCCGGCTCAAGAAGGGCTCGCGCGAGATCCGCGCCGTCAAGCGCGACTCGGGGCTGGAGCCGGCCCAGATCCAGGACTTCCAGAACGACCTCAAGGGGGTCAAGAAGGAGATCAAGAAGCTCGAGGACGACGCCGAGATGACCCGCGAGCACCTGCTCGAGCTGTACCGGCAGATCCGCGACGGCGAGCGTTCCACCGGCCAGGCCAAGAAGGAGATGATCGAGGCCAACGTGCGACTGGTGATCTCGATCGCCAAGCGCTACACCAACCGCGGGCTCGAGTTCCTCGACCTGATCCAGGAGGGCAACTCGGGGCTGATGCGCGCGGTCGACAAGTTCGACTACACGAAGGGCTACAAGTTCTCGACCTACGCGACCTGGTGGATCCGCCAGGCGATCACGCGCGCGATCGCCGACCAGGCGCGCACCATCCGCGTGCCGGTCCACATGATCGAGCACATCAACCGGGTGGTGCGGGTGTCGCGCCGGCTGGTCCAGGAGCTGGGCCGCGAGCCGACCCCCGAGGAGATCGCCGACCGGCTCGACCTGCCGGTCGACAAGGTCAAGAGCATCCTCAAGGCGGCGCAGGAGCCGATCTCGCTCGACCGCCCGATCGGGGAGGACGACGACTCGAACCTGGGCGATTTCATCGAGGACACCAGCGTGGTGAGCCCGGCCCATTCGGCGGCCTCGGCCATGCTGCGCGACGAGGTCAACGACGTGCTGAAGACCCTGACGCCGCGCGAGGCCAAGGTCATCCGCCTGCGCTTCGGACTCACCGAGGACGGCGCCCAGCGCACGCTCGAAGAGGTGGGCGCGTTCTTCAACGTCACCCGCGAGCGCATCCGCCAGATCGAGGCCAAGGCGCTGCGCAAGCTGCGCCATCCCACCCGCAGCCGGCGGCTCAAGGCCTACACCGAGCTGCTGTAGCGCCGCGTCCCCGCGCCGGAGGCCGGATGGCGTTGCGAGCGATGTCCAGTCCGCTGGGGCGAGCGCTGCGACCGATCGCGAGCGCGTGTCTGGGGTTTGCGCTGGCGTCGTGCAGCTCGAGCTCGGAGACCACGACCGCGCCCGGCAACCCCGCGCTGGGCTGGTTCGTCCACGCCAACGGGGCGCCGCTGCGGGCGGTGTGGGGCGACGGCACCACCTACCACTATGCGGTCGGCAGCTCGGGGACCATCCTGTTCGACTACGGCGGCCTGGGGTGGTTCCAGGCCAGCCTCCCGGTGGGCGACTGGGCCGAGTTCCGCGCGGTGTGGGGCACCTCGGTGAGCAACGTGTACGCGGCCGGGAACGTGGTCCTGCGCTACGACGGGGTGAGCTGGCGCCAGGTGACCGGGCAGACCGGGAACATGATCAACGCACTGTGGGGGAGCTCGGCGAGCGACGTCTTCGCGGTCGGAGACGGCGGCGTCATCTGGCACTTCAACGGCGACGGCTGGAGACCGATGACGAGCGGAACCCGCGTGAATCTCCGCGCGGTGTGGGGAATGTCCGGGACCGAAGTGTACGCGGTGGGCGACGGCGGCACGATCCTGCGCTACAACGGGGTGAGCTGGAGCGCGATGCTGAGCACCACGGCCAGCGACCTGTACGGCGTGTGGGGCACCTCGTCCACCAACGTGATCGCGGTGGGCGCGAACGGCACGATCGTGCGCTACGGCGGCGCCTGGAGGACGGAAGCCAGCGGCACGGTCGCCAGCCTCTACGGCGTGTGGGGTGTCTTGCCCGGCGACCTGACCGCGGTCGGGGACCAGGGCACGATCCTCCACTACGACGGCGTGAGCTGGAGCCCCCAGGTCAGCGGCGCGACCCTGGCGCTGCGCGGCGTCGGCGGCACCGAGACCGGCGATCGCGCCGCGGTGGGCGACGGCGGCATCATCGTCCACGAGGAGGCCGGAGCGTGGGTGGTGCGCAGGAGCGCGTTGCCGACTCAGATCACGTCGATCTGGGAGCGCTCGAACCTCGACGTCTTCACCACCGGGGTGGGCGGCGCCATCTACCACTGGAACGGCGCGGCGTGGGGCCCCGAGGTCAGCGGCACCAGCGCGGACCTCGATGCCCTGTGGGGCGACAACGCCAGCGTGGAGTTCGCCGCCGGCGCCAGCGGCAAGATCCTGCGCAAGGCCGGCGGCGCCTGGACGCCGATGGCGAGCGGGACCATCGCCGCGCTCCACGGCCTGTGGGGCAGCTCGGCGAGCGACGTGTACGCGGTCGGCGAGGCCGGGACCGTGCTCCACTTCAACGGCAGCTGGAGCACCATGACGCCCGTCCCTTCGGCGGCCAACCTCAACGGGGTGTGGGGCAGCTCGGCGACCAGCGTCTTCGCGGTGGGCGACGGCGGAGCGATCTGGCGCTACGACGGCGGCGGCTGGACCGCGATGGCGAGCGGGACGGCGGCCCGGCTGCTCGGCGTCTGGGGCAGCTCGAGCACCGACGTGTTCGCGGTCGGCGCCTCGGGCACCATCCTCCACTACGACGGCGGCGCCTGGAGCCCGATCACGAGCGGCGCGAACATCAGCCTCCACGGCGTGTGGGGAAGCTCGGGCACCGACGTGTTCGTGGTCGGCGACCTCGGCACCATCCTGCACGGCGACGGCGCGGGCTGGATCGCGATGATCAGCCCCACGACCCAGAGCATTCTCGGCGTCACGGGCGGCACCTCGGCGGACGTGTTCGCGTTCACCGCCTCCCAGATCCTGCACTACGGACCGTAGCCGGGCCGCGCCGGCCGCCGACGGGCGGCGCGTCTTGACACCCCCCGCATCCCGGTGTAGAAACACGCGGCTTTCGCGCGCCGCGTCCATGGGCGTCAGCGCTGGGCCCATAGCTCAGCGGTCCAGAGCGGCCGGCTCATAACCGGCGAGACCCTGGTTCGAATCCAGGTGGGCCCATGAGCGTGGGCGCCGCGCCGCCGATCGTCACCGGACGCCGCCGCCGGCTCAAGCGGGCGCGCTCGGGGCGGATAGCTCAGCTGGTAGAGCACCTGGATCACAACCAGGGGGTCACAGGTTCGAGTCCTGTTCCGCCCACCACCTCGTCACCGGCCGCCGCATCGTCGAAGGAGTGCCATGATCCGCAGGGCGTTCGACCGACGAACCCACCGGCCTCGCCGCACGGCCGGCCGCGGGCTCCGGGCCCGCACCGCGCCCGCGCCCGCACGGGGATGTCCCGCCAGGACATCCCCGTTTCGTTTGCGATGAGGGAGAGCGTGACCGAAGAGATCGATCGGCTGTGGACCCTGCGCGGGCTCGACGAGGAGCTCGTCACCCTGAATGCCGCGCTGCGGCGCTTTCCGGAGGAGCGCGCCGCCATCGCCCGGCAGCTGGCCGGCGAGCGCGCCCGGCTCGATCAGGCGAAGGCCCGCCTCGCCGAGCTCCAGAAGCAGCGCCGCGCGGTCGAGCAGGAGATCTCGGGGCTCACCGAAACCGAGCGCAAGTTCCAGAACCAGCTCATGGCGGTGAAGAAGAACGAGGAGTACAAGGCGCTCCAGCACGAGATCGCCGGGGTGCGCGGCCAGCGTTCCGATCTCGAGACCCGGGTGCTCGAGCACCTCGAGGCCGAGGACCGCGAGAACGCCGAACGCCCGGCGCTCGAGCGCGGGCTCGCGGCCGCGGAGCAGGAGGCGGCGGCGCGTCTCGCGCGCATCGACGCCGAGGAGCGCGCCGACCGCGAGCGCGTCGCGGCGCTCGAGGCCGAGCGCTCAGGCTTCGTCGCCGGGCTCCAGCCGGCGGTGCGCAGCCGCTACGAGCGCGTCCGCGGCTCGCTCGACGGGCGCGCCCTGGTGGCGATCGTCAAGGGTGCCTGCGGCGGGTGCTTCCGCGCGCAGCCGCCCCAGGTGATCCAGGAGGCGCGCAAGCGCGACCGCGTGCTGAGCTGCGAGGGCTGCGGCCGGATGCTGCTGTGGCCGCCGGACGGCGCGTAGCCGCGGCGCCCGCGCCGCGCCGGGTTTGAGCGCGGCGCGGCGTTCCTCTATGCTCGCCCGATGACGGCGCCGCCCTCGAGGTCTTGGACGCTGCGCTGCGATGGCGGGGCGCGCGGCAATCCCGGCCCGGCCGCCTCCGGCTTCGTGCTGCTCGACCCCGAGGGCCGCACCGTCGAGTCGCGCGCCGACTATCTGGGCACGGCGACCAACAACGTGGCCGAGTACCGCGCCCTGATCGCCGGCCTCGAGTCGGCGGCGCGGCACGGCGCGAGCCCGCTCACGGTGTGCATGGACTCCGAGCTGGTGGTGCGCCAGATGACCGGCGAGTACCGGGTCAAGCACGAGGGTCTGAAGCCGCTCCATGCCGCCGCCCGCGCGGCGGCGGCCCGGCTCGCCTCGGTGAGCTTCCGCGCCGTCCCGCGCGCGGACAACGCGCACGCCGACCGGCTGGTCAACGAGATGCTCGACAGAATCCTGGGTTCCGAGTCTCCCAGGTGATCGCGGGTGACGCGCCGACGCTTCCGCCTTCGGGCGGTCGCCGAGGCCGTCGCTCGAGGAAAGTCCGAACTCCACAGGGCAGGGTGCTGGGTAACACCCAGGGGGCGCGAGCCCACGGAAAGTGCAACAGAAAGCAAACCGCCAACGGGCGCCGCGGCTTCGGTCGCGCGCTGCGGGCAAGGGTGAAACGGTGCGGTAAGAGCGCACCAGCGGTCCCGGCGACGGGGCCGGCTCGGCAAACCCCATCCGGAGCAAGACCGCATAGAGGGGGAGGAGTGTGTCCCGCTCCGCCATCACCCCAGGGTCGGTCGCATGAGGTGCCCGGCAACGGGCATCCCAGACAAATGATCACCACGGAGCGATCCGACAGAATTCGGCTTATGGGAGACTCGGTCTGATGTCCCGACGCCGCTCACCGGCCGGCCGGGTGGGCGGCGTCGTCCGTCCCGGCACGGCCGGCGCCGCGGCGGCGGCGGGCGCCGGCGCGCCGCTGCGGCCGTGGTGGCGCCACCCCGCGCTGTGGAGCGCGCTGGCCGCGATCGCGCTCTACCTGCCGGCGCTGCGCCACGGGTTCGTGTGGGACGACCACTGGCTGGTCGAGTCCAACCCCGCGCTGCGCTCGGGCACCGGGCTCGCGCGGTTGCTGGTCTCCGACCTGTGGAGCCCCAACGGATCGGCGTCGGGCTACTGGCGGCCGCTGGTCGTGCTTTCTTACTGGCTCGACGGGACGCTGTGGCGCTTCAGTCCCGCCGCCTTCCACGCCACCAACCTGATCGTTCACGCCGGGGCCGCGGCGCTGGTCGCCGCACTCGCGCTCCAGTCGGGAGCGCCGGCGCTCGGGTCGCTGGCCGCCGGGCTGTGGTTCGCCGGGATGCCCCACCACGTCGAGTCGGTGGCGTGGGTCGCGGGGCGTACCGACCTGTTGTGCGCGCTGCTCGTCCTGCTCGCGCTGCTGCTCGATCGAGGCGCCCGGGTGCGCGGCGCGGCCGGCCCGGGATGGGCGGCGACGGCGGCGTTCGCCCTCGGGCTGCTGTCGAAGGAGATCGCGATCGCGTTCCTGCCGCTGGCGGCGATCGCGGAGTGGATCGGGTCGGGAGCGGGCGAGCGCCGCGGCGCCGCGCGGGGATTCCGCGTCGGCTGGCTCGCCCCCTATCTGGTGGTCGCCGGGGTGTGGCTGGCCCTGCACGTGCTGATCGCCCACCGGGCGCCCGATGCCGCGATGCTGGGGGCCGACAAGCTGGCGCGCAGCCGGATGACGGCGTTCACCATGGTGCCGCGCGATCTGGTCTTCCTGTGGCCGCTGGCGACCCACACCCCGGGGGCGACGATCGAGCTGCCCACGGGCGTGCTCGCGCCCGAGGTCATCGCCTCGGCGGTGCTCGTGGTGCTGCTGGGCGTGGGGCTGGTGCGGCTGATCGCGCGCCGGGCCGCGGTGGCGCTCCCGCTCGCGCTGTTCGCCGGCACGCTCGCGCCGCTCCCGGCGGTAGCGGCGCTGCGCGGGCTGCCGCTGTTCGGCGAACGCTTCCTCTATCTGCCGTCGGCCGGCGTGGCGTGGGCGCTGGCGCTCGCCTTCGGCCCGCGGCCGTGGTGGCGGAACGCCGCGGCGGGGGCGGTGGCCGCGGGGCTGGTGCTGGCCGGCGGGATCGTGACCTTAAGCCTGATTCCGGATTGGCACGACGACCTCACGCTGTTCGCATCGATCACGCGCAAGGCGCCACGCAGCGCGCTCGGCCACTCCAGCTACGCGATGCTGCTGGCCCAGCAGGGGCGTCTCCAGGAGGCCGACGCCGAGGCGGCGCTCGCGATCGGCCTCGAGCCGCGCCGCTCCGAGCCCTACTTCACCCGCGCGCTCATCCACTATGCGCGGGGGGAGTGGGCCGCGGTGGTGGCCGACTGCGACACCTCGATCGCCCTCGATCCGCAGCGCATGGAGCCGCAGGTCAGCCGCGCCCGCGCGCTGCTGCGTCTTTCGCGTTACGACGAGGCGCGCGCCGCGCTCGAGCCGCTGCTCGCCCGCCTGCCCGGCAATCCGTTCGTCGAGTCGGCCTGGGGCCAGTACCTGGTGGGGCGCGGCGACTTCGCGGCCGCGCTGCCCTACCTCGAGCGGGCCGCGGCGATGATCCGCGAGGATCCGGACCTCGACTACGCCCACGGGCTGGCGAGCGCGCGGCTTCAGCGCGTCGCCGAGGCGCGGGAGGCGTTTCAGCGCGCGGTCGACGGCGACCCCACGCTCTACGACGGCTGGCTGAGGCTCGCGGTCGCCTGCCACCTGATGGGGGACACCGCGGCGCGCGACCTGGCGCTCCAGCGGGCGGCGGTGCTGCCGCAGGCCGCCGACGGACGGGTCGAAGCGGCGCGGCGCAACTTTGCCGCGCCCGCGCCGCGGCCGTGAGCGGGAATGCTAGACTGGTGCGGAGGCTACACTGCTGAGTCCCCGGGTCCACCTCCGGAAAGGGATTTCCTGACCATGCCGGCACCGTTGTGATCGTCCAGCCCGTATCCCCGCTGTGGGTTTACCACCGCCGCCGCGACGCCGAGAAGGCCGAGGGGCTGGCGCGCGCGCTCGCCATGCCGGCGCCGGTCGCCCACGCCCTGGTCAACCGCGGGATCGAAACACCCGACGAGGCGCGACGCTTCCTCGACCCCTCGGCCGGCGACCTCCACGACCCCTACCGGCTGCGTGACCTCGACCGCGCGGTGTCGCGACTGCGGCGTGCCATCGATCGGGGCGAGCGCATCCTGGTCCACGGGGACTACGACGTGGACGGGATCACCGCCACCTTCGTGCTCTACTCGGCGCTGCTCGAGCTCAAGGCGGCGGTCGACTACCGCATCCCGCACCGCACCCGCGACGGTTACGGGCTGTCGCCCGGCGCGATGGACGACGCCCACCGCCGCGGCTGCACGCTGGTCGTCACCGTCGATTGCGGCATCACCGCGGTCGAGGCGGTGGAGCGCGGGCGGGGGCTGGGGATCGACACCATCATCACCGACCACCACGAGCCGCCCGCCGTCCTGCCGGCGGCGTGCGCGATCGTCAACCCCCGCCGCGAGGATTGCGAGTACCCGTTCACGGCGCTGGCCGGCGTCGGGGTGGCCTACAAGCTCGCCGAGGCCCTGCTCAGCCCGCCGTCGGCCGGCGACGGCGCCGACGGCGCGCGGTCGGGTCACGGACGGGCGGCCGCGTTCCTCGACGCGGTGGCCCTCGGCACCATCGCCGATGTCGTGCCGCTGGTGGGCGAGAACCGGGTGCTGGCGCGCCTCGGGCTCGATCGCCTGAACCGCGGCGACCGGGCGGGACTCGCGGCCCTGGTCGAGGTCGCCGAGCTGGACGGCCGGCACATCACCAGCGGCCAGGTGGCGTTCGTGCTCGCGCCGCGCATCAATGCCGCCGGGCGCATGGGCAACGCCGAGCAGGGGGTGCGGCTGCTGCTGGCGCGCGACGCGCAGGAGGCCCGCACCATCGCCGAGAGCCTCGAGGAGGACAACCAGCGGCGCCGCAAGCTCGACGAGCGGGTGCTGCTCGAGGCGGCGCAGCGCGTCGAGACCGAGCTGGAGTGGCCGCGGTGCCGGTCGATCCTGCTGTGGTCGAGGGACTGGCACCCGGGGGTGATCGGCATCGTCGCCTCACGTCTGGTCGAGCGCTTCCAGCGCCCCACCGTGCTGGTGGCGCTCCACGACGGGCGCGGGCGCGGGTCGGGTCGCAGCCTGCCGGGCCTCGACCTCAACGAGTTGCTGCGCCACTGCTCGGATTTGCTCGAGGCCTACGGCGGCCACGCGTTCGCGGCCGGCCTCACGGTCCGCGAGGCGCGCCTGCCGGAGCTGCGCGCCCGGCTCGAGGCGCTGGTGCGCGAGCGCGTCACCCCCGAGAGCCTGCTGCCGCAGATGGCGATCGACGGCGAGCTCAAGCTCGGGGAGTGCGGCTTCGAGCTGGTGGACTGGCTGGAGCGCCTGGCGCCCCACGGGCTCGACAACCCCGAGCCGCTCTACCGCAGCGGCGAGGTGACGGTCGAGTCGGCGGTGGCCGTGGGCGGCGGCAAGCACGTGCGCATGCGGGTGCGCGACGCCAGCGGCACCGCCGAGGCGATCGGCTTCGGGCTCGGGGAGCGCGCCGGCGAGATCGCGGTGGCGCGCCGCTGCGAGCTGGCGTTCGTGCCGGTGCGAAACGAGTGGATGGGCGAGATGCGGGTCCAGCTCAAGGTGAAGGGGGTGCGGGTGCCGTGAACCCACCGACTCCGGGCACGGCCCACGCCGAGCTGCGGGCGGCGCTGCTCGCGCTGTTGGACGAGCACGCGCCGCGCGTCGACCGCGACCGGGTGGCGGCCTGCTTCGACTTCGCCACCCGTGCCCACGGCCAGCAGATGCGCCAGTCGGGCGATCCGTTCATCTCGCACGTGGTGGCGGTGTGCCAGATCCTGCTCGAGCTGCTCGAGGCGCGCATCGACACCACCCTGGCCTGTGCCGCGCTGCTCCACGACGTGGTCGAGGACACCGCCGTGACCGCCGCCGACGTCGAGAAGCAGTTCGGCCGCGAGGTGGCGAGCCTGGTCGAAGGGGTGACCAAGCTGTCCGGGCTGCACTTCGACAGCCGCGAGGCCGCCCAGGCCGAGAACTTCCGCCGTATGGTGCTGTCGATGTCGCGCGACCTGCGGGTCATCTTCATCAAGCTCGCCGACCGCCTGCACAACATGCGCACCCTGGAATACCTGGGCGAGGAGAAGCGCCGGCGCATCGCCGCCGAGACCCGCGACATCTACGCGCCGCTCGCCCACCGGCTCGGCATGGCGGGCATCAAGCGCGAGCTCGAGGACCTGAGTCTCAAGATCCTCGACCCCGACGCCTATCAGGACCTGATCCGCCGCATCGAGAAGCGGCGCGACGAGCGCGAACAGTTCCTCGCCGGGGTGCGGTCGCGGCTCGAGGAAGGGCTCAAGGCGGTGGGAATCAAGGCCGAGGTGACCGGGCGGCCCAAACACTTCTACTCGATCTACGCCAAGCTCCAGGCCGGTCGCGACTTCGAGTCGATCTACGACCTGTTCGGCCTGCGCATCATCACCCACACCCGCAACGACTGTTACCGCGCGCTGGGCGTGGTCCACGACCGCTTCACGCCGGTGGCGGAGCGCTTCAAGGACTACATCGCGACCCCCAAGAGCAACATGTACCAGTCGCTCCATACCACGGTGCTGACCGAGGGCGGCGAGCTGGTCGAGGTGCAGATCCGCACCCGCGAGATGCACCGCACCGCCGAGACCGGGATCGCGGCGCACTACGTCTACAAGCAGGGCGGGCACGTCGACGAGGAGCTCGATGCGCGGCTCGGCGGCTTCGTCACCCAGACCGCCGACTGGCAGCGCACCGCGAGCGACGACGAGTACATGGAGTTCCTGCGCACCGCGCTCTACCAGGAGGAGGTGTTCGTCTACACCCCGCGCCGCGAGCTCAAGCGCCTGCCCAAGGGGGCGACCGCGCTCGACTTCGCATTCCTGATCCACACCGCGGTGGGCCAGCACACCGTGGGGGCGCGGGTCAACGGCGAGCTGGTGCCGCTGCGCTACGTGCTGCGCAACGGCGATACGGTCGAGATCGTCACCTCGCCCCAGGCCCAGCCCCACGACGACTGGCTCCAGATCGTGCGCACCGCCGGGGCGCGCGCCAAGGTGCGCGGCTGGCTGCGCCAGCGCCGTCATGCCGACAGCGTCACGCTGGGGCGCGAGATGCTGGAGCGCGAGCTCAAGCGCCTGCGCCAGCGGGTCGAGGACGCGCGGCTCGAGGAGCTGGCGCGCAGCCTCGGGCTCCCCGATGTCGACACCTTCTACGCCCGGCTCGGCGAGGGCCAGCTGTCGGTCACCACCATCGTGCGCCGGCTGCTGCCGGAGAAGGAGGGCTTCGCCGAGCGCCTCGCCAAGGGTCCGCTCGAGGCGCTGGGTCTGACCCGGAAGCCCACCGGCGGGGTGCGCATCCACGGCATCGACAACGTCATGCTGAGCTTCGCGCGCTGCTGCCAGCCGGTGCCCGGCGACCGCGTCATCGGCATCGTCACCATGGGCCGCGGGGTCTCGGTCCACCGCCAGGACTGCCCCAACACCTTCAGCGACCGGGTGGCCCCCGAGCGCAAGGTGGCGGTCGACTGGGACGCCCGCATCGGCGAGACCTTCCCGGTGCGGCTGGTGGTGTACGGCCAGGATCGCACCTCGCTGCTCGCGGACATCGCCAAGGCGATCGCGGTCACCGCGGTCAACATCCGCACCGCCGGCATGGCCAGCGAGGATCGCACCGCGCGCGGCGTGTTCGTCGTCGAGGTGGCGCACCTCAACAAGCTGCAGGAGGTGATGGCCGCGATCCGGGGCGTCAAGGGAGTGACGCGCGTCGAGCGCCGCCAGCGCCTGCTGCGCAACCCGCCGCCGCGGCGCGCCTCCGGCGACGAAGGATGAGGGCGCTGGTCCAGCGCGTCGAGCGGGCCAGCGTGCGGGTCGAGGGCCGGGTCACCGGCGCGATCGAGCGCGGGCTCCTCATCCTGCTCGGCGCCACCCACACCGACCGCCCGGCCGACGCCGAGTGGCTGGCGCGCAAGGTCGCGGGGCTGCGGGTGTTCGCCGACGATCGCGGGCTCATGAACCGCGACCTGAGCGAGGCCGGCGGCGCCGCGCTGGTGGTGCCCCAGTTCACGCTCTACGGCGACGCGCGCCGCGGCCGCCGCCCCGACTTCCTCGCGGCCGCGCGCCCCGAGCAGGCCGAGCCGCTGTTCCAGCGCTTCTGCGAGGCGCTCACCGCCGAGAACGTGCGGGTCGAGCGCGGGGTGTTCCAGGCCACCATGGCGGTCGAGCTGGTGAACGACGGGCCGGTGACGCTGATGCTCGAAAGTCCGGCGCCGCAGGAGCGCGGGGCGGCGGAGGAGGCCGGATGAGCGCGCGCCCGACGTCGCTGCTGTTCGCCGGACGCATGCCGGTGGTGCTGGCCTCGGCCTCGCCGCGCCGCGTGGCGCTGCTGCGGCAGGCCGGACTCGCCTTCACGGTCGCCGACCCCGGTCCCGACCGGGCGTGGCCTGAGGGAGCGGAGCCGCGCCACGGGGTGCGCGCGCTGGCGCTCGACAAGGCGCAGCGCATCGCCCGCACCGCGCCCGGGAGCCTGATCATCGGCGCCGACACCGTGGTGGTGGCGCGCGGGGTGCGGCTCGGCAAGCCGCGCGACGCCGCTGCCGCGCTGGCGATGCTGGAGCGCCTGCAGGGCCGCACCCACGAGGTGTGGACCGGCATCGCGCTGGTCCACCGCGGCGAGCGCCGCACCGCGTCGGAGTGCACGCGGGTCCAGTTCGCGCGCCTCGACCCGGCGACCCTGCGCCGCTACGTGCGCAGCGGCGAGCCGCTCGACAAGGCGGGCGGCTACGCGATCCAGGGCCTGGGCGGCCAGTTCGTGCGCCGCATCGAGGGCGACTACACCAACGTGGTGGGGCTGCCGCTGGCGCGCCTCCGCCTGCTGCTGGCGGAGTTCGCGTGAGGGCGGCGCCGCGACCCGGCGGCCGGCCCCCGTGCGCGCGCCGTGGCGGGGGCCGCTCGCTTGACAGGTTTTCGCGAGGCGTGCTAGCTTCCGTCGCTTCTTGTGGATAGCCTCGGGCACGCGCGTGCCGCCAGCGGCCGCGCGCCGCCGCGCACGCCCGTCATCGCCGTGTGACGCCCGCCCGGTCCCGATCGAATTTCGGAGGAGTGCATGAAGACGTATACCGCCCGTCCGGCCGACATCCAGCGCCGCTGGCTGCTGGTGGACGCGTCCGGGAAGACCCTGGGGCGGCTCGCCACGCAGGTGGCCACGGTGCTCAAGGGCAAGCACAAGCCCATGTACACGCCGCACCTCGACACTGGCGATCACGTGGTGATCGTCAACGCCGCCAAGGTGGTGCTGACCGGGCGCAAGGCCGAGGACAAGAAGTACTTCCACCACACGCTCTATCCGGGTGGCGCGACCTGGACCTCGATCCGGGAGGTCATGGCCAGGCATCCGGAGCGCGTGGTCCAGCGCGCGGTGGCGGGCATGATGCCGCGCACCAAGCTGGGCCGCGCGATGATGAAGAAGCTCAAGGTCTACGCCGGCCCGCAGCACCCCCACGCCCCGCAGCAGCCCGAGGCCTGGGACGGCGCCGCGGCGGCGACCTCCACCCCCGCGACCCCGGCGAGGAGATGATGGCGACCGACACCGTGAACCGACCCCGCACCGGCCGCCGCAAGGAATCGGTGGCGCGGGTGCGCCTGCTGCCCGGACCGGGCAAGCACACCATCAACGATCGCGCCCCGGGCGAGTACCTGCGCCGCGAGGTGCTGGTCCAGGCCGCGTTCCAGGCCCTGACGCTCACCAACGCCGCCGGCAAGTACAACGTGGTGGCGCGGGTGAGCGGCGGCGGGCTCACCGGGCAAGCGGGGGCGCTGCGCCTCGCGGTGGCGCGCGCGCTGGCGCGCGAGGACGAGACGCTGCGCGGCGCGCTCGGTCGCGCCGGACTGCTGACGCGCGATCCGCGCATGAAGGAGCGCAAGAAGTACGGGCAGCCGGGGGCGCGCAAGCGCTTCCAGTTCAGCAAGCGGTAGGAGGAGCATCCAACCCTCACGCGTCGTTCGAGGCGCCGGGGTGTCCGGGGCGGCGGACCCGAAGGGAGTCCGCGCTCCGGATCGAGAGGCGCGGCAACCATCCGCACGACGCGGCGGAACCAACCCCACGAGGAGGCAGCTGTGGCGGAAGTAACGATGAAGGATCTGCTCGAAGCGGGGGTGCACTTCGGGCACCAGACCCGGCGCTGGAATCCGCAGATGAAGAAATTCATCTTCATGGAGCGCAACGGGATCTACATCATCGACCTGCAGAAGACGCTCAAGTGCGTCCAGGACGCGCGCGCCGCGCTGGAGCGCGTGGTGCGCGCCGGCGGCCACGTGCTGTTCGTCGGCACCAAGAAGCAGGCCAAGCCGATCGTGGTCGAGGAGGCCGCGCGCTGCGGCATGTTCCACGTCACCGAGCGCTGGCTGGGCGGGATGCTGACCAACTTCAAGACCATTCGCAGCAGCATCAAGCGGCTCCACGATCTCGATCGCATGGCGACCGACGGCACCTTCGAAAAGCTGGCCAAGAAGGAGGTGTCGCGGCTGTCGCGCGAGCGCGAGCGGCTGGAGTTCTCGTTCGCGGGCATCAAGGAGATGCCGGGGCTGCCGGCGGCGGTCTTCATCGTCGACACCAAGAAGGAGAAGATCGCGGTCTCCGAGGCCAATCGGCTCGGCATCCCGATCATCGGCGTGGTGGACACCAACTGCGATCCCACGGTCATCAACTTTCCGATCCCGGGCAACGACGACGCGATCCGCTCGATCCGGCTGTTCACCCGGATGGTGGCCGACACGGTGATCGAGGCGCGCGCCACGGCGCTCGAGGGCGGCGACCAGGAGACGGTGTCGTTCGGCGGTGAGGGCGTCGAGGCCGAAGGGGAGACCCACCCGGCCGGCGTCTGAGCTCAGGGCAACCAGCGACCAGGAAGCGACGCGCCCGCCCGGGCCACGAGCAGCGGGCGGGCGTTGCGACAACCAGGCAGAGGAGAACCATGGCGGTCACGGCAGATCAGGTGCGACAGCTCCGGGAGCAGACCGGAGCCGGAATGATGGAGTGCAAGAAGGCGCTGGTCGAGAGCGCCGGCGACTTCGACAAGGCGGTCGACGTGCTGCGCAAGGCGGGGATCGCCCGGGCCGGGGCGCGCGGCGAGCGCACCGCGCGCGAGGGGCTGGTCGAGGCCTACATCCACCCCGGCAGCCGGGTGGGGGTGCTGATCGAGGTGAACTGCGAGACCGACTTCGTGGCCCGCACCCCGGAGTTCGCGGAGCTGGTGCGCAACCTGGCGATGCAGGTCGCGGCCGCTGGCGCCGAGTACATCCGCCGCGAGGAGGTGCCGGCCGAGCGCGTCGCCAAGGAGCGCGAGATCTTCGCCGCCCAGCTCGAGGGCCAGGGCAAGCCGGCGGCGATCATCGACAGGATCGTGGCCGGCAAGCTCGACAAGTTCTTCGCCGAGGTGTGCCTGCTCGAGCAGCCCCACATCCGCGACGACAAGCAGACGGTCGGCGAGCTGATCGCTGCCGCGGCGGCCCGCACCGGCGAGAACATCGTGGTGCGCCGCTTCGCCCGCTTCCGGCTCGGTCAGGACTAGGGGCCGCCGGTGGCCGCGCGCTACCAGCGCATCCTGCTCAAGCTGAGCGGCGAGCTGCTCGCCGGCGCCGCCGGCCACGGCATCGACGACGGCGTCATGAAGACGCTCGCGGATGAGATCCGCGAGGTCCACGCGCTGGGCGCCCAGATCGGCATCGTTACCGGCGGCGGCAACATCTTCCGCGGTCTGGCGGCCAGCACGCGCGGCATGGACCGGGTGGGCGCCGACTACATGGGCATGCTGGCCACCGTGATCAACGGGCTGGCGTTGCAGCACGCGCTGGAGCGGCGCGGCCTCTACACCCGGCTCATGTCGGCGATCGAGATGGCGCGGGTGTGCGAGCCCTACATCCGCCGCCGCGCCGTGCGCCATCTCGAGAAGGGGCGCATCGTCATCATGGCGGCGGGGACCGGCAACCCCTACTTCACCACCGACACCGCCGCCGCGCTGCGGGCGATCGAGATCGGCGCCGACGTGATCCTCAAGGCCACCAAGGTCGACGGCGTCTACAGCAGCGATCCGCTCAAGGTGCCGGACGCGACCTTCTTCCCTCACATCACCTACAAGGATATTCTCGACCGCGGGCTGGGGGTGATGGACCTGACCGCCATCACCCTGTGCAAGGAGAACCGGCTGCCGATCGTGGTGTTCAACATCGGGCGTCCCGGCAACCTGCTCGGCCTGGTCCAGGGCGAGGCGATCGGAACCTCGGTGGGAGAGTCGTGAGCATGACGAGCAAGCTGGTGGTGGACGCGGACGAACGGATGAAGAAGGCGCTCGAGGCCGTGCGGCGGGAGTTCGCCGGCATCCGCTCCGGCAAGGCGACGCCGGCGCTGCTCGACACGGTGCGGGTCGAGGCCTACGGGCAGCCGGTGCCGATCAACCAGGTCGGGTCGGTGAGCGCGCCGGAGCCGCGGCTGCTGGTGGTGCAGCCGTGGGACAAGAGCCTGATCAAGGCGATCACCCGGGCGATCCAGGCCTCGGAGCTGGGCCTGAATCCCACCGACGACGGCGCGGTGGTGCGGGTGCCGATCCCCACGCTCACCGAGGAGCGGCGCCGCGACATGGTCAAGCTGATCTCGAAGCTGGCCGAGGACGGCCGCGTCCACGTGCGGCAGGTGCGCCACGACGTCAACAAGGACATCAAGGCCCAGGAGCACGAGGGCGCGGTGCCCGAGGACGAGGCCAAGCGTCTGACCGCCGAGGTCCAGAAGCTCACCGACCGCACCATCGCGCTGATCGACGAGCTGCTCAAGAAGAAGACCGCCGAGGTCATGGAAGTCTGAGCGACGCCGGCGCCCGCCGCGGCCCGCGGCCCCGAGCGCCCATCCCCGGTCCGCCCCTGCGGAGATCCTGACGTGCCGGCCCGCATCCCGACGCCCGACGAGCTGCGCCAGCGCGGCAACCTGCCGCGCCACGTCGCCATCATCATGGACGGCAACGGCCGCTGGGCGACGGCGCGCGGCGTGCCGCGGCTGATGGGGCACCGTGCCGGCCGCGAGTCGGTGCGCGAGGCGGTCAAGGGCGCGGTGGCGCTCGGCCTCGAGGTGCTCACCCTCTACACCTTCTCGATCGAGAACTGGCAGCGTCCGGCGCGCGAGGTGCGGGCGCTGATGGCGATCCTGCGCCAGACCCTGCGCGCCGAGCGCCGCGAGCTCAAGGCCAACAACGTGCGGCTGCGCGTCATGGGGCGGATCGGCGACCTGCCCGAGGCGGTGCGCGAGGTGATCGACGAGACCTGCGACTACCTGGCCGGCTCGAGCGGCCTGCTGCTCAATCTGGCGCTGTCCTACAGCGGGCGCGTGGAGCTGATCGACGCGGCCCGCGCGCTGCTGCGCGAGCAGGCCCGGCGCCCGCGCCCCGAGGAGCTCGACGAGGCGGGGCTGGCGCGTCACCTCTACACCGCCGGCCTGCCCGATCCCGATCTGCTCATCCGCACCAGCGGCGAGATGCGGCTCTCGAACTTCATGCTGTGGCAGCTGGCCTACACCGAGCTGTGGATCACCGAGACGCTGTGGCCCGACTTCCGCCGCCGCCATCTGTACGCCGCGGTGGCGGACTACCAGAGGCGCGAGCGGCGCTTCGGGCGGGTCGATTGAGCCAGCCGGCCGCCGGGGCCGCGATCGCCGGCAAGCGCTCCTCGTGGTCGCTGGGCCTGAGGATCGCGAGCGGCATCCTGTTCGTGCCGCTGCTCATCCTGCTGGCGCGCGCCGGCGGGCTCGCGTTCTGGTGCTTCGTGGCGCTCGAGGTGCTGATCGGCCTGCTGGAGTTCTACCGCATGATGCGCGGCAAGGGGCTGCAGCCCTATCCGGGGCTCGGGCTGCCCGCCGGGCTCGGGGTGCTGTGGGTGGCGTTCCGCCCCCACACCAGCCAGGCCGACTTCTTCGCCACCGCGGCCCTGATCCTCACCATGGCGCTGGGGCTCAGGCGCCCCGATCTCAAGGGCCGCATCGAGGGCATCGCCGTCACCCTGTTCGGCGTGCTGTACGTCGCCTGGCTCTCCGCCCACCTGGTGCTGCTGCGCGAGCTGCCGTGGCGCGCCGGCACCGCCTACGCGGACGGCGCCAGCTACGTGCTGCTGGCCTTCTTCCTGACCTGGAGCTGCGACACCGGCGCCTACGCGGTGGGCCGGGTGCTGGGACGCACGCGGCCGTGGACCCGGATCTCGCCCAGCAAATCGCTGGAGGGCGCGGCCGGCGGGCTGCTGTTCGCGATCGTCGCGGGGTTCGTGGCGCGCGCCTGGTTCGCGCCCTACCTGAGGCTGTGGGACGCGGCCGCGCTGGGCGTGCTCACCGGCGTGTTCGCGCAGGCCGGCGATCTGGTCGAGTCGCTGCTCAAGCGCGATGCCCACCACGGCGACTCCTCGGACATCATCCCCGGCCACGGCGGCATGCTCGATCGCTTCGACAGCCTCTACTTCGGTGCGCCGCTGGTCTACTACTACCTCAAGATCGTCGTGTTCCAGGTGCCATGACGGCGCCGGCCAGCGCGGAACGGGCCGCCGGCGTGACCACCGTCGCGGTGCTGGGGTCGACCGGCTCGATCGGGCGCCAGGCGCTCGAGGTCGCGGCCGCCGAGCCCAGGAGGCTCGCGATCGTGGCGCTGGCCGCCGGGGCGGGGCTCGAGCGGCTGTGCGAGCAGGCGCGTGCGCTGAAGCCCGCGGCGCTGGCGCTGGAAAGCGCCGCGGACGCGCGCGTGGCGCGCGCCCGGCTCGAGGCCGCGGCGCCGGGGGCGCAGGTGACGGTGGGCCGCGGCGCCGCGGCGCGCCTCGCCGCCGAGTGCGACGCCGACGTGGTGCTCAACGGCGTGGTCGGCGCCGCCGGGCTCGAGGCCTCGCTGGCCGCGCTGTCGCGCGGGAAGCGCCTGGCGCTCGCCAACAAGGAAACGCTGGTGGTGGGCGGCGAGCTGGTGCGGCGCGCGCTTCAGCGCGGCGGCGAGCTGGTGCCGGTCGACAGCGAGCACAGCGCGGCGCTCCAGTGTCTGGGCGGGCGGCCGCCGGCCGAGGTCGGGCGCCTCACCCTCACCGCCTCGGGCGGGGCGCTGCGCGACCATCCCGACTGGCGCCGCGCCACGCCCGCCGAGGTGCTGGCCCATCCGGTGTGGAGCATGGGCCCGCGCATCACCGTGGACTCGGCGTTGCTGTTCAACAAGGGTCTCGAGCTGATCGAGGCCGGCTGGCTGTTCGACCTCGGCTGGGAGCAGCTCGACGCGGTGCTCCATCCCCAGGCGCTGATTCACGCCCTGGTCAGGTTCCGCGACGGATCGACGGTGCTGCAGGCGGCGCCGCCCGACATGCGGCTGCCGATCCGCCTCGCCCTCACCTGGCCCGAGCATGGTGGCGGCGCGGTCGCGCCGCTCGAGCCGGCGGCGCTCGCCGGGCTCACCTTCGCGCCCATCGCTCCCCGCCGCCACCCGGCGTTCGATCTCGCGCTCGCCGCCGGACGGCGCGGCGGCACCGCGCCCTGCGCGCTCAATGCCGCCGACGAGGTGGCGGTGGCGCGCTTCCTCGCCGGCGAGATCCCGCTCGGGGCGGTGCCCGAGGTGCTGGAACGGGTGCTGGAGCGCCACCGGGACGGGCCGGTCGAGTCGCTGGAGCAGCTGCGCGAGGTCGACGCCTGGGCGCGCGACGCCGCGCGCGCGACCGCGGTGGGCGCATGACGGCGGAGGCGGCGGGCTGGAGGCGGACGTGAGGCTGCGCAGCGCGGCACGGGTCGTGAGCCTTGATCAGGCGCGCGCCCGCGCCGCGGCCTGGCGCGCGGCGGGCGAGCGCGTGGTGCTCGCGGTCGGGGACTTCGACCCGCTCGAAGCGGGCGACGCCCGCGCCCTCGAGGCGGCGCGCGCGCCGGGCGCGCGTCTGGTCGTGGCCGTGCGTGGCGATCGGGTGAGCGCCGCCCGCGGGCCCGGGCGGCCGCTGGTCGCGGCCGCCGACCGGGCGCGGCTGGTCGCCGCCCTCCGCCCCGTCGATCTGGTCCTGGTGCTCGATGAGACCTCGAGCGCGGGGGTGGCGCGTGAGCTCGAGCCGGCGCGGGTGGTCGAGCTGCCCGCCGCCGCCGCGGGCGTGGTCGCGCGGGTGCGCGGGTCGCGTGGGGACGGAGCCTGAGGCGATGAGCGAGGGGCGCGAGACCATCGTCGCCATCCGGCCGCGCACGCTCGGGGACGTGGTGCTCACCACCCCGGCGCTGCGCGCGCTCAAGCGCGGCCATGCCGACGCCGCGCTCGAGGTCGTGACCGAGGCGCGCTACGCGCCGCTGCTCGAGGGTCTCGAGGGGATCGATCGGGTGTGGCCCCTCGAGCGCTCGGTGGGATCGACGCTGGCGCTGGCGCGCCGGCTGGCGCGCCGCCGGGTGCGCGCGGTGGTCGATTTCTTCGGCAACGGCCGCACCGCGCTGCTGACCGCGGCCTGCGGCGCCCGGCTCACCGCCGGCTACGACCTGCGCGGCCGGCGGCTCGCCTACCGGCGCCGGGTGGCGCGCACGCTGGCGCCGGCCCCGGGCCGCCGCGAGTACGCGGCCGCCACCCACGTGCGGCTCGCGGTCGCCGCCGGGGGGATCGAGGACGGCCTCGAGACCCGCGTCGCCGTGCCACCGGCGGCGGCGGCGCGGGCCGCCGGGCTGCTGGCGGCGTGCGGCGCGCGCGGCGCGGTCGGGCTGGTCGCGGCCGGCACCTGGCCGGCCAAGACCTGGCCGGTCGCCCACGCGGCGCTGCTCTCGCGCCGGCTGCTCGCCGCCGGCCAGCGCGTGCTGCTGCTCGCCGGGCCCAAGGAGGAGTCCCTGAACGCGCGGCTTCAGGCGCTCGCCCCCGGGGTCGCGGTGCTGCCGCCCTGCGATGTCGGGACGCTGGCGGGGGTGATCGCCGGGCTGCGCGCGGTGGTGGGCACCGACAGCGGACCGCGCCATCTCGCCGCGGCGCTCGGGGTGCCGAGCTTCGCGTGGTTCGGTCCCACCCACCCCGACACCTGGTCGCCGCCGGGTGCCCGGCACGGCGCGTGGTGGACCGAGCTGCCGTGCCGCGGCTGCGACCGCACCCGCTGTCCGCACTGGAACTGCCTGCCGGGCCTTTTCCCCGATCACGCCGCGCAGCTGGTGCTCGCCCATCTCGAGGCCCATCCCCATGGCCCTGCCGCTCTCGGTCCTGCTGCTCGCGCGTGACGAGCGCGAGGCGCTCGAGCGTCTGCTCCCGGCGCTCGCCTTCGCCGGCGAGGTGGTGGTGGTGAGCGACACGCGCGGCGAGCCCGGCATCAAGGCGCTGGCCGCGCGCCACGGGGCGAGGGTGTTCGAGCGCCCCTTCGACGGCTTCGGGCCGCAGCGGCAATTCGCGCTCGAGCACTGCACACGGCCCTGGGTGCTGTGGATCGACGCTGACGAATGGCCCGACCCGCGCCTGATCGGGGCGCTGACGGCGCGGCTCGACCGCGCCGCCGGGGGCGAGCCGGCGGCCGGCTTCCGGATCGCGCGCCACACCTGGTTCCTGGGCCGCCGCATCCGCTTCTGCGGCTGGCAGGGCGAACGCATCGTGCGCCTGTTCCGCCGCGAGCGCGCGCGCTTCGACGATGCCCCGGTGCACGAGCGGGTGCAGATCGCGGGCCCGATCGCCGATCTGCCGGGCGTGCTCGAGCACCACAGCTACCCGACCGTGGCGGTGTGCGCCGCCAAGCTGGTGCGCTACGCGCACGCCGGCGCGGCGCGCGCCTGGCGCGAAGGGCGCCGCGCCACGGTCCTCGACCTGGCGCTGCGCCCGCCGCTGCGCTTCGCGCGCCAGTACCTGCTGCAGCTCGGGATCCTGGACGGCGTCCACGGCCTGCTGGTGTGCGCGCTGGCGGCCACCCAGGTGCTGCTCAAGTACGCCGAGCTGTGGGATCGCACGCGCCGCCCCGCCGAGAGCCCGCCCGCGTGAAGCCGGTGTGTTTCTTCGGGGCGTGGGATCCGGGCTACCCGCGCAACCGCATCCTGCGCGCCGGGCTCGAGCACGCCGGACTCGAGGTGCTCGAGGTGCGGGTGCGCGAGCGCCGCGCGCTGTTTCGCTATCCGGCGCTGGCGCGGGCGTTCCACGCCGCTGGGCGCGCGAGCGGGACGCTGCTGGTGCCGGAGTTCCGCCACAAGGACATGCCGCTGGCGCGCCTGCTGCGCGGATCGCGCGCGCTGGTGTTCGATCCACTGGTGTCGCGCCACGACACCCTGGTCGACGACTGGGAGCTCCACGCGCGCGGGTCGCTGCAGGCGCGCTGGAACCTCGCGATCGACCGCCGCGCGCTGGCCCTCGCCGATCTGGTGCTGTGCGACACCTGGGCGCACGGCGCCCTCTATCAGACGCTGGGCGTGCCGCGCGCGCGGCTCGAGCGCGTGCTCGTGGGGGCCGAAGCGCGCTTCTTCGAGCTGCCGCCGCCGCCGGCGGCCGAGCCGGTGACGATCGTCTACGTGGGGGGATTCCTGCCGCTCCACGGCACCACGACCATCGTCGAGGCGCTGGCGCGGCTCGAGCGCGAGCCCGCGGTGCCGTCCTATCGCGCCCGGCTGGTGGGACGCGGCATCGAGGCCGAGGCGGCGCGGGCGCGCGCCCGCGAGCTGGGCGTCACGCGCGTCGAGTTCGCGGGGCCGGTCCCCTACTCGGAATCGGAGGCCGCGCTGGCCACGGCGCACATCGCCCTGGGCGCGTTCGGCGCCGGGGCCAAGGCGGGGCGCGTCATCCCCCACAAGGTGTGGCAGGCGCTGGCCGCCGGGCGCGCAGTGGTGACCGGCGACGGCGACGGGGTCCGCGAGGTGTTCGAGCCGGAGCGCGAGCTCCTGGTGGTGCCGCGCGGCGACGCCGCGGCCCAGGCCGCGGCGCTGGCGCGGCTGGTGCGCGATGCTCCACAGCGCGAGGGTCTGGGGCGCTGCGGGCGCACGCGCGCGCAGGCGGTGGGCAGCGCGGCCGCGGTGGGCGCGAGCCTCCGGGCGGCGCTCGAGAAGCACGGGGCGCTGCGATGAAGGTGGCGCATCTCGACACCGGTCGCAGCTGGCGCGGCGGGCAGGCCCAGGTGCTGCTGCTGCTGCGCGGGCTCGAGGCGCGCGGACATCGGTCGCGGCTGCTGGCGCCGCGTGGACCGCTGCTCGAGCGCGCCGCCGCGGCCGGGATCGAGTGGCGGGCGTGGGAGCCGCGCGGCGAATGGGACCTGGGGGCGATGGTCGAGGCGGCGCGCGCGCTGCGCGGCTGGGCACCCGACCTCGCCCACGCGCACAGCGCGCACGCGCACACGCTCGGGGTTCCGGCCGCGCGGCTCGCGCGCGTGCCGGCCGTGGTGGTGTCGCGGCGCGTCGACTTCGCCGTGGGCGGCAACCCGCTCAGCCGGCTCAAGTACGCGGCGGGCGTGGACCGCTACCTGTGCATCAGCCGCGGGGTGCGCGAGGTCATGCGCGCGGGCGGGATCCCGGAGCGGCGGCTGGCGCTGGTGCCGAGCGGCATCGAGCTCGGGACCGCGGACCCGGCCACGCCGGCGCCCGACCTGCGCGCCATCATCGGCGTGCCGGCGGGAACCCCGCTGGCCGGAACGGTGGCGGCGCTCGCGCCCCACAAGAACCACGCCGACCTGCTGCGCGCGGCGCGGCAGGTGGTCGACGCGCGCGCCGACGTTCACTTCGTGTGGATCGGCGAGGGCGAGTGCCGGCCGGCGCTCGAGCGTCTGCGCGCCGAGCTGTCGCTCGAGTCCCGCGTCCACCTGCTGGGGTTCCGCCCCGACGCGCGCCGGCTCATGACCCAGTTCACGGTGTTCGTGCTGTCCTCGTACCTGGAAGGGCTGTGCACCTCGTTGCTCGACGCGCAGAGCCAGGGCGTGCCGGTGATCGCGACCGCGGTGGGCGGCGTGCCCGACCTGGTCGCGGACGGGGTCACCGGCCGGCTGGTGCCGCCCCGCGATCCGGCGGCGCTGGCGGCGGCGATTCTGCGGGCGATCGACGATGCGCCGGCGCGGCAGGGGTGGGCGGATCGGGCGCGCGACAGCGTACGCGCGTTCTCCGCCGACCACATGGTCGAGCGCACGCTCGAGGTCTACCGCGAGGCGCTGGCGGAGCACGGAGTGCGCGCGTGAGCAGCGGCGCGGTGGAGCGCGGGCGGCTCGCGGCGCGCGTCGCGGGCGTGGCGCTGGCGGCGCTGGCGCTGGCGCTGCCGCTCAGCATCGCGGTCACCGAGGGGACGCTGATCCTCGGGCTCGTCGCCCTGATCGTGGCGCGGCTGCGCGGTCGCCCCTTCACCTTCCAGCGCTCCTGGCTCGAGCCCGCGCTGCTGGCGGTGGTGGCGACGTGGCTGCTGAGCACGGCGTTCAGCGTGGCTCCGCTCGAGTCGCTGATCCACGTACGCAAGCTCTACGCGTTCGGGCTCATCTACCTCGCCGCCGAGGGTGCGCGCGACCCGGAGCGCCGCCGCCGCCTCGTGCCGCTGCTGCTGATCGGCGCGGTGCTGGTGACCGCCGCGGGGTACGTCATCTACGCGTTCCGGGCCGCCCGCGAGCCGGGCTACCGCTTCGAGTCGCTACAGTCGAACTCGATGACCTCGGGCGGGGTGCTGAGCGCGACCGCGCTGTGGGCGCTCGGTCTGCTCGCGGCGGGACGCGGGCGACGGCGCGTTGGCGCGGCCGCGGCGCTCGCCGTGCTGCTGCCGGCGCTGGTGCTGACCCAGACCCGCTCGAGCTGGCTCGGCTTCGCCACCGGAGCGGCGGTGATCCTGCTCGCGCTGCGCCCGCGCTGGTGGTGGACGCTACCCGCGACGCTGGCGCTGGGCGGGCTGGTCGCGCCGGCGCGGGTGGTGCATCGCTTCGCGAGCATCTTCGATCCCCACGAGCCCGGGAATCAGGGGCGGCTCTCGATGTGGCGCTCGGCCCGCGACATCGTACGCGAGCACCCGCTGATCGGCGTCGGCTGCCAGGATCTGCTGGCGCTCTACCGGCGTTACCGTTATCCCGACGCCACCTTCGAGAGCGGGCACTTCCACAACAACTTCGTGCAGATCGCGGTGATGACCGGGGCGCTGGGGCTCGCCGCGTTCGTGTTCTGGCACGCGGCGGTGTTGCGGCAGCTGTTGCGCGCCCGCCGCACGGCGACCGGCGAGGACCGGGGGCTGGTGGCGGCGGGGCTCGGAATCTTCGTCGCCCTGGTGGTGAGCGGCATGTTCGACTTCACGTTCGGGGACCAGGAGGTCGTGTATCACACCTACCTCGCGGTCGGCCTGGCCCTTGCAATCCTTCCGCCGCGCCCGAGCCCGGCGTCTGAGGCGCGGGACGCTGCTGCTTGACCCTCGAAAAGGGTCGGGTTAGCCTCAGCGAACACCTTTCCATCCAAGGAGTTGCCCTTGCGCCCCAATGACTTGCTGCCGGGCGTGGCCCTGCTGGGCCTGGTGATTTTCGTCCACGAGCTCGGCCATTTCCTGGTCGCCAAGTGGCGCGGGGTCAAGGTCCTCAAGTTCTCGCTCGGCTTCGGCCCCGCCCTGCTCAAGGTGGTCCGCGGGGACACCGAGTACCGGCTGTCCTGGATCCCGCTCGGGGGCTATGTCCAGATGGCCGGCGACTCGCCGGGCGAGGACGGCAGCATGCCCGGCACGCCCGAGGAGTACCTGTCGCACCCCTGGCCGGGGCGGATCGCGATCGCGCTCGCCGGGCCGCTCGCCAACCTCATCACCGCCTACCTCGTCCTCGTCATCGTCGGTGTGACCGGCGAGTCGCTGCCGGACTTCCCGAGCACCGTGGGGCCGGCCCCCGATTCGAGCGCGGTGTATCGGCTGGGCGCGCGCGAGGGCGACCGCATCGTGGCGCTGAACGGCACCCCGGTCGCGAGCCTGCGCGAGCTGATGGTGGCCGAGGACCGCCAGCCCGCCGCGCGCGCCGACGTCCTGACCCTGGAGCGCGGCGGCCGGCCGGTGACGCTCACGCTGCCGCCCGCGGCGCGTGCGCCGTTCTTCGTCAGCCTGCGCCCGCCGCGCACCCCGGCGGTGGTCGGCGGAGTGATGACCGGCATGCCGGCCTACCGCGCCGGGCTCAAGACCGGCGATCTCATCCTGGCGGTCAACGGCCGCCCGATCGCGGACTGGGACCAGCTGCCGCCGGCCCTGAGCGGCGAGGTCGATCGCCCGGTGCGGCTGACCATCCAGCGCGATGGCCGGCGCTTCGACGTCACGGTGACGCCCATGAACGCCACCGGCGGCACCGGGAAGACCGGGATGATCGGCATCGAGCGCCCGCCCCAGCGCATCTACGTCGAGCGCCACGGTCTGGGCCCCTCGATCGTGCTGGCCGCCTACGCGACCGTCGAGCAGGTGGGCTCGGTGTACGCCGGGATGTGGCTGGTCGCCTCGCGCTTCCTCTACTACCGCAGCTACATGGGCGGGCCGATGTTCATCGTTCAGGCGGCCAGCGAGCAGGCCCGTCACGGGCTCGACTATTTCCTGCGCTTCCTCGCCATGATCAACATCGCGATCATGGCCTTCAACCTGCTGCCCATCCCGATCCTCGATGGCGGGCACATTCTGCTCGCGTTGATCCAGGCGGTCCGCCATCGTGCGTTGTCGGCGCGGGCCTACGTGCGCTTCCAGAAGGCGGGTCTGGTCGTGCTCGGCACCCTGTTCATCTTCATTCTCGCGAACGATCCGCTGCGCGTCTGGCAGCGCCAGCACGCGATGGACCAGACCTCCCGGGAGAAGGTGGTTGCCCCGCCCGGCGGGCCCTGAGGCCCGGCGCCGGGCGGCCATTGCGCTCGCCGCCGTGGCGCTGCTCGCCTGGGCGCCGATGGCGCGTGCGGTCGAGGAGTTTCTGAGCCAGCTCAAATCCGTCGCGGAGATCCGCTTTCACGGCCGCCATCAGCTCTCGGCCAAGGAGCTGCGACGGTCGCTGCGCACCCCGTCGCCGTCGATCTGGCCGTGGGCTGACGAGGTGCCGCTGCGGCTCGACTTCCTGAGCGCCGACACCGCCGGGATCCGCGCCGCCTACGTGTCGCACGGCTACCTCGACGCGGTGGTCGACAGCGTGGTGGTCTCGCCGGCGCCCAACAAGGCACGCCCGCAGGTGATCGTGACCTACTACATCTACGAGGGGGAGCGCTCGACCATCCGGTCGGTGGAGATCAGCGGCAATCCCAACTACCCCTCCGAGCAGCTGCGCAAGAAGCTGTTCGCGCGGCCGGGGCGGCCCTTCAACCCCGGCTTCATGACCACCGATACGGCGCGCATCTCCCAGGCCTACCAGGACCGCGGCTACAAGCCCACGGTCGAGGCCGCGGCGTGGCGCGACTCGATCGATCGCCACCAGGTCCGCGTCGCCTACCAGGTCACCGAAGGGCGCCTGTACCGGTTCGGCGCCGTCTACCTGTCGGCGCCCTCCGAGCTCCACGTCGGCGAGCGCATCATCCGGCGCGAGCTGGCGATCAAGCGCGGGGACGTCTATCGCACCTCGAAGGTCGATGAATCCCAGCAGCGCCTGGTCGACACCGGGCTGTTCAGCCAGATCCACATGACCGCGCTGCCCGATTCCAGCAACGCGGTGGTCGAGTACGACCTCCGGGTGCGCGAGCGCAAGCCGCGCTGGATCGACGCCGGCATCGGCAGCTCGACCACCGAGCGCTTCAGCGTGTCCGGGGACTGGGGCCACCGCAACATCGGCCGCCACGCCATCCAGGGCTCGGTGAGCGGGCGCCTGTCCTTCGACAACAAGGGTCGCTTCCTGCTCGCGCACCTCGAGGGCTCGGTGGTCGAGCCGTGGCTGTTCGGCCTCCGGGTGCGCGGCGGCGTCACGCCCTACTACGAGCACGGCATCGATCGCTCCGACACCACCCACACCCTGGGACCGCGCCACTACGACCTGCGCGGGTTCAAGTTCGTGCTGGGGCGCGACCTCGCCCTGCGCACCCATCTGACCCTGGTCCAGGACAACCGCTACGTCGACCAGAGCTTCGAGGTTGCGGTCGCCGACACCGTGCCGCGGCACTACGACCAGCACAGCGTGCTGCTCGGCTACGAAGAGGACCTGCGGGACAATCCCGTCAACCCTCAGCTCGGCACCTACCTCAGCGCGCTGGCGCAGCTTTCGGGCGGTCCGGTCCCCAATCAGACGACCAACGTGGTGACGAACAAGGGCACCTACCTGTTCACCAAGACCCAGCTGCTCAAGTCCTGGTACCGGCCCGTGCACGCCCCGGGCTGGTCGGCGGGCTGGCGGCTGGGCGGCGGCATCGAGCGGCCCTTCGGCGAGGTGGTGGGGTTCACCCCCGGCACCATCGACGCCGACGTCAACCGGGTGCCGAGCGGCGACCGCTTCCGGCTCGGCGGCCCCAACACCGTGCGGGGCTACAACGAGAACGACATCACCCCGGATGGCGGGCTGGTCATGCTGATCGGCAACCTCGAGCTGCGCGTGCCCATCATCGGGCCGTTCGGACTCGAGGCCTACATCGATGGCGGCAACGTGTGGGCGCGCCCCGGCGACGTCAAGTTCGGGAACCTGGTGCCACACGTGACCTCCGAGCCGCGCGACGTCGGCGACGTGCGCTACGTGCTGGGCGCGGGCGGGCGCCTCAACCTGCCGTTCGGACCGCTGCGCGTCGACTTCACCTGGAACCTGCAGCCCGACGCCGGTCCGTCGGGCCGCCAGTGGCTGGTCGCGCAGCCGCAGTTCGCGATCGGCCCCTCGTTCTGAGCCCGAGCCTGCGATGAGCGACCAGCCCGAAGACCCGCGTCCCGCGCCCCCCGAGACGCCCGAGGAGCGCTCCGCCCTCGACCCGCAGCGTCTGGTCGAGGGAGCCAGGGAGGGGGTCGAGCACCTGGTCGAGGAGGTGCGCGAGGAGGTCGAGGAGCTCCACGAGAAGATCGAGGACGTGGTCGAGGAGCACCTGCCGCGGCGGGTGCGCTGGACCGCGGGACGCATCGCGTGGCTGATCGTCGGCTCGCTGATCGCGGCGCTGGCGCTGGCGGTGGGGGGCGGCCTGTTCGTCGTGGCGCGCAACACCGCCTGGCTGGCCGGGGAGCTCACCGGGTTGCTCAACCATTCACTGGCCCAGCACAGCAACCTGACGCTCGAGGTCCACGACCTGCGCGGCAATCCGTTCAAGCAGGTGGAGCTCATCCAGCCGCGCCTGCTGCTGCGCGGCCGTGCGGGGCGGCCGATCCTCGCCGCGCCCTCGATGTCGGTGGCCTACACGCCGTGGAGCCTGGTGGGACGGCGGCGCTCGATCGAGATCACCCTCGACCACCCGGTGATCGACATCGCGCGCGGCAAGGACGGGAGGCTGGTGCTGCCGGAATGGCGCGCCGGGCCGGCCGGCGCGGGCGGGAACCGCGAGGTCGAGATCATCCTGCACCTGCGCGGCGGCGAGGTGCGACTGCCCGACACGGCGCTCGTCATCACGGGCTGGAACGCCGACGTGCGCGCGCTGGTGAGCGGCCACAGCCAGATCATGCTCGAGCGCATGAACTGGAGCCGCGGCCCCTACGGCAGCCGGCTCGACGCGCTGGTCGGGAGCTTCACGATCGCCGACAGCGTGCGCTTCCGCGTCGGCGAGCTGCGCTCGCCGGATCTGGCGCTGCGCGCCTTCGGAGCCTGGGCCAGCGGCAAGAAGGGCGGCGCGACGCGGACCATCCACGCCGACGTCGAGCACGTGCGCTGGCGATGGCTGGCGCGCGTGTTCGAGAACGGCGTGTTCGACGTGCCGGGCGAGGGGCGCGGCACCGTGGACGCGAGCGGCGACCGTGAGTGGCGCGGCCGTGTGGTCGCGAGCGCGGATTGGGACAGCGTCGCGGCCGCCGGTCACGGGGAGTTCGCGTGGGCGCGCGGCCGGCTGCGCGTCGAGCCGCTGGCGCTCAGCTCGCCGATCGGCAACCTGGCCGGCCGGCTCGACTACACCGCCGACGACTGGAGTCTGGCCGGGGACGTGCGGCGCGGCGATCCCGCGCGCTGGCGGGTCATCGGGCTCACCGGCTGGCCACACGGCGACCTGAACGGCCGGATGATCTTTCGCAGCCACCGCGTGGGGGAGGACCACGCCTCGCACCTCGACGCCACCCTTGCCGCCTCGGACCTGGGAGGCTGGCGCGCCGACAGCGCCACGACCACGATCGAGTTTCCGCTCGCCGGGGCCGATACCTTCGCGGTGCGCATGCTGCGCCGCGGCGGAGCGTTCACGTTGCTGGGGCGGGTCGAGAAGGGCGGCTGGCAGGGGCGCTACGAGCTGTCACGTTATCCGCTGGAGGAGTGGGACGAGGGGCGTGCGAGCGGGCTGCGCGGAATGCTGGGCAGCGGGCGCGGCACGGTCGAGGGGACCGACAGCGGCCTGCTGATGACCGGGGCGCTCGAGGGCGCCGGCACCGACTGGCTGGGGCTCCACGCCGCGCACTGGCGGCTCGACGAGCTGCGCGGGCGACTGCTGCCCACCCCCGAGCTGGCGATGAGCGTGCGGCTGCGCGATCTCACCTTCCTCGGCGTCCACTTCGACAGCAGCGCGGCCGAGATCCACCTCGGTGACCGGGTCGCGGGGCTCGACTCGGTGGTGGCGCAGGGCGGCGACACGACGGTGGCGGTGCGCGGCAGCGCCGCGTGGGACGACCACGGCTGGCGGGTTTCGCTCGCCAGTGCCACCGCCCAGAGCCGCCAGTTCCACTGGATCGCCGAGCCGCCGCTCGAACTGGCCGGCGATCCGCATGGGGTCGACTTCCAGCGCCTGGTCGCGCACGACGGCGACGCGCGGCTCGAGATCGCCGGGCGCTGGGCGGCTCCCGGCGGCCGTTACGACTGGACCGCGCACGCCACCCGCCTCGATCTGGCACGCCTCGGACTGCCGCTCGAGTGGGGGGTGCTGGGGACCGCCAATGCGTCGCTCAGCGTCGCGGGCGCATCGGGCGATCCCAGCTGGCGGCTCGAGGCCGCGGCCTCGGGCCCGGGCTTCAACGACCATCGCGCCGACACGCTCGAGACGGTGCTGGAAGGCCGGCGCGCCGAGCTCAGTGTGCGGCGCCTCCATCTCGGCCTGGGGGGCGGGAGCCTCGATGGCCAGCTCCACTTCGGGAGCATCGAGCACGCGTGGCCGGACACCCTGACCGCCGGCGGCGTCCGCGCCTGGCTGCTGCAGAGCGGCGTCTGGGACGGCCAGGCGGTCGCCGACTCCCTGCCGCTCGAGCACCTCGACCGGCTGGCCGCCGCGGCGCGCGGCTGGGGCGGGCGGCTGGGCGGGCGCCTGACGATCGCGGGGGATCCGCGCCATCCGACGCTGGACATCGATGCGGTCGCGCGCCCGCTACGCCGCGACTCGGTGGTGGTCGAGCGGGTCGCGGCCCGCGCTTCGTATCGCGACGGGCTGCTCACCGTGGCGGAGCTGAGCGCGCGCCGCGGCGCGGCCCGCGTCGCGGCCCGCGGCACCTTGCCGCTCACCCTCGATCTCGAGCGGCGGCCGGCGCTCCCCGACCGGCCCATGGCGTGGCGGGTCGAGATCGTCCAGGGCGATCTATCGGTGCTGCCGCTGCTCGCCCCCCAGGTCGCGCAGTCGCGCGGCCGCATCGACGCCACCGCGAAGATCGAGGGCACGCCCCGGCACCCCACGCTCGACGGCTCGGCTCAGGTGCGCGGCGGGCTCATGGTGCCGGCCGGCCGCGAGGAGGTGCTCGAGGACGTGTTCGCGAACCTCCACCTCAGCCGCTCGCGCATCACGGTCGACTCGCTGTTCGCGCGCGAGGGCAAGCGCGGACAGGTCACCGGTCACGGAGTGATCGAGCTCGACGGCAGCCAGCTCAGGGGCTACCGCCTCGACGTCGTGCTGCGCGAGTTCACGGTCCACGAGGCAGGATTCTACGTCGCCCAGGTCAACGGCCGGGTCGCGATCACCGACGGGCCGAAGGTCGCGGGTCACGCGGTGCCGTCGATCAGCGGCGACGTCGACCTCGAGAAGGGGGTGGTGGTGTTCGACTTCGCCAACCAGGCGGAGGTCGAGCGGCTCGCCTCCACCACCCAGCCGCTGCTGTGGACCTACCGCATCCACATGGTCGCGACCAGCAACCTGCACTGGCAGCCCCCCGACGGCGACATCGAGTTCAACGCCGACCTGACCCTCGAGCAGACGCCGGAGGCGCTCAACGTCTTCGGCGACATGCAGTCGCTGCGCGGCACCTACCACTTCCTCAGCAACCGCTTCACCATCAACCGCGCCAACCTGACCTTCGACAACGTCGGCGGCCTGAACCCGGTGCTCGACATCGAGGCGGTGACCCGCATCGTCCCCACGCAGGGGGCGACCTCGGCGTCCGACATCAGCGGCGCGCAGTCCGAGAGCTCGCTGCCCCATCAGGTCACGGTGCTCATCAGCGGCCGCAGCGACCGGCCGACCATCGAATTCCAGACCGACCGGGGCGACTGGGACCAGGCGCGGGTGCTCCAGGAGCTCACGGTGGGACGCTTCATCGACAAGAACACGGTGTCGATCGCCGACCCGCTCGACAACTACGTGACCCGCATGCTCAACGCCCAGCTCGACCCGCTGCTGTCGAAGGCGTTCATGGGCTACGTCAGCCAGTGGTCGCTGGCGCGCGAGCAGGGCGGGGTGTTCCAGGGCCAGGGCGAGCTGTTCGTCAAGGTCAGCAGCCAGGTGAGCCCGCAGCTGATGATGAGCTATCAGCAGAAGGTGCCCGGGCTTTCGCGCCCGTACGCCTCGACCACGCCGGTCACCTCGTCGCTGGAACGCAACGTCGAGGCCGAGTATCGCCTCAACCGCTTCTTCTACGTCACCACCGGCTACACCCAGCGCCGCCTCATCGGCACCACCGGCAATCCGGGGTCGCTGGGAGGTGAATTCGACGTCAATCTCAAGGCGCGATGGGAGTATTGATGGCATCGTCAACCCCCGTCCTGGCATCGACATGCAGGGTGGCGCGACGGCCGTCCGGCATCGCCGCCGGCCGGGGCCATGGTGTAGGATCGTGGGTGCGACGCGGGCCGGAGCAGGAAAGGAACTCCTCGACATGCAGCGGCTAAAGGGCGTCCTGCTCTTCATCCTGGCGGCCGCCGCCCTGGGGCTGGGGGCGGGGTCGGCGGGCGCCCAGACCTTCGGTCAGAACAAGATCCAGTACAAGGTCTACGAGTGGCGCTCGATCGCCTCCGACCACTTCGAGGTCTACTTCTACACCGGCCTCGACAGCCTGGCGATGCGGGTGCTCGACCTGGCCGAGAAGACCAATCTGGTCCTGTCGGTGCGCATGGGCCACCAGCTCGGCCGGCGGGTGCCGATCATCCTCTACGGCTCCCACAACGAGTTCTCCCAGACCAACGTCACCCCCGAGCTGATCGACCAGAACACCGGCGGTTTCACCGAGCCCCTGCGCAACCGCGTCGTGCTGCCGTTCACCGGCTCCTACGAGGACCTGCGCCACGTCGTGGTCCACGAGCTGACCCACGCCTACATGTTCGACCTGCTGTACGGCGGCTCGGCGGCCACGATGATCGCGCGCCAGGCGTTCTTCTCGGTGCCGCTGTGGTTCGCCGAGGGGCTGGCGGAGTACATGTCGCTGGGGATGGAGTCGAACGCCGAGATGTTCCTGCGCGACGGGGTGCTCGAGGGCAACCTGCCGCCGCTGCCCTACTCGGGCGGCTACATCGTCTACAAGCAGGGCCAGTCGGCGATCAGCTACTTCGTCGACCGCTATGGTGAGGACCGGCTGCGCGAGCTGCTCAAGCGTATCCACCAGATGCGCGGCTTCGACGGCGCGTTCGAGCGCGCGGCCGGCATCTCGGTGGCGCGCTTCGACGAGCAGTGGCGCGAGTGGCTCAAGCGCCGCTACTGGCCCACCATCGCGGTCAAGCAGGATCCTGAGCAGTTCGCGCGCCGCCTCACCGATCATCGCCACGACGAGAGCTATCTCAACACCGCCCCGTCGGTGTCGCCCCAGGGCGACCGGGTGGCCTACTTCTCGGACCGGCGCCAGTACACCGACGTCTACGTCATGTCGGCGATCAACGGCCGGGTGCTGCACCGCGTGATTCGCGGCGAGCGCAGCGTCAAATTCGAGAGCATCCCCCTGCTGCGCGCCTCGATCGCCTGGGCGCCGGACGGCAACCGGCTGGCGGTGATCGCCAAGAACGGCGGCGCCGACGTGATCTACATCCTGTCCTCGATCGACGGCCAGCTGATCAAGCGCATCAAGATGAACTGCGACGCCCTGTCGTACGTCGCCTGGTCGCCGGTCTCCGACTCGCTGGTGGTCACCGGGCTGGCCGCCGGGCGCTCCGACCTGTGGCTGGTCAACGAGCGCACCGCCGAGGTGACGAGGCTCACCAACGACATCTACGACGAGAAGGATCCGGTGTGGACCCCGGACGGCCGGCGCATCACCTTCTCCTCGGACCGGGCGGCGCCGGTGGTGCTCCATGTCCGGCACGGCGAGCAGGGCTGGGGCGAGTACGGGATCTTCGACCTCGACCTCGCCACCGGCGCGGTGACCAAGGTCATCGACACCGCGGGCGACGACCACTCGCCGGCCTGGTCGCCCAACGGCCAGGAGCTGGCGTTCGTGTCCGACCGCAGCGGCACTCCCAACCTCTACCTCTACGAGACCGGCAGCGGCCGTATCACCCAGCTCACCGACGTGATCGGCGGGGTCTCGAACCTGTCATGGTCGCGGCTGAACGACCGGCTGGTGTTCTCGGCCTACAACCACGAGGGCATCGACGTGTTCGCGGTCAAGGTCCCGCTGTCGCTGGAAGAGGTGGTGACGCGGATTCGCCGCGAGCATCCCTACGCGTCGATGACCACCGAGGAGGCCGCGGTCGCCCCCGCCGACTCGGTGCACGAATCGCCCCCGCGCGGCGCGCTGGCCGGCGCCTGGCCCGACAGCCTGACGGTGCCCAGCGACACCCTGTCCAACACCCTCGACGCCCACCGTGCCAGCGAGCCCGCCCGTCGCGACTCGCTGGGGCCGATCCTGCCGGTGTTGGGCGAGCCGCCGGCGTGGAGCGGAGGCGGCTACGCGCAGGGACTGGCGCCGGCGCCCGACACGCTGCGGCCGCTGCCCAGCACCATGGCGATCGCCGACCACGGCGGACCGTTCGCGCTGCCCGACTCGGTGCTGGGCCAGCGCCCGTTGCCCTACCGCTCGCGACTCGCCCTCGACTACGCCGGCAGCGCGCTGACCGCGGCCACCGGGTACGGTTTCACCGGGGCGGCGCAGTTCCTGTTCAGCGACTTCCTCGGCAATCGCAGCCTGTACATCGCCGCGGACCTGTTCGGCGGCTCGATCGACCAGACCAACGCGCTGGCGATCTTCAGCTACCTGCCGCTGCGCTGGGATCTGAGCCTGGGGGTGTTCCACTTCAACAACTACTACTCGGGGCGCCTCACCACCCTGGGCGAGCAGCTGTCGCAGCCGCGCCTGTTCTCGGAGCGCAACTTCGGCGGCCTGGTGGGGCTCTCCTATCCCTTCGACCGCTTCCGGCGCATCGATTTCCTGCTGACTCAGACCTTCCTGGAGCGCCAGTTCTACGAGCAGGACGTGTTCGGCGACTACGTGGTGACCAGCCGCCAGTTCCGCTCCATCTCCTCGCCCTCGGTGTCGCTGGTGAGCGACAACGCACTGTGGGGCTACTACGGCCCGGTCAACGGGCACCGCACCAACGTCACGTGGGCGCCGGCCTTCGGATGGTTCCAGCACGCGCTGGCCTACCAGACGGTGACGCTCGACGCCCGCAACTACCAGGACATGACCCACGGCTACACTTTCGCCACGCGGCTCCTGGGAGGGGTCAGCACCGGGCGTAATCCCCAGATCCTGGCGGTGGGCGGCTTCTCGACCCTGCGCGGCTACTCGGACTTCGACCTGCTGGGCTCGCGGATCGCGATCATCAACACCGAGTTCCGCTTCCCGTTCATCCAGCAGCTCGGGCTGGTGGGGCCGATCCCGATCGGCATGTTCAACCTGCGCGGGGTGGGATTCTTCGACGCCGGCCTGATCTGGCCGGACGGCGTGCCGTTGCGCTGGCAGCCGGTGCGCACCGCCCTGCCGCTCCAGAACGGTTACGCGGTGGGCTTCGGCGGCGGCATCCGCAGCGCCATCGCCTACATGATCCTCAAGCTCGACGTCGCGTGGGGCACCGACTTCTGGGGCGTCTCGCGGCCCCACTGGTACTTCTCGATCGGCCCCGACTTCTGATCCGGCGCCGCGGAGCCCCGCGGCGCGCGTGCGTGGACGCTGCCGGAGCATTGGGCTAGATTGCCGGGACGGTGCACCATCCGCTCCCGACCTCGTCCGATTCCCCGGGATCCGTCCTGAGCCCGAACCTCGATCTCAACGCCGAGCAGCGCGCCGCCGTCGAGCACCCGGGTGGCCCGCTGCTGGTCATCGCCGGCGCCGGCAGCGGCAAGACCCGGGTGCTGACCGCGCGGGTCGCGCGCCTGCTCGAACGCGGGGTCGGGCCCGAGGGGGTGCTGGCCTTCACCTTCACCAACCGCGCGGCGCGCGAGATGCGCGAGCGGATCGCGGGCATGGTGGGCGGTGAGGCGGCGCGCGCGCTGTGGGTCGGCACCTTCCACGCCACCGGGGTGCGGATCCTGCGCCGCGAGGCCGCGCGCCTCGGGATCCCCCGCGACTTCGCGATCTACGACCGCGAGGACCAGGAAACGCTGGTGCGGGCCGCGATCCGCCGCCTCGGGCTCCGCGAGGACGCCTTCAAGCCCGCCGCGGTCATCGCCCGCATCTCGGACGCCAAGAATGCGCTGGTCAGCCCCGAGGCGTTCGCCCACGCCGCGGTCTCGCCCCACGAGCGCACCCTCGCCGAGCTGTACGCGCTGGTCCAGGCCGAGCTGCGCTCGAACGGCGCGCTCGACTTCGACGACCTGATCGCCGAGGTGGTGTCGATGTTCCGCGCCCACCCCGAGGTCGCCGAGCGCTACGGCCGGCGCTTCGAGCACGTGCTGGTCGACGAGTACCAGGACACCAACCACGCCCAGTTCCGCCTGGTCGAGGCGCTGGCCGCCGTGCACCGCAACCTGTTCGTGGTCGGCGACGACGATCAGTCGATCTATGGCTGGCGCGGCGCCGACCTCTCGAACGTGCTGGACTTCGAGCGCGCCTTCCCGGGTGCCCAGGTGCTGCGCCTGGAGCAGAACTACCGCTCGACCGGCGCGATCCTCGATGCCGCCAACGCGGTCATCGCCCACAACCGCTCGCGCAAGGGCAAGACCCTGTGGAGCGAGCGCGAGCGCGGAGCGCCGCTGCGCTTCGTGCTGGCCGCCGACGAGGGCGAGGAGGCGCGCCGCGTGCGGCGCGTGCTCGAGGAGCGCCGGCGCGGCGGGGGGCGCTACGACGAATGCGCGGTGCTGTACCGCACCAACGCGCAATCGCGCGCGCTCGAGACCGAGCTGCGGCTCGCCGGCATTCCCTACGAGATCGTGGGCGGGGTCGCGTTCTACCAGCGGCGCGAGGTCAAGGATCTGCTCGCCTACCTGCGCCTGATCGTGAACCCGGCCGACCGCGTGGCGTTCTGGCGGGTGTGGAACACGCCGCGCCGCGGGCTGGGCGACGGGGTGCGGGCGCGGGTCGAGGAGCGCGCGGCGGCCGGCGGCGTCGAGCCGGCGGCGGCGCTGGCGGCGCTGGCGCGCGAGGGGGCGCTGCCGGGCGCCGCGGCGGCCGGGGCGCGCGACCTGCTGGGCCTGATCGAAGAGCTGGCGGCGCGCCGCGAGGGGCCGCTCGACGAGCTGCTGCGCCATCTGCTCCGGCGCTCGGGCTACCTCGAGCACCTGGACGGCGACGAGGCCAGCGCCGCCGACCGGCGCGCCAACGTCGAGGAGCTGCTGGCCGCGGTGGCGGGCTATGCCGCCGCGGGCCGCGGCGGGCTGACGGAGTTCCTGGCCGAGACCGCGCTGGTCACCGACGTCGACCGCATCGAGGAGGACGCCGACCGCGTGCTGCTGCTCACCGCGCACAACGCCAAGGGGCTCGAGTTCCCGCTGGTGGTGGTGGCCGGGCTCGAGGAGGGCCTGTTCCCGCACGCCACCTCGGGCGCCGACGACGCCGGACTCGAGGAGGAGCGGCGGCTGTTCTACGTCGCGCTGACCCGGGCGCGCGATCAGGTGGTGCTGACCGCGGCCGCCTACCGGCGGCGCTTCACGCCCGGCGGGGCGGTGGCGGGCGGCGCCCGGGTGTCGCGCTTCGTCGACGAGATCCCGGCCGCGCTGCTGGAGCGCGAGGCCGCGGCCACGGGGGGCGGCGGGTCGCGCGAGCGCGGCGGCGGAGGGCGGCGGCGCGGGGGCGCCGCGGCGCTGGCGACCGTGCCGCGCGCGGCGGCGCATCGCGCGGTCGGCCGCACGGTGTTCCACGACCAGTTCGGTCGCGGCGTGGTCCAGGATGTCGAGGGCGCGGGCGACGATCTCAAGTTCACGGTGCGCTTCGCGGCCGGGATCAAGAAGGTGATGGGGCGGTTCCTCGACGGGGGAGCGGATGACGATCCGGCGTGAGGACGTCGAGCGCATCGCCGAGCTGGCGCGCCTCGAGATCCCCGAGGGGCGCATCGAGCGAGTGGCGGCCGAGCTGTCGGCGGTGCTCGATTTCGTGGGGGCGCTGAGCCGGCTGGAGCTGGGCACGGAGGCGCCGCCGCGCTTCGCGCCGGCGGGAGCGCCGCTGCGCGCGGATGAGCCCAACGGGCGGCGGCTCAGCAACCACGACGCGCTGGCGATGGCGCCCGAGGCCGAGGAGGGATTCTTCATCGTGCCGCCAATCGTCGAGAACCTGGAGCCATGAGCGCCGAGCTGTGGCGTCGCTCGGCGAGCGCGCTCGCCGCCGCGGTGCGCGACGGCGCCGCTACCGCCGAGGCCGCGGTCGAGTCGGGCTGGGAGGGACCGGCGGCGGTGTGGGAGAGCACGGTGCACGCGGTGGTGCACGCCGATCGCGGCGCGCGCGCCGCCGGGGCGCTGGCAGCGGGGGAGACCGGGGGGCGCGGGGCGCTCCAGGGTGTGCCGGTGATCGTCAAGGACAACCTGTGCACGCTCGACTACCCCACCACCTGCGGCTCGAAGATCCTGGCCGGCTACCACCCGCCCTACGACGCCACCGTCATCCGCCGGCTGCGCGCCGCCGGCGCGGTGGTCACCGCCAAGGGCAACATGGACGAGTTCGCGATGGGCTCGTCCACCGAGTTCAGCGCCTTTGGCCCGACCCGCAATCCCTACGATCCGTCGCGCGTGCCCGGGGGCTCGAGTGGTGGACCGGCGGCGGCGGTGGCCTACGGCCTGGCGCCGCTCGGGCTCGGCTCCGACACCGGCGGCTCGGTGCGCCAGCCCGCCGCGTTCTGCGGCGTGTACGGGCTCAAGCCCACCTATGGCCGGCTGTCGCGCTACGGCCTGGTGGCGTTCGGATCGTCGCTCGACCAGGTCGGGATCTTCGCCCGCCACGCCGGCGACGTGGCGCTGGCCTACGGGGTGCTGGCCGGGAACGATCGGTTCGACGCCACCACCCGTCCCGATCCCGCCCCCGACGTGAGCGGCTGGGACGACGGCGTCGCCGGGCTGCGTTTCGGCTGGCCCGAGAACCTGTGGGGCGCCGGGGTCGAGGCCGAGGTGGTCGACGGGCTGGAGGCCGCGGCCGGCTGGCTCGAGCGCGCAGGGGCGCGGCGCGTGCCGCTCCAGTTCCTGCCCGGGGAGTACTCGGTGGCGACCTACTACCTGGTCGCGACCGCCGAGGCGAGCTCGAACCTGGCGCGCTTCGACGGGGTGCGGTACGGCTTCCGGGCCGCCACCACGCCCGACCTGCGCGCGCTCTACACCCGCACCCGCAGCGAGGGCTTCGGGCCCGAGGTGCAGCGCCGCATCCTGCTCGGCACCTACGCGCTGTCGGCCGGCTACTACGACGCCTACTACCTGACCGCGCAGCGCGCCCGCGCGCGCATCCGTGACGAGTACCGCAACGCCTTCCGTTCCTGCGACTGCCTGCTGATGCCGGCCTCGCCGACCCTGCCGTTCCGGCTCGGCGAGAAGACCGACGACCCGCTGGCCATGTATCTGAGCGACATCTTCACCATCGGCGCCAACCTCGCCGGGATCCCGGGGCTGTCGGTGCCGGTCGGGCTGTCGCGCGATCGGCTGCCGCGCGCGGTGCAGCTGGTGGGGCCGGAGGACGGCGAGCCGGTGCTGCTGCGCGCCGCGCGCGCGATCGAGACCCGCGGCGCGCGCGCCCCACAGGAGCCGGAGTTCGCGTGGCCTACGAAGGGGTGATCGGGCTCGAGTGCCACATCCAGCTCAAGACCCGGAGCAAGATGTTCTGCGACTGCCCGGCCGGCTTCGGCGCCGCGCCCAACACGAACGTGTGCCCGGTGTGCCTCGGGCTGCCCGGGGCGCTGCCGGTCGCCAACCGGGCCGCGATCGACGCCGCGCTCGAGCTCGGGCTGGCGCTCGGCAGCACCATCCGCGGCCGCAGCGTTTTCGCGCGCAAGAACTACTTCTATCCCGACATGCCCAAGAACTATCAGATCACCCAGTACGACCAGCCGCTGTGCGAGGGCGGCGCGCTCGAGGTCATGCTGGAGGGGGCGGCGCGGCGCTTCGAGCTGACCCGCATCCACGTCGAGGAGGATACCGGGAAGTCGTTCCACCCCGAGCGCCTTGGCGACCGGCGCATCTCGCGCGTCGACTTCAACCGCGCCGGGGTGCCGCTGCTTGAGCTGGTGACCCAGCCGGTGTTCCGCGTCCCGGCCGAATGCGCCGCGTTTCTCACCGCCCTGCGCCGGCTGGTGCGCTGGCTCGAGATCTCGGACGGTGACATGGAGAAGGGGCAGCTGCGCTGCGATGCCAACGTCAGCGTGCACGCCGCCGGAACCACGGCGCTCGGCACCAAGACCGAGATCAAGAACCTCAACTCGATCCGCGGCGTGGAGCGCGGCGTCACCGCCGAGCTGGCGCGCCAGCAGCGCACCCTCGACGAAGGGGGCCGCATCGAGCAGGCCACCCTGCTCTACGACGCCGATCACGACCGGCTGGCGGTGATGCGCTCCAAGGAGCACGCCCACGACTACCGTTATTTCCCCGAGCCCGATCTGCCGCTGCTCGAGGTCGACGCGGCGTGGATCGAGCAGGCGCGCTCGCGGCTGCCGGTGCTGCCGTGGGCGCGCGAGCGCGAGTTCGTGGCGCTGGGGCTGCCGTGGTACGACGCCGCGGTGCTGAGCGAGCACGCCGAGCTGGCCGAGTACGCGCTCGAGGTGATGCGCGGCAGCGGGGTCAAGCTGGCGAGCAACTGGCTCATGACCGAGGTGCTGCGCGTGCTCAAGGAGCGCGACTGGACGCCGGCGCGCTGGCGCGCCCAGGTGCCGGCCGCGCGCTTCCGCGATCTGCTGGCCCGCGTTGCCGACCAGTCGCTGCCCGGACCGGTCGCCAAGCAGGTGTTCGGCTGGATGTGCGACGGGCCCGGCGAGGTCGCGGAGCTGCTGGAGCGCCACGGCGTGCGCGTCCAGTCCTCGAGCGCCGAGCTCGAGCCGCTGGTGCGGGCGGTGCTGGCCGAGCACCCCGGCCCGGTGGCCCAGTACCGCGCCGGCAAGACCGCGACGCTGGGCTTCCTGGTCGGACAGGTGATGAAGAAGAGCGGCGGGCAGGCGGTGCCCCAGGTGGTCCAGACCCTGCTCAAGCGCGCCCTCGACGACGGCTCGCCCGGAGCGTGAGCGCCGGCGCGAGGACCGGCCGCGCGGCGGTTGACCCTCCCGGGCGGGCTCTCTAGAGTGCGGCGCATGAGCGCCGAGCTCCCGATGTTCGAAGCGGGCGCGCGCGTTCTCGTGCTGGGA
>Ga0306921_10000084_pt1 | contig 64026 bp, 89 predicted proteins | sample sta12Cox44000080_FD_203760 | JGI IMG/M metagenome (GOLD analysis project Ga0306921, IMG submission 203760) | Lab enrichment of tropical soil microbial communities from Luquillo Experimental Forest, Puerto Rico - statoxic.12C.oxic.44.000.080 (v2)... | ecosystem: Environmental > Terrestrial >... | reverse complement strand
ACATCGAAATATTTCATTGTGATGCTCCCTATTCGTCCTGCAGACCGATATAGTGTTCAACCATGTCGGCGATGGCGCCGAACCGGGTTGCCCCATAGCCGCGGATGCGACCTTCGTCCGCGCTCTCGCGATAGGCCCCATACTCGCCATTGGGCAAAAGACCGGTAATAACGACGTCCTCGATGTCGTCAAAGTAGTGCTGGCGGATATTGATCATGTGATGCGGATGAGGTGACCAAGGAGGTGAAGTGATGAGTGACGTGAAAACGCTCTCAAATGACCAATTCGAAATGATCTGCCGTCTCACTGATCATGCGACAGCGCTTGAAGGCGCAGGCCGCAAAAGTGGGCTTTCGCTGAAAGACAAACTGGAGCTGAAGGCTTTGGTCAAAGAGCTGCGGCGGGTTGCTAGTGAGATCGGCAAGTGATCACTCCTAAAAGGCCCCAATGGCCCTTTCTACTGCCTCAAGCCCGGAAGCCGAAGCGCCGGGCGTGAGAGCGATGCAGGGGACGCTTATTTCGCCTCCTCCGCGATGTTGAGAAACTTGGCGAGAAGGGTCGCATTCTCGTAAGCAAGCTCTACGGCATTCGGTTCAGTACCAAGCGTAAATTCATGAGCTACCGTGCGAGCCTTGCGAGCCCCAATGGCTCAATAATTATTTGTACCTTAAGAGAGGCGACGGTTCAACCGTCGCCCCAAGTTATCCACAGCTATCCTTTACTCATCGTCGGAAACATGCCTCTGGACGATAGCTACCAGTGTACCCTGTGCATCTAAGGCGTCAATTTCTGCTCTCGCGGAACCGTCAGAGAACGAGGGATAGTCGCTAGGAACAGTGTAGACAAGATAGGCACTGTCGTCAGATGCAAGAGAGCAGCCTGGCCGGTATTCAGTGTAGTCGTAGCCGAACTCCTTATCCACGGTCCCATCAGTCTTACGCGCCGCGTGCACGGGATCGTCAGCGTCAAGATCAGACCAGATATAACCGGACGCGTTATCAACCAAAATGTAGCGGGTCATGTGATGCTCTTTCGTTGGCGAGCCCCAGTGGCTCAATAACGATATGTAGCCACAGCCATGGCATCGGTTCAATTGCTATCTCGAGTTATCCACAGTTTGATGCAGAATGCTCTCGATGATCAGCTGCAGATCGAGCGCGACCGTGCGTAGAGCTTTGCAGCGCTCGCTGTGCTCGTGAAGCGCCATCCTAACATCTCCGCCCTGATAGTCCCGGACTTGTGGCCAAACACCTGCAAGGGCTTTTATGGCTTCCTCACAGGATTTCTGCGCGATCTTGTAGTCTTGCAAAAGGTCCTCAGGGTGGGTCCCTGTTAGCCTATTGATCTGCGGATATTCCATCATTTTCCTCCCGGTGATGCATGCGGGCATGCTCCATAAGCGTAAAAATATTCTCGAGTTCTACTCTCTTGCAGGCATCGGCTAGCCGCCAGCCTTGCGAGCAGTGATCACATTCGATGACCCAATGAGGATGCCGTATATAAACGGAAAAGTCTCTCCTCAAGAGCGTCCGAGCTTGTTTCCTGCTATTGTCCGCTTTCATTCGTCCCATTGCGGTTCCTTTCCAAGATCCTGGTTAACCAGGATCATAGTAACAAGATAACGGGCGCCGGCGAAATATGCTGGCGCCCGCCACCTCCCAGCCTATTGGTTATGGAACAGTGTTTGTGAAACCTACACCCACGCCCACACCAACATTCCTGGACGCGCCAGCCGCGACCGCCGCACCGTTACCGATGCTCGCTGCACCGGAAATGCTATTGCTTTGACCCGCCGAGGCACCGACTGCACTGGTCAATGAACCGGCCGGCGTAGTGGTAGCAATACCAGCACCCAACGACGTATTGGTGCCAGTAGCCAGTGAACCTGCGGCAGCAGTTCCAGTTGATGCCGCCAGGTTCGCAGTGTTGACTTGACCAAAATTGGCCCCCGCACCGAACGATAGAGCTGATGCAGCATTAGCTGCGTCCCCCATTGCCAGGAGCAACGCACACGCCGAGACAACGTACCAGACTTTCTTCATTCCGTTTTTCCTCTTCTGTTTTCGCCTTGGGTTGGACTTCAGGATGGATCATCTGCAGCCAAAGCGGCGTCTGCAGTGAGTCCGCCAATCTAGAGATCGAATGAGGCTCTACAGCCTTTTCAGTCTGCTTCTTGACGGGACTTGGTACCGGCAGGGGTACTGCCACCGACGATGGTCTAGTGATAGGCCCCGAAGCCACATGCGGAACTTGTTTTGGCTTCGAGGTTACGGCGTCGGCCCAGTGTCGGCATTTCTGGTGGCCTTCGTCGTAATTGGAACACGGGCGTTCTTTGCCCGTTGCGCCCTCGATCAACATAAGCGTTCCCGAAGGCAGAGATGCTGTTTGCACCGAGGCGTAGGTCGCAGGCAAAGCAGTTGGCGCATAAACCGGCGCCGGCCGAGGCATATACTGCCCGCACACTTCGGGCATCGAGTTATAAACTTCCGTCGTCTGACATATCCGGGCCACAGCCGCCTTCTTGAGACCCATGGACCACAAAGTTCGACTGTCTAAACGCGCACTACAGTCTCGATCAGGGATCGAACCACCAAGTGTGATCCCAGTCCCGAGCCAAGACCCACCGCCGCTCACCGAACCAAGGCAGCTTTCGATCCCCGCGGCCGCGAGCCCCGGCGCAAAAACCGACGGAACAGTCGAGACCGAGCTATGGCCAACGTTATCGATGGTGCTGGTGCTGGTCGTGGAAGCCGGACCCGGGTTGATGATGACAGCGCCGCCGACAGCGGAGCCGCCCGTACCAACTCCAACACCTACGCCAGTCCCGCCTTTGCCGCCTTGACCGCCCTGACCCGAGATCGCCGTCGCCTGCGATGCAGAGATCGAGGTCGACTTAGCCGCACCGACACCTATCGCAGTGTTACTACCCTGCTGAGGCAAACCACCCGCAAGCGCAGGTGTAGCCGAGAGCGCCAAGAACGTGGCGCCCAGAAACAACGTTTTCATGTGGAATGCTCCCCTATATGGAATACGATGTGATGCATTTGATCTGGGGCACCAGTTCACAGGAGATAAGACCGGTGCCCCAGAGGCGGGCGTTATTTCATGACCACGGACACCTCCCGCTGGTCCATGTCACAGAACCTCGACGCATATGCCTAGATCTCTGCGCCAAGCCCCCTGTGCCGGGGTAACAACACGTGCAGTGTTCACTTGTTTATGTCCGCATTGTGTCGATCGAGAACATTATTTTACTTCGATGATGCGGATGGTATCGCCAATTCGGAGATCCCACCCCCGGATCACTTCTTGAGCAACTTCACTAACCTTGATGTCAAACCCCTCGTCAGCCTCGTCGAGGTTGACAGTGGCACTATCCAATTTGCCGCCGCGACCGCCGAGAATGATCTCAATTTTACACATGTGATGCTCTCTGTTTGGTGAGCCCCAGTGGCTCGTTCATGAGGTGGTGTCTTGTGCCATGCTCTAGGTTCAATGTCAACGTGACGTTGACCCTTTCCCTGTGGATAACTCGGCAGCGGTCCTTGCTTGCTCCCGCAGCTCTTTATCGACCACCATCCAAGCCTCTACGCCACCATCGGCGCAAACCTCGTCGGGATCGATCCCGCGTCGTGCGCATTCCTCCCGCGCCTCAGTCTCTCGTTCTTGTTCCGGGGTGATGTCGTGATACCCGATATCGATCAAATGGTCTCCAAACATGATGCCCATGGCTCAGTCCTCCTTTGCTATCGGCCATCTCGCGTTTCTTCCCTTGCCCCGCACCCACGCGATATTGCGATGGGTGATCCAGTTTTTCGTATCCCTCGAGATCGCCGGCGCAGCCCGCACGTCCTTCATGGCGTTGGGCCATACCTCAAACCGCTCGCGATATACATTGGCAGCCCAGCCCGGCTTCCACCCCTTTAGCTGGGCATAGGCCAAAAGCTCGGCGTAGAACACGCGCCGATCAATACTCGCCCGCTCTTCCTTCTTCTTGCGCTCGATCTCTTTAAGCTCACCCGGTGTCGGCTCAATCGTGCAATGCGCCACAGTCACATGCTGACACATCGGGCATTTAGACATGCCGGGAGCTTTCAAAAAACCACAGGCGGGGCATTCCTTCGGCAGCCTGATGCGATCAGTTACGCTCGCAACGCGGTCGGTGTCCGCCAATAATTCAGTATGGTTGACATCGATATCCGTCACAAAGCCGAGGTTCGAATGAGTGCTGGTATGATCGAGAACTAAAAGGAAGTCTTTGCCGGGAGCCGTCCGCAGGCCACGCCCCATGATCTGCACAAACAACATCTCGCTCTTAGTCGGCCGCGCCAGGATGATACACCTGACATCCCAGTCTATGCCCATTGTCAACGTACCAATATTCACCACGACCTCGATCGAACCATCATGAAAGCCGCGCTTGATCTCGGCGCGACCGTTTGGTGTCGTGAATGCATCCTGATAAGCGGTTCTGACGCCACGCGCCTCAAATTGCTCGTGCAGCTTCTTCGCATGCGTGCGATCGACAGCAAAGCATAACGTCGACCGACCGCGACCCTGCTCGATCCATGTCTCGATGATATCCGCGACCAGCTTAACCTTGCTCATACGTCGTGACAGTTCGCCCTTTTCATAGTCGCCCTGCACCGTCCTGACCCCATCAAGATCCGGATGACTCGATGCATAAACTTTGAAGTCGGATAGCAAGCCCTTGTCTATCAATTCCTGCGTCGTCGATGCTTTGATCAGCCGCTTGAAATATGTCCCTAACACTTTGTGCCAGGGCGTAGCCGATAAACCGATAACAGGCTTTTCCCACCATACCCCAGGTGTCTGCATCCACGTGCCATAGGCATCGGACCAACGATGCACCTCATCTATCACCACGACGTCGGCCGGCGGCATCTCACGTCGCTGCAACGTCTGCACCGAGGCCACCTGTACCGGCATGCAGCCATCCGTCTGCCGATGGTTCTGCTGGATCACCCCGATATCGCTGATGCCCTGCCCATTGAACATCTCGACCGTTTGATCGATCAAAGAGATCGCAGGAACGATGAAAAGGACTTTCTTGTCTTTCATGCGCGCCCTATTCACCAGTTCAGCCGACAATACCGTCTTGCCATAGCCTGTCGGCGCCTGCATCACGATATGCCTGTCCCCCTCACCAACCGCCGCCCGCAAATTATTCAACGCCTCGGTTTGATCCTCCCGCAATGACCTCATTGGCAGCCCCCCTGAGCGGTTTTCCACTGCTCGAAGCTGTCCGGTAGCCCGGCAGGCAAATGATCGATGGTGGTGCCCTCTGCGCCCTTCTCACGCAGGCATCTGGCCAGGACATCTCTGTCCGACCGGACAAACGACACATTGCGCCACCGTTTGGAACTTTCATGACGCTGCAGGATCCACTGAATACCGTCACTCGCCAGCGCCCAACCGTCCGCGACCGCAAATTGCTTATCCTCAGTCGACTTCATGCCTTCACTCCCCATCGTTTGAACTTCACGATCAACGCAACATGCGTCTTGTCGCAACAAAACCGTTTCGCAATGACGCGGTGAGCAATACCGGCCGCCGCCATCATCCTGATCTCGATCACGTCAAGCCACGTCAGGCGGGCATGGGGGTTATTCTCGCCGGATCGATGTCCGTTTGCCGGCCAAACCTTGCTCATTGCGCACCCCCATTCCCAACACGGGGCAAAACCTCATCAGGCTGATCGATGTCGCCCCATGTGGTCTGAGCAACCCGGCCAACTTCCTCCGGTATCGCCCCAACTATCCAGCCCAGCCCAGCCTCCCTGATCCACGCCAACGCCGTATTGCTCCCGATCAGGCCATTCCTGAGCGCTACCCCAATAGTCGTCATGTCTGCATCCCACGTTTTTGCCCTGAGGCTGGCGGCCCGAAGCGCGGTCAGCAAAAATTCGCGGTGAATGTCTTCCTGTGCGTCGCTCATGGTTCTGTTTCCCGTCCGTCGTTTCGTCATGCTGTGATGCTCCTCCCTGTATTATCGGCAGGGCTCGCCTGACATCTCCGCTAGCACGTCCATCACCACGTCGCGGCCCTTGATGATCGGCGGTTTTGACGGTGCTAGTGATGGATTGCGGGAGATGTCGTATGGCGTCGGTTTGTACAGGTCCTTAACCTTTGGCGGCTTCTTGCGCTGCTGTTGCTGCAGCCATTGCCGTTCTGCTTTGCGCGCCTTCGCTTCGAGCGTATCCCGTGCTTCGTTGTAGACCATGCGTCCGGTACGCTTGATCACCGTGCCATGCTCCAACCTCTCCTCCCTTGCTTTGAATTTTCGCGCCCGTCCCCAGTTCATTTTTCCGGTCACCGTGTTGCTCCTGTTTCCTGAATTTTAGACATACTGCCCCATTTCTTTCCTGAGATAGCCTAGTAGGCTTGTCTCTCGTCCGGTCCCCGGACGGCGGGCGCGCTGCCCGGCGGAAAGGTCTTTCTCAGGTGGTTCGCCAGCCGTAAACGGGTCAAACCGGGCAAGCCCAATAGCCTGCATTCCCTCTGGCAAGGGTATTACGACCGAAACCGGCTTCTATGGGGCGGGACATCCGTGCGACACCCAACAGCTCGGTTTCAGACCGACCACTGGGCAGGACAAACGATCCCGTCCAGAGGTTTTTTGGAAACCACCGGTGGAACCTGCTTGCAATTTGTGGGGGGTGTGTTAAGTAAGAGACACAACGACCGCAATTCCAAACATTTCGGTAGTTTCAGAGAGGGCCAGCGCTGACAACGTCTGGCCCTTTCGCTTTTGTAGTAAGCCTCAATTCAAACCGTCATGCAAGTGTTAAAAATATCACACTGGAAGATGATACCGCATCGGCCGTGGGTATTGTAATATGGCGCATGAACAGCTTGTAAAAAACAAAGTTCTTCTATGTCCGGGCGATGCTTGGCATTTTTTGAAAGATACTCCAGACAACAGATATGATGCGGTCGTGACCGACCCGCCTTATGAATTGGGTTTCATGGGCAAAGACTGGGATCGTCGCGGCATTGCGTTTGATGCAATGTTCTGGGCTGAAGTGCTTCGTGTTCTCAAGCCTGGTGGCCACCTTACAGCATTTGGTGCCTCTCGCAATTATCATAGGATGGCCTGTGCGATCGAGGATGCAGGCTTTGAGGTTCGCGATAGCCTGATGTGGATCTTTGGGACGGGGTTCCCGAAGTCACATGACATCAGCAAAGGGATCGATAAAGCGGCAGGGGCGGTACAGGAAGTTGTCGGTACTCGACCCAATGCCGTGCCATCTTATAGAAATAGCGCCAAAGGCGACGGCACAAAAACCAATGACGGGCGCGACGCCGCCAACTGGGATGAATATAAGGCGCGCAGCACAAAGAATATTACTATCGCGTCAACCGCCGCCGCCCGCGAATGGCAAGGTTTCGGCACATCTCTAAAGCCAGCATTCGAGCCCATCGTTCTCGCGCGCAAGCCGCTGTCGGAAAAGACCGTTGCCGCCAACGTGCTGCGCTGGGGAACGGGGGCGATCAATGTTGATGGGTGTCGGGTTGGCATTCGAGAGAAGCCGAAAGTAACTAATCCTAAACGCACTTCGAACACCTATGGTGCAATTGAATCGCCGGGCGGAAAACTACTACCGGATAGCCGCTGGCCGGCTAATATCTGCCACGACGGCAGCGACGAAGTGGTGGGGATGTTTCCGATGACCGGGCCGAGCAATGTGCGCCGCTCCGAAAACGAAGACATCGCTCAATCGACTTGGGCGTTAGGACGTACAGGCATCACGCCGAGGGGCGTATCGGATAACGGCGGCTCCGCCGCCCGCTTTTTCTACAGCGCAAAAGCTGATAGCAATGATCGCATCGCTTCCAAACATCCGACTGTAAAACCTATCGACTTGATGCGATGGTTGATCCGTCTTGTAACGCCCCCCAATGGCTTAATATTGGACCCGTTTGCAGGAACTGGAACAACGGCCATTGCTGCGCTCTATGAAGGTATGCGATGCGTCTTGGTCGAGAATGAAAAAGAATACCAGGATGATATCAAACGCCGCATGAAATTATACGGAATGGGACCGGACCAATACGCCTATGAATTAGCGAAGTTGAAACCAGTCGACCTTGGACCACTTTTTTCTTATTCCAATATTTCTGCACTCGATGGCAAATGATAAGCCTTCGCTCGGTTCCATATTTTTAGAACCTTGAACTGGTCTTGGTGAAATATCCCGAACTGACTGTCGGGGGGGTCGTTGACCTTGATCGCGTACGGCTGCAGATCAAAAGGAAAGGGAATTTCCAGAATTGAGTAAGCGTCTATCTTCTTTTCGTCCTCGCTTACGAAACCATAAAGAAAATACTTCACGGTCCCCTTTCTGATCTTGTCAATCTCAGTCAGCGTACCATTGGGGCGAGACCATCTGATCGTGATATCGAATGGATGAGCAATAAGCCACTTGGCTGTGCGCAGCCGAAGCGCGCACCTGATCGTCGGAGCCGCCAGCACAAAAAAGTCCGTCGCTTCTTTCTGATCGGCCCACTGGTCCTGAATAAAGCTTGAAGCATCCAACCCGAAGAACCGGCCAAGAATGCGCTTGACCATATCGGCATGATGCTTTTCCAGGCGCATGTCATCCTGAACAGTCATTCGGCTGCTCTCTTGAATTTCGCCGTCTCATTGCCAAACTGAGCAAAACCTGGATGCTGTTCACGAGAAAAAACATCCAGCCGTGATCCAGCTGTGACCCGCGCAATGAGTTCGTAGAATTCCTTCGGCTTGCGCGAGTGTTCACGCCGCGGCCATTCATTACAGACAAAGAAATTTTTCGTGTCAACAAAGACCGGCGTACCCTTCCGAGCATAGACGATGAACTCGGCATTATACTGGGGCAGATCATGCGGTTGAAACCCGCCAGGCTTGTGCCAGATCATTGTCAGCACATACCGCAGCGACAATTGATCCAGTATAGCGAGGCAGGACGGCAGATATTTCTCTGTCGTCCACCAGAAAATATGAGCATCCAGCTTTAGCCTCGGCGCAATTTCTCTTTCCCAGTGAGCCTTAATTTCATCAAGCTTCATGACGGGATAGTCGAAGGCATCCTGGTTGGGTCTGACATCACGATCGATCTTCTGCATGTACCATGGCGGATCACTCACGACCACGTCGAACGGTCCTTCTGCGGAAAATGCCGCAGCCATGATCTTCCTTTTCATTTTCGCCTTGTTGTGCTGCCGGTGCTTTTGAAGGACCGCATTCGGGTTTACTGCCTTACCTTCATCGACAAGTTCTCTGCAATACCGGTCCTGCACAGGTTCTGGAATTTCATTCAGCTTTGTAGCCCGCGCCGATCGCTTATAACCAATGCCCATCTCGGCCCGCGTTGGGATGTTCTTTTCTGGCACTTCCACTAGGGCCATGCCAGTAATTAACCCGCGCTGCCCACGTTTCCCTGGCTTCGCACCTCGTATCTGCCCTTGTGTCCCCTTGGCCTTCCCGATGATAGTTAATTCCCGAGCAAGACGTAATTCAGCCTTGACCCAGATCTCACCTGCTTTATTGGCCACATCACTCACTGCGGAATATTTCCTCTGAACTTCCTTCGCCTCGACAATTACCGCGTCGAGTTCAGATAATGTTCGCGCCCCTTTGATCTCTATAGCGAGACGTTCCAATGCCTTGAGAACTTTTGGCACTTCTGCAAATGTCTTGAATGAAACAATTTTCCCCATATTACCAATTCCTCCCTATTGGTGGTCTTATCGCCCACCAGGCCAATAACATCGCCTCGGCCCTGTTGTGATCTCGTTTGCGAGGCAGGAAGTTTTCGAGATGAGGCCATAGCCTGAGCGCCAACCCGCGGGATGCTTCCTTGTCTTCACTGATCAGCTTAAAATAGCTTTTCCATGTCTGCGGCGCGACCAGTTCGAGCGGCGCACCAGTCGCTATGATGCTGGCCGCTTTGAGCATCCCATAGGTCACGCCGAAGCGGAATGACCCGACACGACCATCGCGCGGCATCGAATGGACTTCCTCGATGACAACGCGCTGTGGCATCAGACGATACATCCAAGGCCACAGCGCGCCGACATTGATCTCCCGCCGCTTGCCGACATTGAGGGTCGGAAGATCAATGACATCAGCGAACTCGCCATTGGTCGGGTCTAGCGCAGCGGCGGCCCCATCAATACCAGGATCGATCGCGATGATCACGCCGCAGGTTCTTGACGCTTGGTAAACAGCGGACGCTCTTCCACGACGTCAGCCACAGCCTTGATCTGATGCGCTCTGAACTGCGATCGCGTCATCGAGACACCAGAAGAGACCGGTACCTCTTCCTCATCAAGCTTTTTGAACCCTTTGGTAAGCTCTTCTTGATGATCGTGAAAGCCGCGCATGTAGGCATCATATCCAGGCGTGCCGGGTGCGTAGACCGGCGATGCCGGCTCGCCGGTACGACTGGCTTCCTCACCATCGGCATAGGCCATCATCTCAACATCATGACTGTCTTCTTCCTGCATGAACAGATCTAGCTGCTTGCCGAGGGAATACCCAAGCCAGCCAGCGATCGTGCAGTCTCGTGCGATCTGCATTTTGATCTGTTTCTCGCCTGCTTCCGCTTGCAGTCGGAAAGCCATGTCGAAGTCGCGCTGTAAAAACCCGTCCGCTTTGGCTGACTTGTACCCGTTGCGCACGTTTGACTGCGCCGTCGCCAACGCAGCTTTGAGCTTTGCTATTTTGGGGAGATGAACATCGAGAAACAATTTCTTTGCCTCGGCATCCACCTTGGCATTGCGCCGAAGCGCGATCTCCGGGGCCCTGTCTATAGTCCTGGCAGACCTCATTGCCGCTTTGCGCTTGATGCCGGCCGGTATGCGCTTCGCTTTTGCTTTCTTGGTAGCTCGCTGTTTCATCGATGTCTCCGTCATGTGAGTAGGGAAGGGCGGACCCGGCAGCACCTGGGGGGACACTGCTGCCGGGCCCTATCGCGGCCTTCTATCCGTCCGAGGGGGGCACGACGAACGGACTTCCAGCCCCGAATTACGTATAGTCGGAAGGTCGCAGATGTTCCCGGGAAATACCAATGGCCTTAGACAATTTTGTCACATGCTTCAACGGGATCACCTTCCACCTGGTTATGGCCTGTCTGCTGATCCCCAATATCTCGGCGAGCTGCACTCGGGTATACCCGCGCCTAAGCAGGTTCCGATATGCCTCTCTATCGTTTCTGTGGATAACTTGCCAATTACTGCCCATGCCACATTATGCCGATGCAAAGCTATGTTGACAAGAACAATACATCCGTTTACGAAAGACCCATGGGCCACAGGGGCCCGCTGGAGCATCACATGTCTGACTTCCCCACCATGATCATCGAACTGAACGACAATTCTTTCTGGCAAGTTCGCGAGACCGGTTCTGCCGATCTTGCTCACGTCTGGCTCGGTGTTCAGGGCCGCTTCAATGCCAAGACCAAGGTCTTCACACCAAAGCCGAACCGCAAAGGCTCAGGCAACCGTCCCCGGCTAGTTTCCAAAGCTCACTGCTATCGCGTTCACGTGGCTGCCAATTAGGCAGCCACTTCCTTTCCTCATTCCCGCAACCAACACCGAGCATCACCCATGTTTACCGTTGAAACCTCGAATGGCCAATATGCCAAATTTTTCAGCCTCCAGGACGCCAAACGGTTCGCCGAAAACCTCAGGGAACTGACCGGCAGGAACTATGACATTTACAAGCATGAGATGGTCTGGACGACGTCGCTGCTGGAGGAGGCATACCCATGAAAAAGGATCTTCTTGTCGACATCGGAATATGCCTGTTCCAAGCTGCCTGCGTTACCGTCATCATCATCGCCCTAGCAACTTTGATCGGAGTCTGACATGTCAAACGTTGAAACCCGCGGCATTGGCGACAACGTCAACGTCGATCAAGCCAAGATCGTCACCAACCGCTTAGAACTCGACTATGCGGAAAGCGTCAAGCGGGTCCACAAATTGTGCGATGAAGCCCTCGCCCAGCCTGACGTCGTCCTCAGTGATCAGACTGCCCTGCAGCTGGGCGCCCTAATCAAACGCATCCGCGATCATGATCGCAAACTTGAAGCCTTTCGTGTCGCCGAGAAAGACCCTTATTTGCGCGCCGAACAGGGGGTCGACACTTTCTTCTTTTCGCTTCGTGATCTTTTGACAAGACGGAATAAAAATGACCGCGCGGTGAAGCCCGGTGCAGCCGATGATCTGCAGGCGCGGATCGACCGCTGGCAGGATGAAAAAGCGGCCAAGGAAAAGGCTCGCCTGGAAGCCGAGCGCCAACGCGCCGAGCGTGAGGCCGCGGAAGAAGCCGCTAAGCTAGCCGCGGCACAGGCAGAAGCTGATGAGGCTGCCCGGGCGGCTAGCCGGGCCAGGTCCTATCAGAAAAAAAACCAACTCGCCGAATTGGCTCGCGATGCTTCCGACCGTGAGGCGGATGCCAAGGCGGCGGCCGATCTTGCGGCCATCAGGGCCGAGGAGGCCCGCGTAGCTACGCTGGCCAAGCCGGCTGACTTGGTCAGAGTCCGTGGCAATGATGCCAATGGAGGCGGTGTCACACTGACAGCCGCGCGCGAGGGCTACGCTATCCTCATCGATCGCAACAAACTCGATCTCAATGCCATACTTCCGTATCTTACCGATAGCGAGCTTGAGAAAGCATTGCGCGGGTTTGCCAAAGCCACTGGCTACGTGAAGCAACTTCCCGGCGCCGAGATCGGCTTCAAAAATAGAGGGGTGACCCGCTAATGTCTATGCAGCAAGATATCAACAACAAAGTTGAGGCTGAGTTTAGCCGATGGTTGATCACCTCGGTGGATCTTTACAGAACGGCTGACCTTCCTTTCGAAGCATCAACCGAGCATATAACATCCCTCATGTTGACGGGCGCGCTCTCGGCGCTGATGGCCAACATGAAAGGCCCGAAAAATAAAAAGCTGAAAAAAATACACGCCGCTATTGATACCGCATTCGAAATAGCCTGTAAGCGCGCGGATAAGGAACTTTAAAACAATGAAACGCCCATACATTCCGCTGCACGCGCCGGTAAAGAGGAAGAAGATTGTCTAACCATGAAACGACCAAATGTTCCTTTCCGAATAAGACTTAAGGTGCTCGAAAGACAAGTTTTCCTCGACCGCAAATTTTTGAACGAGGATGAGAGGGAAGCATATCGCGAATGGTGCAATCTGCGCTGCCACGGCAAGAACATGCGTTGCAAGATACGCATCCTGATCGAGATCTTGTTCGGCGGCAGACAGGTTGAGCTGGACCATGATCCGGCTCTGGTATTACGACGCAGGAATAAGCGCACAGGTGACTATATACCTGCTGCTAACAATCCTCGCTTTCTCGTGTATCGGACTAAACCTGATCACCTGCGCAAGACTATTGGGCGAGCTACCGGCGCTGAACGAACCGTCACAAGCAAAGGATCGGATCGATGGCTGGCGAAAAAATTCCAGAAACTGGAACACCCGAAAAAGTCGAAGTCACGGAAGATACCATCGAGATCGTTCCGTCGCGCATCGCCACGACCGGCGCCCTCCTGCCGGTGATCATCTGTGACTGTTGCGGAAAAGGGTTTTTGAATTGGCTACCAAGCGGGGTCGATGAGGATCCGCTGTGGTACTGGGACGGAGGCAACGTCGGCGGTTATGTCTGCGGTGGAGCCCTCAGAATGATCAGCCGCGAAACTGCCATCATGATCGCGGATAATTTTCAAAAGATAGGAGTGGAAGCATGGTTAAGAGGACAACGAAAGCCGGACGAATTACTGCAATAGTGCCGGCGCACAATGTAGTCGCGATAGATAGCACATCGCGGCTGATGCAGGCCATTGCCATAGCGGCCGCGGACCCGAAGTGCAATGTGCAGAAGATGCAGGCGCTGCAAAAGATGTTCGAGGACATGGAGGATCGTCTGGCGAAGATCGCCTATGACAATGCACTCGCCGAACTGCAGGCTGAACTGCCTCAAATAGATCGCACCGGCCGGCTGATCATCCGCAAGAAAGACCCGAAAACCGGCGAGAGAACCGGCCCCATTGACCAGGCGACGGCTTATGCGAGATGGGAAGACATCATGGATATTCTGCGGCCGGTCCTCAGCCGGTTCAGGTTCTCGCTGTCATTTCGCACCGCCAATGATGATGCCGGACGCATCAAGGTAACCGGTGTCCTGGCGCGCAGTGGGCATCGCGAGGAGACTACCATCACGCTACAGCATGATAGCACCGGCTCGAAAAACCCGGTGCAGGCGGTCGGATCATCCAACTCATACGGCAAACGCTACACTGCTGGACTGCTTCTGAACATCGTCACCTGCGGCGAGGACGATGATGGCGGCACCCGACGCGAGCCTGCCGGCAGAAAGACAATAAGCCCCGAACAACATGCCGAATTGATCAAACTTGCAGAGGAAGCTGGCGCTGACATCGCACGGTTCTGCGCTATGCTCAAGGTCGACAGCCTCATCGACATCCCGGCATTGCGGTATGAGGAAGCCAAGGCCCAGCTGTTGCGCAAGAAGAAGGCGAAGGAGAGAAAAGCCGCCGAGGCAACCTCTGACTTCCCGGGTGACAGACCTCTCAAGACTGAACCACCCAAGAACGAGTTCACCAAGGGAGGGATGCGATGAAGGTGATGAGAGAAAGACCGTCGATGACGTCTCGATATAACATCATTGAGTGCGAGCAGGGATCGCCGGAATGGTACGCCGCCCGGCGCGGCATCCCGACATCAAGTCGCTTCGGCGATATGATGGCTATTGGCGAAGGCAAGACACGCCTGCGCTATATGCGTGAATTGGCTGCCGAAGTTATCACCAATGAAACCACCGAGACCTTTTCCAACGAAAAGATGGAGCGCGGCCGCAAGTTTCAGGCGAGGCTAGAGGCGATGTACCTCTATGACAATGACGATATCCAGGTCGAACACGTCGGCTTTATCCGTTCTACATTGATGGCGACGGGCTGCAGCCCGGATGGCTTGATCGGCGATCGGGGCATGGTTGAATTCAAGTCGACCGAGCCTCATTTGCTGGTCGAAATACTGCAGACCGGAAAAGTCCCGAACCACAGGGCGCAGGTACAGGGCCAGCTCTGGATCACAGGCCGCGAGTGGTGTGATCTCGTGATAGGCTGGCCAAAGATGCCGCTCTCAGTCACCCGCATCCACCGCGATGAGAGCTATATGGCTGGTCTACGGTTGGAGCTACAACGCTTCAATACCGAACTTGATCTTCTAGTCTCTCAATTGAAAGCGAAATTATGAGACGTCGCCCGATCAAAGTCGTATGGACCGGCGCTTCGTTCGTTCCTCAGGGCCGGGAGATGACCTATTGTCAGCATATGTTCAGGGTTGGCGAGATCTTCACGATCGACCCCGAGCAGGAACGCGACATGAATTCACACCGGCATTATTTCGTCCAGCTGAAGGAAGCGTGGGAGAATTTGCCAGAGGAATATGGAGAGCAGTACCCGGACGAAGAAATTTTCCGCAAAAAGCTGTTGATCCAGTGCGGCTATTACAATGAGTCGAGCATCGTCTGCGACACCACCAATGACGCCTTCATCCTGGCTGCGTTCATGGCGGACGCGGATAGGTCAGCTACGATCAACGTGCACGGCAATGTCATTCAGAAATTTGTGGCGCGATCCCAGAAAGTGCAGTTAATGGGACGGAAAGAGTTTCAGCAGTCGAAATGGGCGGTGCTCGAATTGGCTGCCTGTATGATCAATGTCACCCCAAAACAGCTGGAAAAAAATGCCGGGAGGAGCGCCTAAAAAAGTACCTGATGAGATCGTGGCCTTTATCAAGGAGATCATCAACATTGACCGGCGCGAGCGACAGATGGCAGGCTTTATCCAGGGAACCACCCATCTGGTAGACCGGATCGCTGCACACTTTGGCCTCAGCGTTGACTATGTGCAAGACATCAAGAAATTGAAAGAACGCCGGTATGTGCGTGCGTCCCTGTTATTAGCAAACGACTGGTATACGGTTCCACTTGAAAAGCTTGAGCGAATACGTCAACGCCGCATACGTAAAGGTTTTATAGAGGGCCCCTGGAAGCCGGTCTATACGTACGGCCGTCCTGGTACGGGAAGCTTCAAACAACGACTGAGGCGCCGCGCTAAGCGATCTAAAGGGGCATTACGCAGGCTTCCCCCCAAACAACAGCATTAGAACTCTTTCGGGCGACGGTAGATGCAAAACAGGCTCTGCCCCCGGGAACAAACATGGTCCTGGTCATCCTCCGACCAATGCAGCCTCGGGTCGGAATAAGACAACATCGGAAACCCGCGGACCCTGACACCATCCTTCAGTTCTTCGACCACCCCATTGGGAACCGGGCGGCAGTCAGCCCCGCCACAGCATTGCGGTGAATACCAGCTGTGACCTTGCGCAGATGCGCATGCGCATAAAACCATCCCCATTAGAATACCGACCGCGACCTTAACCAGTTGGAATATCATCACTATCCTTCCGAGGTTCCAAATAGGCCGTTAATTTGGCAAATTAGCCGCCAATTTCTTTTTGTTCCCCCGACGTTCCGCCTCTGTTCGAACCTCGGACAAAATGCCCCCCCCCTATTTCTGTCCGGGACAGAAACTAAACGGGGGGGCGGTCATCCAATGAGCGCGGGTGCCGGGTAGATCACCTCGACGGTATCGTCGGTTCCGATCCCTAATGCCACCATCAAGCCCGGGCTTAAGTCTGCCACCCGTCCGGTGTCCTCATGTGGGCCCCAGTCTGCCGGCCATGCCAGAGCCTGCCGGCCGGTCTTGGGAGAGCGGACAAACGCCCGCAGCGTCGGATCCGCCAGCATGGTCTTGGGTGTAATTTCGTAGTCCCACCGGCAGGCGATATACGGCTTTGACGGATCGAGGCGCCTGGCAAGCCCAGACGTGCCCGGTGGCTGCTCGTCTAAAAACAGGTGGGGTGCGTCTTCGTATTCGTAAAAAAATGCAAGCCCTTCGTCCGGGTCCACACCCGTGTCAGCCGGTCCGCCGAACCAGCTGCACTTGCCGACTTCGGTTATGGCCACATTGATCTCTAAACGATCTCGTTCCTTCTCTCCCGCTTCCGCCACCGTAAGGTCCTTGCCGGCGAGCACTTCCGCGATCGCGAGGCACAGCTCATCGAAATGCTCGTGGTAGAGATCAACGTCAGCCTGCGAGTCCACAAAGCAAACCTCGATCAGCACTGCTGGGGCTGCCGTATTGTTAAGAAAAAACAGATCATCAGTATGCTTGCCACCGCGGTCTATGAAACCGGCCGTATAGGCCATCGTCGCCGATAGATCGATCGCGAGCGCATCAGCAGTCGTATAGAAGACCTCACAGCCTTTTGGCTCGTCGGTAGTCTGACCTTCCGGAAGATAGGCATTGAAATGAACGCTTGCGTCGATGTCATGCGGCCCTTGAGCATTATGAAAGTCAACGATGCGGTTCAGATTTTCCTGTTGATCGTTGCTGACATCATCATGGTATGTCACCACGTCGACGCCCAAACGCCTGAGATATTTTGCGACTTCTTCAACAACACGCCGCGCTTCATCAACTTCATCGATGATGCCCTCGGCGCCGCGGATATGCAGTCCATGACCACTGCTCATCACAATCCGTAATTTGGCATCCATGCAAACCTGCCTTTCTCATCACGCTTAAGAGGACGGTGGTTCTAATTTCTGGGAAAAGGCGCTGTCGGCACCACAAAACCTGCATCACTGGCATAACGGGCAACGCCTTTGGTGATGCGAACTTCGTCCACATAACCTTGGAATGGATATAGACCGGCGGCATCCATTCCAATTGATATCTTGGCGGTGCAATTAGCGAGATTTCTTACCGTCGTTGTGCTGCCGATCATGACGCCATCGGAATACATCCGAACCTTTGCTCCATCACAGTCGACAGCAATATGATGCCATGCATTGATGGACGGTGTGCTTGCCGGCGCCGCTATATCAAAATTATTATCCGTTACAGCAACCGCTGTATTCCATGAAAGCTGATTAACATTAAACCACAGCACCCAGGCATGCTGATTGCCAAGATGATCCCATTGCGACAGAATAAACGAATTTGCAGAACCATAAGCGAGAGGATATATCCAAAGCTCGACCGTGAAATTGCTCGTGCTGAAATACCAGTCATTGCTATCAGGCCACGTTATCGCGCCATTACCGCCATTATAAGCATTGAGCGATGCTGTCCCGAACTTTTTGTTGCCTGTGCTGATTACAGCGGTGCCGACCACAGTCGCCGTGCCATGCACGCTCGGACTTTCATCAGTCATTCCAGGCGTGGTGGTTGAGCCGTTCACGTCTTCAAAACCCAACAGCAGAACGACATTGCTGATATAGGGATCATGCGAGCCAAATACACAAAGCCCGATACTTTCATAAGCGAAACACTGACCGCCCGTACCAACATAGAAATATGAATTTGGAGCATTTTCCGATGACATCCAAACAGTGGGGACATCGGTAAAAGCAGTGCTCAATTTTCCCGAAACTGTGACATTAAACCCGGTCCCTACTGGGGTTATGGTTGCGGTGCCTACAGCGCCAGTGCCTAGAGCAGTCGGGCCACTGGCCGTGCCGGCCTGCAAATCAAGCTCGCTATAGAACCCGTAGATCGAACCACCATCTGTTATCCACAGTCTGACATAGCGGTTATTAGCGCCAGTACCGCGGGCAATCCAAAGTGAGGCCCGTATGCTTGTATTGGCGGTGACATTGACCCCTGTGTACTTGGTATTATGATTCCCATTAAGGGTATTATCTGCAAATGTGGAAGCAGTCATTGATCCGCTGGCGCCAATCGCATTATTAGGCGTATCTGTTCCCAAATTTACGTTGGGACCCGTAAGCGTCCGGGGAATACAGACGGGCGCGCCAGATGGCCAGAGCAATGGCTGTGACTGTGGTTGCATTACGTTAGTCCTGTTTCATGCTTCGTCAAATTCGCGGGCCTTTCGCCATTCAATGTTTATGGTCATGAAAGATTTGTACCAGATATGATCCAGGCCGTCGTATCGGTCTTCAGCGCCGTGCAACAGCCATATTGCGCCAATGTGCGCGAGCCCGTGGTGCCCGCACCCGCGAGATACATGGTGTCACTGGCAATGGCGATCGTCAGAGCATTGGCGCTCAGGTTCACGAACGATATGACCGTGCCAAGCGTATAGGCCACACTAGCATTAGCTGCGATGGTGAATGTCCTGGCATTGGCGTCACTAGCCGGATGATAAATGAACTTGCCGGCGTCGCTCAGCACAGTCGTATAATTGGCGCTATTGGAATTCTCAGGAATAATGCCGGGCGTCCCAATAGCTGTGGTGACAAACGCCGTCGTCGCGATCTGCGTCGTGCTGGTCCCGACCGTTGCTGTTGGCGCAGTAGGCACACCGGTTAGCGCCGGAGAAGCCAAAGTCGCATAACTCTGATTGACAGCCGCGGTCACCAACCCCTTGCCGTTGACGGTGATGCCTTGAAACGTGCCGATATTGGAATTGACCGTTGCGAGGGTCGTGGTGATTGTAGCCGCGCCAGCGCCAGTGACATCGCCAGATAGCGTTATTGATGTCCCAGTCGCAGCCAGCACATTCGCCCAAGTCGCATTGATCCTGCCATAGATCGTCCCATCAGACGGCGCATCGGCAAGACCACCACCGCCACCGCCCCCCGACGCCGCCGCCAATTGATCGATGGCATCCTGCACATTCGTCGCAGTGAGCGTACCGCCACCGGACAATGGCACGCCTTGATCCGCACGAACATTCCGAGCTGGACCATCGGTTGATCGCAATGACTGCTCGCTATCGATCACCGGCATCACAACACCCTGATGATGTAGTTCACGCCAACCGTCGGCTGCACGATCGGATGAAAAGTACTGCTGCCGGCATCGTATGTATTGCTGTTTCCATTTGCGCCGCCATTGACTAGAACACCGGTCGTGCTGCTGCCCGTGGTTCCGCCAGTCGGTGAATTGTTGATCGTATAGTAACCAGTGACATCGGTCGTAGCGATCCCAACTGCCGGAAAATAGTTATAGGTATGAGTATGACCAGGATCGTATATGTCGGCCCTATGGTGATGTGCCGCCAGTTCTGCCACAGTCAGCTGATGGCTTTCGCTGCCGTTTGCGCAACTGGCACCGACCACTGTCATCGCCGTTCCGCATCCAGTCGAAGCAGACGTCAGCCTGCCAGCTGCAGAGCTACCCGGCATGGTGTCGAGCCCGGCAATAACGCGCCCGCGAAGATCGATCACCTGAAATAGACCGGCCGAACAGATACCCGGTGCCGGGCTGCCGATCAGGGCCCAATAGGTCGCGTAAGTCGTAGTCGAGATGCACTGACCATTGGCGAAAACATAGCCAGCTGGCGCCACCGTGCCTGTATACGCAATGACGCTACCGAGCGGCGTACCGCCACCGCCGCCGCTGCGCACGATCCACGAACTGCTTGCCGCCTGATATAACATGATCGTCGGCACGCCAGCCGATACAGTAGCTGGGCTGCCGGGCGATGAGACAATCGCCTTCGCCGCTCCTCCATCAGCCGCAAGCGTCGGGCTTCCAGAGCTATTGACGTTGAACGTGACGCCAATAACCATCCCGTCATTCGGTGGATCTGGAAAACCTTGATTGGTCGTAACGGCAAAAGCGGTCGGGCCGCCAGTCGTCTTTAATGCGCCAGAGGTATCGGCCGCCTGTTCGGCTAGCCGCGCCATCATCGCGCGGGCGCTGTCGTTCACGACCGATGGCGGCATTCCTTCTATGAACGATATCGATGGATCAGAATTCCCGTTCTGGGAGGCTGTCATACTCCATTGCCAGAAAGCTGCGCGCGCCTGCTCGATCCCATATTGCATGCTCAGCGAGACCGCAGCGATCAAACTGATAAGACCGAGAGCCTTAAGCATCCGCTTCATGTCGCTTGCTCCGGTGGTGATGGCGGCGTGAGACCGAGGGTGCGGTTCATCATCGCCTGTGACAACATCCGAGCCCGCATCATCGCAGGCGTCATCATTGGCTGTATGGGCGCCATCGGTGGCAATGAGGGTGGGGCATTGGCCTGTTCCTGCTGAGCGATCCTGTCTTGTATGTCTTTCATCTGGCCCGCAACATCAGGTCCCTGTGGCTGCTGTGTACCATCCTCGGTCTGATCGGTCGACTCTGCTTCTGCGACGGCCCCCGGCTGTCCCGGCTGTGCTGTGGCATAGCCTCCTGATGGCGACATGCCACGCGTGCCAGCAACAGACTGGAACGGCGCCATAGCCTGACCGCCCATTCGCGCCACCTTGTCTTCCATATTCCGTCGCCAACCCTCCTCAAACGACTGCGGCGTCTGCAACGAAGCTTTCATATTCTTCTCAAACGGGTTGCCGGCAATATTCGACATCTGCCCCTTAGTATAAAACCCTGCGCCCTGCTGATGCATCATGTAGGTCTCGATCGGCGTCGGATCGCGACCGAAATGAGCCCTGAACTCGGCGGCATTGGCTTGCGCATAGCGCGCGGCCGCCATCGCATTGTCCATCGGGTTGTAGATGTCGCCTTGGCCATGATCATGCCATACACCGTGGCCAAGCTGGTACAGGCCTTTGAATTGCGTGGCATTGCGCATGTTACTAAACGGGTTTACGCCGCTCTCGATCTGGGCAACAGCGCGCCAATGTGCCGGATCCATCCCAGCTATGGCAGCCGTCCTGTTGATCGCGTCATCCACACTCGAATAACCCTGAGCATCATCCATGATCGTCCGCCTCGTCTTTATCGTCTATCTGCTCGTCATTATCGGCGTCATTCATTTGTGGCATCGCTTCACGGTGTGGTTTGTTAGAGAAGAAGGCATTGTGCCCGGTCTCTTTCTCTGTGCTGCGCTCCTTCTGATCGCATGCCTGCCTTATTGGAATGCGAACGACTGATACCCTACTGGGATGACTGATCATCCTGCCGCGTCAATTGCGGGAACGTCATCGCACCTATCTTGCCAGGATAATATGCGCCCTGCCGTGGAAAAGGTGCACGCTGGCCCAAGAACAAGTCCTTTGCACGCCGCGTTTGCCGCCACGTCGCGAGCTTATCAATAGCCTCCGAAGCCGCATGGCCCGCGCTATAGTGAGCCCCGATGCCGATCAAGCCATGCCCGAGCCCCAAACCAGTGATCGCCATCTTGATCAAATTCTTCGTCATGCCTCTCGCAGTTTCCATGTTCTCATAACCCGAACGCGAATAGTTCACGGTGCCTTTCACAGGAACTATCCGTCGATGCGCCTCACCGATCGACTTAAGCACCAGCTTCTCATTGGGTGTCAGCATCTTGTCGGCAAGATCAGTGTCGAGAAAATTACCGATATTGTTAGCGATCTTCTGATGACCCCATTTGGTAGTACCCTCGACTTCTTTAGTAACCTCCAATAGCTTGGCGAGCTTGAGCCTCGCCCATGTGTCGGCATTGCCGCTGTTGACCAATGCATCCCGCAACGCTTCTGCGACTTTCCCGCCACCCGCTTTATCCAGCGTCGCCAGCAGCTGCTCGCCCGTCATGCGCACGCCACCAATCCGACCCGTCAGCTTGCCAATGATATGCTCAGGCGTATCCTTGACCGGATCGATGTCCGCAACCCTGCGCAGGTCGCTGGCATGCTGCCGCAGCCGCGTCTGCTGGCCCTGATCGTACACCGCATCCGCCAACTGCCGGTGAGACAGCATCTTCTCGATCCGCTGCGCCTGCTGCACAAACGGCACCGGCTTGCCACCGGCCGGCGTTTCAGTCAGATGCTTGATCATGCCACTTTTGATCTCCCCCCATTCCGGACTGTTGGCGCCGAACACCCGATCACGCAAGTGGTTCAGGATCGGCACCGCATTGCTGGCGAACGGGTTGTCAGGCGTGCCAAACAATGTGCTGACGATCTTTTCCGGCTGCATTTCCTGACCAGGGTATTTGCCGATCACATTTTCCATAAACTTGCCGACAACATCGCCCGTTCCCTTTCGCGAGAATGTCTCGCGTTCTTGTGCATGAGCCGCCCGCGCCGCTTGCAGGGACGATAGGATGTCATCTGCATTGCCTGTAAGCAGACCACCGTCAGTCGTTGTCCTTTCCAACCAATTCTGAAATTCGTCTGTAATGCGACCAACCGCGCGCGCATCCGTGTAAACGCCGCTCGATCGTGCCTCCGCATTAGCCAACCGCCGATAGATCACTAGTTCCTTGAGGATATTGTTCATATCGTCTGGTGTGATCGCCCGCGGTGGAGGCTGCCCTGGAGCCCGAGCCTCGTTCGTAAAGCGAAGACGTCCAACCTCGTCATCGATCATCTTCAAAGCAGCAGAGCCATACTTTGTCGTAAGGGGATCAAGCCTAACCCGGTCTGCACCAGGAGCCGTATCCAATGCCGTACGAAGTTCATTGCCGACACTGACCAACCTGCTTGGATCATAGCTGCCTGGCTGCCTACGGAAGTAGTCATAGGCGCGGTTGGTGGCATCCCGCGCAGTCCTGAACAGTCCGCGAATGCCTCCGCTAACCGTATCGCCGACGTCCCGAGCCGCCGTCGCCGCAGGCGCTGCACCACCGACCGCCGCCGCAGGCGCTGCACCGCCAACATCTCGGATCAGCTGCTCGGTCTGCTGCTGAGCCGCGCCGGCGCGCGCAGCCTCGGCTGCTGCCCGCTGGTCCTCCATCTGCCCGATGTCGAAAGCCGCCCTGTTGCCAGCCTGCAGCGGCGTCATGCCGGCCGATCGCCCCGAGGGATCGATATAGTCGTGAAGGGTCTGATGCGCGGCCTTCATGGCCGCGTCGGTCTGCGCTTCAGCATCCGTCGCGGTCGGCACCTGCGTGCCGATCATCCTCTGCTCTTCGGCGCTGGTCGCCGGGTTTTGCGTAACCACTGACTCACGAACCGGTATGTTCTGTATCTCTCCAGTCGGCGTTGTGACCGGGATCGTGTTGGGGGCGCGCGGCCGCGGCACCCACATTCTTCGCGCGGCATCCCAGATATGCCCGGCTGCCTTGCCGATCAGCACGCCGCCTACCCCGCCACCTAAGCCCCTGAGCGCCCCTTCCTTGGGGTCCTCACCGCGCAGATAGGCGTCAACAGCGCCTATGGCAGCATTAGAAGCCCCACCCATAATTGACGCGGGGACAACATCGCCAGTCATCCCGAGCAGCCTGGCAGGCCCTGCAAACTCGCCAGCAAACATGTACGGGAGCGAACCGATAGCAGCGCCTTCCACCTTGCTCCTGATGGGATGCGCCTGCCGGTAAGCATCAATGCCAGCCCGTATCTGCGCCAGGTTCTGAGCCTGCGTGCCACCCTTAGCTTTGGTTCGAAGCCACGCTGCAGCTGGAGCGGCATAGGCGCCGATCCCCGGCAGATCTTCTGCCGCGGAGATCGCCGAATAGTTGCTTCCATCGCCCTGATCTGGAGCCGGAGCCTGCGTGCCGGCATAGTGTTGAGACATCGCCGAACTAATAGTGTCCTGCGGCGTGTCATCCGGAAAATTGAACTTCGACTGATCTGGCCCAATGATAGTGATGGTCATTGTGTAAATCTCTTGGTAGTCGGATCCCAATTATAAGTGCTGCCCGGCTTCACCACCTGTATTCCTCTTGCAGCCGCGTCAGCCTTAGCTGCCTCTTCGTGCATCTTGTCTCCTCCAACCATCCGGTCGACCTTCTTGCCGGTCTTTAGCCCCTCGATAACATCCTCAATATGCGCAATTTGCGCCCGCTCCTTGTCAGTCACGAAATTCGCGCCTTTCGGCCAGTAGCGGGGATCATCCCCATATTTTCGGTCGCGATCGGCTTCAGTCTCTTCGAGACCACCCTTCAAAAGGTCAAGCATACCCTCCAGGGAGCCGGCTGCTCCCTGCCTCGACTGGAAGATATCAGAAAGATATCCCTTCATCATCGCACGCTCATGGACACCGCCCGACCTCGTGCCTGACGTGAGCGCACCGACTTCGCCCGTAAGGCCCTGACCGGTTACACCGACCCTATGCTCAAGGCCTTCCATCTCGCTGCTTTCCGCTTTCAGCCTGTTAAGACCATGAGCCACCCTCTTCCAAGGGAAGCCGGACAAATGCGCATCCATCATATCGTCAGCAATGCTGACAAAGTGATCCAAGCCCTGCCCCAAACTGAAAGCTCTCAGACCGGCGCCTTTTGTTGTGCCACCAAGCTCACTTTCATAGGCTTTGCGAGCGTTGATGGCGACAGGATCATATTGTTGACCGATGCCGGCGCCATATAGGCGAGCAAATGACTCAATACCCTTGCCATACGCCTGACGTCCCGCAGGGTTGAACATTCCAGCTAGAGCGGCTTTTATGTCACTCTGCACAACAGGTGAAAATTGGTTGAGAAATTCATCGGCAACCTTGTTCTGATCAAAGTTCTGCTCGTTATATCCCGGTGCGAAGAAACCAAACCCAGTGCCACCAAAAGACCGTGGCGCATTTTGATCTCCCAGCTGTTGTGGCTGGCCGCCCGTTTGCTGAATGTTGCTTCCCGCAGGAGCATTGGGCAGGGTTGGTCCAGTAGGCGACGGAGCGCCACTACCAGTGCCACCACCCCCGCCTCCACCGACACCACCGCGACTACCCGGTCCCTCGTCGAGATAGAAATGATCTGCCGGGTTCTGCGGATCAACCATTATTACTCGTTTGGTCGGGCCAAACATACCAGGCTGCTCGACTTCCACCTTCTCATACTTAGTCGGGCTTGCAAACTTCGTCATCAACGAGTCAAAAAGCTTCGGGTTGGTTGCGCCAGCCAGAGCAAGGTTGTGAGCCTGCTGCGGATCCATGCCGCTGTTCTGCAGCGAAGAGAGCAGCGCGTTGTAGCTTGCTTGCATGCCGCCCTGCTGCTGCTGCATCGCGATGTCTTGCTGGATCGCCGGGATCGAATAAGCAGCCGCTCGCCCGATGCCCTGATGCAGGCCTGGCGCCCCCGACATACCGGCGCTGATCGCCAACAGCTGGTTCTGGTGCTTACTTAACCAGTCGCCAATGCCGCCAAGAATGCCAGCTGCATTGAACGGAGACTGTGGAGCAGACTGATCCGACATAACCGTCTGCCGCGCAGCAGGCGAGACCGCCGACGGAGGCTGACCAGTCGTCGTCGGGGTGATAGTAAGAGGAGCACCAGGCGCAGTATGCGGATCATGTACGCCCAGCCGCTCGCCTTCCGTTATGTCCCCGGTCGAGCCATCGACCTCGCGAGATGATCCCGCCACACCTTCCGGTCCCAGCTGAGAAGTCTGCTGCTCAGGCTGCCCTCCTACTACACCTTCCGGTCCCATCTGAGATGTAGCAGCTGTTGCAGGTGTCGATGGCAACAGCCCTGCACTGGGCGACCAGAAAATATTTTGCCCAGGCTTCGCTTCGGAAAACGCTTTCAGGTTCTCTCCGATCTTACGGAAAGGCTGACTTTCACCGATCCTGCGCAGAACCGCGCTATCACTTGTCTCATCAGGAGAATAAATACCGAGAGGGTTACGATCCACTGGCGGCAAGGATGGCCAAGACAAGGAACGCTTGTCTGTCTCCTCCGGCCTTAATTCAGTCGGTGTTTGTATAGGAAGATCCGGAGGCCGCCGCGGTGGGTACGGCTGCGCTGTGTTAAAACCCTGCAAGTTTGCACCGAGCGTTGCAACACCTCTCCTAAGCGGCGGCACCCATGGCGACCCACCCACCTCGCCTTGGCTCAAATTGGTCGACGTCTGCTGTGGCAAGGGGGGAGATATTACTTGCGGGGGAGGATATGGTGTATTGAAACTCTGCAGGTTTCTGCCGAGCCCGGTCACGACAGGGTTCGGACCCATCTCATCCGGGCTATAGGTGCCCAATGGGTTATAATACATCCGGTTGAGAAGGTTCTCCAGATAGTTGGCCACGTCAGCCTCCAAAACCCTGTGTCCCGGTTAACCTCCGAAACCCTGTGATCCGGGCAAAATGCCTGCGCCTTGCATGATCGCCGAGCCCGGCAGTTGCGCTTGCTGTGGTGACATTGGAACCCCACCCGGTTGGTTCAGACTAGCTCTGATCATGTTCATCCAATTTATCGGGTTGAGCTGTCCCAACGGCGAGGTCTGCGGGTTGAACGGATAAGGCTGTGCCGGCGTCGGCAGCTGCACCGGCGGCTGCTGCAGCCCGGCCTGCTGTGGCGAGAGGATGGACTGCTGGCCTGGCGGCGGAGCCGCGGGCCCGTATTGCGGGCTGTAAGGCGATCCAGGCAGTCCCTGTTGGCCCGGAAGCGGCGGCGGTCCCTGAGGCCCACCGGCCGCGACCGTCGTATCCGGGACCGTAGCGCCTGGCGCTATATTAGCCTGCGGGGCAACGGTTGGAGCCAGCGCCGCCTTCGCCGAAGCGAGGTTCTTACCAAGCCCCTGCAACGACTTGCCCATCGACGGTGCATCTTTGATATCGGCATACGACAACGTAGGAAAATTTGCCATTGGTGGTGCGCCACTGGGCATTTGTCATCTCCTTGCGTCTTGCAGCATACCCATCGTTGCTGCCTTGCGAGTTGCGAGATTGTAGCTAACATGTTTGAGACCGGCAGGATCGGTCGCGACAGCCTGTGGTGTCTTCTTCTCGACTTCATCGGCCATCATGCCAATCTGATGCGTCGGAGATCCCTTGAAACGGAAGCTATATATTTTCTGATCGTCGTGCGTCCTGCCGATATCCTTGATGTCGGTCTTGGCCCGGCGATCGGACTTGGGCCACAGCGACCCGATCGTGCCGGCGATACCGGAAATGTCGCCGATCAAGTTCGAAAACTGGTTCTCTGCAGGCTTCTGTATGCCGGTTTGTGTCTGGTTGGCAGTGGTCGTGCCACCCATGCCGCCAAGCCCCATGGCAGCTGCCAGCCCCGGCTGGGCATTCGCGAACGGCTGCTGCTGCAATTGGTTCGCCACCTGCCATTGCGCCATGGATGGCGCCATACCAAGGCTCGGTAACAGGCCGGCACCCGCCAATGCCTGCTGCATATTGCCGCCGATGGCTTGCGCCGTGTTGATGCCGGCATTGGCCAACGTCTGGTTGGCAGTCATGAGGTTGCCAACATTTCTGTTGTACTGGTCTTGAATGAGCGGCGCCTCACCTTGTGCCAGACCGAGCGCGGCTGTTTTCGCTTCGCCTCCCGCACCGCTCGGCTCGCGTCCCGCAGCGGCATATTGCCCCTTTACCGTATTCATAATGTTCTGGTTCAGCGTATTGAGCGCTTCGCCAAAACCGGGGGTACCGTAGGGGTTTAAGTTTGCAGGGTTGGCAAGACCGGACAAGTTGGTCTGCAGGTTTTGGTAGCTGGCCGGCAACATGCCGGCTGCATTGAAAACGCCTTGAACCGACTTCGAGGCTTGCGGAAGATAATTCGGAAGACCGCCCGCTGAAGTCCACAGGTTCTGGCCAGCTTGCTGCTGTTGACTCGTCATGGCCGGGTTGAGACCACCATAGTACTGCGCCATGCTGGTCAACAGCGGCGATGCAGTTGCCCATGGGTTCGCTGTCGTCGTGCCACTCGACGTTTGCGTGGTAGTTGCAGGCGTGGTGTCGAAAAAACCCATTGTCAGCCTCCGATCGCTGTACTCATTGTATCAGCCTCCGACCGCTGAAAAGTCGAAAAAGCGATCCATCGCCGGGTTACTGTCGTGCGTGATGATGAAGCTACCATTTAACACGGTGGAAACCCAGACCGACGTTTGTGTTGCAGCTGCACTCGCACTACGTGGTGTCAATGCGACCATCGAGGACACCGAAATAGTCGGAAAAGTCACCATCGTCGAGGTAGCATTCGGTGTCAGCTGTATCTGACCGACATTATTCGAACGCCCATCAACCAGTTCATTCACAGTCGAGACGACCGCGTAAAGATCCTTTTCGTGTGGCTGAAGCCGCCGTGCCACTGCTAACCTCGTGTACCCAAGAAACCAAGATCAGGCGACCGTGTTCCTCTGTATGGGAGGACCGGCGGCACCGGCTTGGCCCCCGGTGGAAGCTCATCTTCTTCGTCACCTCTTAGTGCGTGATACCAGTCTCGGTAACGTGTTTTCCTTTCATCAGTTTGCTGCTGCGCATGCTGCGCTACTGCAGGCGCCGCCCCGATACCGCTATCTTCGAATAGGCTCATTGGTTTGGTCAGCAATTCGCGGCGCAGACTGTCGGGAATATCCATGTGATAAACAGAATAAGCTTTCGGCTCAAAAGGTTGTCGTCTCTCCTCGTTTGGTAATTCACTGCGCACAACCTGCACGCCATGAGCCTTGCCGATCTTGTTGGCCTGGTCGACACGGCGGCGGTTGTAATAGTCGCGAATGCCTTTGTCGGCTTGGATCGCTTCAGCCCGCTGATCCGGGGCTAATTCCGATATATCACGACCTTGGTCGCGCAGCATCACCAATGGGTTGGTGGTATTTTCCTCACCTGCCGTCCACGAAATACGCGGATAGCCTTTTTCTGCAGCCTCACGCAATTGATCATGCAGCGCGAGACGCTCCCAGCCAGTGCCCGCGAATGGAGCGTTCGGCACAACATCCTTACTTTGCAAACGGCCAATTTGATATCGAAGCGTTCCGATCTGGTTATTAAGATCGTCCAAGTTTGCCATATATCTTGGATCGTTCTGATCCAACTGGTCACGCTGTCGTCTCAGATCATCCCGTTGTTTTGACAAACCTGCTACTTGTGTATCGATGTCTTTAGCATATCCCTTATCCCGTCCCTGCTGATGCCAGTCGCTCTGGTTCTCTTCATCGTGCAGACTGCGAATTGTTTGTGGCCACACCTCATTTGGCATGTTGCGACGTAGATCATCCTCCTGAGCCCGCAAAGCCTGCAATTTGTCCTGTAGCGGCTTCATTTCTGGAATATTTTCCGCCGCCTCAAACTGTCGCCTCACCTCTCTCGCATCAATCCTTCCCTCACTATAATCCTGCCTGATCCGATCATCATGTTGACGGCGTATTCCATTGATCTGTCGCGCAACCTCTCCCTGTTGCTGTTGAATATCATCGTTCTGCTGCAACATTCTTTCACGCTGAAAGTTCTGTGCCGCCTGCTCTGGCGTTAATGGCTGATCGAAAGAACGATCAGTAGACCGCCGATGAAACAGCACATTCGGCTCATCCCAATGGCTGCCATGTTCTCTAGTGAAATTGTCACCTGATGTCGGCATCTGGATTAGCCGCTCACGATAGTTCTCGCCACCGGGAAGCTTGTATTCCTCATATTCTGGTACTTGAAATGATGAATTTAAAGAACCATTGCGTTGTAAATATTCATAATACTCTTTTGGGTTATCCCATAGCGCAGCGTCTTTAGCGCTTAGATCATCATACTGATCCTTGATATTGTATTGCTGCTGTGCCGTCAGATCTTCCCACGACTTATTACCTTTCTCAATTCTGTTGAGTTGAACCGGGTTCGCTTGAAGATGCTCCTCGATCCCAGTACGAGATATCTTGGTGTTGCCCAACCCTTCCAATGCCGGCCCAAGCTCACGCCATTGTAATTCTTCAGGCTTGGCGCCGAACCGCTTCAGCTGGTTGAGCCATTGCAGCCCGGTCAATTCCTGCGAGGGAATACGAGCAAGCGCGCTTTCAATGCCTGTCGTGTATTGTGGCGCATGCGCTGCAGTCGAGATCGCCATACCGGGTTGGCCGGTGTCGGATAATAACTTCCTACCCATGACGCGAAGATCAAGCCCCGGCGCAGCCGCCCTTTCTAGCGCGCTTGCCCCGCCGCCGCCTGCTAAGCTTGCCAGATCCACAGAACGTTGGATCGGCTCATCAGATGAATGGCCGCTCGGCCCCCACATTGACACCCTGCCAGCATAGACATCGCTCGGCAATGTGGCTCCGCTCTTGATCACCTCATCAACACCTCGCACCAGGTTCTGGCCTGTGGACGTCGCAAGTCTGCCGAATGCTGTACCAGGAGATATCTGCGGCCCCGAGGGGATCAGCGGCGCCCCAACATCTGGAAGGTTGTTACCGCCTCCTTGTTGCGGCCTAGGGCCAATATCTGGCGATGCTGGGACCGGTGCCGACGACGTTAACGCATGAAACATCGGATAAAGCGATGGATGCTTGATCGCCGACCACATCGTCGACAAGCCGCTCGGCCGATCAGCATCCTGCTGGGCGGCAAGGTTTTCCAGCGCCTCCTGGTCCTGCCGGTCATTGCTCGGTGCCAGTGTGCCAAAGCCGGGCATCAGCGATCTCCCGCTATTTCGCTCTCAGGCTGCGCGCCACGCACATAGGTCCAACTCGATCCCGCCGTAATGCGCACCCGCATGCGCTGGTAGCGGCTCTCGATCGGATCGATCGGCGCCATCCCCATGTCATCAATCAGATTCTCTGCGGTGTAGAGCGGGAGACTTTGCGGCGAATTGCGGTAAGAGACCGAGCAGTACACCTGCGTTGCATCGGTGATCGGCCGCATCGCATTGGTGAACAGCATCTTGCCCTTGCCATCCGCCTCGCCGGTTTCCAATGTGGCCTCCAACGTCGGACCATCGAAAAAGTTAAGCGCATGGTTGGCATCGAAAGCCGACAGCTGCGCGATAGCCGCCTTAACAATGCTGTCGAAAGAAAATGACGGCTTCACCATGCCGCCCATGTCCGGATAGGTCATGGCCTCGATCGAACCGCCGATCGCACCACCGGACACGTAAGGATGCACGAAGGTCGAGCCAATGAGATCGGCATGGGTATCGTCAATGATGTTAAAGCGCCAAACGCCATTGGCTTCGATCGTACCCTGAACCCCCTGCACCGTCGCGAAGGGCTGCGCTGCAAGGCTGAAGCTGGGCTTGACCACAGCGTCAAGCGTCAGCCGGATCGCTCCAGCGCCGTTATCCTGCGCATTCTGTACGTATAATTGCTCAAGTGTGTATGTATCCAAATTTTCCAATGTCAGACCGGGCTTTGCCAATGAAGCGATGAACTCGCCAGTGACATTAACCCGCGTCCATTTGTTGAGCACATAGTCATAGACCAGCATGCGGTTGAACTGCCCGAACGCCCCGCTGAGCTTGGTCTTGTAAACCCAATAGACACGCGTCGCTGTCGGACCCACAGCGCCAATGATCAGCTGCAACTGAGAGGAGTCAACTTCATTGAAAAAAGTGATATTGACCTTATCCTTGCCGATGTCGACAGGATCGGTAGTCGAGACGATCATCCTGAACCCGGCCGCACTCAGATAGAACACGCGGTTGCCGACGTTCATGACCGAATATTTGGCATACAGCACCTCCTGCGTCGAAAAGCGATAAAACTGGAAGATCGCCACGCTGCCGGCCGCATACGTCATCGAACGGATAGACTGCTCCTGAAAGATCGTGCCATAAGCATCGCCGCCGCTCACTACCAAAGTCGAGCCACCATCCGGGAAGTCCTGAAAGTCCGATAGCCCACTGCCTGAGTCCCATTTCTCTGGGTCATCAAGGTCGCTCCATTGCACCCGCTGAGCACTTTCTTGCAGTGCTGTGAGCACCACGAAAAACCCGATGATAGCGACCCAACCGGCAAATGGTGGGTTGCCGTCAAGGTCCACGAACGAAGTCGATGTCGACTGCAAAAGCTTCTGTGGCGGAACATTCTTCTGCACCGCGATAATGAGATCGTTGAACTGAGCAAACACCCAATTGTCGTCGATCGGAACGGCGCCATAGGACACGCCGCCCTTCGACGCCAAGGTCCACGACAGATCAACCTGGTTCATGATGTAAAGATCAGTGGCAGTGCCAGCCACGATCGTCACCGTGCCATCAGCCTTGCGGCCATAGAAGTAGCCACGACAGGGACCGGGCAATGACTGCGTGTATGATGTCATGCTCTGGATAGGGCCGTATCCATCGCTCTTCGGCACGACATTGAAGATCACCTGCGAGTCCGCCTGCCCGAGCGGCGAGATGTCAGGTGCATAGTCCGGAAATGGTATCGTGTCGGACATAATTCATCTCAAAAGCTCATTGGACGCACCCGCCCTAGCGTCGATGTGATCTTATTGCCTTCGCGTTTCAGCTCAGTGAATGCGCGATAGGCCTCACCAGGCTGCGGGTCCGGATAGGGCGACATCGCAAGTGCCATCTGTTGGTTTCGCGTGACGTGTGTCGCGACCTCAAACTTCGCACGAGATCGGATCAGCCGCTCAGCGTTCTGCGGCGTCATCCAAACATTGTTTTCCTCGACGTCTGACGATGGCGGCGGCATTGCAAGATGGCAGCCGATCCAACATTTATAGGCCGCCACCGGGACCGGATAGAGGATCAGCGTATTGCCTTCATATGCATAGCTCGTCGGCAACCCGAATTGCGTAAAAAGCTGAATGTTCAGGTGCTGGCGTTCCGGCGTATTCTGCGACAGTTTCATCAATGTATTGCCAATTTGAATGTTGATGTAGTCGATCATAAACATGGTCGAGATGGCTGGGCAGTCGGCCGTCGAATAAGTCGACTGAGATGGCACCGTCATGAACGTAGTCGGCATCGCCGGATCGATCTCATTGAAGCGAAAACGGTGCTTCTGATACTCATAGATCGCCGTATCGATCGCATTGCGGATCGCCTCGGCATTCGGCCGTGACTGAGTTGCCGTGCCGCGCGCACCGGCCAGATCAAACCGTGCTCCAAGCTCAGCCGCGATCCGAAAGATCATGGTCGTGAGATCAGACACGATGCCAACGCCAGCAAAGCCGGCGCTAAACCCTGGACTAAAGGCGCGATCGGTATCGCTCATTGTATTCTCATTGCAGTGCCACTCATTGTATTCTCATCGCCGTCACTGTGCTGTCTTTAGAATTGCCGGTCGTATTGAACGCGATCTTGCCGGTAGTTGCGGTGATATCCTTGCAGCTGATCCTGATGTTGCCGGCCGGCGTTGCAAGAACGCCAGATAGTGATATCTTGGTCGTGGCCGCCGCAGTGATCTGTGCAGCAGCGCTAGAGATAACTGTCGTACCATCCCACAACTTGCAGTAAAACGTCGCCGCAGCCGTGTCATTCAGCGTCACCGTCCCACTCGCAAACCATGTGCCACTGACGCCCTGTGCCACGCTTGGTCCATCGAAGTAATTCGCAGTGTTTGTAAGTGAAACATCCGCACCGAGAGAATTGACAACAGAAGTCAATGATACCGCGCAGGTACCCGTGCTTGTGATCACGCCACCCGATAGGCCGGTGCCACAGCCGACCGACGTCACAGCCGGCGGGATGGTCGGCTGACCCCACGCCGGAATGCCTGTTGCATTTTCAGAGAGGAAATTAGTCCCAGAATTGTTCCCCGGGATCGTGACCCAAGCGCTGCCATTATAGTAGGCGACATCACCGGCGCGAGTCGGCGTCGGGAATGCAAGGCTAGCAAGGTTGCTCGCCCACGACGGAACACCGCTGCTGCTTTCCTGTAGAACTGCAGTTGACGTATTGTTGCCGGGAATGGTGACCCAAGCGGTCCCATTGTAATAAGCAACATCGCCGGCTCGGGTCGGCGTGGGAAACGCAAGGCCGCTGAGGTTGGTGACCCATGAGGGAACGCCTCCACCCGTCTCCTGCAGCACAGCCGGCGTTGTATTATTGCCAGCTAACGTAACCCACTGTGTCCCGTTCCAATAGGCGATGTCTCCCGTCCGGGTGATCGGGGGAAAGATATTGTTAGCCGCACCAGACTGTGTAGTCGCGCCTGTACCACCTCCAGCGAGCCCAAGCGCGACTGAGCAGACGTTGGTGAGACCGGTGGTGCCGAAGTAACAGGCATGGCTGTTGGCCGTGAGCGGCGATGTCGGCAGCATCGAATAAATGACATTATTGAGAAACTGACGCAGAATGGCCGGCGTGATGCCACCCGCGGTCTGATCGGGAAATTGCGTCTGCACGTCATTGAGAAGCTGCTGTTGCGTACAGGGCGCCGTGCATGTCGGGGTCGTCTGAGCTTCGCAGACAGACAGCCATAGCGTGGAAAGCAGGATAGCAAGAAGTGCTCGCATACGCGCCTCCTCCGCGGTAACCGCGGCTGAACCGCGCTACCCTATAATACAATACCAGCGACCAGTAGACGTTGCCGACCAGCATGATGCGCTCTTCAATGCTGCAACGGCCATGGCCGCACCAGCACTCGCCGCAGCACCACCACTGACGATAACGTCGGTCGCTGCAAACGGAAACACGTTCATACTGTTAGCAGTGTTATTGACTACGATGATGTTTAACGCCGCATCCACATTGGTTGGCGCCCCCAAGGCTGTGATCGATGGCATCTTTACACTATCGCCGATCGTCGCAACGGTCGTAACCAAGGTAAAACCGGCTGTGATCTGATAGGAATTAACCTGGGTGCCCGATGCCGTCGCGGTCACACCAAGATCAGTCGACAACGCCCGTATCCCCACCTGGCTGATGGAACGCTGCTGCGAGGTATCCCGGCCGCTGATAGTCAGCGCCAGTGCCGCCGAAGCCAGAACACCCACCAGGCCCAAAACGATGCCACCACGGACGCCTAAATTAAGCAAACGCTTCATGGTCCTGTCCCTCGCAAAAAGAGGCTAGGCGGAAGAGGAGCCACCGCCCGGCCCAAGGCTGGGAGGTTACGACTGCCATCCGCCCTCGTATTCGATGACGACAATGGCTTGTCCTGCCGTCGGTGCACCTGTGGCGTTCCATACCGCCTGCGGCAGCACATCGCCTGCCGCCGTCAACGACCGCCCCATACCACGGGTAATAGAATTGACCACCACCGCCCCGGTCCATCCTACGTCGCCCGCCGCAACGATGTTGTTGTATGCCGCGCCAACAGTACCAACCGTCACCGTGGGCGTGGTGCCATTGAACGCTGTCACCACCTCCACCGAAACGTTCAGAATATAAGCGCCCTGTGGCAAATAGTTCGCAAAAGGAACAGCGACACCCGAGGCGGCGTCGTTCCAATTGATGGTCTTTTTCAGCGTATTTGCAACTTGCCGCGGGTCCTGGCGGGCAGCCGTGCCTAGAACATTGGTAGCCATATCTGCCTCCTTAGGTCGCCGGTGCCGCGTATGTCGACATGACGATCGTGCCGTAGTCGATGTTGTTGTACTTGGTCTTCTTCATGCCGTGGATGGTGAGCGCGCTGATCTCAAGCCTGCGCTTATGATCAAACAGTTCCTCGTTCCACGTCAGTTTGCTCGGGCCATTGTCACGACCAAAGCCCATCATGCAGGCCTGCCCACCCAGAAAGATCGCCCGCCGCACGGTCGGCACGTCGGCGCCGGCCGCCGAAACGCCGTCGGTGACGTCATAAGCTGAGCGCAAGATGGTGGAATTGTAGATACCGATCGAACCGTTGAAGATGCGGTTGCCGGTTTCCTGTCGGCCCATCGATGCCGCTTTCTGAATATCGATGAACTGACCGGTCGAGGTGTTGCGGCGGACCGCCGTCACTTGGTAGGGATGGAGGTATGCGACATACATATCCTCCAACGTGTTGTTGTAGTCGCTACGGCCGTTCGAGCGCGGATCGGTCCCCTTGATACGGATCGGCCGGATCAGCGGTGTCGCCGTGATAGCCGCCTCCTTGGCCTTATCGATCATGTCGAGCGTAAACGTATCGCCAGCGACCAGAAGATCGTCGGAAGTTCGGTTCGACTGCCGAATAATGCGCGATGCCGATGGTGCAGTAGCCGGGTTAAGCCCGGTATAGCGGACATCGGTCTGAACCGAATACCCGCAAACCTGGTTAAAGAATGCCACCGAATACCGCTTGGCATACCAGTCGCCGAGGCGGCTCTTGGCGGTGTTGCGCAGGTCCCATGGGACACGCTGCTGGTCGATGGTGCGCCGGCTCTTGACGCCCGCCACAGCCATCAGCTCGTTAATGACAAGCTGGTCGCTGTAGGTCGTGAGAGCCTCGCCGTTGCCTTCCGCCAGCTGGTTCTCAGAGAAACCAGCCTGCTGCAGCTGCATCACGATCGCATAGGTGATGGCATCACCCGGACCTTTCGATAATGCATCCTGCATATGGATGATACTGTTCTCATCGTCACCGATGAGAGGCGCAATAGCCGTATATTTCAATGCTTCGTAGTCAAGGACGCGAGACCATAGCTTGACCGCCATGGTGTCATTGACGGGAAAGGAGGTAGTGGCCATGGTGGCACCCTTGCGGTCGCGCCCGGACCCATAAGAGCCCGTGGCACATTCTGCGATATGCGTGGGTGCAGAGTTTTTAACGCCTTAGTGCGTTCTCCCCTACTGCAGGGGGCGGAAACCGGTTAACGAGGCGGCACTCGGAGGGTTTTCGATGCCCACAAACGGGGAGGTATTCCTCCACAGAGACGCTTTACCTTGCCTAGATGTGGCGGCCAGCCCGTCTCTGAAGTCGGCATAAAGACATATTTACCTCAAACCAGAGAAAGACGCAAGCTAGCTATGAAACTTGGGCCGCCTATCACCGGCCATCTGCCGACGAAATATTTCTTTGGCGTTGGCTTCGTCCTTCATCATGCATTCGAAGCAAACGTTGGCACCATTTTTGCCATAGGGCCGAAGCTCGTCTTCCTTGCCGCAGTCCTCACACTTGCCATCTGGCTCGGCATAAATGAGGAAAATGTTGCCGTCTATCGTTCGGCTCATTAGTTGGTCTCCTACCTCGAGGGAAAGTGCAAGCCACCGCCGGAACCCAAGAGGCAGCTGAAGAACGCGAAGATCACATAAACCACCATGATCGCCACGATCGCCCAAAGGATGATCTCGAGAATACGGCCAATGATTGGAAAACCCGAGAGGCTGTCAAGGAATGGGATCAGCAAGCGGATAATGGCCACGATCGCAATGATGATGATGAGCCACACCAGCAACTGTTCGAGGAATCCAAGGTTGAAGCAGCTCATATCAGCCTCCGTCAGTATCGCCAGCCCCAGCGCCTGCCATAGTAGCGACGAACCATCAACGGCGGCCGAAGGCCATACACCTCGTCATCGCTCTCAGCATAGCCATTGCGATAGCCATAGGCCGAGATCGCTGGAAATGGATCGATCACGACTGGACCACCGTAGTAGCCATAGCTCGGGCCACCACCGTAGTAGCCATAACTCGGCAATACCGGCAAAGCGCCTTGACCCCCCCAAGCCGATGCATTGCCATAACCGTCATAACAGCCGCATTTCGCTAGGACGGGAGATGTAACAAAAAATAGTGCAACAATTATTGTTATAAAAACCCTCAAGAGCATTTTCATTGAAATTCCTCCTAATATCGCCCCGAGAAGTCCCGCCCCATGATCGCATCCAGTTGAGACTTCGGCATATTATCAACATAAATACCGAATTCTTCGTCGTTCATATGCAGCAGCCGCTCCATGCTCAGAGGCTCGCCTGGCGGACTGCCGCCGCCATCGGACAGCGAGCGTGACGCATTCGCACCGGCCATTTCCGCCTGTATCTGCGCCACCGCACTGGGCATCCGTGGGGCAAGACCATTGGACATCCCGGGGGCAAGACCATTGACGGCAGGCCGGTTTTGCCCCAGCCCCCCCGATCTGGGCGCCACTGGAACTCTGGTCGGGGGTGCAGGCTGCTGCTGTTGGGGCTGCGGCGGCCGCCAACCACGCGCCTGGGCATAGCGCATGATAGAACGCGCCGGGCTGCGCCGGTTCTGCAGCGCATCACTGACCAACTGCCGTTCCTCATTGTTGAACTCGTTAATGATCTGGTCGACCTCGGCTTGCGTGAACCGTTCATTCGGGTCTCGCGGGTCCTTCTCGAAGAGCGCAAAGCTTAGCTCGAGCAGCCGGCTGTTCTTCAAAAACTGATAAGCGCCCTCGGGCCCAAAAAAGTGCTGCCCCTCCGCAGTCTGCGTAAACCGGTTGGTGTCGTTGGTGTAGTCACGCACCATGTTCTGATAGGACAGCTGGTCTTGCGTATCCTCCTGCTGCTGCATAGAGGAATTCATCATGAATATCTGCCGGCGCTGCATCTGCGCGATCGAGGCGGCCAAATCGATATTCGGGTCGATCGTTTGCTCCAACATCGGGTTCTGCAGAATTTGCTGCTGCCGGGCGTATTCCTGCTCTTGCGGTGTCAGTTCCCGAGGGGGTGGCGGCGCCATCAGCGCGTCATTGAGGATCGCCAGCCTTTCCGCCAGCTTGGCCTGGCTGATCCGCCCCTCTTCCAGCTGGGCTCGGAACGCCTCATTATCGGCGCGCGCCTGTTTCAACAGCCGTTGGTGCTTGCCATAAGAGATCGTGCGCTGTTCCCTGCCGGTCCGCGGATCTCGGATCACCTGATCCGGTTCATCATCCTCTTCAGGCTCAGGCTTGGGCTGTGCGGGAGCCGGTGGTGCGTGCTCTCCGGTGTCGGGCCCGGGCGCATCAGCACCCTCCTCTGGGGTTTTTGGCAGCGTCCTGTCGGCATCGCGCATCTCGTCGAAGGCTTGCTGTTCCTCCGGCGTCAGCCCCTGCTCGTTAAGCTGATCGGTCGGTTCCGGGATATGGCCTTCCTCAACGTCCCCAATTCTCTCCGCCTGCAAGCCTGCCATCGTCCTCTCCCTGCTGTTTCTTGTGCTCGATGATAAAATTGGCCACGTTTATCCATGTCGAGGCATCAAGCGGCCCCTGAACTGAACTGTTCCCCTTAATGACCTTGACGCACCCGAGCGGCCATTGCGGATCCTCGAACGGGCTGAACATCTCTAACCGAAACCCGTTGAAATGCGCGCTCACAAGGTCGCGGACCTTGCCCTGTTCTCGGTTTCCCCTCACCGCAGCAACAGGGATCGGCTTGTCGACCACGACATCGTCCCATTTGACGGCATCGAGCAGCAGCAGGTGGAAATACTCTTGGGCCTGCCGAAGCATGGCGTGCCGGGCTGAGATCGTTGAGATCATTGTTGGCCTTCTGATGGCCCCTGTAATGCCCCCGCCATTGCCGTAAAGCGGGCAATATCACTCGTCCGCCTGTTATGCTCGTCCTGCTGCCTCAGCTGCTGCCCCTTGAGCCCCTGGTCGCCGGTCTGTTTCCGCCTTTGCAGCTCGCGTTCTGCCTGCTGGTTGTTCTGATCCATCTGCATCTGTTGCGCATCCAACTGCTGCTGCCGGGCCGTTAAATGCGCCTGAATGCGATCGGTCAAGGCCTTGTGCCTGGCAGTCTCCGCCGTGTGGCGATCGATCATGGCGCCGTGGGTTTCGACCGCAGCACCATGCCGGGCTACTGCGCGGTCGGTGGCGTCGTTCATCATGTTGCTGGCATGCTGCTCGCGATCGATATTGCCCTGCTGCATGGTGTTGTGCGCGTCGATCAGCGCCTGATGCGCCTTGGCCCGATCCAGTTCAGCCTTTGCAGCCGTACTCATGGCGTCGATATGATGCTCAAACCCAGCCACGTCGTTCTTGGCCATCAGGTTCTGCGCCATGGCCAAGTCGTAAGTCGCCGTCGATGTCGTGCCGCCGGCCTTCGCATTCTGCATTTCCGCCGTGCTCTGATCCTTGTTGATCTCCGCCACCAGCTTAGAGATCGCCAGCTGCTTCATCGTCTCCTGCCACTGCTGCTGGCCCGGATCGGTCTGCTGCTTCTTGGCAAAGGTCTTCTTGAGCGCATCAACAAAGGCGGCCGGCAGCGGCGAATACTCCAGCGCCAGGATCAATAGCTCTGGATCAGACATGAATTGTTCCTTGAACGCCGAGAGCATCGGCTGCATCACCGCCCAATTCGCCTCTTTCATGTTGGGCGACGTCGGCGCATCATCGACCACGACGTCATAGGTGCCTGTCGTCTTGTCCTTTGTCACCGCCACCACGCCGGCAAATTCCTGCCCGGCCACCCGCACCATCGTGCCATCCGGAATACGCGTCTGAATAAAGAATAGCCGCTTGCGTCCCACGATCTTGAGGAAACCGCGCAGGCTGTCAAACATGGTCGCAAGCACCGTCATGCCAGCCTGCTTGCGCATGTGCTCGATGATGCCAGGCTGGTCCTTGTCGGCCTGTCCGAGCAGTTCGAGGTTGATGCCGGTCACTGCCGTAATTGACTGGATCGCATAGGTAAGCAAGTTGACATAGGCAGAAGCATCACCCTGACCAGGCTTCGGCATAACCTTGGGTTTGTTGCCGCTCAATGCCCCCGGCGCCATCCACGTAATGCCCTCCGGCATCGCATAGGTCTCTTCCGCCTGCCGTTGATCATCGAACGCATCCGCCTCGGCGAGAATACCGCCCTTGGCCGTCGAGTTCATGATCTGCATGATCTGGGACATGAACTTGTTGGCCCACAATTGCGGATCGCGCATCACCCGCACCAAACCATACCACTGCCGCTTTTTGGCATCGAAGGCGCCTGTAATGACGCCCCATGAAAACTGCTGGCCACAGGGCGCGGGATCAACCTTATCAAGTAACCCTTCGGCACCGAGGAAAGCCTGGTAGTAACGCCAGCGAAAGGCCTTACGCGAATGGATGGCGATGTTGGTACCAACCTTCTTGCCGATCTGCTTCATGCGCCCGGCGATCTTGGCATACTGATCTTCGTCATACTCCTGCACAGTGTTCGTTGCGGCATCGGCAACGCGCCAATAAGGCTCCTTTTCGCGCCATTGCACCACCACCACTGTTACCTCATTGCGATCGTCATAGTCCTCCCATAGCGCGGTATTTTCGTTCCGAATGCGCTTTTCCTCGATGCTCTTGAGCGTGGCCTCATCGAGGTAGTTCTGGTTGGCCCATTGCGCATCGATCTGCAGCCGGGTCTTACCAGGAAACATCTGCAGTGCATCGATCAACGGCATCCGGCGCAGCCGTCCCATGCGTCGCGCATCACGCAGGTTTTTCTTACGCGAGGTGCGGTCCCAAACGAACTCGCGACTGTCGATCTGTTCCTCGATATATGATCCTTCCGGCTCGTTCTCATAGGAATAACGCGACTCGGAAACACCTAAACCAGTGCCCAATGCCTGCTGAAATGACTCTGACTGTTCGTCTTCGGCATCACAGCCATCACCCATCCATTTCGACGTCGCGGTAAGCAACTCATTCTTGGCACTGTCGGCATTGTTGCGGGGAAGGAAGTTGATCTCATGCCGGCCATTGATCTCCATGCCGGCAATGGCGCGCAGAATGGTCTCAACCCGGTTGAAAACAATATGCGGCCGGCCCTGCTCGTCTAACAGCTGCTTATCTTCATCCGAAAGCTGATCGCCAGAGACAAAGCCAAGGTCGTCGGTGGCTTGTTTGCGCCACTTCAGGGAATATTCGAGATCGGAAATGATATTCGCTTTGAGGATACGGAATTGCTGCTGCGGCGGCTTCTTCGACAGAGGGATCAGCGCGCGACGGTCGGCCTCATCTGTCCCCGACATCCCATCATGTTCTGAACCCGGTGTAACGTCCGAATAGTCAACATCGTCCAGAACTGCCGCCGCTGCGTTCCGCGCCATGTCTCATCTCGCTGGATACCCGTCTCTCAGCCCCCCATCCTCTTTTCCAGTATCTTAAGCCGCTTGTCGAAGTCATCGAGATATTCGATCATGCTCTTCGGCGGCGCATTGTATTCCCCATACATCTGTTGCCGCAGCACGTTGATCTTGTCCTGCAGCATCACCGCATTGTCGTCGGTGGCATCGTACAGCATCTCAAGCGTCAATTGGCTTGGCCTCGGTTCATTCTGGATCGGTATGACCGCAGTCCAGCAATGATGCTGCTGCTGCTCACTATACTCATGAACCCGCTGCTCCCAGATCACATCCTCAGCCTCAAAACAAACAATGAGGTCGACCGAGCCATCGTCCTCGTGCTGCTTGAGCACGACCGCGGGAAACTCAGTGCGTCCCTGTCGCATTGCACCATGGCGGCCGCGATAGACCACCCAATTGCCGATCCCAACACGTTTGATCTTCTGGATATTCGGATCGGCCTCAGCCATCCGCTTTGTCGTCTCCATGAGATGGCTCACTTTGGGGTACCTCCTTCATAAACTGCTTGGCCGCCTTGATCGCTAATTCATTGATATCCTCGCGCAGAGGTGCCTCGATCTCTACCGTATGCTCGGTTCCCCCGGGATCAATAACACGGAATGTCAAAACCTGCCACTGACCCTTGCCATCCGAGGTGGCACGATAGTTCATCAAGCCGTCTTTGAGACTATAGCCAGCTGGCAACTGATCTATGAAGTGCTGTCGCACCAGCCTTATTCCCGAGAGCGGCATTTCTTCTTCTCCCATGCCTCGATCATACGCTCGCTATACTCATCCGCAGCCATCAGCCTGTTTCGATCATCAAGCTTAACCTCAATGACGTTACAACGGTCAGAGGTTGGCGGTGCGTCATAGTCGGTCACCCTGGGATCATGCCAAAGCTGAATGCGATATCGGCCATTGGGGCCAAGGCGATCCATCAACATATGATGGGCTTGATCCAGCTGTGTCGCATGGCTGCACTCAAACATATACATCGCAGTACCTCGGTCTCTCATCACTCTTTCCTGTCAAAATACTTGCACCAGCCCTGACTATACACCGCACATCCCCTCACATTCATTGTTGAAAAGATCAGGCTGACCGATCTCGGCATCACTGCGAAGATCTACTTCCGCCAACAGCTTGCATGACCGATGCATGAATTGTTGTCCTTTCATCTTCGCCTGATGGCGGATGGCTGTATCGACTTTAATCGCATCAGCCAATTCCTCACTGCTCAATGACCGCCATTGCGCATCAGAATGAAATGGACACCCAATGCAAGAAGACTTCGGAGCATTCCAACCGGCGCGATCGAGCCACGCATGACAGTCCGCACGGTTCATTCTTAATTCGATCAATGGCCATCGGTTAACGACATACTGCACGCGCGATGGTTTCATGCGGAAAGCTTCATCGGTGGAGATGCCAAGCCACATCTCCGTGGCACCCTTTGCGCGCCGACCGCCGTACATCTCCACGATCTTGCGACGAACTGGCTCGAGCTTGTAATGCGCAGTACATTGCCGGCGACCCATGCCGATCGATCCATCAGTCTTGATAATAAACCAGGGAACCGCAGCATATTGTCCAGCGCGAGCCGATACCCCGGCGATCATGTCATCGCGAATATTGCTCGTGCTGACCCGATAGACTGGAAACGCTAAAACTTTCTCTAGCCGGCCAAGATGCTCGTAGACCGCCCTAGGCTCCCAACCCGTATCGGCAAAGATCGCACAGTCCGGCATAGGTCCGATCTCTCGCTTTGTCGCCATCAACGCAAGCGTCGTCGACTGCACACCAGCCCCGAGAGAAATGATCCTCAATACCATAATTATCACCCCTTCCGATCGAAATACTTGCACCAGCCCTTCGGACTGATCAGCCCCTTCACGATCTTGCAGCCATCCGGCTCAATGAAAAACCTGCACAGCGCGCAACGCTCGTTCATGTATTTTGCCCAAGACGTATAGTCTGCCGCCTCCTTGCTCATGGTACCCATTATGTTTCCTTATTCGTCATAGATCATCCACAAACTGGAATAATTCGATATCCGTAAAATATCTGGTCCAGGCCGGATCTTGCCTCACATGCGTAAGAAAGGCCGCCTTGGCATGATCGTGATCCTTCGCAAACCGCAGACACGCCGGCCATAGCTCATCCATATCCCATTCGCGTTTCCATTTATCAAACCATCGTCTTATAACGCCCATTGCGAGCCTTTCATTTTCTTTTTCTCCTTGCTGCGGCTGCCATCCGCCAGCCAGATGCCGTCAGGCTTCAGTCCGACCGCCCCCGTCATCCCGGCGTCAGCCGCATTGCTCGCCCAATTGTGCAACGGGACCGACGTCCACTGTGCCAGCTGTTTGCTCCACGTCTTGCGGTAATTATCGAGGCATTCCACCAGCCTCGTACAATGCTCGCTATCGATCCACGTCAATGACAGCATCTTGCGCAACGCCTCGATCGCATCCTCCTTGTCAAGTACCCGAGGCACGATCTCGAAGTCGATCCCAAGGTCTGACGCTATCTCCTTCCGCGTCTTCGCATCATTCGCCCAACTGCGATGGCCAATATCATGCGGGCCATAATGTTTGCCAAGCGTAAAGCCACGCTTTGCAGCGATCTCATGCACCTTGCTGGCATAATGCTGCACGCCCTCGCCAACGTTCTCGTAATAGTCGATAATGCGATGCCGCGTTCCGTCCGTCTGATGAAACCAAATAGCGTTCTGGTTATTCTTGGTTTCCAACCCGATATCCCAGAACGTATTGACCAAATAGTTGGGATCATGCGGGATCGGATAGCCTATCCTGCGCTCTTCTCTAGCCTTCTGCATCTCCTTCTTAAACCACGTGCCCTCCATCGAATTGTAGAAGGTCTCTTCCATCATGCTCGGAAATTCCGAGTGCATGTCGTCGCGCCCGAGCGTCTGATGCTTCAGCACATACCAAGCTTTCTGCTCCGGCGTCAGACTGATGGCGTGCTTGTGGAACAGAATATCAAAATAGTCGCGCATCTCGCTGCTGATGATCGCAAGGTTGGTCTGCACCGCATATTTCGGGTCCATCCACCATGCGAAAAAATGTAACCTGAAGTCTAGCTGTGACAGCGACTGCCCTGAGCGCATCTTGGCCTCGGCGGTCTGCACCATGTCATAGAATTGACCGCTTGTGCCGTGCGCGGTGCTTTCGATCTTTACCTTTTGACCGGGGGCGATGGTATTTAAGGCGCCCGTTTTTATCTCGCGTGCAATATCCGGTTTGTCCGTCGCTATCTTCCCATACTCCGATATATGCAAATACTGCAGCGTCCCACCGCGGTGGCTGGTCCCCACATAACACGTAGATCCGTTTGACCATTTAAGCTCCTCTTCGTTGTCCTTGATCAACCGGATCGTTTCGCGCACCGAAGACGGCGTCCCTATATAGGCGGTCCTAACCTTCTGCAGCTTCAGCTTGGCATCATCCAGCGTATAGTCGATGATGCCTGCCGTGAAGTTCTTGCGCCAAATACAATGATCGGCAATGTCTATGGCTATCTCAGAAGACATGCCAAGCTGCCGGGCCTTGACCACGATATCAAGCAGCCATTGCTCTCGTGCATACTTCTGTTGAGCTACCCGCCGCCGATAGGGCACCAATTGCCCCTGTTCATTAAGGATCGAATACAGAGAATTCATCCGCCTATCACGATCGGAAAACCGATAGCGCAAGTCTTTATAAATGTCTGACCCCTTGAGAATAGAAACTGGTTCGGTCATCGCGCATCACAAGAATGAAGCCGCGTCGCAGAACGAAAAGGTCGCTCCCGCGTTCCAGTTGATATAATTAAAACCCGATAGCCGTCGCGACAAATTCCCGGCTGTGCGCGCATTGCTGGCAAGTGGCCCAAGTAACTGCAACTCATATCTAATTTGCTGGTTATCCGGAACCTCAATCCCAAGCACCCTTGCCGTGTCAATACCCGGGCCAGGGAAGATGATCGACACCGGCGTCGCACCATTGGAAACCCCCAGCGCGCTCCATACGGGGGGTTCTTCAGCAAGCCACACCGTATCCACCGCCATGCGCCGCTGATGCGAGACAAACATTTGCGCAAGGCCGTTGTACCCGAAGATGCGGACCGTGAAAGCCATCAGTGTCTTATCCCTATCGAACCAAACCGGCGCTTGCCGACCGGCTTACCTTTGTGCACCCGCGCCGGAAGGTGCTTATAGGCTCCCGGCCCATGTGGTGATGCCGCTATGAACTCCCGCGCCACCTTTGCGGTCTTCTCTGGGGCATTTTCTGCTGCCCAGCGAGCCCACCGGTTTTGTGCCAAAGACACGAGCGGCATTTCACCCTCCTCATCTATTTACCAACCGGACTTTGGCTTCGGCCTGCGCCAGCTAGGCTTTGGCTTCGGTCTGCGAGGCGGCTTGGGTTTTGGTTTCCTTGCCATTTCGTTCTCCTCATTTTCACCTACGGGCTTGGCTTTACTGGCGATGCCCTGCTGGAACCGCCAGTAAACATCTTTGATCATCTACGAACCTGGCCACCCCCTGTTACCTACGGGGTTGGCCACCGCTGTAGGCGACTGAACCACTCGCGGAAGCTGAACCGCTTGCGCTCCCGCTGCCGCCGTCCGGGGGGACCGGTTGCGGCTTGCCACCTCCGCCCGGTGGGTACCAGATCAGAACAAAACCCCACCTGTTCGTCCAGTACCATTGCCAGCCCTCGCTAAGCCCACCATCGGGCGGACATATCGGCGGCTTTTCCGGTGGGGTTGGCGGTTCTGGCAGCACGATCGGATGCGCCGGATGGGGCGGCATCGGCCGCGCCCACGGCGGCGAATAACCCGGATCAACCGGAGGCTCGGGATAGTGGATCGGCGGTGTCGCCACTGGAGGATAATAGATCGGCGGCGTCGCTATGCCAGCAGGAGGATAGTGGATCGGTGGCGTGACCACAGCATCTGGAGGCCATACCCCAGGCGGTTGGTAGATCGGATGCGCCGGATAGACCGGGGGTGTCGCGATCGGATGCGCAGGAACAGGCGGCGGTCCAGGGATGCCATAGCCTGGATCGACCGGACGCTGCTGATCATCAAGCAGAATGATGTACGCAAGAGAACTCCTCGCCATTGTGACCTCCTAGCCTATTGGTTATCCGCCATGAACCCGGGGGGAAGCACATTCCCCATCCCACCGGTAACACCGGGGACCGCTGTCGGTGCGCCCATGTCCGGTAACGAGGCCGCAGCGCCCGGAACGGGTAAAGGCGCAGCAACGGGCCGTTTCTTTCCGATCGCCCCAAAGGGCGCTTTCGGCAATGCTGGCATTTTGGGGATACCAGGCGGGGCCGCGATCGAAGCGGCGATCCTGTCATGATGGGCTTGCGTGATGTGCCCCTGCTGCAGCAGATGTTTTGCACTGGCACGGGTCAGGTTGCGCATATGAGACGGCGTCTGTGCCATCATCTGAGCCGGTGTCTTTGTCATCATCATATGAGCTGATATCTTTGCCATGATAGCGACCCTTTCTCAAAACGCCGGCACCGTATCAGACCATCATGACAGATGCCATATTCTCACGAGTTTGAGCCCCTTTTCGGTGCGCTGCATCTTCCACAGATGGCCCTTCTGATCGGCGAATACCTGCATGAGACCGGCTTGCTCTGGCAGCATGGCCGCCTGCCACGGTATCTCATCGATACCGCCGTTCAAGATCATATACCGGATGGTATTATGGTTGGCCTTGATCTGTTCGATCGGCGTCAGTCGGCCGCCATCATCCGCGCGCTTATCCATTATGACCCCTCCTCGAGAAAAAGGGCGGCGGAAGGAGCATCACCACCTCCCGCCGCCCCGGCGTCGCACGCTTGCTGCTGCTGCAAGGACCATACGCCAAGCCACATTCTATCTCTGAGGTTCCACATGGTCAACTGGGGGCTTACTCTCGACTGGAAGCTTATTCCCTTCGGTCTCGACTCGGGGCTTATTACCTTCGATCATCTGCTGCACGACCTCGCAAGTCTCAATGACCGCCACCGCCTTGCCATCAGCCAAATTGATCAGGCAATTGGTGGCCTTGTGATACATCCGATCATGCTCGGTCACACCTTCCCGCGGCCCACGCAGACTCGTTATCTGATCCGGGTTGACCTCAATGGCCGCGCCATCAGCACCATGCAATAGAATAAGAACGAACAGGAAGAGCATATCTTCCCCCATCTGTTGCACTACGCAAGGACAACCCCCTTCCAGGCGCCGTCATATATCCAGAACTTGTGGTTGGTCGTGTCATAGATCATAGGCACAAGACCGGTATATGTCGCCGCGGGAACACCAGTCGGTGCACCGGCGCACGTGGGAATGTAAAAGAAGCCGGTTGTGGCAGTCGTAGCAAGCGCGCCACCGACAGCGGCCCCGACAGCAACATTGCGCTTGCTGTCGATACGAAGCGCCTCAATAGGGGAAACAGAGCCACTGGCGGCAACATCGAAATACAAAGCCCCCGGCATCCCGCCAACAGCTGGAACATTATCAACCAGCGCACGGATCTGAGACGATCTGCCAAACTGCGTGCTGTCATCCCCGGCAAACACAAGCCGGCCAATTTCATCCGCATTCTGAACCGTGGTGAATGTACCGGGACTGGTAGACCGGGACTTGAGCATCTGCAGAGAAACGCCTCGGTTATCCGCTATCCAGGCCTGATAACCCGCCCCACCGGTAAAGTCAGCATAACCGGCAATATTCAACCTCGGTACGGATAACCCGGATGCCGCATAACGCTGGCCCGTGGTCAGGCCCAGGAATGTCTCCCCACTCGGTCCGGTAAATATGCCAGCCAGCGCAGGCGAGCTGACGTTGCCGCCCCCGTTGCCAACGTACCACGTGTTTCGAACCATGATGGTCGTGTTGGCAACGGCATTGTTGATACCATAGCCAGCATTGTTGCGGATCGTTGTGCCATCAACAAGGATGATAACCGTCGTACTGTTGTTCCGAATGCCATCCCGACCCGAATTGTAAATTGTCCCGCCGATAAACTGCACAATGCCGTTATGGCCGCTGACAATACTTACATCGTCCTGGCCGGACGAACTCGATGCGATCCAGGTGCCATCAAATGAAAACCAAGCACTGGCATTGGTCAACGTGTCGGCAAGCTGAACACATGGCCCGCTTGACGGACTATCAAGCGCCAAAGCCGGACCGAAGAAAACCTCACGGTTGCCCTCGGCGGCATAGTCATTTGAAATACGTAAATTTATGCCGTTGCCAATAACGTTGCCCGAATTGAAATACAGTCCGCCAAACCCGCCAGCGACATGAACGCCGATAGCGCATAATGAAACCTTCAGGCCTTCGCGAATGGTTAGATCAGCCTTTGCACCTGTACCCACTGTGCCGTTAATGCGCAGTCCATCCTGTTGGGCAACTATCTCACGCCCACCATAGACGCAATTATCCAAAGCATCCCACCAAACGCCATTGAAAAGCTTGTTGCCGGCCGCGCCGTAGCGGGACTGCCCGGCTACGCTGAAATTAATTTCGGACTGGATGACGTTCTTGATATGAACGGCAGCGCCTGCCGTCATGGTCGTATTGCTATCGATATAAATAGAACCAATTCTTATCCGGGCCTGCTGCACAGCGCCAGTAATGTCACCCACAGTAATGATGTCTGATGTGGTTCCCGCACCTGTATATCTAATTACGACCTCTGTAGCGGCACTCTGGGTTTCTAACGCAAAATAACTGCCATTCAACGTCAACGGCTGCGATGTCATGTAAATGCCGGAAGATAAAACACCGGCTCGAGGAGCAGATAAAGAAGCGCCTGCCAGCCATGTAAAAAACGCCTGCAAAGCAATACTGTCATCCGTCGCACCATTCCCAACAGCGCCAAAGTCTTTTGCATTCGCAACCATTGCAAACCGGTCCGCAAGGTCCTGCGATGTCGTTCCCACACTCGCCAAAAACGGCAAGCTATTTATGTCGGTCCCCACAATTTGGCGAGAAAAGACCATTGTTGCCTCCATTCATCTCATGTAGGTCCCAACAAGTTCATCTCATGTAGGTCCCAGCAAGTAAAAACCATCCGCACCCAAAAGAAGCTCACCGTCAGCCCCCACCAAATAAACCAACCCAGACCCCAATAAATAAGCACCATCTCCACCCTGAAGGAACGCGCCATCAGCCCCCTGCAAATAAACTAACCCATCCGGTGGAACAGGAAGCTGAGGCTCAAACACAATGCGCCGCGCGCTCTCGATCGTGTAGCGAAGCTGCGCCTTCGTGGTGAGAATTTTCATTTCTTCTTCTTAACGTCTGCAGCAGGTGATCTCGATGACGGAGATACATCCTCGACCGGCGAAACCTCTTCCCATGGCGGCATAGATGATCTCTTGGCTACATCCGGTTGTGCGTTCTTGACCATATCGGGTCCCTCGATCTCCCCTGACTGCCCTGTGCTAGGTGGCGGCATGTAACCCGGGGGCCACGGCACCGGGTTGTTAGGGTTGAGCGGCATATTGACCGGATATTGCCCATAATGGGGCGGAATAGCTGGATCATCGCCATCCTTCACCCATTTCGGGATCTTTTGACTAGTGATCGAAAGATCAGTCAGCGCATCCTCGACTTTGTAGATGATCGCCTGCACACGTTCCTGGCTGTTGCATTGGCCAAGATCACCTCTGATCTCTTTGAAGGCCGCCGTGTTCGCCTTGATGACATCGACAAGACCGTCATGCGAGGTCTTGGCATTCAACACCGGCAACAACATTGCGTTGGTATCCATCCTCTATCCTCCCTACGGAAGCATTTTGAATAAATGTGACTTCTGCGTCGGCGATCCGCTGTCATAGGCAAATATCACCTGCACCAACGCATCATGCGCCCCCGTGACATCAGCCGCAACAATATCGGTGCGCGCATCTTGCGATGCGAAATACCTCGTAATGAGCGTGCTATCCGCATCTATGATCGAATTGGTCGTGCGCAGGTCTTCGATCATCGCAATGAGGCTCTGGATCTTCGAGACATACAAGTTCATGAAACTGATAGGGTTCGACATTTACCCAACTCCCATTCTGAACATCTTATCCGACTCCCATAAGAGACATTGTTCCGCCCTTCGCCGCCGCCGCACCAGTCGCAGTGTAGTATGTTGACGCAACGACCGCCCAACTGCCAGACCCCGATGTGAATGCACAAACTTGCGTCCCCGTCGCCGAAACTGACTTCCATTCCTCGCCGCGGCCCGACACCGTACCCTGGTTCATCAGCGTAAAACCCGAGCCCGCCGTCGGGGTCGGACCCGTCGTCACCATTCCAACATGAACAACCTCAGTCGCAACCGTCGTCGCCCCCGTCGTCACCGTCCCGTTAGCCGATGCACCGGAATTCGTCGCCGACTGATCCAGCACAAACCCATTCGCATTGCCACCACTGTCCGTGATCTCGCAAATGCCGACCGAAAAGAACGTCGCCGTGCCCGTATAAGCCACCGACACCGTATCAGTCCCACCAATGCCCTGCTTCACATAGTAGGTCTTGCACTGACACGTATTGTCGCTGGTGGTCCGTGAACCAACCAGTATGAAGGTATTGCCCACCGTATCGGTCGGCGTGCTGATGGTGAGCGAATTGTCGCCTGTCACATGGACGATAATGCCGCGGTTGGCCGTCGTCGCCGACGTGAACGCCGCAGTCATGGGACTCGACGGCGTCAGCGTATCAGTCAGTTTAGAGTTGGTAAGTGTAATAGCCATTGTTTATGTACACTGCACATAAAGCGCGGTAATAAAGATCGATGATGCCGCCGCCGACACCGTCGCCGTCCAATTGTTCGCCGCCGTCGCCTGCACCATCGCACTGTCAACCGGCACCGTAAAACCTCGCATGTCGCCCGCAGGAACCATCACCGTCATGCGCGTTGTTCCCGCCGTCGAATCCTTGATCGCAACGTTGACCGCCGTGCCGCTCGTGTTCGAGATCGTCAGGCCATAAATATCGTTGAATACACCCGATGAGCCCGCCGTCACGATCGTGGTTTCCGTCGTCGTTGTGATCGTCGTGGTCTGAAGCTTCTTGAGATCGCGCAGCGCCCCCACCACCACCTGCTTGCCAAGCTTGTCAAATATTGCAGTGACACGCTGGCCATCACTGACCGCGGTCGGGTTTGCCGTCTTGGCAAGGCCGCCAATTTTCTGTGGGTTGCCGCTGTCCGTCGTGCCGGACGCTATTTCGCCGACACACTGCTGGTTCACAGTCGACTTGATATTCACCAGCACGTTGCCGGCGCTGTCCAACTGCAACGGCGAGGAATTGCCGCTGGTGATCGTCGTCGGCGTGGTGTTGAACTCACCCCCGATCAAAATAGCCTGCCCAGGCGTCGCAATGTTCTGCGTCGAGGCAAAGTCAAAGACACCGCCGCCATTGCCGACACAGCGCGAGGTCCATGTGCCACCTTGCGAGGCCGTGCACAGGAAATTCGCAGCATTGTTCTGAAATGCCAGCGTCTCATGCGCCGCCGTCGTCAGATCCGACTGCACCGCCACCGTGCCCGTGCCGGCAATGACCGTCGACAACCTGGCGCGGACGTTGGTCGCCCCCGTCGCAATGATCTGGAAGGCCTGGTTCGTGCTGGCCACAAACGTATAGGGGTTGGTCAGCTGCGATCCCGTTACCGGGTCGATCAGCCGGCTGACCGGAATGGTCTTGTAATTCGTGCCGCCATCATACGACTCTTCGAACGTCACTGCGCCACCCGTCAGCGTCGTACCCTGTGTCAGCTGGCCTACAATGGTGTTGTAGGTGACAAATGTTGTCGCCAGCATGCTGATGACGGAATTCAGCGTCGTCACCGACGTCCATGATCCAGTGCCTTGCGTCGGACTCGGCGTATAAACCCACAATGGTGACGCATTGCTGCCAAGCTCGATCCCCGTCGCCGTCCGCAAATTGACAAAACCGGCGCGGTTGGCCGTCATCTGCCACGCACCGCCCTGCCCATTGGTCAAGGCATTGTTCGTGGCCGTGGTCTGGAAAAAACCGCCCGCAGGCGTGTAATTGGTCGTGCCCGCGGTAAATGCCGCCGCGTCCTGCGCCGCCGTGCCGCCACTGCCGGCCCCCGCCTTGATGTTGACCAGCAAATTGCCGGACCCATCCATCTGCAGCGGGCTCATGTTGCCGCTGGTGATGGCCGTCGGCGACGTGTTGAACTGCGCCAGCGCCATTACGCCATTGGCCACACTCGCGCTGTTCTGCGTGCTCGACCCAATGCCCCAGTTCGCCGCCGTCAGCGGATCAACCTGCCCCTTTAAATTTGCCGCCGTGGCCTGTTGCACCGTCACCGCGGCCGCAACGCTCACCGGCTGTGTCACTGCGCTGCCATCGACCTTCAGCGCCGTCGTATTCGCCCCCGTGCCGGTCAGATCAACCCGCAGCCCGCCCGTCGTGGTCAGGCTCAATGGGCTGGTCTGGGCCGTCGTATAAGATGGCGCAGACGTCGTGACTGCCCCCATGCCCAAATTGCCCGTCTGTCCCGATGTCGTCGACCCCTGGGTGGCATTGCTCGGTTGGTTGGCGCTGGTTGAAGCGCCGGTCGGCAGCGATACCGTGCCGCTGACATTGGTGATGTTCCAGGTCCCGCTCTGGCTGGCCGGAAACACCCCGCCCGTGCCCGTCACCAGCCACGCCGTGGTATTCGCCGTGTTGCCCGGTTGAACCGTCCAGGTCCCACTCTGCGTCACCGCCACAGTGCCGCTGACAGGCTGAGTGACCGCCGAGCCGTCAACGCGAAGCGCACCGGCCGTGGTCAGCGAAAAAGGACTAGTCTGCGCGGTCGTATAGCTTGGCGAACCGGTAGTGACGGCGCCCATGCCCAACGTACCAGTTTGGCCCGACGTCGTTGATCCCTGCCCCGCATTGCTCGGTTGGTTTGCGCTGGTCGACGCCCCGGTTGGCAGACTGATCGTTCCAGAGATATTCGTGACGTTCCAGGTGCCGCCTTGGTTCGCCGTCACGGTCCCGCTGACCGGCTGCGTGGCTTGCCAGAACGTTCCGCTCACCGGCTGGGTGACAGCTGAACCATCGACGCGTAGGGCCCCGGCAGTCGTGAGCGATAGATAATTGCTGGTCGCCGTCGTGTACGAGGGCGCCGCAGTAGTCACAGCACCCAAAGCTAAACCGCCCGTTTGACCGGACGTGGTGCTCGCTGCAGCAGCGTTCGTAGGCTGGTTCGCTGAAGTAGCCGCTCCCGTAGGCAGGGGCAGGCTGGCAGCACTCACAGGCTGGGTCGCCTGCCAAAACGTTCCCGTGACCGCCACAGAGGCGTTCGTCAAATTGACGTTCGCGCTCGTCGACGTCATCGCCCACGTCGTTCCGTCCGGCTTCATACTCCATGGGGCACCCCCTTGGTTCGCCGTAACCGTGCCAGTCACCGTCGCCGTGCCAGTAATGCTGACCGAACCCGATACCGGCTGTGTCGTCGCACTGCCATCAACGCGTAAACCACCCGCGGTCGTCAGGCTTAACGGGTTGGTCTGCGCCGTCGTGTAGGTCGGCGCACCCGTCGTGGTAAACCCCATAGCCACGTTGCCAATTTGGCCCGAGCTGGTCGAGCCAACTGCCGCCGCCGTGGGTTGGTTCGCCGATGTAGCCGCGCCAGTAGGCAGTGGCAGGGAGGCCGCCGACACCGGTTGCGTCGTCTGCCAGAACGTCCCCGTCACCGCGACAGACGCATTCGTCAGGTTGACATTGGCAGACGTCCCAGTCAGCGCCCAGGCCGTCCCGTCCGGCTTCATCGTCCATGGCGCACCTCCTTGGTTCGCAGTGATGGTCCCAGATACCGGCTGCGTCACCCCCGAGCCGTCAACCACAAGCCGGCCAACCGAACTCAACAGCAAGCCGTTCATTTGCCCCGTGGTCAGCGTCGGCGGGCTGGTCAAATATTGCCCGCCTATCGCCGTGCCCGTCGCTGGAAAGCTCGATCCGAACGAACTCGATGTCCCGCCGCCACCCGAGCCCGCGATCACATTGACCCGAACCGCACCACTGGTATCCAGGCTGATCGGACTGGTCTGGCCCGTCGTATAGCTCGGGTTGCTGGTCGTCACCGCACCCATCGACAGCGCGCCAGTCTGGCCACTCGTTGTCGACCCCTGCGCCGCATTGCTGGGTTGGTTGGCCGATGTCGCGGCGCCGGTCGGAAGGCTGATGGTGCCTGAGATATTATTGATATTCCAAGTGCCGCCCTGCGAGGCCGTGCACAGCAGGTTGGCAGCATTGTTCTGGTAAGCTACCAACTCATTTAAATTCGGCGTCGATAAATAATAGATCGTGACCGTGCCAGTCCCAGCGATCACAGTCGACAACCGAACACGAACCTGGGCGCTGCCCGTACTAACGATCTGCCAGGCCAAATTGGTGTTCGCTACCAGCGTATACGGGTTGGCAATTTGCGCCCCCGTCGACGGATCGATCAGCCGCCCAGCCGGCACCGCCTTCCATACCGTGCCATTGTCAAACGTCTCTTCAAACGTCACCGCGCCGCCAGTGATCGTGGTCCCTTGCGTCAGTTGCCCCTGCAGCGTGTTATATGCAGCACTGCTGCTGGGAATAACTGCGACCGTCGTGTTCAGCGCCGTCGCCGAGGTCCATGCCACCGAACTCTGCGTCGACGGCAAACTCGGAATGACAAAAAGCGGTGAGCCGCTAACACCCAATTGGTTGCTGTTGGCATCCCGCAAATTCACCTGCAAAGCCCGATAGGCCGTCAGCTGCATCGTGCCCTGCTGGCCAGCTGTCAGCGGGTTGCTGTTCGCGCTCGCCTGATAAAAACCGCCAGACGGTGTAAAATTGCTGCTGCCCGCCGTGAACGTGCTTTCATCCGCCGCCGCCGTCCCACCACTGCCCGCACCAGCCTTGATATTCACCAACAAATTGCCAGCACTATCCAGCTGCAGCGGGCTGGCATTCCCCGACGTGATGGTCGTTGGCGTCGTATTAAACTCGCCACCCACCAGGAACGCATTGGCCGGCGCCGACACATTCTGCCCGGCAAAGTCCAGGATCGCACCCGCATTGCCAACCGTGCGACTGGTCCAGTTGCCACCCTGGTTCGCCGTGATGGTGCCGCTGATCGGTTGCGTCACCGCCGAGCCATCCACCTTCAACGCACTCGAGGCCGTGACCGCCGCCGTGTTGCCGCCCTGGCTGATCGAGGTCAACCATGGCGTGCTGTTGGCGGTATTGCCGGGCTGAACCGTCCACGTGCCGCCCTGCGAGGCTGTGACCGTGCCGCTGACAGGCTGGATCGTGGCCGAGGCATCCGTGCGTAACGCACCCGCCGTGGTGAGCGAGAACGCATTGCTCGTCGCTGTCGTATAGGACGGCGCCGCAGTCGTTACAGCACCAAGAGCCAGATGTCCGGTCTGCCCCGTCGTCGTACTGCCCAATGTCGCATTGCTGGGCTGGTTCGCTGATGTTGCAGCCCCAGTCGGTAACGAAACGGTCCCCGAGATATTCGTAATGTTCCAGGTGCCCGACTGCGTCGCCGCCACTGTACCCGAGATCGAGACCGAGCCCGAAATAGGCTGCGTCACCCCGCTGCCATCCACACGCAGCGCCCCCGCCGTCGTCAGCGATAACGCATTCGACGTCGCCGTGGTGTAGCTCGGCGCACCCGTCGTGACCGCCCCCAGCGATACCGTCCCAGTCTGCCCCGATGTCGTCGACCCCAGGCTCGCATTCGATGGCTGGTTCGCACTGGTCGACGCCCCCGTCGGCAGCGAGATCGTGCCCGTCACATTGGTGATGTTCCAAGCCCCGCTCTGCGTCGCCGCAATGGTCCCGCTCACAGGCTGCGTCGCCTGCCAGAAGGTCCCGCTCACGGGTTGCGTCACAGCGCTGCCATCGACTTTAAGCGACCCGGACACATTGGTCTGCAGCGCCACCATCTGGCCATTGGTCAGCGACGGCGGTGTCGAAAGGTATTCAGCGCCCGCCGCGGTGCCCGTCGTCGGAAACGTCGCGCTGAAGTTGGAACTTGTCCCGCCGCTGCCCGCCCCACCCGTAATATTCACGTTCAGCGAACCCGACGTGCTCGAGATCGCATTCCCCGACCCATCCTGCGTCCGCGTCAACCATGTCCCGCCCTGGTTCGCAGTCACAGTTCCGGATACGGGCTGCGTTACACCGGACCCATCCACCCGGATCGCACCCGCCGTTGTCAATGAGATCGGGTTGGTGTTCCCATTCGTATACGTCGGCGCCGAAGTCCCCACAGCGCCCTGCACCAACGTTCCCGTCTGCCCGGCTGTGGCCGAACCCTGCGCCGCCGCCGTCGCCTGGTTCGCGCTCGTGGCCGCCCCAGATGGCAACGGAAGGGCACCAGCAGAGATCGGCTGTGTCACTGCCGACCCATCCACCTTCAGCGCGCCCGCCGCGCTCACGGTGGCGCTGTTGCCCCCCGCATTGACCGTCATCAGCCATGGCGTCGTGTTCGCCGTGTTCCCAGGCTGCACCGTCCAGGTTCCCGACTGGCTCACAGGAACCGTGCCCGTGATCCCGATCGAACCCCCCGAGATGGCGACCGTCCCGGATACAGTCTGCGTCACCCCGGACCCATCAACCCGCAATGCACCCGCCGGCGTGAGACTCAGCGGGTTGGTCTGGCTGGTCGTGTAACTCGGCGCCGCCGTCGACGTCGCCCCCATCGCCAGATGCCCGGTCTGACCGGATGTCGTCGACGCAATAGCCGCATTCGTCGGCTGGTTCGCCGCCGTCGCCGCACCCGTCGGAAGGCTGATGGTCCCCGTGATGTTGGTGATGTTCCACGTGCCGCTCTGCGTGGCCGCCAGCGTCCCCGATACCGACCACGGCCCGCCGCTCTGCGTCACGGCGCCAATAACGTTCGCCCCCGCCTGCAGCACAATGCCGCCAACAATGTCCCGCGAAATCGAACGCAACTTGGCAGAGACCGACCCCGCAGCGCCAGCTGTCACCGCGAGGTCCGTTGACGCGCCATAGGTGATATTCGCACCGTCAAGCAGCGTCTGCCCCAACGTCGTGATGGTGCCGGTCCCCGAGGTGGGAACGCCGTTGACGATGCCTACAATGGGATCGGCCATGCTCAGAACCCGCAGAGATAGTAGGTTGGCACATACGACGCCGGCGTAATAAACACCTGCGTTGGTAGCTGCAACGTATCTCCCAGCGAGCCCGTGGCGGTGATCGTGATGTTGTCGGTTCCTACCGCCATGCTGCTAGAGTTGACCTGCAGCTGGTTCCCGACAATGGTAAAATACCCCAATTGATCGTACGTCAACGAATAGGTGTAACTCGGCGATCCTCCCGTAACCGAGATCGTGGCCACCACAGTCCCAATTGGCGAACCGGCCGGAACCATCAGCGGCGAGGGCGTCAGGACTATGGTCCCGCTCGGAACGTCCTCAATGATCCCCAGATCAGCAAACCTCGGGAATGCCCCGAGAAACGCAAGATAGACTGTTAACGCACCCGAGGCGGCTTCAAACCATCCAACCATTTGCGGTGCTCCGCAATGTCCTCAGCCAATTGCGTCTCGCGAAGCTCAAGATCGTGTTCAACCCGCATGTTCTTCTCGATCACCTTCTTAAGCGCATCCTCCCGCTGGCCTATATCCTTGGCTTTGCGATCTAGCTCGCGCTCACGGCCTTCCAACATGACCTCGCGTTCCTCTACCTTCGCCATCATCTCAGCCGCCTTCCGCTCAGCATGCTCAGACTGCTGCTTGGCTCGCTCGGCTGCCTCCCGGGCCGCCTTCGCATATCCAAACTCGCTGGTCGCCTGCGAGGCCAGCTTGTCCGTCTCATGCCGGATCTTCTCAGCTTCAGCATGGGCATGCTTGGCAGCCGCCTTGTCATCCTCTGTTGCCTTGCGCTGTTTCTCGTACGCCTCCTCGATCTTCTTGCGCTCCTCTACCATCAGCTTCAACGCCGCCCGCGCCTTCTCAGGGTCCGCCAATACCTGAAGCAAAGCAAAAACAGAACCAGCATCACCTGAGACCGGCGGCAGATAGGGTTGCAGACTCATCATCGCTTTGCCCTCATGAATTGGTGATCACGCTCACAACATGGCCGGCGCCATCCTGCACCATCTTGTATTCAGTCTGGTTCGCCGCAAGCCTTTGGTTGTTCGCCGTCGCAGTCGTCGTCGCCGGCGGGCCTATCGCGATCGAACAGACCACATCCGTATGCAGCCGGACCAGACGCGTGTTCGCATTGAAGGGCGATGACTGCGCCGCCGAGGCGCCTATCGTTATCGGCGCCTGATCCACGATCCCGGGCTCACGCACCAGCTGCGGCGCAGAGTTGGAAAAGGCCTGCGGAAGGTCATGATATTCAGTGACATATAGTTTCGCCATGCTTATCCCCTTCTTCGGCGATCAATTGCTTGATGCGATCATGATCAGCATGAGCTATCAATTTCTCAAAAACCCTGTCGCTCATCGCAAGCAACATCTCGATTTCCAGCTTAAGCTTCTTGATCTTGCGCTTTCGCCTGCGCTGCTTCCTGCCCATATCCTGCCTCAGCTGCTTCCTGCCCATGCCATCGCCTCAGTTCTCTACCCACTGCCTTCATAGCAGGTTTCGCCCGAACTGGAAATGCCGCGGTATCATTCCGTCTCCAACATCATAGCCTCGATCTCGCCGAGGCCCTGCAGATACTTCATCCCAATAAGCGGCCCCATATGGTCCCGCATCCGCACGTCAGTCAGGCACATCCGCAGCGTCATGCAGGCTGCCTCGAAGGTATCGACTTGGTGCGGCGTTAACAGATGGCCGTTAACAACGATCTCAGGCATGACTTCCTCAGCGACAGGCATCAATGCACCTGCACCGCAACTAACCCAAGCTGCCTTTCCATCAGCCGGCTAAACTGCTTGGAAAGTCTCTGCGCTCCCTTGCGCGTGCAGTCGAGACAGAACGGGCAACCAAACCCCTCGATCTCCTTCGCCCCATCCTCACTGAGTTTAGCAAACCCGAAACCGCCCAAATTCCCAGGATCATCATCATCGAGATCCTCGAGGCGGTGAATAACCTTGGTGCAGGAAAAGCAGCGCGGCCTCTCATCGGTATACTGAAAATGTTTGTCCCAATGTAAGAACGCTTGAAGGAACTCGCGTGCTTGCTCAGTACCCGCATCCGCGGCCCGCGCTGTTTCCTCAAAGTCCTGTATACGGATCATCTGAATGCCAACGACCGTCATTCTCTGCCTCCCAGCTTTTGCGGCTTGTACTCAATAGGTATCGAACGTGAGCGCTCGATCTCATCGATCTCGTCAATAAGCGTCTGCAGAATATTGGCCTGGTTTTGACCACTCAGCTCTGTCGTCGCAATAGCCGTCAGCTTCGCATGAACATAGCCAGCAACATCGCGAGCATAGTCGCGAGACTTATCGTATAATCTCTCGATCTCTGCCTCTAACGCGTTGGTCTTGGCTATCGTTAGTGGTGTCACCGGCTGATGCGATATCTCATCAAGCATAGCCATTATGTCGCGGATCGCGGCCGCATGGTAATGCATCCCCATCAAAAGCATCTGCTTAGGCGTAATATCGTGGACGTCCCCAGATGGCCCATTGATGATACGGGCGACCGTAATGCGCCGATCGATCACTACCGGATCGCGCATGGCTTGGCCTCTACGCCCCAGCGCCTCATACATGATCTCACCCGGGCTTTCGTGGGTGCGGCGCAGTCGGCGGACACGCTCGCCCTCATACCCTTTGGGCTTAGGCCGCTTGCGAGCATTGCCCCGATGCTCACCTTTCTTGCTTCCGGCCATCTCGCCTCAACTCCCTGACGCCACGTTTCCTGTGCTGCATATCTTCCAGCACAGCAAGCGCACCCTGGCAAAGAGCGGCCGCAGCACGAAGCCATTCAATGACATCAAGCTCCAGCCTGGCACGCCGTCGCCTGTCAAACCGTGGCCTGCGCTTCTTGGCTACCAGGCGTCGACCGCCAGTACGCTTTTTACTTTCGGCCATCTCGCTTCAGTTCCATGTTGCGCTGCTTCTGCTTGAACCGCGCCTTGCGCTCTTTAGCCGTCATTGCCTTGAGGCCGATCGGCGGCCGACCACCAGAACGTTTTGGCTTCATCTGGAACGATTCCTGCGATGCTTTCGTTCCAGCAGGCGCTTCCATTCCAACAGACCGTTCCGTTCCAGGCTTTTCCATTCCAGGCTTCTTGCCTGGCTTATCAGGCGCCATCCTCTGCTTCACCTGCGCTATGATCTCGCGTAACGTAGCCGAGGACTGCGGTATGGGGGCTTTAGCATTAGCCTTCCAGCGAGCCTCTCTGGCCAGCCTGAGCGCCTTGATCTGCCGTTCTTTTTCGCCTATTTCCATTGGTTTATCTCACTGTGCTGCCTCTGCTACAGGATCCATTGACTCTGATTCCTCGTAGTCAAATAGCCCGCACCTCATCAACATAATGGCCTCTGCATTGAAGGATACGCCTCGCCTCTCTGCCCGCATATTTATGCTGGCGAATAACTCAGGTGACATGGTGACAGCTATCCTGATACGATCGCCTCGCAAATTTCCCTTAACGCCTTTAGCCATCATCAAGCGGTGCCCCCGCGGTTGGTAGGTTTCTCGACGAACATCCTTTCAGCCTGCTGGGCTGCGGCGATCGAGAGCAATTTATTGCCGAATTCAGTCAGGACGTTCCCCATGATGACCATGGTGGCGAACACGGTTCCCTCATCATCAAACAGGTCGATATGATAATGGTCGCAGTTTCCGCACATATAGCCGTGCCAGCCGGCGGCCAGCATACGGCCATCCTCAGCGAGCCGCGGTTCAGCCTGGGTTTTTAACACCATTGATATGATCCCTCACCATGTCCTGCAGCGTCTGGTTCTTACTGATGCGGCGCATCATCTGGTCAACGTCTTTGTGGACGTTGTCGAATATCCGATCGAGCGGCGCATCGGCCGGCAGCCCGATCTCGACGCGATGCGTGAGAATACCGAAACAACAGACAAAGCCCATCACATAGCTGACTTCATCGAGAGGGGGTTGGCCCATCATCGCCTGAACCCGGTTCGCCACATCGAACCCCTTCTCGATCGTGTTCCCCATGTCGTGCAGATCCGGCATTATCGTCATCCTCTTTTGGTACCCAATGCAAAGCGGCTGCGACTGACTTCGTGAGGGCCTCCTTCTCTGCTGGGACGTAAACAAGCTGCTCTAAGTCAGGCAGTCCCCTGTATATCGCCTCTAGCACTTCACCACGGCTCGCGAGCCGACCCTCGGTGTACCATATCACATTGGTAGGCTCTTTCAGAGAAAACAGCACACCGCCATCCACCTTCTTGAGACGATAGCCCTTGGTGATCCAGATAGCCGTCACGCCGGGGTTATGCAGCAGCGGCTCACCGGCCATTGTGCCATCAGGCACATCGATCTCATTGCGGCGCATGCGGGGGTTGGACAGGAAAGGACAGGCTTGCACCGCATAGACGGCGCATTCGAGATGACATGGCGGTTCGCTCGTCACCCGGTTGACGGTGCACATGGGACCGAGCACGAAGCAGAGATATTGCCCCAACTTGGTGCCGCACAGCCAGCACAGCTTGTTCTTGATGCAGCCTTCGAACTTATCCGGATCCGCGGCACGGAAGTCGCCGCTTTCCGGAACGAAATATGGCACCGGATAGCCACGGGCATTGATCGGCAGCCGGGACATGCGCATTGGCATGCGGATAGACCGGATCGAGGCGTTGAGCTTATTTACATCCATGGTGGCGTCTCCCCTTCGATCAGAAGGTTCGCCGGCCAATGCGGCAATTTTCCGGTCCTGTTGTAGGCCTCCCAGATCAGATGCACAAACCGACCCAGATGCAAGGGTATCTGCTGATCACCTTCCAGCCTATGGATGCGGTTCTCGACGTTCTGATCCGATCCGGTATAGCCGATGATGTGGATGGCAAAGTCGAGCTTGTTGAGCCCCATTGCACGACGGATCATCCTTAACTGAGTTCCGGTCATCCTGTGAGCCTCCGATGATGTCGGACGGTGTTGCCAAACAGAGATAGAGCATCTTCGAGGTCCTGTCCAAGATGGCTGATGGTCATATGCTTAGGCTCGTTCACAAGCCAGAACGCCGCTGTGTAATTGGGAAGATGGGAATGGACGCTGCGGCTTTGCCACAGCTCCATTCTGATCCCGTCGATGGTAACCCTCCAGAGCACTGCACTCATCGGAACACCTCCCTCAATTCACGGATCGCATATTCCCGCTTGGGGTATTCCCTGCGGGCCACCCGCCATGCGTCACGCTCGTCTTTGGCCTCCACCGTTGCGTCAAAATACCAGTGTTCGGCGCGCTCCCACACTCTAACATCGAAATATTTCATTGTGATGCTCCCTATTCGTCCTGCAGACCGAGATAGTGTTCAACCATGTCGGCGATGGCGCCGAACCGGGTTGCCCCATAGCCGCGGATGCGACCTTCGTCCGCGCTCTCGCGATAGGCCCCATACTCGCCATTGGGCAAAAGACCGGTAATAACGACG
>Ga0306921_10000083_pt1 | contig 64080 bp, 56 predicted proteins | sample sta12Cox44000080_FD_203760 | JGI IMG/M metagenome (GOLD analysis project Ga0306921, IMG submission 203760) | Lab enrichment of tropical soil microbial communities from Luquillo Experimental Forest, Puerto Rico - statoxic.12C.oxic.44.000.080 (v2)... | ecosystem: Environmental > Terrestrial >... | reverse complement strand
GACGGCCAGATGAAGCGGCCGCGCTCCAGTCGTTTGGCGTACAGCGACATGCCCAGACCGTCATGCCAGAGAATCTTGATCAGATCGCCCCGCCGCCCGCGGAATACGAACAGATCGCCGGCGTGCGGGTCGCGCTTCAGTCCCTGCTGGACCTGGAGCGCCAGCCCGTTCATCCCGCGCCGCATATCGCTGTGCCCGGTCGCGACCCACACCCGGACACCACTGGGAACCGGGATCATCGGCGCAGCGCCGCTGCCAATTCGGGCGGCGTCAGCACCGCAATGCGCACTCGAACCGCGCCGGCAAACTCGATCTCGATCGCCGCCGCAGGGCGCCGCGCGGCGTCATCATTGCCGCTGTCATCGACCGCCGCGATCACCACTTCAGACAAGCCGCCACCAGTGCTGCGCAGCTCTTGCCGCCACCGATAGATCTGTCCGGCACAAACGTCAGCGCGACGGGCGACATCAGCGACAATCGCCCCAGGGGCAAAGGCCGCAGAAACAAAGGCCGCAGAAACAATCGCGCGCTTTTGTTCCTCACTCCACGCTCGTCGCCGCTCGGGGCCGGTAATAATCTGCATGCTGGCCCTCTCGATGTCTCTTGCACTGCTGCAAGCACCACAGCTTGCACCAGTGCGGACATCAGGCCCTAACTGCGGAACCGACGCCAGGCGGCCTTCTCCGGAGGGTTACCCTGGCTCGGATCAGAGCCTTGTTTTACCGCTTCCTCCGCAACTGACTTCTCGCACTGTGCCTGAGCGTAGCTTCCAGCGATGGCGTCGGGTGTGCCGCCATTCAGCAGCACGGCTCGCTTCGCCTGCACGAAATCGGCAAAGACCCCCAGGATCGACTTTGCGTCAATGCTCATCGTTTGGATTTTAGTCGACTCCACGCTGTGCGCGCGGTCATCCAGTTCCTTGGCCACGGCAACCAGGGCGCCCGCGTTGTGCTCCCTTGTAAAGTGCTCAGCTATAATGTCAGCGCGGACGCTCTCGAACATCTTCTCCAGCGCGTCGTTAGCCTGTCTCGAGACTACGCGCCCGCTTGCCATTCCCTTTGCGATGACCTCGAGCACCGTCCTGATGCTAGCCTGGACTCTTGCGTCGCCGACGTCACCATAGGTGACGCCGTCCGCAATAGCCCGGTAACGCGCCGCCTGATCCTCGTAGACGACGCGCTCAAGCGCGCTGTCGAGGGCGATGCAGGCGAGTGCGGCTGTCAGATACGCGGCTCGCAGCGCCTGCTCTTTGTGCTGTGGCCGCGTTTGGGCCCGTTCCGCGAAGAAGTGAAACGCCGCGAAAGCGGGAATCCTGTTATGTCCAGGGCTTATGGATCCCGGCTCTTCCCCGCGCTTTCGCGGGGGTACGGCCGGGGAGGACGATTCTTATGAGTGTGCCGGACTTTTTCCGCACCCCGCTGCGCTTGGACTGTCAACGGCACCGGCGCAAACGCTCGGACGGGCGGCGGGTCCGCGCATTTGGCGACTTCGACGAGTGCCGTCGCCGAACTCGGACCCTGGCTCAGCCGCGATGTGCCGTGGTCGCGCGTCAGAACATTGGCGTTGCCGTGGGCGCAGGCCGGCTCGTCCTCGTCCCCCGTGGGGTCGTACCAGGCGCCGCAGGAGAGCCGAACGACGCCGGGGCGCACGGCCTCGGTCACCGATGCGCCGGCGAAGCAGGCCCCGCGCGCGTTGAAAACGCGCACGACTTCGCCATCGCCGATGCCGCAGCTCCGAGCATCGACGGGATTGATCGCCAATGTCTCGCGCCCGGCAATCTTGCCACGCGCGCTGACCGGCCCCGCATCCATCTGGCTGTGCAGGCGGTGGCGTGGTTGGCTGGAGATCAGGTGCAGCGGAAACGCGGCCGTCTGCCCGCCGCCAAGCCACTCCGCGGATCCAAGCCGGACGCCGCGGGCAGTCATCATTAGCGAAGCGGGCAATCTCGTCGGAATAGATCTCGATCCGCCCGGAGGGAGTGCGCAGCGGGTTGTTTTCTGGATCGGCGCGGAACTCGGCGAACAGCACGTATTCTTGCGCTCGCGGTGGGATTTCGACCCAGCCTTTTTGCCAGAACGTATCGAAGTCCGGCACCAGGTTGCTTTGCGCGCGCTCGCGGAAGGTGCCGTAGATGTGGCGCAACCAAAGGGCCTCGTCCCGCCCCTCGGCGAAGCTCTCCTCGCAGCCGAGCTGCCGCGACAGATCGAAGAAAATGTCAAAGTCGTTGCGCGCGTTGCCGACGGGTTCGATCGCCTTGTGCATCGCGATGACGAACCGATCGCGCGGCGAGCCGCCCAGATCGTTGCGCTCAAGCGAGGTCGTCGCCGGCAGCACGATGTCGGCATGGCGCGCGGTCGCCGTCCACCACGGCTCGTGGACGATGATTGTTTCCGGGCGCCGCCAGGCGCGGCGCAACCGGTTCAGGTCCTGATGGTGATGAAACGGGTTGCCGCCGGCCCAGTAGACGAGCCTTATGTCGGTATAGGTGGCACACTTGCCGTCATAGTCGTAGCGCTCACCCGGGTGCAGCAGGCAGTCGGCGATGCGGGCGGCCGGTATCGCCAGCCGCGCCGGATTGGGCAGCGCCGGCATCGCCGGCCCCGGAAACGACAGCGGCGGCTCGGCAAGTGCGGCCCCCGAGCCGTAGCCGAAGCCGAACCCGCCCCCCGGCAGCCCAATCTGGCCGAGACACGCCGCCAGCAGTACCAATGCCCAGTAAGGCTGCTCGCCATGGTCGGCGCGCTGCAATGACCACGAGGCGGTCAGCATCGTGCGCGTTGCCGCCATTTGCCGTGCCAGCGCCTGGATCGCGTCTGCCGGCACGCCGGTGATCGCCGCCGCCCAAGCCGCGTCCTTCGGCACTCCGTCTTCGGCACCGGTCAGATACGGCAGCACGCGGTCAAAACCGCTGCAGTATCGCTCGAGGAAAGCCTCGTTGTGGCGTCTCTCGGATACCAGCGTATACGCCAGCGCCAGCATCATCGCCGTATCGGTGTTCGGCCGGATCGGGATCCATTCGGGGCTGACGGCTTCCGGGCCGTCCTCGCGGATCGGGCTGATATTGACGACGCGGACACTGGCCTGCGCCAGCCTGGCAAAGGCCCCGCTCGTGCCGTGCCATGCACAACCGCCCTTGGCGACCTGCGTGTTCTTCGGATTGGCGCCGCCGAACAGCACAAAAAGCCTTGTGTGCCGTGCGATCGACAGCCAGGACGTCAAGAGCCCCGTTACCGCCTGCGCGCTGCCGAGAATGTGCGGGAGAAAGGTCAGCGCGGTCCCAAAGCTGTAATTGCTGGTCTGGTCGACAAACCCGCCAGCGGCGGCCAGACACCGCCGCAACTGCCCACGCGCTTCGTGGAAATGCCCGGCTGACGACCATCCCTGCGAACCACCCATGATCGCCGCCGGGCCCCCTTCGCGCCGGACCCGAGCCAATTCGCCGGCAACCAGATCGAGCACCTCTTCCCACTCGACCGGCACGAATGGCTCTCGCCCACGGCCGGCTCCGCTGATCCGGCCTTTCTGCAGCCATCCGGAGCGGACCATCGGCCTTGTGATGCGGGTCGGCGAATGCACCGCGTCAGGGACCGCTTCGATCAGCGGCGAAGGATCGGGATCGAAGTCAAAGGGCACGGCGCCAACGACCCTGCCGTCCTCGACGACGGCATAGAAGGCGCCCCAATGGGAGTGGTGCGGCACAAACTTGCGATCCATGGCGGTCTCTTAGTCGAACGGCGAAGATGAGCACGACCACAATACAGGATCGGCGCAACTCCCATCGAACCGAGCGGTTCGACCTGGCCCACGTGTGTCATCAGCAAAGTGCGGAGGCGGCCGCGCCGCTCTTCAGGCGAATTCGGGCACGGTCTCGGCGGCGATCACCTCGATCTGGCCGATGGTTTCCTTGCCCCACACGATCGGGACCAAGGCACCGATCGCCGCAAACAGCAGCATCGTGCCGAAGAAGATCGTGGGCGAGCCAGTATGCGGCGCCATAAAAAAACGGTAATAGGCCACCAGCGAAAATCTTGCCGCACGATTCGCCGAAGATGTGGCCGCGGCCGCGCAATGCCGTCGGGAACTGCTCGGACAAGTACATGCGGTCGCGGGGAATGCCGAGACCACCGTGAAGCCGACGATCAGGCCGCCCGCGATCATCAACGAGCGGGCGTATAGTCCCGCCGTATGCCAGAGCAGCATCAGGCAGAACCCTGGCAACGCCCTCCCATCAAAAGGAAGATCGCCCAGCGCCTGCCGATGATCTCCATCAGCCAACCCGTGAACGCCTTCCCGAAAAAGCTCGTCGCGTAGATGATCGAGGTAATCCCCAGGCTCAAACTGACGGCATAACCCTGGTTGGTCAGCGCCTTCGGCAACAAGGCCGCCGTCATATAAGCGGCGCTGCCGGCGCAGGTGCCGGTCACTAGCCGACCACGGTCCAGCGCAGCTGGCCCTTGGCGAACAAGGCCCAATAGGGCGGCAACGTCTCGCGGCCGGCGGCTTCGTGAACCTGGCCGAGCTCCGCCACCGTCAATTGCGGCGCACGATTGCCGGATCGCCTAATGATCTGGTAGACGATATCCGTCGCAATCTGGGCCTCGCCGCGGCGCAAATGCCAGCGCGGGCTCTCCGGCAATAGGAAAAAAATGATTGCCGGAACGACCAGAATCGCCAGTCCGCCGGGCAGTGGGCCAGGAACCGGAACGCATCGATGCTGCCGGCGAGCAGAGACGCGACGAATGGCAAGACGGTAAATGAGGAGGCCAGCGCCATCTCGTAGATCGCACCGTATGTGCGGCGGTGCTGCGCCGGCATCAGTTCGGCGCCGACCGGGTATACCGCCGACCATACGCCGCCGGCGCCGAGGCCGGTCAGCGCCCGCAGGATGAGTAGCTGCTCGGCATTCTGCACCAGCGGGATCAAGAGGGTGAGGAATGTCGTCGCGATCACGCCGATCAGCAGCATGGCCTTGCGGCTCAACTGGTCGCCGACCGCCGAAAAGCCGAAGCCGCCGACGGTTCCCAGGAGGGCGGGGCCCAGCAGCAGCCACTGGATGTCGGTCTCGCTCAGTTGCAGCGGCACCTTGGCCAGCACCAACAGCGAGCCGGTCATGAACAGATCGTAGCCCTCGATGAAGCCGACGAGGGCGAGAACGAAGATGATCAAAACGTGATAGGCGCTGAACGGAATGCTGTCCATCTTGCGGCCCAGCACCCGGCTAGCCGAAGATCCCGTCATCTCCATTGCCGACTGGGCGGTCATGCTGCTTCCTCGGGTTGCGGCAACCCGGACACCGCGCGACGACCCAAATTAACGAGGGCGCGTGCTCGCCCGACATCAAAGCATTTTACGGATCGTTTCGCCGTTATTGGACGATTTATAGCGCGAAACAGCGAGATTTCCCGCTGTTATTTCGCTGTTCCAGTTTCGAAGAATGGCGCAATTCTGCGGCTTACGGCCATTCTCCCGCTGTTTTCGCTGCAATAAACAGCGAAAACAGAGGCGGCAGGACCTGAGGCCCCTCACTAACCCTCCCCCGCAAGCGGCCGCAAGCGGGGAGGGAATGGGTGGGGGTGATCGATCAGTTGATCAGCCCGTAGAATTTGGCGGCGTTCTCGCAGGTGATCTTGTGCACGACTTCGGGCGAGAGGCCGGCGAACTGCTCCTCGATGTATTTCGAGGATTCCGGCCAGATGCCGTCGGTGTGCGGGTAGTCGGAGCCCCACATCATCGTCTCGACGCCGATGTCGTCGATCAGCTTGGCGCTGATCGGGTCGAACTGGAATGTCGCCTTGCACTGGCGGCGCCAGTATTCACTCGGCTTCAGCTTCATCAGGTCGCGGAAGCGGTCCTCGAACTCGAAATCCATGCGGTGCAGCGCATAGGCGAGCCAGCCCGCGCCACTCTCACCGAACGATACGCGCAGACGTGGATAGCGCTCGAAGACGCCCGCCCCCATCATCCCGGCGATGATGTGGATGAGCCCCATCTGGAACGCCGAGACGCCGGTGAACATCGCCGCGCGGCGGACCTGCGGCGCCTCCTGACGGGCGCGCGGCGGGGTCGTCGGGAAGGTGTGGAAGTGGAGCGGCAGTTGCACCTCGTCGATCGCCTGCCAGAACGGCTCCCAGCTCGGGTGCCACATCGGCTCCATGTCCCACGAGCACGACAGCTCAAGGCCTTTTAGGCCCATCTTGGCGACGCGATGAACCTCCTCCACCGCGCGATCGACGCTGCCGTAGGGCAGGCAAGCTAGGCCGATCTGGCGGTCCGGGTAGTGGCTGCAGAAATCCCTCAGCCAATCGTTGTAGATGCGCAGAACTTCGTTTGAGGCCTCGGTGTCGTTCAGCTTGGACGCTGTGCCGAGGACGCCGTAGATCACCTCGGCATCGACGCCGTCTGCCTCCATGTCCTTGAGGCGCAGATGCGGGTCGCTGCAGCGGGTTTTGCCTTTCTTGGCATCCTCGTAGAGGCCGCGCTCCGCCATGATGTCCACCCGGACGTTCTGCCCCGGCACATGTTTTGCGCCGCCCGGACCAACGCCGTAGAGCAGCCCGAAATTGGCCCCGTTCTTGGCGACCCATTGCGGCCCCTGGGGCCCGTCCTCGACATAGGGCATGCGGTCCTTCAACTCCCGCGACGCCTCGGACACGAACAGGTCGGGCGGCATCCAAGGCATGTCGAGATGGCAATCGGCCGAGATTCTGCGGTATTGCATGGTTCTTCTCCGCTCTCCGAAGGGGTCGAGCCGACTGTACTCCCTCAGGAGCAGGATCTCCTAGCAGTCACGTTTCCGGTACTCTGGTTTTTTGCCGATGCGACATGAATCGGATGCATCGCTCTTGCCATCAGCTGACCGGTTGCAGCTGCACGCAATGTGTGTCATAAGAGATCATACATCCACTTTAGGTCGTTAACATCATGCGCTCGACTGCTGTCTTCGCCCTTCTTGCACTATCCCTGCTGCCGGCCACCGCCCTAGCTCAAGCACCTCAGCAAGCAGCGGCTCAGCCAAGCTCGACTTCTGCAGGCTCGGCAACGTCCTCCTCTGGCGGCCTCACCCGAGAGCAGTACATCCAACGAGCCGAGCAACGCGCGGCGCGGCGGGCAGCTGCGCAATTCGACCGGATGGATGCGGACCACGACGGTGTCCTCGAACCGGCCGAGATGCGCGCCTGGCGGAGCCAGCATCCGCGCGGTGCCGGATCGCGATCTGACCAGTCTCCGCCGCAATAATCTGCCTGTCGGCCCGGACGAATCGCGGTAAGATGACCCACCGCGATCGAAAGGAGCCGACAATGGCGGACGTAGGAATTCGGGAGAGCAGAGAAGCGTCGCAGACCGGTGCGATCCAGGTCGCCGGGCTGGACCATCTCGTGTTGCGGGTCGCCGACCTCGACCGTGCGATCCACTTCTATGGCGACGTCTTGGGTTGCCACGTCGAACGCCGGCTCGATGAGCCCAAGCTCGTGCAGCTACGCGCCGGTGCGTCGATGATCGATCTTGTGCCCGCGGGCCCCGCGCCGCAATCGGCGGAGGCGGCGGCAGGGCGCAACCTGGATCATTTCGCGGTGCGCATCGGCACCTTCGACTTTCCGGCGCTGGCGGCGCATCTGCGACGGCACGGCATCGCCGTCGGCGAGGTTCGGCGGCGCTACGGCGCCGAGGGCTACGGCTCCTCGCTCTACATCACCGACCCCGACGGCAACGTCGTCGAGCTCAAGGGACCGCCGGAAAAAGCCGAATAGCGCAGCACGTCTCGATCAGGTCGCCACCGGAGCAGCGGTAGCGTGCTGGATCGCATCCTCCTCACCAACGACGACGGCATCGAAGCGCCGGGCCTCACCGTGCTCGAAGAGACCGCGTGCGGGCTCGCCCGAGAGGTCTGGGTCGTGGCACCTGAGCATGACCAGAGCGGCGTTTCGCATGCCGTCAGCCTCCATCATCCGATCCGGGTGACGGAGCGGGGTCCGCGCCGCTTTGCGATCACTGGAACTCCGGGGGATTGCGCGGTGATGGGGGTCTGCCATCTGATGGCCGGCGCGCCGCCGGATCTCCTCCTCTGCGGCGTCAATCGTGGCGCCAATCTCGGCATGGAGACGGTGTTTTCCGGCACCGTGGGCGGCGCGATGACCGGGATGATGCTCGGGATTCCGTCAATCGCGCTGAGCCAGGCTTGGACCGATCGCGAGCACGTCCGCTGGCCGACCGCGCGGACGCTCGGCCCCGGCATCGTGCGGCAATTGCTGGCGATCGGCTGGGGCGAGGCGACGTGCCTCAACGTCAACTTCCCGGACCTTCCGGCGGCCGAGGTGGGGCCGCTCACCTTGGCCCGGCAAGGTGTCGGACTGCTCCAGGGTATGCATGTCGAGACACGGACGGATCCGCGCGGTCTGACCTACCATTGGATCGGCTTCCGCCGCGGGCCGCGCGAGCAAGGACCCGAGAGCGACATCGACGCCCTGCAGGCCGGCCACGTGGTCGTGACGCCGCTGCGTTACGACCGGACCGACGAGGAGGCCTATCAGGTGCTGGCGAAAGTACTGCCACGCCGCTAGAGCGGGAATGAATTCGAGAACGGCCTCATATATCATCTGACGCCGCGTTCGGCGGGTCTTGGGAGGGACGACGCTGATGGCTTGCGATCCGAGGGAGGCAGCGCTCGCGCTGCATCGGTTCGGCTTTGGACCGCGTGCCGGTTCGATCATGGCGATTGCGCCCGATCCCCGCGGCGCGCTGCTCGCCGGGCTAGAGCTCCCCGACGTAGGGCAGATCACCAGTGGCGATCTGCCGAGCAGCGGCGGCGCCAATCGCGCGGTTTTCGAGTACAACGCCGAGCGCGCTGCAAATGACAAACGCGAGCGGCAGCGCCGCGAAGCCGCCGCGCAAGTCGCGATGCAGAATACGGGCGCAGAACCCTCGATGGAGGCGAAGCCCGGCGCGCCCCGTACTGACGCCGCTCAGCCGGAGTCGGTGCCGCTGCCGCGACAACTGTTTCGAAAGGAAGCCAAGGCGCATTTCGATAGCGCGATCAACGCCGAAATCGGGCTGGTCGAGCGTCTGGTGTGGTTCTGGTCGAACCATTTCTGCGTCAATGCCGACGCCACGGTAATGGCCGGCGGGTACGAGCGCGAAGCGATCCGTCCCCATGTCCTGGGCCGATTTAGCGACATGCTGCTCGCGGTCGAGGGCCATCCGGCGATGCTGCTCTATCTGAACAATGAACAGTCGATCGGTCCCGGGTCGGTGGCCGGCATCAATCGCGACAAGGGCCTGAACGAAAACCTCGCCCGCGAAATTCTCGAGCTGCACACGCTCGGCGTGCGTACCGTGTACACGCAGGCCGATGTCACCAATTTCGCCAAGGTGCTGACGGGCTGGACCATTCTGCCGACAGTGTCGAACCCAGATCACGGTGGGGAGTTCGTCTTTCTGCCGCGCGCCCACGAGCCCGGCGTGCAAACCGTGATCGGCAACGCTTATGCCGAGGGTGGCGTAGTGCAAGGGCGCGTGGTGCTCGCTGATCTCGCTCGCCATCCCGCCACAGCCAGACATGTGGCGACCAAGTTGGCGCGCCACTTCATTGCCGACGACCCGCCACCGGCGCTAGTCGATAGGCTGACGCAACGCTATCTCGACACTGACGGCGACCTCAAAGAGGTGGTTACCGCGCTGATCACAGCACCCGAATCCTGGACGACTGAGCAGGCAAAGGTTAAGCGGCCGGGCGAGTGGATCGTAGCAGCGTTGCGCGCCACCGGCGAGACCAGCGACATCGTTCGCATCCTCCGAGCGCAGGCCTCGCTCGGCGAGCCCTTGTGGCGGCCGCCCGCACCGAAAGGCTTCTCTGACGACAACGCAGCTTGGCTCGACGGCTTGGGCCAGCGGCTCGAGGTCGCCAACGCCTTTGCCCACCGCGAGGCCCTGGGCCACGAGCCCGAGGCGGTCATAGAGGCGGCTTTAGGGCCGCTTGCATCGGCCGAGACGCGCCGCGCTATTGCCCGCGCTGAAAGCAGACCGCAGGCTTTGACCTTGTTCTTGATGGCCCCGGAATTCCAGCGGAGGTGATGATGCCGTCGAGTAGTCTTGTTCCGACGCGGCGCGAACTTCTACTCGGCTCGAGCGCGCTGTTTGCCTGGGCCTTAGTGCCCGGCAAGGCACACGCGGAGGGCCGAGATCCACGTTTCCTGACCATAGTTCTGCGCGGCGCGGTCGATGGGCTCGCCGTCGTGGCACCGGTCAACGACCCCGATTGGCTCAAACTGCGCGGCGATAAGGCGCTGACATTGGACGGTCAGACGCCGGCGCTGCCGCTCGACGGTTTCTTTGCGCTGAACCCGGCGATGCCACACCTCCATCGGCTTTATCAAGCGGGCCAGGCCACAATCGTGCACGCGGTGGCGACGCCGTACCGCGAGCGCTCGCATTTCGATGGGCAGGATGTGTTGGAAAGCGGGCAGGCGAAGCCGGGCGCCGTCGACACAGGCTGGCTCAACCGCGCGCTTGCGGCGCTCGAGCCGGGCGAACGGGTCGGTACGCCGGGTCGGCAGGCCTTCGCCGTCGGACCGATCGCGCCGCTCGTCGTGCGCGGTCGGGCGCCGGTGCTGGCCTGGGTGCCGCCGCGGCTGCCACCGGTCGGCGACGATACGACGATGCGTCTGCTCGATCTCTACAACCATACCGATCCAGCGCTGGCTCGGGCGCTTGAGGAGCGCATCGGGCTCGCCGCAGTCGCCCGCGCAGGCGGCATGACGAGCGAGCTGGATGACGATCGTCCGGCGGTCCAGATCGGCGGGATCGAGCAAGTGCGCAAATACTTTGGCGAGGCGGCCGGTGCCGCGGCGAAATTTCTAGCGCGCGCCGAGGGTCCGCGGGTCGGCGCGTTGGCTTTGGACGGTTGGGACACCCACGTCAACGAGGGTGTCGCCAAGGGCCGGCTGGCGAACTTGCTCGGAGCTCTCGACGGCGCCATCGCCGCGATCGAGACCAACATGGGCGATGCCTGGGGCGAAACTGCGGTCGTCTTGGTCACCGAGTTCGGCCGCACCGCCCGCATTAACGGCAACGACGGCACCGACCATGGCACCGCGACGGTCGCGATCCTTGCCGGTGGCGCGCTCAAGGGTGGTCGCGTACTCGCCGACTGGCCGGGTCTCAAGGACGCCGATCTTTACGAGCACCGCGATTTGAGGGCCACGACCGATCTCCGCGCGGTGTTGAAGGGGCTGCTCGGAGATCACCTACGCGTTGACGACCGAGTGCTGGGGATGGATGTGTTTCCCGATAGCCTTGCCGTGTCGCCGATGCCGGGTCTGCTTGCCTGAGCACCCGGCCGCCGTCTCGCGGACCTCGATCGGGGAGGGATCCCGGAGATCTTCGTGAGATGATGGCGCTTCTCAAGGCGCTGTGGAAGCTCCGCCCGCCCGACCACCCCGAAGCCTCCGCCGCGCGGCTCGTCCGGCGATGGCGCGAAAAGCGACTCCTCGCAAGGCTAGAGCGGGATTGGCCGGGCGGCTTCACCCTGCACCGCACGGGTGATCTGATCTACGTGCCGCACCCGCTCGACGCGCGCGGCCGGCACGCGCTGCTCCATCCGCCGCGCGCTCACCCCGCCGCGCTGGCCTTTTTGGGTCCAGGTGCGGTCGCGATCGACATCGGAGCCAATCTCGGCGAATGGACCGTTCCGCTCGCCCGCGCCGTCGGGGCGGGCGGACAAGTACTTGCTTGCGAGCCGGCGCCGCTCGCCGCCAAGGCTCTCGAAGCCACGCTCGGCGCCAACGCGTTACGTCAGGCCGAAGTCATCCGCTGCGCGGTCGGCGACCACGACGGTAGCGCGGAATTTACCATGCCTGTCGTAACCTCGACACGAACCGACACCGGTACCGCCCGGATCGGAGCTGCCGGTCCCGGTCATCAAGCGCTGAGCGTCCCGCTGAGCAGCCTTGATTCGCTCGCTGCGAGGCGCGGCCTGCGCCGGGTCGATCTGATCAAAATTGATGTAGAGGGGCACGAGAAACAGGTACTGGACGGAGCTGAGACCACTCTCAGCCGGTTTCGCCCGGCAATGGTGATCGAGACTGGGCACGAGGCCTCGGGGGACCGCGCAGCAATCCATGGCCGGTTGCGCGGTCTCGGCTATCGGATGCTCGGCATTCTCCTCGATTATGGCATGGCCGAGGCGGATTGGGAGGCATATGTCTCGCTGGCGATGCCGTTTCGCCGGGGCGAGGCGCACAACCTGCTGCTCGTCCCGGAAGAGGCTACGCCGACACTCGCTTAGTACACTCCTTTCAACGGGGTGGTTTCGTGCTTTTCGACTGCTCCACCGGCATCGCTCGCGCCCTCGTAGCCCAAGAGCTTGCTCGACAGGCTTTGATCGGCGACGGCCGCGTTGGGATCGGGCGCCTGCCCATTGCGCGCGCCGATGTCGGGCAGCCCATCCTCGGAGCGGCGCAGCCGGAAATCGGATGCCTGCTTGCCTGGTTCTCCCGGCCCGGCTTGCTCGATCAGCTGCTTGGCCTGCTGGTCGGCGCTCTTCTCCTGCGGCCGCGACGCTCCGGGCTGCGGCGGTCTCAGTTCAAAATCGGGTGGGATCGTCAGCGGCGCTCGCGATTCGACTGCGAACTCGTCGGGTAAGGTCGGCTCGAGCCCGATCGTCTTTTTGAAATCGCTGCACCCCGCAATCAGCAATGGCCCAGCGAGGCACAGAACGCTCGCGGCAACATGACCGCGGCCCGCGCCGCGAACCCGATGAAGACTCAACATGGCAGATCCCCCTCCCTGCCCGATATTTAACGCGCTTCCCGCCGCAGAAGCAAGCCATCGAGCAGCATCACCGCGACGCCAATGCAGATGGCACTGTCGGCGACATTCAACGCCGGCCAATGCCATGATCCGACGTGAAAATCGAGAAAATCAACGACTGCGCCGAGGCGAATTCGATCGATCACGTTGCCGATGGCGCCACCGATGATCAGTCCGATCGCAACGGCGAGCAAAGGGCTCTCGACGCGGCTCAGCCAATAAATCAGCACGGTGACGATCGCCGCGGCGACAAGGGAGAACAGTAACGCGTTCAATCCTCCGGCGCCGTTGAACAAGCCGAAGCTCATGCCGCGATTGTAGATCAGGACGATGTTGAAGAACGACGTGATATTCTCGTGCTCACCCGCCGCACGACCGGCGAAGTAACCTTGGACGGCAGCCTTGCTGAGCTGATCGAGGACCACGACCGCTATCGCTGCGGCGAGCCCCCGCGCCAGCATTAGCCGGCGCTCGTCGCGACGTTGCTCCGATCGACGACCGCGGCACAGCGGCGGCAAAGATCGGCGTGATCAGGCATTTGGCCAACCTCGGGCAGCACCCTCCAGCACCGCTCGCAGCGATCGCCCGGCGCCGCGGATATGCGCACCCCGATATCCCCGACGTCGGGCAACATGAATGCTTCGTCCGGCACCGGCCCGGGCTGGACCGTCCCGGCCGCGGTGATGCAAAGCTCTGCAATGTCCACATTGCGGAGGAGATCGAGCAGCCGTTCCGGGACAAACAGCTCGACCGCGGCCTGCAAGCTCGAGCCCAGCCGCTTTGCCCCGCGCTCGAGCTCGAGCGCGCCGGTGACGACGCGCCGCAAGTCGCGCAACGTCACCCAGCGTTCGCCGAGCGCCTCGTCCCGCCAACCCGCCGGCACATCGGGGAACAGCTCGAGATGGATACTGCGCCCGGGAGCGTCGCCATGCCGGGTGAGCCAAGCCTCCTCTGCGGTAAAGCAGATGATCGGCGCCAGCCAGCGGACGAGACAGTCGAAGCAGCGATCGAGTACCGTGCGCGCCGCCCGCCGCCTGACGTCGTCGGGCGCATCGCAATAGAGCCGGTCCTTGCGGATGTCGAAATAAAATGCGGACAAGTCGACAGCGCAGAAATTGTGGAGCGCTGTAAACATGCCGTGGAAATCGAACGCCTCGACCGCATCGCGAACCAGCTGATCGAGCTCTGCCAGGCGGTGCAACACCCAGCGATCGAGTTCCGGCATCGCCTCGACACCGACTCTCTCGGCTGCCGAGAAGCCATCGAGCGCGCCCAGCAGGTAGCGCAGGGTATTGCGCAGACGGCGGTAGACGTCGCTGTGGTGCTTGAGGATTTCCGGACCGATCCGGACATCCTCGGTGTAATCGGAGCCGACCACCCACAGGCGCAATATGTCGGCGCCGCTCTGCTGCATGATCTCCTGCGGCGCGATCACGTTGCCGAGCGATTTCGACATTTTGCGCCCGTCTTCGTCGAGGAAGAAACCGTGGGTCAGCACCGCTTTGTAAGGGGCGCGCCCACGGGTCCCGCAGGCCTCGATCAGCGAAGATTGGAACCAGCCGCGGTGCTGGTCCGAGCCTTCGAGATAGAGATCGGCGGGCCATCTGAGCTCCGGCCGCTGCTCGAGCACAAAGGCGTGTGTCGAGCCCGAATCGAACCACACCTCGACGATGTCCGTGACCTTCTCCCACTCGGTGGGGTCGTAGGCATTGCCCAGGAATTGCGCCGGATCGGCGCTGAACCACACATCGGCCCCATCGCGCTCGACCGCGGCGGCGACGCGCTCGACGACGGCAGGGTCGCGCAGCGGCTCGCCGGTGTCGCGATGGGTAAACACCGCGATCGGCACCCCCCAGGCGCGCTGGCGCGAGACGCACCATTCCGGCTTGGTCTCGACCATCGCCTCGATCCGGTTTCTGCCTTGCGGCGGGATCCATCGAGTCTCCGCGATCGACTTCAGGGCCTTTTGCCGCACGCGGTTCCGCTCCATGCTGATGAACCACTGCGGCGTGTTGCGAAAGATCAGCGGCGCCTTCGAGCGCCAGGAATGCGGATAGGAATGCACGAGAGTGCCACGGGCCAAGAGCCCGCCGGCAGCGTCGATCGCAGCGATCACCGCTCCGTCAGCATCCCCTGGCTTGCCGTCCGGCCGATAAACCGACCGGCCGGCAAAAAGCGGCAGCTGAGGTAAATAGACGCCATCCGGGCCGACCGTGTCCGGCACCGGCAGGCCGTTGGCCTGGCCGAGCTCGAAATCGTCCGCACCGTGTCCCGGGGCGATGTGAACGAGGCCGGTTCCCTGGTCGCTTTCGACGAAGTCGGCGGCAAGCAACGGCACATCGAAATCGTAGCCCCGGCCGAAGAGCGGATGGCGGGCAACCGTCCCGGCGAGCGCCCGGCCTGAGAAACGGTCGAGCACCGAATGCGCCTCGATCCCAGCGCGTTTAGTCACTTCCTCGACCAGCGCATCGGCGACGAGCAAGGTCTCGCCGGGGCGGGCGCGGCTCCCTTCTGCCACGCTGTCGACCCGGATCACCACGTAGTCGAGCGCCGGGCTGAGCGCGATCGCGCGGTTGCCCGGTAAGGTCCATGGTGTCGTGGTCCAGATCAGCGCTGCAGCATCGGCGAGCGCCGGCCGCCCGGTTCGCACCACCGGGAACCGCACCCAAACGGTGGTCGATCGGTGGTCATAATATTCGACCTCCGCTTCGGCGAGCGCCGTCTGTTCGACGATCGACCAGAGCACCGGCTTGGAGCCCTTGTATAGCCCGCCATTGACAAGAAACTTGCCGATCTCGCGAACGATCTGCGCTTCGGCGGAATACGCCATCGTCGTATACGGGTTCTGCCAATCCCCGATCACCCCGAGACGTTTGAAATCGCGCTTCTGCACCTCGATCCAATGAGCCGCGAATTCGCGGCATTCGCGCCGGAATTGATCGATCGGCACGCTGTCCTTGGATTGGTTCTTGGCGCGATACTTTTCCTCGACTATCCACTCGATCGGCAGACCGTGGCAGTCCCAGCCCGGAATATAAGGCGCGTCCTTGCCGAGCATCTGCTGCGAGCGGTTGACCACGTCCTTCAAGATCTTGTTGAGCGCGTGGCCGAGATGGAGGTCGGCATTGGCATAGGGCGGGCCGTCGTGCAGGACGAATTTTTCGCGCCCGCGCGCGACTTCGCGCAGTCGACGATAGAGATCCATCTCCTCCCAGCGCGCCAGAATCGCCGGCTCGCGCTTTGGCAGGTCGCCGCGCATCGGGAAGTCGGTCTTGGGCAGGAAGACGGTCGGACGATAATCCGTGGGCATCGGCACAGCACTTTTCGGAACGAAGGGCGAAAATAAGAATGCGAGCCAACCGCGTCAACGAAACCGCCGCGGCAATCGCCGATGTTTCTGCCGAGACACCGCCGGGCGGACGATCAGCCTTCTCGATACGTCCAGGTGGCCCATGCTACAATCGGTCATTGAGTATGCGATCGACGGTCGCAGCATCTGCAGCAAATCTACAGCAAAATCTCTCCTTCAGGTTGAAATGCTCGTCCGCGCCGCGGCGGGAAGGCCCCGCTTTTTGAAAGGCTGCCGACCGCGTGCAGCCAACTTGGTGACAGCCCGCAAGCCATATGCACCCTCCATGTACGGCCGACTCCGCAGCCGCGCTGGACCGAACGTGTGCTATGTAAATTAGGCATTTCTATGATTGTTTTTATCTCAATTAAACGCGCGGCCGGCCGAGATGAAGCGAGAAACCGGATGCTCGCCAGGAGCGCCGCTCACCGATTCCCGGGTCGCCCCCGGGCTCAGAGGCTGACTTAAGGAAGGTCGAAATATCAGCAGGTCATTCGCCATTCCCGCGAAAGCGTTGGAAGCTGCGAGACCTGGTCTCGCCCACAGTCGCCGCTGGCGGTCCCGGGCCACGGCAGGAAGCCGAGAAGGCGAAGCTGCCGCGAAGAGGCGAGGGGTCGGACGGCCAGCATGTACCTGTGAAGCACCGAACAAAGCCGGCCTTGCCGGTCGCGGAGGTGGTGGAGGAAGGCGGCCGGTCGCGGGGAGTTGGTGACGACAAACGACGCCCCGGGCACAGTACTGGACAAGCGTCTCACAAGCGCCGTCATCACCGGTACCGGAACTGCATGGGCCGCCCAAGTCCCGATAGTCGGTGCCGTGACTCTCGACAGGAGCCGATGCGGTAACGCCACACGTCCGGATCCGTGCGGGGGGCGCGGGGCAACTCGCGTCCCTACCGCGACCGGGGGCGACGACTTGGCGGGCCGGCGGCATTTCCTCACATGCTCCTTCGCGCGGCGCGCTCGGAATAGCAGTTTAGTAGTCGGAAGGACTTTCCCCGGAGCCTGCTCGGCTAGGCGGCGCTGACCCGGTAGGCGCGCGCCGCTGTGTCATGGAACAGGGCGGCGCGTTCGGCGGCCGAGTAGCCCTTTGAGAACCGCTTGAAGGCATTGAACAGCACCTGGTGCGAGAACGATACCTTGTCGACCGGGAAGTTGCTTTCGAACATGCACCGGTTGGGGCCGAGCTGCTCGATGCAGTAGCTCATCAGCGGAGCCATCGACGTCGCCAATTCCTCCGAGCCGATCGGCTTCTCTCGCGTGTGCCAGTCGAAGCCGAGCCGCGGCATGCCGATCCCGCCGAGCTTGAGGTTGACGTTGGTACACGGCGCCAACCCGGCGATGCCGCGCCGCCAAGCATCGAGCACCTCGGCGTCGCGGTTGGCGTACGGGCCGACCCGCGTCAATCCGCCGAGATGGTTCAAGACGATCGTCAGATCGGGTACGGCTTTGGCAAATGCCGCGAGCTCGGGCAGTTGCGGGAAGCATAATCCGGTGTCGAGCGACAGCCCCATCCGTGCCAGCACTCGAGCGCCGGCACGGTACTCGGCGGTGGCCAGCACCCCCTCCTTTTCGCGGCTCTCGATCTCGGGATGCGGGTCCCAGGTGACGGTATGGCGGATGCCGCGAAACCGGTTGGGGCTCGCGGCTTTGAGTGCCTCGAGCACCGGCTCGACCTGGTCGCCGAGCTTCAAATCGGCGCGGCCGACGATCCCCGCTGCCGCGCGGCACGGGCCGTAGACGCCGCTGGTGCTGGCCGCGGCTAGGCCTTGGACAAACTCGACCTCGCCGACCGGACGCAGCTCCACCGGCCCGTCGGGGCGATACATGGATCGGGCCTCGATGAACACGGTCGAGCGCACATTGTGGCCGGCGCCGACATCGGCGACGAGCTCGTGCAGCAAATAGCGCTGATAGGGGACGCGCTCGGAGCGGAAGTCCCAAAAATGATGATGCGGATCGCAGATCGGCATCTCCGGCTCCAGGGTCGCTTCCTGGGTCAGCCCCAGCCAGTCGTTTCCTCCGTAGGGCATGATTTCTCCTCGGTTTGTGGAAATGGGGAAATGGAAGGGGAAATGGGGTCAGAGTCGTTTTTCTGTCCTCCGGAACTCGCGGGAAAATCGACTCTGACCCCATTTCCATTGATTTTCCCCGGCGTGGCACGACAGCATAGTCAGTAGGCATGTGCCGAACAATCGCGGGAGGAGGCTTTGATGATCGTCGGAAGCGGCCGGTTCACCTATCGCGTCAATGCCGACTGGGCGAAATTGCCGGACGACTGGTCCTTCAAGGAGGTCGGCGGAGTCGGCGTCGATGGCAACGACAACGTCTATGTCTTCAACCGCGGCGAGCACCCAATGATGGTCTTCGATCGCGCCGGCAATTTCCTGCGCTCATGGGGCGAGGGCCAGTACCCGCGGGCGCACGGCGTCCATATGGCGCCCGACGACACGATGTTCCTGACCGATGACGGCGGTCACTTCGTGCGCAAGGTCACCCTCGACGGCAAGGTATTGCTGGAGCTCGGCGTGCCCGGGAAGCCCGCACCCTTCATGAGCGGCGAGCCGTTCCACCGCTGCACCCACACCGCGCTGTCGCCGAAGGGCGAGATTTACGTCTCCGACGGCTACGGCAACGCCAAGGTGCACAAATATTCGCCCGACGGCAAATTGCTGCTGTCGTGGGGTGAGCCCGGCACCGGCGAGGGCGAGTTCAACATCGTCCACAACATCTGCACCGACGCCGACGGCTGGGTCTATGTCGCCGACCGCGAAAACCACCGGGTCCAGGTCTTCGACGGCAACGGCAAGTTCGAAACGCAATGGAAAAACCTGCACCGGCCATGCGGCATGTACATGCCCTACGGTCACCGGCCGGTTTGCTATATCGGTGAAGTCGGTCCGGCCGCCGCGGTCAGCCGCGACATCCCCAATCTCGGGCCCCGGGTCAGCATCGTCGACCACGAGGGCAAGCTGATCGGGCGGTTTGGCGACACCCCGGCCGGCACTGCGCTGGGGAAGTTCCTGGCGCCGCACGGGCTCGCCGGCGACCGGCATGGCGACATTTATGTCGGCGAGGTCTCCTGGACCGCTTGGCCGCAGATCTACCCGGGCCAGCCCCACCCCGGCAATCTGCGCTCGCTGCAGAAATTCGAAAGGATCGAGTGAGGGCGGCTCCGCTCGCGCACCTTGAATGTCGAACCTTGCCCATGACTGTGGAAAGCAATCGTGGCACCACTAACGGCAGTTATTCCGAGTTAAAAGCTGAGCTGGAACATCGCGACTTGTCCCTAGGGGTTGACCGCCGACTTTTCCAGGTGTCGCCAACCCCCAGCGCGGCGGGAAAGATGGCGGCGGCAGGGGGCGAGGGTCAGGACGATACAAACGCTTTATCCTATGTCGATGCGCCACACCGCGTATTTCGGGATGTGCGATTCGTGAATATTTTGAAATCTCGCAGAACAGGTTTTGGCAATCTATCGGCTGAAGTGGGCGGCCAAACAAACCATTAAATGGAAGACCGAGACGGTTGAACTCTAGATCTTGCCGGTCTGTCATCCAATAAATCACATCTTCAGCAGAACGTTTGTGCATTTTGGCAAAGCATTTGAAGATACCGTCTAACGCTCCGGGACCGGCTACAACGAAGTCACTTTCGTGGAAATTCAGCATCGCCGAGTAATTCAAATCGATCGCATACTGGAAAGCGAGAAAAGGCCCGAGGCCCGGGTATCCAAGCATTGTCTCGTACACGGCGCGCAAAGACTGCGCCTGGCAAATCCGATCAGGAGCCCGATCGTTCATCATCTGAACTAAAAGGGCAAGATGGTTGGAGCATTTTCTTAAATGTCCGAGGGGCGGAGAAGGCATAATATAAGCAGAGGAATAGATTTGTGCCCCGCGCTTTGCGAGGCCATCGAGCACCTGCGCGAGCTTTTCTAAGTTTAAGTGCTTCCAAACGATAGGACCGAGAGTCTCTTCGATTACCTGCCAGGTCTCGATGCGATTAAATAGCTTGAACAACAGTGTGCGGAAGAAAAGCTCGGACGGATCCTGCGATCGATCGGGATGGTATTGTATCTCGCGTATTAGGTATTGGCTGACACGGTCGCACGCACGATATGCATTGGTAAACCGGAACGCGCGGAGAATTGGGTCGGACGTCCATGGACTAAGCGCACCGGCAAGGCGTCGGTGAAACACCGCGTGCCGTTCGGCGGCGAATCGCCAGTACGTGTCATACACAATCGTAGGGGTCACTGGAGGTCGTCTGGGGACTCAGCTGCGAACTTCCGCGGATGCACCGGGGTCTATCCGTCAGCAGACTACCATATACGCGCCGGGCGTGGTGAAATGGAGGAAAAGGATGAACGGCGGAGGCTTGCGGTCGCTCACGGTTAAAGCATTTGAGCTGAATGCGAGTGAGACGGACAAGCTGGGACCCGAATTGCAGACAGCTGGCCTCGGGCTATTCGGCGAGATAGGGACATTGGTTAGCGCACTTAAAAAGAAGCGGCGTGATGCTGACGCCTATTTCGGATACCGCGCCGCCGTTCTTGAGGAGATAGGTGATGTCCTTTGGTACATGTCTGCAGTGGCTAGGCGCGGAGGCACATCACTTGTTGAAGCGGCGAGCCGAGCAGCGGTGCGGGACCAATTCGGGTCAGACGAAATCCGGCTGGGCGATCTTGAACCCATGGATGTGGGGCGCGGTGACGAAGACCTGTTTGAGCGCGCACTGCTGGAACTTGCTGGTGAAGCAGGCGATCTCGCCAAGCGGCTTGCGGTTGGCGACTACCGCAACAACCCCGACGCGTTACGAGGTGATCTTATCAAGCTGCTTCGCCCCCTCGGGCGTGCTTCGGCCGCTGCCGAGGTGTCCCTCGATGAGGCTGGTTGGGAAAACGTTTCGAAAACGCAAAGCCGCTGGCCAATCGAAGAAAAATTCCCGCCATTGTTCGACGATGACAGCGATCCCAATGAGCAGCTCCCTCGGCTAATCCGCATGGAGGTTTTCGAGCGCGAGGTCCGTGGCAAAACGTTCGCTTTCCAAAAGTGCAACGGCGTAATCGTTGGCGATCGGCTAACCGACAACCACGAGCCCGAGGACAACTATCGCTTTCACGATGTTTTCCATCTGGCCCATGCTGCAGTCCTCGGATGGTCTCCAGTGTTGCGAGCGCTATTAAAGGTCAAACGTAAAAGCTGCCCCAAAACCGACGAAAACGAAGACGGTGCTCGGGCAATACTCATCGAGGAGGGCGTTACCACCTGGGTTTTCGAAATAGCAAGGAGTCATCAATTCTTCGCTAACACACCGGAGCTCGGTTTTGATCTATTGAAGGCCGTACGAGGGTTCGTTCGAGGCTATGAGCCACAGGACCTGCCGATGTGGCTCTGGGAACGCGCGATCCTGCAAGGCTATGAAGTGTTCCGGCGTTTGATGCGCCACCGACGCGGTATAGTCACCGCCGACATGGCAAAACGCGAGCTGCGGTTCGAATGTATGCCTGAGCACCCTAAGAGCAGCTAAAGTCGGATGGATCGCCGGCAAAACCTCTCGTTCGCAGCGAACGAATCCAGCCGACGAGGGACTCTTCGAACTCCTTCGAGAACCGCGATTTATGTCCGCGAGAGGCGCAGACGCGGTGAAATTGAGCGGGTAATCTAGGTCCCGTTCGGCCCCAGTACACAAAGTCCCGTCCGATGAGTACGTTTACGGCCTGAGTGTCGTGTGCGACGTTGGCGTAATTCGGTGTGCCGTCTTTTTGGCTATGGTGGGAATTCTCTTGAATCCAATGGTTATTTTCGTCGTCCCAACGATAAATATTGTCGCCAAACGCTTGCTTGAGACTCCCCTGAAGGTTGGGTTTTTTATTCCCAAATCGAGGATCCGCCCAATATGCCGAATAATCCAGGATCTCGTCTATTTTCATGACGTAAACTAATCGCCCCACTAGCCCATACGCTGCAGAGCCTGTACCGATTATCCAATCGTCCACCTTAGCAGCGCTCCGTATTCTTGGCTTGCAAGTCGCCAGCGTGCAAATCCCAAAGAACGGGTTCGGAGCAAACCCGTAGTCCCGAGCTACGACATAGGAATAAAGCGTCACTGACAGCGAATGCGAGCAATATTCCGGGGAGCTCGGAGTTCTCCAGAAACTACCTCCCAATTATTGAGCTTCCCTTTAATCGCGTCCATCACCATTTCCGCTTGCCAGCCGACTACGGCATCGGCGTATTTTTCGAGGGCAATCGGTCGATCAGAGTCTTTTGCCCCCTGATCCCAGACCCCGATAATCCGCTTGCCCTGTTTGTGCGCGTACTCGATCTCCCAGTCTACCCAACGACTTTCGTGGGTTTTGGCTGAAATCAAGACGATGAATGTGCCCGCCCATCTAATGCGCGGCGCTAGGATCTCCGACTTGATATAATCGGCGTTCGTCGCGTCGTTTGGCTTCGAGCTATCAATCGATCCATCACGGATTTCATATCCGTTTCGCCTTAGGAGGTCCCTTAGGCCTTTAAGCGTGGCGTCGTCCTCGTGGATATGAGAGATGAAAACATTCTTCGGCTGATCGATCATGAATGTTCCTATTAAGTTCCGATTTGGGGTATATAGACACGCGCTTCCTATCCGCAAGCGGGCCGCTGCTTGTGCCGCTCATCGGCGAAGGATCACGTTCGATAGCTGACCGTATGTTTAGTGCAATAGATGGGTAACGGGGTTCAACTTAAGGGTGACGAGTTCGTGACGCTCGTCCTCGACCGTAACTTTCATTTCTCTCTGGGCTTGAGCCCATGGGCCTTCTGGACGATCGTTGCGTTGGCCATTCTCCTCATCGTTATCAGGTTCGCGGGCCCCTACTTGACCCCGCGCTCTTGGCGAGCGTTCGAAATTGATCAAGCCCAGTTCGGGCTCGGGCAGCAAAAGATTTCTCTGCGCCCAAATGAAACAGATCGACAGATTGCTTACAAGATTTGGGTGGAGCTTAGCACCCGCAAGATTGGACTGCCGATTGATCTGGACGACGACGTAATTACCGAAATATACGATTCGTGGTATAACTTTTTCTCAGTCACTCGTGATCTGATTAAAGATGTCCCCGTTTCCAAGTTCAGACGGAAGGACACGGAACAAATTATTCGGCTTTCGATTGAGGTATTAAACAGCGGTTTGAGACCGCACTTGACGAAATGGCAAGCGCGGTTCAGGCGCTGGTATGAACGCGCCCTGGCGTCGGATGAAAGCGCGACGCTTCACCCTCAGGACGTCCAAAAGACGTTCCCCGATTTTGCGGCACTTAAGACAGATATCGAGACGGTGAACCAGCGCCTGATCCTGTATCGGGATAAGATGTACGAGTTAGTGACGAACCTCTAACTAAACCCTGGGCTAGAACAACAGCCAATATCGCCTGGCACTTATTGGAATCCGCGGCGAAGCCTCAGGTCGCTTCTGAATCACTTAAGAAGCGCTTTTATTTCTTCTGGCGGAGAGCGAAGTTGAGGAGGCAAAAGGCCTCTAAATATCATCGGAAGTACGAATTTGCTTCCAGCAGGTATTTTGGGGTGATCGTTATTTTTGATTACGCCTTTCAACAAAAACACTTCTTCCTTATGATCGGCGATAAGCTCACGAAGCGCGGCGTAGATCTTTTGCTTCGGCCACGCGACAGTCGCCTCCAGCTCTGAAAGATCGATCGCATTCGCGGTAACGTAATTAACGTCGTTTTGCTGGTGCCTTCCGAAGAGGGCGCGCGGCGGGGGGGTGGGAAGCTTGCCTAATAGTGATTCGAGGTCAGATCGGCTGACAAAAACGGGCTGTTCAAACGATGGATCGAGCGTACTCAGTAGTTCTCGCATTACGAATTCATAATTTTTCGGATCCGTGAAATCTGCGTAACGTTTACCACGAAGAAACAAAGGTATTTCGCAGGACTGGTAAAGCAACGGCAAGACAGTTTTTCCTTGACCAGTGATTTGTAAATTCATAGCGGTGTCTAACTCCTCCCTAACCCACCTAGATGATACGGAATTAGGGGAAAGAACAATGCCCAGATACTCGCTTCCCAGAATACCCTCTTCGATTTTGCGCATGATACTGTCGCCAATGCGGATCTCCGCTTCATCAACCCACGCTGTCACACCCGCTCGCCGCAGATCGTCCGCCAAGCGGTGGACAAATTCCTTATCTTGCTTGTTATGGCTTAAAAAGATGCTCGGAGAACCCATCGCGTCATCCCTGCAGCAAATTGATTTCTTTTGTTTACAATATTGCCGCTTCAATGCCAAGTGGGCGAAATTGCCCAACGGTTGGTCTCGAAGGAGGTCGGCGGGGTTGGCGTCGACGGCAACGACAATGTCTATGTCTTCAACCGTGGCGAGCACCCGATGATGGTGTTCGACCGCGCCGGCAATTTTCTGCGCTCGTGGGGCGAAGGCCAATATCCACGGGCGCACGGCGTCCACATGGCGCCCGACGGCGCGATGTTCCTGACCGACGACGGCGGTCACTTCGTGCGCAAGGTCACGCTCGACGGCAAGGTGTTGCTCGAGCTCGGCGTGCCGGGCAAGCCCGCACCCTTCATGAGCGGCGAGCCGTTCCACCGCTGCACCCACACGGCCCTCTCGCCAAAGGGCGGGATCTACGTGTCAGACGGCTACGGCAACGCCCGCGTGCACAAATATTCGCCCGACGGCAAATTGCTGCTGTCGTGGGGTGAGCCCGGCACCGGCGAGGGCGAGTTCAACATCGTCCACAATATCTGCACGGACGCCGACGGCTGGATCTATGTCGCCGACCGTGAGAACCACCGCGTCCAGGTGTTCGACGGCAACGGCAGGTACGAGACCCAATGGAAGAACCTGCATCGCCCGTGCGGCCTTTACATGCCCTACGGCCATCAGCCGATTTGCTATATCGGCGATGTGGGCCCGGCCGCCGCGGTCAGCCGCGACATCCCCAATCTCGGGCCCCGGGTCAGCATCGTCGACCACGAGGGCAAGCTGATCGGGCGGTTTGGCGACACGCCGGCCGGCACTGCGCTGGGGAAGTTCCTGGCGCCGCACGGGCTCGCCGTTGACCGGCATGGCGACATTTATGTCGGCGAGGTCTCCTGGACCGCTTGGCCGCAGATCTACCCGGGCCAGCCCCACCCCGCCAATCTGCGCTCGCTGCAGAAATTCGAAAGGGTCGAATGACCCGGTGTGCTAAGCTTGCGAAAGAACACCTCGGCGGCATGCATAGCGCCGGGCAACGCCTGAGACGGAGAAACCGATGCAACTAATGTACTTCACCGAGCAGCCGATGTCGGCTTATCCCGCCGATGAGGGTCTGAAATTCGGCGCCACCGCGCTGATGTTCCCGAACAAATACTTCGATCCGGTCGCCGGCAGCCGGCTCTATAACGAATATCTCGAGCATTACATCTATGCCGAGGAGATGGGCATCGAAGGCTTCATGCTGAACGAGCACCACAATGCCCCGTTCTGCATGCAGGCGAAGTGCAACATCTTTGCCGCGATCCTCGCCGCGGTGACCAAAGAGGCGAAGATCATCCTGCTCGGCAACCCGCTGCCGTTGGCCGACAACCCGGTGCGGCTCGCCGAGGAATTGTCGATGATCGACATGATCTCCAAGGGCCGGCTGGTTTCGGGCTTTGTCCGCGGCGGCGGGCAGGAGCAATTGGCCGCCGGCGTCAGCCCGGCCTACAATCGGGAGCGCTTTCAAGAGGCGCACGATCTGATCGTCGCCGCGTGGACGCGGGAGGGGCCGTTTCGCTGGGAAGGCACCCATTACCAGCACCGCGTCGTCAACCCGTGGGCGGTGCCATTGCAGAAGCCGCATCCGCGGGTGTGGATCCCCGGTGTCATCAGCCCCGAGACGGTCGTCTGGGCCGCACAGCGCGGCTACCCCTATATCGCACTTAACACGCCGATCGACCGGACGAAACGGATCTGGGAGATCTACGACAACGTGGCGGCCGAGGCCGGCTTTACCGGCGGTCCGGACTACCACGGGATGTTGAAGCAGATCCACGTCGCCGAGACCGAGGAGAAGGCGCTCAAGAACGCTGCGCAATTCAGATGGATGCAGGGCGAATTCACCGGTCTCGCCCACCCCGTTTGGAGCACGCCCTCGGGTTACGGAAGTCCCGAAAACCGCCGCGCCTTTGTCGAGTTTGCCTCCGGCCGGTCGAGAAACCCTCGCTATCGCCCGGAGCTGGAAAAACAACTCGAAGATTTGATGATCATCGCCGGCACGCCAAAGCAGGTGATCGCCAAATTGCGGATTCTGCTCGAAGAGACGCGGCCCGGCATTCTCGGCATCTGGGGGAATGACGGCAACGTGACGCACGAGGACGCCAAGACCTGCATCCGCCTCCTCGGGCAAGAGGTGTTCCCGGCGGTGCGCGAAATGGCCGAGGAATTCGACCTCAAGAGCCCGTTCGAAACCAACCAGCCGGTCAGCATCGACTATATGGACGGCCTCAAAGAGCCGGTCCGCGCGGCGGCCGAATAGATCGGAGACACAGGGATGCCCTCGATCGTCGGTACCTGGAAATTGGCCCACGCGACGGCTCGCGATGCCGCCGGCGCGGGCCGGCCGGCACCCTATGGGGGAAAGGGGATCGGCCGGGTGACGTTCACCGCCGAGGGGCGCATGATGTCGGTTGTCTGCGATGGGCGCCGGGAATTGCCGGCCGGCACCCGGCGGGAGTACAGCTCCTATTGCGGCAACTACACCTTTGACGGCTCGCGGCTCGTCACTCGGGTCGATGCGGCATCAGACCCGAGCCGCATCGGTAGCGATCAAGTGCGCGGCGTGCGTTTCGAGGATGGCCGCATGATCCTTTCGCCGCCGCCGCGCCAAGCGGGCAGGAGCGAGGAATACCGCGAGCTGATTTGGGAGCGCATTGCGGCGGAATAGCGCCTCGGTGGCTTTAACGGGGCTCCCGCTCCGGCCTCTCGTCCGCCCCCGAGTCTCGTGATGCGAGCATCAGCTTGAGGCGTTCCGCCAATTCCGCCAAGCGATAGGGCTTCGCGATGAAGAAGTTAGCCGGTTCCTCCCCGGCGGAGAGGGCCATGCGACGGCCGGAGGTGAGCAGCACGGGGAGCGCGGCGTGACGTCGATTGATCCAGCGAGCAAGACCCAGCCCATCCATGGTTCCGGGCATATTCACATCGCACATGACAACGTCGATCGGTTCGCCGGAGACAAATACCGCAATCGCCTCCGCGGCATCGGCGGCTTCGACCACCGTGTAGCCCGATATTCGCAGGTACTCCGCGACGGCGGCACGGATCAGAATCTCATCCTCGACTACGAGAACTCTTGTTGGGCACGCGTTACCCTCTGACGGCGACGGATCTGCGCGGGATGGGACCATCACGGCGCAAACGGTGTCACCGCGCCGTGGGTTCCAAAAGGCGATTGCCTCCTGGAACGAGGGAGGCGCCGCGGCTCTGCAGCTTTTCTGCCTGCCCCGCTTCAGCCACCTCCAGCTCTTTCCCTAAAGTCTTCGGCGCTGCTCGCCCGTCGTTGCCGAAGGCTGATGCGTTGAACAACTTCCTGCGGTTCGTAAGGTTTTCGAGCGGGCCATCGTCACAAAGGTCGCTCGCCCCCGGAGATTACGGGACGAGCTGGACATCCCACGTCTTCACCGGCGGGGCATCCGTGCGGTTCCACCAGCCGCCGCCCAAAGCCTGGAACAGTGCCGCGGTGTCCGCAAAGCGCGCGGCCCGCGCCTGCACCAAAGCAAGCAGCGCCGTGTCATAGGTGTTTTCGGCAGTCAGAAGACCCAGATAGCCGATGGCCCCGAGCTGCAACTGGCGGCGGGCGATTTCGAGGCTCTTGGAGGCGGCGCGTTCGGCGGCATAGGCCGCCTTCAGAGTCTCGGCGTCGGATTGCAGCGCGTGCAGGCTGTCGGCGACGTTTTGAAAAGCGGCGATGACGGTGCTGCGATACATCTCTGCCGCTTCGTCGAAGGCGGCGTCGGCAGCGCGCTTCTTGTGCAATAAGGTGCCGGCGTCAAAAACCGTTTGCGCCACGTTGCCGGCCACGCTCCAGAACGCGGTGCCGGGCGTCGTAATGAACTGACTGATCATGTTGGACGCAGTGCCCGCATTGCCGGTCAGCGTGAATTGCGGCAGCTGAGCGGCGACGGCCACGCCGATCTGGGCGCTTGCCGTGTGCAACTGCGCTTCCGCCGAACGCACATCCGGACGCTGATCGACCAATTTCGAGGGCAGGCTGACGGGCAGGTCCCGCGGCAACTGCAGCGCGGTGAGCTCGAATTTCTCCGCGGGCTCCTGGCTCGGCAACCGGCCGATTAGCGCGGTCAACAGGTCGCGCTGCACAGCCAATTGCTTTTGCAATGGCGGCAATGTCGCCTGCGCCTGCGCCAAGGTCGCTTCGACCGCCGCGACATCCGCCCCCGCCACCTGGCCGAGCGCCAATTGCTTCTGTAGGATGTCGAGCGAACCCGTCTGGATTTTGATGATTTCCTCGGTCGCCGCGATCTGGCCGCGCAAGGACGCCTCCTGCACCGCCGCGGCAACGACGTTCGAGGTCAGGGTCAGATACGTGGCTTCGAGCTGAAATTGTTGAAATTCCGCCGTAGCGGCCAGCGATTCGACCTCGCGCCGCGTGCCGCCGAATACGTCCGGCATATAGCTCACCGCCACTTGGCCGGTGTAGAGGCTGAAATAGGGGCTGCCCGACGACGAAGCGGGCGAAAGCGCACCGGTCGCTGTCTTGTTACGGCTGGGCGAAAAGCTGGCGGCGACCGTCGGGAAAAACGCGCCCTGCTGCGCGTAGACATTTTCCCAGGCTTGGCGCAATGCCGCCTCCGCCGCCGGCAAGGTCGGGTTGTTCTTTAGCGCCTCCTCAATCAGGGTATTGAGCGCCGCGGAGTGGAACAATGTCCACCACTGGCCCGGGATGTCCAAAGCCTGCACGAAGCGCTGCGCCTCACCGCCGGCGACCTCGGCTGAAGCCGTTTGCTGCGCGAGCGGTGCGGACGTGTACCCGGTGACGTCCGGTGCTGTGGGACGCTCGAAATCCGGCCCCACCGCGCATCCCGACAGCGCGGCCAGACCAATGGCGGGCAACCAGCCGCCCGCGCGGTGGACGGCGCGCATCGCTATTCGGCGGGCGCGGGTAGTTGCCGCGCCAGCGCGACCGGCGCCTTCCGGCGCGAAAAGAGGTCGATCAGCACCGGCATCACGATCAAGATCAAGAACGGCGCCAAGAAGCTACCACCGACCACGACCACCGCGAGCGGCTTTTGCACCTGCGAGCCGATGCCTGTCGAAAGGGCGGCCGGCAACAGCCCAACACAGGCGACGATGCAGGTCATTGCGACCGGGCGCATCTTCACGGAAAAGGCGCGCGCGACAGCCGCGCTCCGCTCCAGGCCGGCATCGATCAGCGTATTGAAATAGGCGATGACGATAATCCCATTCATGACCGAGATGCCGAACAGCGCGACAAAGCCGATCGCGGCCGATACGCTGAACGGGATGCCCGTCAGGACCAGCGCAAATATACCGCCGATCAACGCCATCGGAATGGCACTCGCCGCCAGTACGGTGTCCGTCATAGTACCGAAGTTCAAAAACAGCAGCATACAAATGAGCGCTAGGCTAAGGGGCACCGCGACCGCGAGCCGGTCGATCGCCTCTTGCAGTTCGCCAAACTCGCCGACCCATTCGATACGCAAACCGGGGGGCAATGCCACCTGCTCGGCGACTTTACGCTGCGCCTCGAGCACGGCGCCGCCGAGGTCGCGGTCGCGCACGCTGAATTTGATCGGGATATACCGCTCCTGACCTTCGCGATAGATGAAGGAAGGGCCGGAGACCAGGCTCACCTTGGCCACGTCGGTCAGCGGAATCTGGACGATTCCGCTGCCGTTCGGGTTTGTCGCGCCGATCGTGATGTGCCGGATCGCATCAAGGTTCTGGCGGTATTGCGGCGCCAGGCGGACGACGATCGGGAAATTGCGGTCGCTGCCATACTCATAGACATTGCCGGCGGCGGTCCCGCCGATCGCGGCTTGTATGGTCGAGTTGATGTCGCCCGGCGCCAAGCCGTATCGAGCGGCGCGCTCCCGGTCGATCTCGATGTTGACGGTCGGCTGACCCACCGTATCGAAGACGGCAAGATCAGTGACGCCCGGCACAGTTTTCATCACCTGTTTGATCTTGTAGGCAGCCTTCTGGATCGCATCGAGGTCGTTGCCGTACAGCTTGATCGAGTTTTCTCCCTTTACGCCGGACGCCGCCTCCTCGACATTGTCCTGGATGTATTGCGAGAAGTTGAAATCGACCCCGGGAAATTCCGCGGCTAGCGCATCGTTGATCTGCTGCGTCAGCTTCTCCTTGTCGACACCCTCGGGCCAGGTGTCGAAGGGCTTTAGCGGCACATTGAATTCGGCGTTGAAGAAGCCGGTCGCATCGGTCCCATCATCCGGCCTTCCGAGTTGAGAGATGACCGTCACGGCTTCCGGGAAGCTCCGAATGATTTGACGCATGCGGTTGACATATGGGGTCGCCTCCTCGAGCGAGATTGTCGGCGGCAAGGTCGCGCGGATCCACAAATTGCCTTCCTCGAGGTGGGGCAGAAATTCGAGCCCGAGCGCCCTCACGCCGAGCACCGCGAATGCAACGAGCACCGCCGCACCGCCAAGGGTCAAAATCCGGTTGGCGACGGCAAAGTCGAGGACGGGTTCGTAGACGCGGCGCAAGCCGCGTACGATCAATGTCTCGGTCTCGCTTACCCGCTCCGGCAGCAGCAATGCACTCAACGCCGGCGAGATCGTGAATGTGGCAATCAGTCCTCCGGCAATGGCATAAGCATAAGTCTTGGCCATCGGGCCAAAGATGTGTCCTTCGACACCGCTCAGGGTGAACAGCGGGACAAAGCCGGCGATGATAATGCCGGCGGCGAAGAAGATCGCCTGGTTGACCTCGCTCGCCGAACGCAAGATCGTGCGCAGCTTGCCGGTCAAGCCGAAGCGCTGTGCGATACCGGTTGGCGCGTATTCATGGTGCTGTTCGCCCTCGCTCAAATGCCGGAAGACGTTTTCCACCATGATTACCGTCGCGTCGACGATCAGGCCGAAATCAATCGCGCCGACCGACAGCAAATTCGCCGACTCGCCGCGCCATACCATAATCGTAATCGCGAAGAACAGTGCGAACGGGATCGTCGCCGCGACAATGATGGCGGTCCGCAAATTGCCGAGGAAAATCCACTGGACAAAAAAGATCAGCACGATGCCGAAGATCATATTGTGCAGCACCGTGCTCGTCGTGACGTTGATCAGCTCCCGACGATCATAGATCTTCTCGAGCCGCACGCCGGGCGGCAGAATCCCGGTCGTGTTGATCTTCTCGACCTCGGCGGTGACGCGGCGGATGGTGGGCAGGCTTTGTTCGCCGCGACGCATCAGGACGATGCCCTGGACGATGTCCTCGTCGTCATCCTGTCCGACGATGCCGAGACGCGGCTGGTGGCCGATCGTGACGGTAGCGACATCTTTGACGTAGACCGGCGAACCGTTGTTCGAGGCCAGCATCGTGTTGCGCAGATCATCTAGAGTGTGAATCAGACCGACGCCTCGCACGACGGCGGCCTGAGGTCCGAAATTCACAGTCTGCCCGCCGACATTGATGTTGCTGTTGTTGAGGGTTTGCAGCATCTGCGGCAGGGTCAGACCATAAGCGCGCAGCTTGTCGAGATCGACGGTGACCGAGTAATTCTTGGTCTTTCCGGCCCAGCCGCTGACATCGATGACCCCCGGGACCGCCTTGAACCGGCGTTCGAGAACCCAGTCCTGGAGTGTCTTCAGATCGGTGACCGAGTACCCGGGAGGCCCAACGATGCGATACCGGTAGATCTCGCCGATCGGACTTGCCGGCGAAATCTGTGGCGTTGCGCCATTGGGCAGCGGGGCCAATTGCGAAAGCCGACCGATAACCTTCTGCTCGGCCTCGTCGTAAGTGTAATCGTAAGTGAATTCCACCCGGACGTCGGAAAGGCCGAAGAGTGAGATCGTCCGAATCGACCGAACGTGGGGAATGCCCGTCATCTGAATTTCGATCGGGATCGTGAAGTAGCGCTCGATTTCCTCCGCCGACTGGCCCGGGGCTTGGGTGATGATCTCAACGCGCGGCGGCACCGGGTCCGGGTAGGCCTCGATGTTGAGCTTGGTGAAGCTGAGGATGCCTGCAGCGAATACGAACAGCAGCAGCGCGACCATCAGGACGCGTTGCTTGAGCGCGAAGGCGACGACCGCGTTCATGTGTGTTGCCTCGGCCCGGCAGTTCAGTCGGCCTTGGCGGCGCGGTCAATAAAGACAGTGCCGCTCGTCACGACCTTTTCGCCTGGCGACAGACCCGCGAGAACCTCGACCATGCCGTCGCTGGTCCGTCCCACGCGAATCTCGCGCAATGCCAAGCTGTCGCCGTCACCGGCGACCCAAACACGAGCCTGCTCTCCCTCGTAGACGATGGCACTCAGCGGAACCGCCGGCGCCGTCGATGCCTGCCCGGTTATGATGCTGAAATTCGCAAACATGCCGGGTTTCAGGGCGCCATCGGCATTTTCGACCTCGGCACGAACGGGCAGACGGTGCGTGTTTGGATCGATCGAAGGAGCGACCCAGGAGATCTTTCCTTTGAAGAGGCGGTCGGGAAAGGCCAGCACATGGACCTCTAGCGGCAGGCCGTTACGCATCAACGGAGCATCCACCTCCCTTACATTGGCGATCAGGTATACGGTCGCAAGGTCGCTGATCGTGTAGACCGGGTTGGTGGCACCACTGGCTTCACTGTTGATGTATTGCCCGACCCCGATTTGGCGCTGAGTGATGGTCCCGCCAATCGGCGCCGTCACGGTCGCCACCGGATTAAGCTTTTGTGTCGGTTGGGCTTCGAGCGAGGCAATCTCCTCATCCGTCTTGCCGAGGATCCGCAGCCGACTGCGCACCGCATGCAAGGCGATTTCGTCGGCGCGGACAGTGTTTTGCGCGGTGATCAGATCGGTCTGGGCCTGTTGCCAATCTTTGAGGGAGCCCCCTTGCGCCAAATAGAGCTCGTGGGTGCGTTTTTCGGTGGTTTGCGCCATCGTCAGCTGAGAGCGCGCCGTCTGCAGATTGGCGAGCGCGGTGATCAGGTCGTTCTGTGCCTGCACGAACTCGCTCGCATGGATTACAAAGAGCGGGTCACCGGGTTTTACAACATCGCCGAGCATAGCGATTACTTTGATGACCCGCCCGGAATAGTGCGAGAACACCGGGGTTGTCAGATCGTCATCGACCGCGATGTTACCCTCGGTAACTTCTTCGGGACGAAAGGCCATCGTCTTCACGGGTTCGAGCTTCAGACCTCGCCATTGCTGCTGCGTTGGCCGGAATGTTCCCGGCGAATCTGCCGATGTTGTGGGTCGAGCGCTTTCCGGCTGATCAGCTGGTCGCGTCCATATGAGCCAGCCCGCACCCACCCCGAGAGCCGCGACCAGCAAGAGAGAGAACAGTTGTGCGCGCGGCGAAACTCGTCTGCTCTTCGGGGAGATCGGTGGCTGGATATCCCGCATCATGCGCTCGGCAAAGGCAAGGAAGCAGAGGTAGCGTTGGGCGCACGCTACCCCTCGGTGCCTTTCGACGGCCTATCCACTGAATTACCATTTGGTAATGCGCCGTGCCGCGCTCAGCGTCTTCGAGCCTTTGCTGGTGCTCATGCCGCTCGCTCAGAAGTCGTACGACAAGATCATCTTGAGTACCAATGCGTCGGAAGCTGCAGTGAAGCCGTGGCCGATGCCGAATTCGAGGCTCACAGGATCGGCCTTATAATCGACCACCGCGAAGAGCGTTTGCCGCTGCCGGCCGAGCGGCTCGAAGTGGCTAAGCTGGCCGTAATCTGCGTAGTGCTCAAATGCGGCCGCCCATTTTTCGGAGAAATTATAGGCCACCCGGGCGGCTGGCGCGAAATCCAGCGAGCCCAGACCTCGGAACGAAGTGTCGAGGATCGGATTAGCGATCAGATCAACAGGCCCGATCCGGACGCCGAATATCGGCCGGATCTCGCCCGAGTTGCGGGTCGGCTCCCAATAGAGGGCATTGAAGCTGAGTTCGAAATTCACGCCGTAGAAAAAGGTTCGCTCTTGAGCGTGCGGCACGACGAACTCGGCACGCAATTTCGCGCCGTCGATTAGGAAGTGTCCGCTCCCGGTCCACGAGTAGAGGGGTACATAGGCGCCCAGCTCCAGCCAATCAGTCACTCCGTAGGCCCATTCGGGGACGCCGTTTAGTGTGTGATTCGGCACGATGCCGCCCTGGAAATCGGGCTGTTGTCGACCGATCGGGGTATAGTTGTTGTGCAGCTGCAGGCTGAACTGCCCCGGGCTGTTGATGTCGGCGTCGTAGACCTGGATCTCGTCGGTCTGGGCATGGGCGCTCGCGACGAGGAGCCACGCGAGCGCGACGATGGCGACGATTCCCAGCGACCCCGAGCGGCAACCCGAAAGGACCCGACTGGAATGAATGGCTGGTGCCCTAGGTTATCGGTCGCTGGGGGACCCACTCCTCGGCGCGGCTCCTTCTTCTTCCGTGGGAGGCCCGAAGCGTAATCGATCGGGAATCATGCGGACCCCAGTCGTGAATTTGTAACGGTCGAGCTTAGCGCGGGGCAAAGTCATCTCGATAAAATACGCCGCCCAGCCTGCTTCGCATCTGCACCTTCGCAACGTAGAAGCCGTCTCCCCGATCCGTTGAAGCCGAACTCGTGCAGATTCGGCCGATCGGGTTGGCGCATCGCAAGGCCTGTGACGACAATTGCACACAAACCTAGTCGTCGGCTTCCAGCCATACCATTTCCGCCGGTTTTGCGCTCTGCTGGACCACAGCGTCGGCACGCGGCAGGACAATGCGGGCTAGAAGCCCGGGGTCGGCATCATCCAGACAGAGTTTTCCCCAATGCAGCGAGGCGATAGCGGTCACGATCGATAGGCCGAGGCCGTTGCCCGGCAGGCTGCGGCTCTGGTCGAGACGGTAGAACCGATCGACGACACGGGAGCGCTCGGCCGGCGGAATGCCTGGGCCATTGTCTCGAACCACCATCGAGACGGTATCGCGATCCTGGATCACACCAACGCGTACGGTCGCCCCGCCGCCGGCGTACTTCAGGGCGTTATCGATCAGATTCGCAGCCGCGCTCGTCAGCAGGTTCCGATCACCGAGCGCGATCGACCCCTCTTCGATCTCGCTGACAAGGGTTATCCCTTCGGCTTCCGCGGCGGCATCATAGAGTTCGACGACGTCGCTCAGCACCGAGGCGAGCTGGACCGGCGCAAAGGATTGCCGGCGCGCCCCCGATTCCGCCTCGGCGATTTGCAGCAGCCTGTCGAGCATCTGAATGAGTTCGTCGACTTGCTGAATGGCGAAGCGCGCCGTACCGGCGAGCTGAGCCGCGTTGTCGCCGGGCCGTAGCGCCTCTTCGAGCCGGCTGCGGATGCGGCCGAGCGGCGTTCTGAGATCGTGGGCAATCGCGTTGGAAACGTGCCGCACTCCGTCCATCAGGTGCTCGATGCGGTCGAGCATGCGGTTGATGTCACGGTTCAACCGTGCAAACTCGTCCTCCACGTCGGATATCGGGATCCGCCGACTGAGGTCACCTGCCTCGATTTCCAGAGCCGTGCGGCGGATCGCACCGACCCGGTGCTCGAGCTGCCGGCGAAACAGCAGGGCGCCGCCGATTGCCAGCAGCAGCGCCACCGCTCCGCCCGCCAGCAGCGACCGCCATACCAGTCGCTCGATTTCCCGCTGGTCCTGCAAGTCGCGACCGACCACGAGGATCGAACCGTCCGGCAAAAGCCGCGGCAACAGTCGGCTGAGCGATGGGCGACCATTACGCATCACCGCCAAATCCGTCAGGCGGTCGAGCGGTGCGCTCTTTTGTGTCCAGCCAAAAATGTTGCCGACGATTTTTCGTCCATCGGGTGCGACCAGCAAATAGACCTCGGTATCCTGCTCGATGCCGTCCACGAGCAACTGCTGTATTTCCTGTCGCAATCCCGCATCGCCACGGCTCTCAAAATGCTCGGCGAGACGATTTGACAGAGAGAGCAGCTTTGCGTCGGTACTGCGCTCGAGCACACCGACGGTGCCGAAGTAGAACGCCGCCGAAATCACCGACATCGAGCCGATGGCAAGAAGCCCGTAGCTCAGCGCCAGGCGGAATGCGACCGTGCCCCAGAACTTAGCCATCGGCGGATATCAAATAGCCGATGCCGCGCACCGTATGGAGCAATTGCGGCGAGAAGTCCTTGTCGATCTTGCTTCGCAGACGGCTGATCTGGACATCAATGACATTGGTCTGCGGATCAAAGTAATAGTCCCAGACCCCCTCGAGCAGCATGGTGCGCGTAACCACCTGCCCGCGGTGCCGCACGAGGTATTCGAGAAGGCGAAACTCGCGCGGCTGCAGCGCGATCAGCTTACCCGCGCGCTCGGCACGCCGCGTCCGCAAATCGAGCCGTAAATCGGCGATCCACAGTTCGCGACTGTCCTCGTTCCCCGCGCCCCGGCGGGTCAATGCTTCGACGCGGGCCAGCAGCTCGGAAAAAGCGAAGGGCTTTGTCAGATAATCATCGCCGCCGCCGCGCAACCCGCGCACCCGCTCGTCGAGGCTCGCGAGCGCGCTCAGAATCAGCACCGGTGTGGTCTTTCCGAGGTTTCGGATCGTGGCGATGATCGACAATCCGTCCACGTCGCCCGGCAGCATCCGATCGAGAATGATGATATCCCACCGCTCGTTCGTGGCGAGGTCGAGCCCGCACACACCATCGCGAACCAACGTGGCCGTGTGACCAGCCTCCGTGAGCCCGTTGCAGATATAGCGGGCCGTATCCGCTTCATCCTCTATGACGAGACAACGCATCTCCCGCTGCGCTTCAGTCGATGCCGGCGGCCTGACCGCAATGTGCTGATCACCGGAAACCCACTTCGTAATGTTGCTTTCTTTAGCCGAAGGAGGTGAGGATCGCCAGCCCGCCGAGAGGCGGCATCCGCCTCCGGGATTGTCTGCGGGTGGTCTGCCCGGGCACGACCAGGGGGCGCTCGGTTCTCCCGCGAGGGTAACCCGAAGATCAACTCTGATATGACTCTCTCGTTGACGTCGTCAGCTAAATTGGCTGATTATGTCAGCAAAAGTCGATCAGGGTATATCGGGATGGGTGGGCTGGAAGACCGAGTCGCCAGCGTCCGGCGCTTCAGTCGGTTCTACACTCGCAAAATTGGCGTCCTGCACGAGGGGCTGCTCGGCAGTCCCCTATCGCTGACCGAAGGTCGGGTGATCTGGGAATTGGCACAGCGCGAGCGGGCGACGGCATCGGAGCTCGCGGCCGAGCTCGGTCTCGACACCGGTTATTTGAGCCGAATCCTCGGCGGGTTCGAGAAGCGTCGGCTGATCGACAGGCGGCCCTCCGAGCGCGACGGAAGACAGGTCGTCATCGCGCTGACCGAAGCCGGCCGTGCGCTCTACGCGACGATCGACACCCGCTCCCGCGACGCGGTGGCGGCAATGCTGGGCGAGCTCGACGGCTCCGATCAGGCTCGGCTGGTTGCCGCCCTCGAGACGGTCGAGCAGCTGCTCGGGCAAGGGCGGAAACCCGCCGGCCCTTCATACGTCCTACGCTCGCACCAGCCGGGTGACATGGGTTGGATCATCCATCGACACGGCATCCTCTACGCCGAGGAATACGGTTTGGACCAGAAGTTCGAGGCCCTGGTGGCTCAGATCGCCGCCACGTTCATCGAGAATTTCGACGCCGTGCGTGAGCGTTGCTGGATCGCCGAGCGCGACGACGCCATCGTCGGGTCGGTGCTGCTGGTCAAGGAGAGCGACGAGGTGGCAAAGCTGCGTCTGCTCTATGTCGAGCCGGCGGCGCGCGGGCTCGGCATCGGCAGCCGGCTTGTCGGTGAATGCATTCGCTTCGCCGGCCAGCGGCGCTATCGCAAGATCTCCTTGTGGACAAACGACGTGCTGGTTTCGGCCCGCCGCATCTATCAGGCCGCGGGCTTTCACCTGGTGAGCCAAGAGCCGCATCGGAGCTTCGGGCGGGACCTCGTCGGGCAATTCTGGGAACTTGCGCTGCCGCCGGGTCGCCCACCACGACCCTCGCCCAAGCCGGGGTAGGGCTACGAGCTAACCGCCGCGGTAGCGAGCATCAGCACGCCCCAGAGGGCGGCGCCGACACCGGCGAACCTACCGATCCAATGGCCCATTGGGATCGTCTTTTCGAACAGAATGAAACCGGCGAGACCGGCAATCCAAAAGAGGTTCATGATGCCGCCGAAGAACAAGAGGCCCATCAGGAACCAGCAGCATCCCAGGCAATAGGTGCCGTGCTCGAGCCCCATGCGAAAGGCGCCGCGTGGGCCCGGCCGCCACTTCTGGGCGAGGAAGGCGAGCGGCGAGCGGCAGTGCCGCAGGCACACGCCTTTGATCGGGGTGAGTTGCCATGCGCCGGCGGCGACGAGGATCGCTCCGCCGAGCCAGTAGTTCGTCGTCGTCATCATCGGCGACAGCAGGTCGAGCTGCTCCAATCCCCACTGCAATCCGGCGGCGAGCGCGCTGAATCCGCCCCAGGCCGCGAGATACCCGGCGGCGAAGATCCCGGTCGCCACGTACGGCCGATCGCGGGCTTTTTGGGCGCGGTTGGCGCGCGCGAAGAGCAGCACCATCGGTGCCGCACCGGGTAGCATCATCGCCACCATCATCACCCACCACATGGCGAAGATCAGAGAGGCGTATGCCGGGGTCCACACCGCTCGTTCCATCATCATGTCCATGCCGGGCATGCCGGCCATCTGGGTCATCGCGACCGCGCTCATTCCGGTCCCGGCGCCAAGCACGATCCAGACCCAGGCGACAAGGATGACCGCGACAAGACCGCCGATCACGACAAAGCGGTCCCGCCGCAGCACGGCTTCGAGGACGGTCGTATCAGTGATCGCCGTCCTCGCTCCCGCCATCAGGGGCGCCCAAACTTCGATTTATACTCGTCAAAGGTGTAGAGCATACCGTTCTGGTTCCAGGCGATATGCGCCAGCGAGCTGTGACGCCCGTTCAAGTCGAATTTGATGGCGCCCAAGCCTTTGGCAAAGCCGGATGCATTCTCGGCCTCGTGGAACATCCAGCCCTTGGGCAGCACCAAAATCATCCGCTCTTCCCGGTCCGTCACCGGATTGCGTATCGGCTCGCTGTGCGCCCGGACCACTCCGTCAACCTCGACACGCGAACGGCGTTTCTCGAGGTCCCATTCAAACTCGATCTTTGCGAATAAAGGGTCCTTGACCGTCTCGATGCAGGCAGAGAAGATCTGGAACAAGGTGCCGACAGGCTGGTCCTCGCCGGAGAGGATGTAAAACAGAGCTTCGCGCTGGGCCTCGTCAGCGCGCTCGTCGATGATCGCTTGGAACACCCCTTGGCCGTGATGGAGCGCTCGCGGTAAATAGACGGTGCCGACGACTGCCAGGTCATCAAGCCGCACATCCTCGCACGAGCCCTTGTCGATCTTGAATGCGACCAGGCCGGTGCAATACCCATAGGTCGGGTCGGCCATCGTTTCGCACGGGCAGCCATAATCACAACTGCAATAATCGACCCACCTGCCTTCGATCTGCCAATTCTTGCCCGCCATTCTTGCGCCTCCCTTCCGTTCGAAGTTGACGATCTCTCGGATCTCTGAGTTGGCCCATTGTTCGCCGCTCGGTGTCACCGAGGCAACAGGTTTCAAGCATGACGAAGGCCCCGACGATCGGGTCAGGCGCCGGCCGGCGGTACCCTGGAGCTTCCCTGATCCGCCGATTCGGTTCCCTCTTCGGGCGAATTAATTCCCTGTTCGGTTATCTAGGGAAATCGACTCGGAACCCGTTGAATTACTGTCCTCTCCGGTACCGCGACCACAGGTTTTCGACCGCGGCGATATGAAATTCACAGTTTTTTCTCGCGGACCAGGGAACCGGACCCGTAAGCGCGATGCCGGCTGGCGCCATTGACGCCTAGAGACCGCGCTCATAAGTTCCGGCGCGCAAATTTTTGAAGGAACTACGAGATGAAGCCGAACCGGCGCCCGGCCAACCCGTGCTTCTCGTCGGGCCCGTGCGCCAAGCGGCCGGGGTGGTCCCCCTCCGTGCTCGAGGGGGCGCTCGCCGGGCGTTCGCATCGCTCGCCGGTCGGTTTGGCGCGGCTGGTCGAGGTCATCGAGCGCTCGCGTACGATCCTCGGCATCCCCACCGACTGGCGGGTAGGGATCGTCGCCGGCTCGGACACCGGGGCGATCGAGATCGCGATGTGGTCGCTCCTCGGCGCCCGCGGCGTCGACATGCTGGCCTGGGAGAATTTCGGCGAAGGCTGGGTCACCGATGTCGAGCAGCTGAACCTCCCCGATGTGCGGGTATTGCGTGCACCCTATGGCAGGCTCCCGGATTTGTCGGAGGTCGACCCGGCGCGCGACGTGGTCTTCACCTGGAACGGCACGACTTCCGGGGTTCGGGTCCCGAACGGCGACTGGATCGCCGCCGACCGCAAGGGGCTCGCGATCTGCGATGCGACCTCGGCGGTCTTCGCGATGCGGCTGCCGTGGGACAAGCTCGACGTCGCCACCTGGTCGTGGCAGAAGTCGCTCGGCGGCGAGGCGGGGCACGGCATGCTGGCGCTCTCGCCGCGGGCGGTCGAGCGGCTGGAGAGCTATATTCCGCCCTGGCCCTTGCCCAAGCTCTTCCGGCTCACCTCGAAGGGCAAGCTGATCGAGGGCGTTTTCCGTGGCGAGACGATCAATACGCCCTCGATGCTGTGCGTCGAGGACGCGCTCGATTCGCTGAGATGGGCCGAGAGGGTCGGCGGCCTCGACGGGCTCGTTGCGCGCTCGGAGAAGAGCCTCGTGACCATCGCCGCATGGGTCAAAACCTCGTCCTGGGCGCGGTTTCTCGCCGAGGATCAGGCCACCGTCTCCTCGACCTCGCCGCAACTCGAGATCGTCGATCCGTGGTTCGCCGGAATGGCGTGGGAACGCCGCTTCCGCACCGCGCGGGCGATGGCAAGGCAGCTCGAAGAGGAGGGGGCGGCCTACGACATCGCCAGCCATCGCGCCTCGCCGCCCGGCCTGCGGATCTGGACCGGTGCGACGGTCGAGCCGGCCGATGTCGCGCTGCTGCTGCCGTGGCTCGACTGGGCCTGGGAAGAACAGCGTGCGGCCAGGGCGGCATAGCCGACCGGAGCCGTAGATGCCGAAGGTGCTGATTGCCGATGCACTGAGCCCGCGCGCGGCCGAGATATTGACGGCGCGCGGGGTTCACGTCGACTTCCTGCCCGGACTGCCGGCAGCCGAGCTCAAAGAGCGCATCGCCGCCTATGAAGGGCTCGCGGTGCGCTCGGCGACCAAGGTCACCGAGGGGCTGCTCGCCCACGCCGAGAAGCTCCGGGTGATCGGCCGCGCCGGCATCGGGGTCGACAACATCGATGTCGAAGCGGCGACGCAGCGCGGCATCGTCGTCATGAACACGCCCTACGGCAACTCGATCACCGCGGCCGAGCACACGATCGCCTTGCTCTTCGCGCTGTGCCGGCAGATCCCGGCTGCCGACCGCTCGACCCAGGCCGGCAAGTGGGAGAAGGCCCGCTTCATGGGGGTCGAGCTCAGCGGCAAGACGCTCGGCGTCATCGGCTGCGGCAATGTCGGTGCCGCCGTCGCCGAGCGCGCCCTCGCGCTGCACATGAAGGTCGTCGCCTGCGACCCCTTTCTGTCGGCCGAGCGCGCCCGCGATCTCGGCGTCGAGAAGGTGGCGCTCGAGGCGCTGTTCGCCCGCGCCGACTTCATTACTCTGCACACGCCGCTCACCGAGGCGACACGAAACCTGATCGACCGCGGCGCGATCGCGATGATGAAACCCGGTGTGCGTCTCATAAACTGCGCCCGCGGCGGTCTCGTCGTCGAGGACGACCTTGCTGCCGCCCTCGACAGCGGCCATGTCGCCGGTGCGGCGATCGATGTCTTTAGCGAGGAGCCGACGATCCGGAGCCTGCTCTTCGGACGCGACAACGTCGTCGCCACCCCGCATCTCGGTGCCTCGACGAGCGAGGCGCAGGAGAACGTCGCCTTGCAGATCGCCGAGCAGATGGCCGATTTTCTGTTGACCGGGGCGGTCGCGAACGCGGTCAACATGCCGTCCTTGACCGCCGAGGAGGCGCAGCGGCTCAGCCCCTATATGAAGCTCGCCGAGCAGCTCGGCAGCTTTGCCGGGCAGCTGACCGAGAGTGGCATCAAGGCGGTCGCGGTCGAATACGAAGGGGCGATCGCCGAGCTCAACGTCAAGCCGTTGACCGCGATCGCGCTGACCGGGCTCCTGGCGCCTCAGCTCGCCGCCGTCAACATGGTCAACGCGCCGGTCATCTGCCGCGAGCGCGACATTCGCGTCAGCGAGACGCGGCGCGCCGAGCCGGTCGATTACCAGACCTTGATCCGGGTCGTCGTCGAGACCGAGCGCCGTCGCCGCGAGGTCGCCGGCACCCTCTTCGGCGGCGACAAGCCGCGTCTCGTCTCGGTCGAGGGCATCCCGCTCGAAGCCGAGCTCGGCCGCAACGTGCTGTTCGTGCGCAATCTTGACAAGCCGGGCTTTATCGGCGCGCTCGGCCAGGCGCTGGGTGCCGCGGCGGTCAACATCGCGACCTTCCATCTCGGCCGCACCGCGCCCGGCGGGGAGGCGATCGCCCTAGTCGAGGTCGACCAGAAGCTGACCCAGGCGATCCTCGACACCGTGCGCGCTCTGCCTAACGTGGTCCAGGCCAAGGCAATGCGCTTCTAGCCGCCACACGGCTTCGCTACACTGCCTGGGTTATGAACGAGACACCGCACCCGGCGCTGTTGCCGACCGGCATGCACGATCTGCTGCCGCCCGAAGCCGAAATCGAGGCGGCTGTCGTAGCGCAGCTGATGGCGACACTGACGGCGCATGGCTACGAGCGCGTCAAGCCGCCGCTCGTCGAGTTCGAGGAGACGCTGTTCTCCGGTGCCGGGGCGGCGATGGGGAATTCGACCTTCCGCATGATGGATCCCGTCTCGCACCGCATGATCGGCGTGCGCGCCGACATGACGCCGCAGATCGCGCGCATCGCCGCCACTCGGCTCGGCGGCGCGCCACGGCCACTGCGCCTCAGCTACGCCGGCCAAGTGCTGCGGGTCAGGGGCTCCGAGATCCGGCCTGAGCGGCAGATCGGCCAGGTCGGCGCCGAACTGATCGGCGCCGCGTGTCCGGCCGCCGATGTCGAGGCGATCGTGGTTGCCGGAGCGGCGCTCGCGGCACTCTGCGTGCCCCACCTCACGGTGGATATCACTCTGCCAACATTGGTGCCGGCAATCGCCGAGGCCTATGGGATCGGCGGGGAGTATGCGGCCGCGTTGCGTGCCGCCCTCGACCACAAGGACGCCGCAGCGGTTACTGCACTCGCAGGCAAGGCGGGAAAGCTCCTGGAGCGCCTGCTCTTTGCCGCGGGTCCCGCTGCCGCGACGCTTGCCGCGTTCGACCGCCTCGAGTTGCCGGGTCGGGCGCGCGCCGAGCGGGCACGGCTCGGTACCGTGCTCGACGGGCTCGCGGTGGCGGCTCCCGAGCTCAAAGTGACGGTCGACCCGGTCGAAAACCGTGGCTTCGAGTACCACACCGGGATCAGCTTTACGTTTTTCGCGGGCGGATCTGCGGCCAACGGCCCGCTCGGCGAGCTCGGCCGCGGCGGGCGTTATGAGGCCGGCGATCCCGCGGCACCGGAGCCGGCGACCGGCTTCACCCTCTATACCGATACGATCTTGCAGGTATTGCCCGCAGCGCTCGCGCCGCGTCGCGTGCTGTTGCCGCTCGGTGCCGATCGCGCCCGAGCCGGCGCCTTGCGGGAGGCGGGCTGGGTCACGGTCGCCGCACTCGAACCGCAGGGCGACTGGCGGGCGGAGGCGCGCCGCCTCGGCTGCAGCCATGTTCTGGAGGGCGAGACCCCGATGGCGGTCGGCTGAGGAGGCCGAGATGGGCAATGTCGTCGTTGTCGGCGCCCAATGGGGCGACGAGGGCAAGGGTAAGATCGTCGACTGGCTGTCGGAGCGGGCCGATGTCGTGGTGCGCTTCCAGGGCGGCCACAATGCCGGCCACACCCTCCTAGTCGGCAACACCGAGTACAAGCTCAGCCTGCTCCCGTCGGGGGTCGTCCGCCCTGGCAAGCTTTCGATCATCGGCAGCGGCGTCGTCGTCGATCCCTGGGCGCTCGTCGCCGAGATCGAGACGATGCGCGAAAAGGGGCTTGAGATCTCGCCGCATAATTTGCGGCTTGCCGACAACGCGGCGCTGATCCTGCCGTCGCACGGCGCGCTCGACCGTGCCCGCGAGGAGCGGCGGGGCGATCAAAAGATCGGTACCACCGGCCGCGGCATCGGCCCGGCTTACGAGGACAAAGTCGGGCGCCGCGCGATCCGGGTGTGCGATCTCGCCGATCCACAGGCGCTCGAATGGCGCGTCGACGACGCGCTGTTGCACCACAACGCGCTGCTGCGCGGGCTCGGCGAGCCCGAGGTCGATCGCCGCGAGTTGCTCGCCGCGCTGACCGCGATCGCGCCGCACGTCTTGCCCTATGCCGGCCCGGTGTGGCGCCTGCTCGACGACGCCCGCAGCCAAGGAAGGCGCATCCTGTTCGAAGGCGCGCAGGGCGCCATGCTCGACGTCGACCACGGCACCTACCCCTTCGTCACCTCGTCGAATACCGTTGCCGGGCAGGCGGCGGCCGGATCGGGGATTGCAACGGGCGCCATCGGCTTCGTGCTCGGCATCACCAAGGCGTACACCACCCGAGTCGGCAGCGGGCCGTTTCCGACCGAGCTCAATGATGCGATCGGCGAGAAGCTCGGCGAGCGCGGCCGCGAGTTCGGCGTCGTCACCGGGCGCAAACGGCGCTGCGGCTGGTTCGACGCGGTGGCGGTACGGCAAGCGGTCAAGACCGGCGGGATCAATGGCATCGCGCTGACCAAGCTCGACGTGCTCGACGGCTTCGACGAGGTCAAGTTCTGTACCGCCTATCGCTGCGGCGGCGAGACCTACGACTACGTCCCGGCGGGGATGACCGCTCAGGCGGCGCTCGAGCCGGTGTACGAGACCGCCGAGGGGTGGCGCGAAAGCACCCGGGGCGCCCGCTCGTGGGCTGATTTGCCGGCAACCGCGATCAAATACATTGTGCGGCTGGAGGAGCTGATCGGCACGCCGGTTGCGCTGCTATCGACAAGCCCCGAGCGCGCGGACACGGTGCTGGTGCGCGATCCCTTCGCCGATTGATCCGATACCGCGCGAGACCTCGGCTCTATCGGCCGCCGCGGGCCTGCGGCGCGGCAGGTGTCCTGCCGGAGCGGGCATGCTCGCCAATATAGCCATCGACATGGGTGGCTATCGTCTCCAAGCAGTCGGCAAAATAATGATCGGCGCCGGCGATCTTGCGAAAATCGATCTTGATGTCACGCTGATGCGACAGCTTGTTGACTAGCCGCTGCACCGATTCCACTGGCACCACGCTGTCCCGATCGCCCTGCAGGATAAGGCCCGATGACGGGCAAGGAGCAAGAAAGGTAAAGTCGTAAACATTGGCCGGCGGCGACACCGCGACGAAGCTTTCAATTTCGGGCCGCCGCATAAGCAGCTGCATGCCGATCCAGGCGCCGAACGAAAAGCCGGCGATCCAGCAGAATTGGGCGTTCGGATTGTAGGTCTGCAGCCAGTCGAGTGCCGAGGCGGCATCGGACAGTTCGCCTTCGCCGCGGTCGAAGCTGCCTTGGCTGCGCCCAACGCCACGGAAGTTAAAACGTAGGGTCGAGAACCCATGGCGCACGAAACACTGGTACAAGGTATAAACGACCTTGTTGTTCATCGTGCCGCCATGTTGTGGATGCGGATGGAGCACGATCGCCATCGGCGCCGCGGGCGCGCGGGCATGATGATAGCGCGCCTCGATCCGCCCCTCCGGCCCGTTGATGATCACGTCAGGCACGGCAGATCCAGCTCAAATCCCAGGATGCCGCTTGGATAACAGCGACCCTGGAGCCGCTAGGAAGCCCGTGATTCTTGATCATTTTCGTCGGACAATTATATCTTCGCTCACGCTGCCCGCGATGCCGCGCGGTCGCACCCGGCATCAAGGCTGGTACAATATAGTGACAGCGATGCTCTTTAGAAACCTGCGCGACGAAATCGACGCTACCCTGGCCCGCGATCCCGCCGCCCGTTCGCGCCTCGAAGTCGTGCTGTGTTATCCGGGGTTTCACGCGCTGCTGTTCCATCGGCTTGCCCATTGGCTGTGGCAGCATCGCTGGTTTCTCGCCGGGCGTCTTGTATCCCATGTCGGGCGGATGGCGACCGGCATCGAGATCCATCCTGGTGCCCGCATCGGCAAACGCCTGTTCATCGATCACGGGATGGGGGTCGTGATCGGAGAGACTGCCGAGATCGGCGACGACTGCACCCTGTATCAGGGCGTGACCCTGGGGGGTACCTCGCTGGACCGCGACCAAAAGCGTCATCCTACTCTCGGCAACGGTGTCATTGTCAGTGTGCACGCCCAGGTGCTCGGTCCGTTCCGGGTCGGGGACGGGGCGCGCATTGGTGCACAGGCGGTCGTGCTGAGCGAGGTGCCCGAGGGCGCCACGATGGTCGGCATTCCGGCCAAGCCGGTCGCCCGGCGGCGCGAATCGAGCGAGCCGCGGCCGGCGTTTCAGCCTTATGCGCTGGGACCCGAGATCCCCGATCCAATCGCCCGTGCGCTCAACGGTCTCCTTGATGAGGTGACGAGCCTGAGGGCACGCTTGGCCGAGATCGAGAAGAGCGAGCGGCTACGCTCCAGCACCGCCGAGCGAGCCCCGGAGGTTCAGCGCGGTAACGGGGCCTGCGACAAGGAGCGCGCGGCCTGAGGATCGGACGATGAGGCTGAGCACCAAAGGCCGCTATGCCGTGATGGCGATGGTTGATCTCGCGCAACACAGCGCGGGCGATCCGATCTCGCTCGCTGAGATCGCCGAGCGTCAGGAGATCTCACTGTCCTATCTCGAGCAGCTCTTTGCCATGCTGCGCAAAGGCGGGCTCGTCAAGAGCGTGCGCGGTCCGGGCGGCGGCTATCTTCTCGCCCATGGCCGCGGCGAGACCCGCATCGCTGACATCATCCTCGCTGTCGACGAGCCGATCCGCGCGACGCGCTGCACCCCCGGCGCGCCAATCGGGTGCCGAGGCAATCGCACCCGCTGCGCGACGCATGATCTCTGGGAAGAGCTCGGCAATCAGATCCATCTCTATCTCAGTTCGGTCTCGCTCGCCGATGTTTGCGAGCATCGTGTGCTCGGGAGTAGCGGTCGCATCCACTGCGAGACTTTTGGCAGCGCCACCGCGATGGGGACGTGATGGGCGAGATCGCTCGGGGGCGCCCCGGCGTCTCGGCTCGAACCGAGACCTATCTCGACTGGAACGCGACTACTCCGTTGCGCCCCGAAGCGGCGGCGGCGATGTCCGAGGTACTCGCCCGTTGCGGCAACCCGTCCTCGGTTCACCGCTGGGGTCGCGCGGCGCGACAGGCGATCGAGCAGGCCCGCTTCACGGTCGCGGCTCTGCTCGATACGCCGGCCGAGGGTGTCGTCTTCGTCAGCGGCGGTACCGAGGCGAACCATCTTGCTTTATTGGGCTCCGGGCGTGACCGTGTCCTGGTCTCTGCGGTAGAGCATGATTCAGTCCTCCGCGCGGCTCCCGAGGCTGAGCGAATCTCGGTCGACTGCGACGGCGTTGTCGTGCTCGATACGCTCGACCGTCTTGTCGCCGCTGATCCTCGCCCGGCGCTGGTCTCGGTGATGCTCGCCAATAACGAGACCGGTGTGGTGCAGCCGGTGGCCGCGATCGGCGCGATCGCGCGAACACACGGCGCGCTGTTCCATTGTGACGCTGTGCAGGCCGCGGGAAAGATCACCCTCGACGCCCGTACGATCGGCGCCGATTTCGTCACTTTGTCGGCCCACAAGCTCGGCGGTCCTCCGGGAATCGGTGCGCTGGTCGTAACCGGCGAGCTGGAGTTGACGCCGCTCTTGCATGGCGGCGGGCAGGAGCGCGGGCGGCGCGCCGGTACGGAAAACCTGGTGGGGATCGCGGGTTTTGCCGCCGCCGCCGTTGCCGCGACGGAGGAGATCGCCGTCTACGACCGCGTCCGCGCATTGCGCGACGCGCTGGAGTCGGGGCTTGCCGCAATAGCGCCTGACGCAGTGGTGCTCGGTGCCGCGGCGCCGCGCTTGCCGAACACCGCCGCGATCGCAATGCCGGGGGTTGCCGCCGAGACCCAGGTCATCGCGCTCGATCTCGACGGCGTCATGGTCAGCGCCGGTGCCGCTTGCTCGTCGGGTAAGGTCGGGCCGAGCCATGTGCTGGAAGCGATGGGGGTAGGCCCCGATCTCGTCGGCTCCACGATCCGGGTGAGCCTCGGCTGGGACTCGTCCGAGGCCGATGTCGCCCACTTCCTGAGAGCCTGGACCAGGCTTTATCGGCGCTGCCGCGGTTCTTCCCTCGGGGCGCGCGCCGCATGAGCTCGGTTACTGCTGCACCAGCGCGCCGCTCCGAGGCGTATCTCGGCAACGCCATGCCGATTTATCTCGACAATCAGTCTTCGACCCGGCTCGATCCTCGCGTGCTCGAAGCGATGTTGCCTTATTTCACCGAGCAATACGGCAATCCGCACAGCGCGAGCCATGCCTATGGCCGGATGGCCGCCGAGGCGATCGAACAGGCGCGCAGCGAGATAGCTGCGCTGATCCATGCCGATCCGCGCGAGCTCGCCTTCACCTCGGGTGCCACCGAGGCGAACAACCTGGCGATCAAAGGTGCCGCCCATTTCGCCCGACTTTATCCGCAGAGCGGACAACCCCGTGATCAGATCGTAACCCTGACGACCGAGCACAAATGTGTGCTCGAAAGCTGCCTTCGGCTCGAGCGCGAGGGGTTTCGCGTCATCTACCTCCCGGTCGAACCAAGCGGCCGCGTTTCGCTCGACCGGTTGGCGGAAGCGCTCAGCGAGCGGACATTGCTGGTCTCGGTGATGGCCGCGCACAACGAGATCGGCGTCATCCAACCGCTCGCCGAGATCGGCGCGCTGTGCCGCTCCAAAGGCGTGCTGTTTCACAGCGATGCAGCCCAGGCCGTCGGTAAGATCGCGCTCGACGTCGAGGAGATGCAGATCGATCTGCTGTCGATCTCCGGCCACAAGGTTTACGGACCGAAAGGCGTCGGTGTGCTCTATGTCCGGCGGCGGCCGCGGGTTCGGCTGTTGCCGCTGATCGACGGCGGCGGCCAGGAGCGCGGCTTGCGGTCGGGGACCTTGCCGACCCCGCTCTGCGTCGGGATCGGCCGTGCTGCCGCGATCGCGGCGACCGAGATGACGGATGAAGCAGGGCGGCTGCGCCGGCTCAGAGACCGGCTGCAGGCGGGTCTCGCCCGCCGGATCCCCGGGCTTCGCCTCAACGGCGACGCCGAACGCCGCTTGCCGGGCAGCCTCAATTTCTGCTTTCCGGGGCTTGCCGCGATGAAGCTGATCGAGGCCTGCCCGGCGCTAGCGATCTCGACCGGCTCAGCCTGCACATCGGCGAGTGTCGAGCCCTCTTATGTATTGCGTGCCCTCGGGCTTTCGGAGGCGGATGCGAATAGCGGGATTCGCATCGGCCTCGGCCGTTTTACGACACCGGCAGAGGTCGATTTCGCCATCGACGCGCTAGCCGCCGCGGCGACGCAGCTCAGGGCCGAAGCTGGGATGGCAGGGGAGGGGCGCGCACCCATATAGGAATTGACATTTCGGCTCGCGCCGATGGTATGGAATTCGCGTTTGGAGAAGATCGGATGTTGGCGAGAAAGCAGGCCTTGTCGGTGACGGACGCTGCGGCGGAGCGCATCCAGGCGCTGCTCGCCAAGCGCGGCAAGCCTTCGGTCGGAGTGCGGGTCGGCGTGCGGTCGCGCGGCTGCTCGGGGCTCAGCTACACGATCGAATATGCCGACGAGAAGGGCAAATACGACGAGGTCGTCGAAGACAAAGGGGTGACGATCCTGGTGGACCCGAAAGCGGTTATGTTCATCCTCGGGACCGAGATGGATTTCGTCGAAGAGAAGCTGCAGAACGGCTTCACCTTCCGCAATCCGAACGAGAAGGGCCGCTGCGGCTGCGGCGAATCCTTTCACGTGTAGCGGGCGCGGGCAAGCGCGCGCAGTAGACTGGCGTGAAGCTGTTCCAGATCGAGGAGCCGGACGGCGGACCGGCGGATCCGAATGAAGCGGGGGCCGCGATCGGGATCGACGCAGGTGGCGCTCGGGCCGAGGTCGCATTCTCGGTTGGTGGGAATGCGCTGATGCTCGATGATCGCGCGGGGTTCGAGCAAGAACTGCCGATCCCGGCGATCCTCGCCGCAATGGTGGAATGGCAAGGTCTATTCGAAGGGGCGCGCATGCGGGCCGAGCGAGCGCTTGCACGGCCGGTGACGCATGCCGTGGTCGTGCTCGCCGTCGCACCGGATGCGGATGCCGCAAGGCGCCTGCGGCAGGCAGCCGAAGGCGCGGGGCTCGAGCTATTGCGTCTCGTCAGCCGCGGCGAATTGGCGGCCGGTCGGACCCCAGCGCTCGCCGCCGCGATCCTCGCCGAGGATCTGGCGCCGCGACCAGAACTCTCTGCCGCGCCGGATCCCGGCTGATGCCGAAGATGATCTTTATCGAGCGTGACGGAACCCGGCGCGAAGTCGATGCGCCGCTCGGCGCCTCGGTGCTGCAAGTCGCGCGCCGGCACGACATCGACATCGAAGGGGCCTGCGAGGGCTCGCTCGCCTGCTCGACCTGCCACGTGATCGTCGATCCGGAGTGGTACGATCTGCTGAAGGAGGCGAGCGAGGACGAGGACGACATGCTCGACCTCGCCTTCAATCTGACGACGACATCCCGGCTGGGCTGCCAGATTATCATCACCGAGGAGCTCGACGGTCTGACGGTGCGGCTCCCCGCGGCGACCCGCAATCTCCTCTTCGGTTGACCCCGAGTGGCTGCGCTCTTTCCTCGCCTGGTCGAGGCTTCAGAGGCAGCATGGCGCGCCTATACTCGGCATCAATTCGTGCTTCGGCTGGCCGCCGGCGATTTGCCGGAGGCGTGTTTTCGGCGCTACCTGGTCCAGGACTACCTGTTCCTGCTGCATTTCGCGCGCGCCTGGGGGTTGGCGGTCTATAAATCCGAAACATTGCCCGAGATGCGCCGGGCCCAACACCTTGTGGCGGCGGCGCTCGATGTCGAGATCGGGCTGCATATCGACTACTGCCGCGGTTGGGGTCTTTCGGAAACCGCACTCGCTGCCGAGCCGGAGGCATCGGCGACGATCGCCTACACGCGTTTCGTGCTCGACCGCGGTTTGGCTGGCGATCGGCTAGATCTCGAGGTGGCACTCACGCCCTGCGTTGTGGGTTACGCGGTGATCGCCGGGGAGCGGACGGCCGATCTCCAAACCCGGCTCGACGGAAACCCTTACCGCGAGTGGTTGGAGATGTACGCCGGATCCGACTACCAGAGCCTCGCGCGCGAGGCCGAAGCCGCACTCGACGAACAATTTGCGCGGCGCGGCGGGGAGGGTCGCTTCCCCTCTCTTGCGGCAAATTTCGCCCTGGCCACTCGTCTCGAAGCCGAATTCTGGCAGATGGGGCTCGACGCGGCCAGCTGACAAACCAAACAGCCTCGCGCGTCGGATAGGCGGCTAGAATTGGCCGAAATACAACGAAAATCGCGTTTTTACCACAGAAAGGCCTGAATCGTCCCTTAAAATACGACGATATTTCAGGTGGTTACGTAGCAAATACGTTACTCGGTGGATCAATGGAATTTTTCGAGAGGATCAACGAATTAAGATGCGGTAACAACCGAATTACAATGGAATTTTCGCGGGACGGAAAAGTGCCCGATATACAGCAGTTTGAATCGAAATGACGACCCCACCGCTCCAGGAACCAGAGCTCGCCGGAACCCCCGCCGACCACCGCATCGTCGTCGCGATGTCGGGGGGTGTGGATTCGTCGGTGACTGCGGCTCTGCTGGTCGAGCGGGGCTTCGAGGTCGTCGGCGTCACGTTGCAGCTTTACGACCACGGCGCCGCGGTCGGGCGTAAGGGTGCATGTTGTGCCGGTCAGGACATCGGCGACGCAAGGCGCGTCGCCGACCGCCTCGGCATCGCGCATTACGTGCTCGATTACGAGAGCCGGTTCCGCAAAGAAGTGATCGAGGATTTCGCCGAAGCCTATCGCCGCGGCGAGACACCGATCCCGTGCATCCGGTGCAATCAGCGGATCAAGTTTCGCGATCTGCTCGGGACCGCACGCGATCTCGGCGCCTCCGCACTCGCCACCGGGCATTACGTACAGTGCGTAACGGGGCCGGACGGACCCGAGCTCCGCCGGGCGGCCGATCCTGCCCGTGACCAGAGTTATTTTCTGTTCGCAACGACCCGCGCAGAGCTTGAATTCCTGCGCTTCCCGCTGGGAGGCCTCGCCAAGAACGAGACCCGCGCCTTGGCGCGGCATTTCGGCCTGGCGGTCGCCGACAAGCCCGACAGCCAGGACATCTGCTTTGTACCGCAGGGATCATATGCGCTGCTCGTCGAGCGCCTGCGGCCGGAGACGGGCGAAGCCGGGGACATCGTCGACCCGGCGGGACGCGTGCTGGGCCGCCATCGCGGCATCGCGCGGTTCACGGTCGGCCAAAGAAAAGGGCTCGGGGTCGCGGCAACAGAGCCGCTCTACGTGTTGCGTCTCGATCCGGAGGAGCGGCGTGTCGTCGTCGGTCCGCGCGCGGCACTCGCCGAGACGCGACTGTCTCTTGGCGAGGTAAACTGGCTCGGCCCGCCCGCCGAGCCGGGGATGGCGGTTATGGTCAAGCTCCGTTCGACGCAACTGCCCGTGGGGGCGAGGTTCTATCCCAGCGGTAGCAAGGAAGACGCAGTATTGGTTCTGGATGCTCCAGCCGGAGCGGTGTCCCCCGGCCAGGCCGCCGTCCTTTATGACGGCGAACGTCTGCTCGGCGGTGGCTGGATCCGGCGGAGGGCAGCCGCCGCGGCTTGACCCGTGTCCGCCCATCTCCTATATGCGGCGCCTTGCGGCGGGATAGCTCAGCTGGTTAGAGCAGGGGAATCATAATCCCAAGGTCGGGGGTTCAAATCCCTCTCCCGCTACCATAAAAATCAATCACTTATAAGTAAGAAACGTGAACCGTCCGATTTGCCGCCGCCTCGCGGGCAACTATGAGGGCAACAGATTGCATACCTGCTGCCGCTAGCCGGCCTGAGGCGCGCCACGGCGGCGGCGTCCCCGGCAAGGTACGACCTGATGTTGAGCACCGGAATGCCGCCATCATGCGAAGCGGCCACGGTAGGAAATAGGGCTGCGGTGCTCATTCGCCATTTCCTCTGTCGTTTCGGTGCGTCCCGCGGGGCAGTGGGTCGGATTTTGGGTCCAGGCGACAGAGGTGTCGCGGAAAGCGGCTGCCGCATCAAGCGAATTTCCCCGGACCCAGACGTCCAGCTCGCTCGCTGCCCGGTGGGGACAACTCATCGACTATTCCTGCTGCCTCAAATACGCGTATAGAGATACGAGTGCGTCTAAGTTAAAACGAGCCTTGTCAGAACAAAGTTAACATTCACAATGGTGGGGTGGCCGGAGTGTGAGTGGCTGATCGGCGTATGGCGATTTTTGGCGATTTGACCGTGCAACTTGATCCCTGGCAGGTCGACTATGGGAGCGAGCTGCCGCTCGATGATGTCGAGGAACCAGCTTCCAATGAAGCAGTCGTCCTTGATGTCGAAGTCGCCCCGGAAAAATGGCAGCCCGTACGCCCTGGCGAGGTGATGCTGCCGACGCAATTGATCTTTGTCGATGGTGTTCGACGCCTCGAGGCGAGGCTGCTCGTTCGTCGACAGGAACGGCTCTGCCATGGTGCATTTGGAAGTCATGCGGTCGGGGCGGTTAAGGTGGTCGACTCCGCGGCGGTCTGCGAGGAGCCGAGGGTCCGACGCATCATCGTCACCGGTTCCGGGGAATCAGTCGGCACTCCTGTGCTAGTCAGAACTGACCTCGTATACCAGCCTATGAGCACAGCGGATACGGACCCAGACGCTCCGCTGAGGGCACTTCAGGAAAACATGCGTCGCGAAGAAGAACGCTTGGGGAGAGATCTCGCCTCTACTGATGGCGCGTTGGTCATCACTGATGGGCCGTTGACCTTCCAAGAAGCGTCGCGCGCTGGTGTCCTCGGATACATTAAGAGAATTTTCAGGTTGTACCTGCCGCGCGAGCGGCTGAACTTCCTGGCGCAACTGAACCCCGGTGAGCGCACGCCGCTCTTTGCGCTTCGGTCCAGCCGGCGATTTCTCCGTTTTTCGTGGTTCGTGCGGCTTGCGACGCCGGAACTCGGGGATTCGGAGCTTGCTGGCATAGCGCGCGTGGAGGTCTCCGAGGCCATCGGTGTTGAAGCGGCGCGGCGGTTAGCAAATGCGAGCACGGTCATCTTGCCGCGCTTTGTGCCAGGCCGATGGCGAGATCCACGAAGCCCGCAGAATCTTCTCCCCATCGGAGCGCTCGAAACATCCCTGCGGCGACACATGGGTGACGGACGGCTGATCCGCCGACATATCGAAACGCTGATCGCGACGGAGGCCCGCGGTGTCTGAATCTAAGCAGGCCGGTGAAAGCGCGAGCTCCGTGGAGCCTTCGCACGCCTCGGGATTGACCAACCTCAATATTGACGGCCTCGTGCTGGGCTCGCACGACGCAACGCCGCTCGAGTTTTGGGTCGGGGTGCATGACGGGAACCAAATCGAGCTCGATGACCTCGTCGTCGTGGAAACGGTGAGTCCGCAGGGCCAGTCGGTACGCTTCTTCGGCATCGTTGACGCTGTTCGTAAACGCTACGAAGGCGCTCAATACGATACCGATGCCTTCCGGGCCGCCGCCGGTACGCTGCCGGTGGACATATCCTACGCCGCTCACGTTCAGGTGACGCGGGTGGATCCCGAAGTCTTCATTCCGCCTCATCCTGGCGACGCAGTGCGCATCGTTCGCGGCGAGGAATTTCAGGCGGCGCTATATTTCGATCGGATGGAGCACCGATTGCCGATCGGGCTGACGCGCACGGGCGAGCCCGTATTCGCCAATCTCGAATTTCTCGACGGGACACGGGGCGCGCACGCCTCGATCAGTGGGGTGTCGGGGGTTGCGACCAAGACATCCTATGCCACGTTCCTCTTATATTCACTGTTCCGGTCGCAGGCGCTCGGGTCCGAGAGCATCAATTCGAAAGCGCTGATCTTTAATGTGAAGGGCGAGGATTTGCTTTGGCTTGACAGGCCGAACGTTCGTCTCGACCCTGAGGCGCGGTCACGCTATGAGCGGCTCGGCTTGCCTGCTGACGCATTTCAAGGCGTCGGATTGTACGCTCCTGCCCGCCGTGGAGCCGGCGCGCCGATGCCGGACACCGGCGGGCGCCAGGAAGGCGTGAAGCCCTACCTTTGGACGATGCGGGAGTTCGCTCGGGATCACCTTCTGCGCTTCGCGTTTGTGGAAGCGGAGGCCAATCGGGGCCAGCTGTCGTTCGTGATTGTCCGCGTCGAGCGGGCATTGGAGCGGGCGGCGGCTGACGGTGCGCCGGACGATCCTGCTGTCGAAATCGACAGCCAGCGCCTCGAAACGTTTGACCAGCTCGTCGAGCTTCTAGATGGGCAAGCGCTGGACAGCATGATGGCGGGGCCTGTGGCGCCGGGGACTCTCGACGCGTTCCGCCGGCGGCTGCACGCCGCCGCGCAGCACATGGGACATCTCGTGCGCGGCGGTCAGGCAGCACGCAATCGCGCTATCGATTGGACAGACCACCAGGTTACGGTCGTCGATATTCATACATTGCATTCCACCGCGCAGATGTTCGTCGTCGGCGTGCTGCTGAAGCGGATGATGGAGCAGAAGGAGGCGCGCGGGACGGCGCGACCGCTGGTGTTCGTAGTATTGGACGAACTGAACAAATATGCCCCGCGGGAACGCTCAAGCCCGATCCGCGATGTACTGCTCGACATCGCCGAGCGCGGCCGCTCGCTTGGCGTCTCCTTGTTCGGGGCTCAGCAAACGGCGAGTGAGGTCGAGCGGCGAGTGGTCGCGAACGCGGCGTTGAAGGTCGTCGGCCGGCTCGATGCGGCCGAAGCTGAACGCGGCGAGTATGGTTTCTTGACCCGGGTTGCACGGCTACGCGCGACGCTGCTTCAGCCGGGTACGATGATTGTCGCCCAGCCCGAGATACCGACACCCATCCTGCTGCGCTTTCCATTTCCGGCCTGGGCGACACGTCAGAGCGAAGCGCTATCGGTCGCCTCAGGTCGCGATCCGTTTGCCCGCATCACGGACTGACACATGCTGATCGTGCATAGCAGTGATTGGCATGCCGGTCGCCTGTGGAAGGCGATAGACCGACTGCCTGAGCTCGAAGCCGTACTGGAATACTTAGGTGACTTTATCGAGCGGGAACGCGTCGACCTGCTCTTGATGTCCGGGGACGTGTTCGACAGCCGGGGCCCCTCCGCCGCGGCCGAACGAACCGTGTTCCAGTTTTTCCGGCGCGTGGGCAAGGCGGGGACCAAAACGGCGGTAATCGCTGGAAATCACGACGATCCCTTGCGCCTGGAAGCATGGGGCACACTGGCTGAACTCGTTGACGTTACGACTGTTGCTCGTCCTCGACCAGCTAATCGGGGCGGCGTCATCGAATTCCAAGCCCGCTCCGGGGAACGGGCGGTTATTGCGGCGGTCCCGTTTGCGAAAACCTCGGATCTGGTCAGCGCCTTAGACATGGCTGGCGACGATACGACCGCCCATCAGCGCTACGCCGAAGGGCTACAGCGCATCGTCGAACTGCTCACAGCGCGATTCCGCTCCGATTCCGTCAACGTATTAATGGCCCACACGCATGTCGACGGCGCCCGGCTCGCGGGCTCCGAGCGGCAAGTTCATCTGGGAGAGGAATGGGCCGCCACGGCGCAGTCATTGCCGTCGACAGCGCATTACGTGGCGCTTGGTCACATCCATCGGCCTCAGCGGATCGAAGCCGCGCCGTCACCCACCTACTATGCCGGCTCACCGCTGCAACTGGATTTCGGCGAAGTCGGGGAGGAAAAATCGTTCGTGGTCGTCCGCGCCGAGCCCCGACAGCCTGCGCGCATCGAACGGGTGCCATATGCCGGTGGCAAGCCGCTCGCTGAGGTCCGCATGACACTTCCGGAACTCGAACAAAACGCCGAACGGCTGCGCGACGCCGGCTGGCTGCGGGTGACGGTGCCGCTCGGCGAGCGCGACATCGACCTGAACCGCAAGGTCCGGCACTTGTTGGGCAAGGCGGTGGTATCCGTCGATTACGAGCTGCCGGAGCACGCCGACGGCCCGCCGGAAGCCCCACCTCGCAGTGGGCTGGGGCCGGTCGAGTTGTTTCAGCTTTATCACCGTACGGAGCATCATATCGAAGCGGAGGCGCGCCTGACGGCGGCTTTCAACGAGCTCCTTCGCGAAGCGGAGGAGGCCCCGGAATGAGACCCGTCAGGCTGCGGCTTGAGAACTTCGCGTCATACCGCGGCCAGGCCACGGAGCTGGACTTCACAGGTCTCGAATTGTTCGCGATCGCCGGACCGACCGGCGCCGGCAAATCAACCGTTCTCGACGCGACCATTTTTGCGCTCTACGGCTCGGTGCCGCGGCTCGGCCGTCGCGCCACGGAGATGATCTCCCTGGGCGCAGATCGCATGTCGGTCCTTTTCGACTTCCAAATCGGGAGCCAACGGTATCGACTCACGCGGATTGCCCGACGCAGGGGCGCAGGCGAGGCGCTATTGGAACAGCTCGGCCCCGACGCCGACGCGCGACCGCTAGAGGTGGGAATCCGTAACGTCAATGAGGCAGTCGCCCGCCTTGTCGGCCTGTCGTACGAGGCGTTCACCCAAGCTGTGGTGCTGCCGCAAGGAGAGTTTCAGCGGTTCCTGAAAAGTGAGCCACGCGAGCGGCGCGAGATTCTCTCGAAAATCCTTCGCCTCGAAATCTATGAGCGGATGCGGGGTCTCGCCTCGCGCAGGAGCGATGTGCTTGCGCACGCGGTACAGCAGCTGGAACAGCTTCTGAACCAGAATTACGCCGACGCGACGCCCGAGGCACTGGATCGGCTCTCGGAGCAGGCCGATCATCAGAACGCCGAGTTGAAGGGTCTCTCGGATCGTCTCTCCAAGGCTGAATTGCACCGTGACATCATGCGTACCGCGCGGGCGAAGACTCGCGAGCTCGAGCAAAGACGCTCGCGCCTTGACCAACTGCAAGCTGACGAAGCGGAGATCAACTCCTATGAGCGCCAGCTTGCGGCAGCGCACCGTGCCGCGCCGGTGCTGCCGCGGATCCGAACGGCAAATGCGGCAGAGGAGAACGCCACGCGGGCGAAACAAGAGCACGAGGGGCTGCTGAAGCGGCACGCTCAGCTTAATTCGAAGCACAAGGAGGCAGAAAGACAACTCGAAGCAGCAACCGAGCAGGGCGCAGAAATTCCCATTCTCCAAGAGCAGATTGCTGCCCTGGACCAGATAATCGGCCGGATGCAACCACGCCCGATACTCGTTTCGCAGCTGACGGAGGCCAAGAAGCAGCAGCTGACTGTGGAGAGCGATCTGAAGGAGTTGCGCGCCGCGCACGCAGAGGCTGAAAAGCACTTAGCCGCGGCACAGGTTGATCTGCGCAATGGCGATGACGCGCTCGCAGCCGTGAAATTCGATCGCGCGCTGTTCGACACGCTTGATGCGACCCGGGAGGAGGTGAGCCATATCAGAAACCTGCGTCACGTCGCGACGACGAGTGCAACTGAAGTGCGTGAGGCAGTAGGGCGCCTGAGGACCAAGGAGAAGGCACACGCTCGCGCGAATTTCAAAGCGGAAGAAGCAGATCAGGCATGGACGCGGGCATCCCAGCGGACGCTTGAGATCGATCGTGAACTCGCCGATGCCCGTCATCGGGATGCCGCTGCACTGCTGCGGCGGGAACTGCGCACCGACGAACCGTGCCCAGTGTGCGAGCACCCAGTCGTCGAACACCCGCCACCGCTCCCGACACCTGCGCTCGATGCTTTAGAGAAGAAGCTCGAACAAGCGAGGCGTGCGGAAAGCAAAACTCGGGAGCTTCTGGATCAGACACGGGCGGCGATGGCTGCCGCCGAGGAGGCCGTGGTTGGGGAACAACAGAGTGTTGCGCAGTCCGGTGAGCGCTGCAATGCGGCGGAAGCGGAACTCGCGAAGGCGTGTGAAGCCCTCGCAAGTCGAGTTCGCGATGTTGTCGCTGTCTCTGAGGAGCGGAACATCGAAGAACAGGTGCGAGAGAACTACCAGGTCGTATCCGCGGCGAGACAGCGACACGAAGCCGCGCGGACAAAGCGCGACGAGGCGGATGAGGCAGTGCGAAATGCGGAGCAGAGCGCCGAGAGGCTGAAAATCTCGGTCGCCACAGCCACCCACCAACTCGAGCAGCACAACAACAGGATCGCCGACCTCGCGCGTCAAATTGCCGAAATCGACGAGGAGGTCCGCAAAGTCACTGAAGCTCCGGACCCTCGGGTGGAACGTGCGCAACTGGGCCGCCGACGGGACCACCTCGCCAAGGCCCTGCAGGCGCGGCAAGCGGGCGAGGCGACGGCTTCTCGGGAGCTGGCCGGGGTCGCTGGTCGTCTGGAGGTGAGCGGAGAGGCATACAAAAAAGCAAATGCCGAGGCGCAGCGAAAGCGGGCTGAGGCTCGCGAGGTTGCCGTCGCCGCCGGATTTGCCGACGAAGCAGCGGTGGCCCAGGCCGAGATAACGCAGAGTGAAGAACAGCGAATTTCAGCTCTCGTGGACAAACACCGGAATGAGGCGCGTACTGTTCAGGTGCGAATCGAGGAATTGACCGAGGAGCTTAAAGGCACGGAGGTTGCTGAAGAGACCCTTACTGCCGCCGAGACTGCGGCTACTCGATTGCGCGAGGAACTCAGCACCGCCGAGCGGTTGCAGGCTGAGCTCGGCACGCGCATTCAGATATTGAGCCAGGATATCGATCGAGCGAACGAGTTGCGCGCCGATCTAGACCGACAACGCGCAGAATATTCCCTCTACCGCAGCCTCGCTCTTGATCTCAGAAGCGACCGGTTCCAGGCATTCCTGTTGAACGAAACTTTTAACGAGTTGGTTTCCGGCGCCTCGATTCGACTGTGGGAGTTGACCAACCGGTATCGCTTCGACTGGCAGAACGAAGCCTTTTACATCGTTGACCACGACAACGCACGGCAATTGCGGAGTGCCGACACTTTGAGCGGCGGGGAAACCTTCCTGGCGTCGCTGGCCCTCGCCCTTCAGTTGAGCGAGCAGGTGCAAAAAGCCGCTGGCGCCACAAAGCTCGACAGTCTCTTCATCGATGAAGGCTTCGGCTCACTTGACCCGGAAGCGCTCGACGCCGCCGCCAGCGCTATCGAAAACCTGCCGGTCGGAGGACGGATGGTGGGGGTTATATCGCACATCGACGAGTTGAGCCTCCGGCTGCCGGCGCGTGTCAGAGTGAGAAAAACTCCCGACGGCTCCCGTCTAGAGCTTGAAACGAACTGACAATGTTTTTTCTCATCGATCGTAGGAGACCGCGACTTTTGCCTGGCAAGGCATGGCCGGCGCGACTGATGCCGGAGAAAGCTGAGAGTGGGCGTCACGAACGTGTTTATTGGCGCTCTTCATTGTTGGTGTCGTGATCTGGTTAATCGCTCGGCGTTTAGATTGCCCCGCCCCAAGCCTATGCCCAAGTTTCAAAAAGGCGAGAAGCAGCTTCGGCTCGTGATCGATAGCAAGCTTCTTGCGAACGTTGACCAGGACCTCCTTTTCTCCTGCGTCGTTCCGAACAGCTGGATCTTGAATCCCTAGCGATTACCATCTCTCACGATACCAATATAAATTTCAATCGCGACCTGTGCTATCAAAGTTCCATTTTACAAATACTGCCGAAGTGCAAAGCGCGGAAAACCCTTTCCGGGAGTGGCAGATGGGGATATTCGATTGGTTATCAAAGCGAGCTTCGGCACCGAACCGGGGAGCGACGTTATCTCCGGCAGAATTGGACCAATGGGAGCTCCTTTTGCTAAGCCAGTTTTCGGCTCCCCAAAACAGGGAGCGGATCATCAGGGATCCCAGGTGGGCAGCAGTGCTCAGGGCGGAACCGCTCGAGGTTATTGGGAAGCTTTGTGCTCAGGGCCTCCTTGCCGAGTGTGACCTCGGTGTGAGGTTGCGGGCAAAGTTTAAGGTATCTGATCTCAAGCAGCTATTACGCGCACGCCAACTTCCAGTTTCGGGCAACAAGCAGGCACTGATTGATCGGTTAATAGAAGAGGATCCGGATGGAGCGCGCGCCGCTGCGGAAGACATTGTAGTCTTGCAATGTACGGAGGCGGGCTGCGCTGTGGTTGAACCGTTTGTGCGCGCACGGGAAAACGCCTACCGGGCGGCAGAAGATCTGTCACTCGTCGCGGTCAAACGAGGAGAATTCGAGCGGGCGATCGAGATTGTAAATCGCTATCAGGCCAGTCAAATTTTTCTACCCAATCCGATTGGTATCCCTGTAGAGACCGACACGACGCTTGAAAGACTGCAGACGATCTGGACAGGCCGCCCCAAAATTCTATCACGACTTAATGTCGCTCAACTGAACGCCGTGCGAGTCGCTGCAGCGATGAGCGAGTTATGGAAGACGAGGTCCGCGATCGAGTGGCTACCTGAGGAGTTTAAGACTGAGCTGCCTTTTGACGGCGAGGTGGCAACGCGAATGCTGTATTTCCATGCCGACAACCAATACAAGTTGAACCGCGCTCTTCGGATCGGTGCAAATCGTGTTCAGATTTTAAGCGCAGGTGATGCCGATACGTGCAACTCGTGTCGAGAGATCTCAGGTCGAACGTACAGCATCTCTGAAGCCCCGGAGCTACCTTACGGGCAGTGTACGTGCGAGGAGGGATGCCGTTGCATGTATATTCCCCTATTCCCCGGCGATATACCACAACCCAGACCAGTGCCGCGAAACCCGCTCTTTCAGGCATCGCTATTACCGAAAGCGGGCGACTTGAATGATCGTTTGCGGCGCGGTGAGATCAGCCGCGCTAAGTATGACGCTAAACTAGAAGATCTCGCGCGCCAGCGAGGGCTCCTCTAGCCCTCGGCTTGTGCGCAAGTGCAGCTTTGTCCCTAAGCGACCATGTCGGTGCTCCCGAGACGGTCGCGACGCGGCTGCTCAATATGCCAGCCCGCGATGCCGGTGCCCGGAGTCGGTGCGCGAGGCCGAGGCTAATGTCGAAGCGGCCCGCGACCGGCTCGACCACGCCAACAAGGTCGAGGACGCACTGGCAGGCGAGATCTAACGCAGCGAGATCCGATTGCAGAATTGCGGGCAGCGCGTCAGGCGATGACGGCAGTCGTGACCACCGCACCCGAATTTCAAGGCATGGATTCGACTGCGGACGCTGTGCCCATTGTTTAGCGAGATCGGCCACGACCTTCCGGGCATGCCCGATCGGCTACGTACCCGGTTTCTCGACGTCGAGCCGCCCGAAAAATGGCCGGTCACACCTGGACGGCGGCAAGATCGTGCGTTTTGAGTGGACGAGCAACTGTTGGAGCACTGGCGGCGGGCTCGCAATCATCTGTATAGCGATCACCTTGCCACATTGCCGAATGGCAATGAATGACGCTGAAAGGATCGCATATCACCAAAGCGGCCACGTCGCGGCTTATCTGCCTTTTTGCCCTGTTTCGACATGTTGCGCTGTTCAGGCGCCCGGACTGACTAGCACCGCGCGGGTGTTGCCGCACAAGGTATATACAGGACAGCGGGCGTTGATCCATCCGTCTGGAACGACTGCCGAGGCGCAGTACCTCTTGCAGCCGCTGACCGCATTGATGGACCCGCACTGCCACGCCGATCTGCGAATGGCGCGCGATCTGTTGCGCAGCCGGGCTGAGTTCGACAGCATGCTGGACCGCGTCGCCTGGATCGTACGGCGGCGGTGGACTAGGATCGGCGCGGTGGGTGAGGCTTTGCTGGCCCACCAATGTCTGCGCCGTCTGACCGCTGTTTTCCCGGGCGGCATCTCCCGGAATATAGCGTTCGTGCCGCCGCCGAGAATACCGCCCATTCAAACCTCGACGGACAGAGCGATTAACACGCTTTTCTCATCCTGTTTATCGCGTGGCACAATACTGCTTGCTGGCATCGGCTGTTGCTAGGATAACGTCCTTGCCAGCCTTTCGTTGTCGTTCCCGGTATTGAGCAATGGGCGCACGACCCGAATGCCAGAAGTGCCAACCCAGCAAGTCAGTCTCGAGCTCTCGCAGCACATGCTTCGGCGTTCGCTCGGGCAATGACAAGTACGCAAGCCAAGGTTCCAGAATGGGCCACAGCGATGAGGCGTGTGCGGCGGCTCGCGCTCGGAGTCCATTGGTCTCACCAATGTACACTGCCGCTTTGGCTCCTCGGTCATACACTACATAGACCGCGGGTCCCACTGGCAAAATTCGCGCCTCTGACAGAGGTAGCCGCTGCCACCAAGGTGCCTGCAGCGGGGCGGCACCACCCTGTAGAGGTGGATGGGAAATGGCGAAATCCACGACCGCACTGCCCTCAACGACGGGGACCGCCCGACGGCCTGGCGTTCGAGTCCTGGAGCGCCCACTTCGCCCAACCCAGCGGTTCGTCGGCCGAGTGTAACCGGGGTAGAAACGCCCGTAATTGGCCTCCGTCGACAGACCG
>Ga0306921_10000082_pt1 | contig 64165 bp, 52 predicted proteins | sample sta12Cox44000080_FD_203760 | JGI IMG/M metagenome (GOLD analysis project Ga0306921, IMG submission 203760) | Lab enrichment of tropical soil microbial communities from Luquillo Experimental Forest, Puerto Rico - statoxic.12C.oxic.44.000.080 (v2)... | ecosystem: Environmental > Terrestrial >... | reverse complement strand
CCGTCCGCCGCGGTTCCGCCGCTCGCCGCGTCGTGCGTGCCGTTGCCGTTGCGGTCTGCCAGTTCCTGCAGAATCAGGATCGCGTTGGGATGCACCGCGTTCGCGCCCGCTGTCTTGGGCGGCTCAAAGTCGCGCGCGAACCCCAGTCCCAGCCATTCCGTGGTCACGCCCACCCAGTTGCCTACCGCGTTCTTGTACTCCACGCGCAACCAGGTGTGGTGTTGCACGCCGTAAAATGCCGTCTCGGCTGCCGTGTCGCCAAACAAAGACCACTGGGTGCTGGCTCCGTCGTGTACGTTGTGGATCCAGTTTGTGTCTTTGCTCGTGTCTGCCTGCGCGAAAGGGTACACGGTTCCGCCCACGGCGTATCCACCGCCCGTCGGAAACGTCGCCGTCTGTTGAACGTTCAGGTCCACGTCCTGCCCGTCCGCGAGTGGCCCACGGTCCGGATGCAAGTCCGCCTGAGTATCTGCAAGCAACACGCGGATCTGCGCCTTGGTGTATAACCGCGAAGCATTGAGCGTTGTGCCCGCCACTTCGCCGGCAATCGCTTTGCGGATGATCTGAATTGGCTGCACACCCGAACCCACGAAAGGCAAGGTCAACTTGCGCACACCTGTCACCGAGTTGGCCACAAACCCGTTGTAAGTTGAAGTGGAAGTCGTGATCCAGTTCGCCGTCTGGCCGCCGCTCGTCGGCGGAATCCCGCCGCTCCAGCTCGCTGGATTGCTCGCCGTCGAGGCCAGGCAGTGCGCCGCCGGCTGGCCCGAGTCGCAGCCGCCGCTGGCATTCGGAATGTAGATCGTCCCCGTGTAACCTGACGAGGTCAGGTGATTGTTCTCCAGGCGGTCGGTCACGATATTCCCGAAGGCCGTTGCCTTGTCGAACAGCGCCAGCGTCGATCCGCTGGCCAGGTAGAGGTTGCCATTGGTGTGCACGCGGCCCTTGAACGTGAAGGCTGGGCCGGCGAAGTAGTCGATGTCCCCCTCCGCAAAAATGCCAAACTGAAAAACCGGAATCAGAGCCACTTCCACGTTGCGCGTGATGTTGGCCGACACGTTCGAGCCCGGCTGCGTAGCATTGACGTTCAACGTGTACGGCACGATCATTGCCTTCAGCCCCTGGTTTGCACCCGAGCTGATCGTGTTCCAGTTCGTGAGCGGCGGGCTATTTGGATTGCCCGCCACCGATGGCGTCCAGGTGATCGACTCGGTGAAATTCAGATTGCCCAACGTCGTCGGGGGAAAGTTCGTCAGGTTCGTAACCGAGGTGGTGATTGGCGTCTGCGCCTGTTGGTACAGGTTCGCCAGGTCCGCCGTCAGTTTCTCCATCCCCGATTCGGCCGCATAGTAGGCAATGTTGTAGTTCATGTCATTGCCGCCCATCCGGGTCTCGCCGTTCACCATGAACATCAGGCCGGCCGCCACGCCGGAAAGTAGTAACAACAACAGCAGCGCCGCAATCAAAGTGAAACCACGTGAACGATGTGGCTTGTTCCCCATATTGCCCTCTCCTGCCCCTCGCACCCTCATTGATAACGGTTCTTGAAGCTCATGTTGCGTGCGCTGATCGAGGTCGCAAGCTGCATGCTCTGCATCCTCGATCCGTCTTGCGCCAGGCTCTGCGCCTGCACCGCCAGGTTGATCTTTCGGATCTGGTTCGGCGTCACTCCCGCCAGCGAGAGCGGGTCCCTCTGCTCTACGTTGTTGGCGCCTGTCGTGTCGTTGAATAAGTCGTAGGAAACTGTCACTCCGATGATGTCATCTGCTACCGGCACCGGCGTCAGACCGTTCACCTGCCGCATTAGTCGCGGCGATTGGCCGTTGGCCGGAACCTGCACGAAGTAGGTCACTACCTCCATCCGCGTCGCGGTGCAGTTGCCCTGGCCCGCCGGCGGTGCCACACTGCGATTGAACACGTAACCGAGGTTCCCGATAATCGGGTCCCCACCGGTGTTGTTCATGTTCAGCGGGTCAGCATTCCCAAACGTGACGGTGTTTGGTGTCACGTTCGTGACCTCGCCCACGATCGTGGCGATGTTGCCGCCCACCACCATCACCAGGTCACCAATCTTCAACCCAACGCCGGGATCATTGATCGCCGGCAGAGGCGGAACCGGTGCCGGAGCTGGCGGCGTCAATGTGATCGTCGACGTGGAAGTCACCACGCACGTGTATTGGTTCAGCGGAAATCCGTAATCGAGATAAGCTACCGTGACGCTGTCGGCCGATTGGCTCGTGGCCGGGATCAGGGCCCCGTTCTGGACTCCGTTGTTCGGCCCAGGAAGGATGCCGTACAAGTAGTTCCCGCCCGGGTATTGGTGGTTCGGGATGTAGCAGGTGCCGGCCTGGTCACAGCCGTACCGCGACGCACCCGCCGCACCACCCGTCGGCAACTGAATGCCACCCGGAGGCAGGCCCGCTCCCGCCATGCTCACATCTTTCGAGATCAGGTTGACGGCAGCGCGCGAGTTTGCCTGCAACTCAGCTCGCTGCGATATCAGCGTGCTCGCATCGACCCCGCTCTTGAACAACTGCACGGTGGAGGCCAGCACGATCATCGCCAGCGCGAACGAGACCATCATCTCGATCAGCGTGAAACCTGTCGTGGCAGTCTTGGCTTTCCGTCTCATAGATTGGTCCACTCGTCCTACCGATATACCGAGATCAATGCGTTCACGGTGTAGATCCTCGGCCTGTTTTGCAGCGGCCGGGTGTATTGCACGTTGACCGTGATCTGCTTCAGGTTCGGGTTGGGGGTTCCGTCCGGGTTCAACGTGTTCGCGATCACGATCGTTCGCTGAAAGTTCCCCAACACCATGTAGGTGTCGTCCGCGGTTCCCAGGATCCCGTCCTTCCCGGGCAGCTTGATGCACTGCACTCCCAGCGGATTGATCGACAACGGGCAGCCCGTGACCGCCGGATTGAACGCTACATCGTCCGCCGTCCCCGCCAGGCCGTCCGGTCCCGTATCCAGCAGGTTGGTCGGCCCGTCTACAAAGATCCCGCCGCCGCTTACGTTCGCAATCTGGTTGAAGGTGATCTGCTGCGTGTCGCGCGCCGTGAAGATGTTCTCCAGCGTGTCTTCCGCCGTCTGTTTCGCGATCTGGTCTTCCTGCACCGATTGCGTCGTCGACAGCGCGTAAGCGAACGTCGCCAGCATCGCGAGCAGCCCCGTCATGATGATCACTATGCTGAACAGGACTTCAATGAGCGAAAATCCCTGCTGGTCTTTGCCATTCCGGACTTGCCGAATGTTCTTCATCGTTGGACCCATGTCGCATTACCGCCTTGATTCACCAGTTGCCATCCCCGGATCCGGCCGGTGGCCCCGAACACGGTGACCGCTCGCGAGCTGTAGAGGTTGTTGTTGATCGCTACGTACAACACGCCGCTGTTCAGGTTCCCGTTCACGTCCTGCGACGAACCGTCCGGCATGAATTTCACGTAGTTGAACCTGCCCAGTCCGATCCCCTGGCCAAAGTCGATGGCTACAGTGCCGTTTCCGAAATTGTCCGGTGGGTTCGCCGTAGGCACCCCCGCAATCGTCTGAAACTGGATGTCCGGGGCCAGAACCTGGCTCGTGATCAGCACCGGCGCCGGGTTTACGGGCGTAGCTACGTCCTGTCGCCACACCTGGATCGTGTTGGGAGCAACAAAGGTCACGACATACTGCTTCCGCTCGTCGATCGCCTGTTGCCGGTAGCGCCGCAGCAGCATGAAGCACTGGTTGTATGCCGATGTTGCCCGTGAACTCTGGTAGACCGGCTGCATCTTGAGCACAGTCACTGCAACTGCCGTCAGCGAGATGGCAACCACGATCGCCATCTCCAGCATCGAAAAGCCCCGTGCCCGTCGCGACCGCGGGTCGCTGGTCCTGAAGTGTCGCGCAAACTGTGCGGTTCGACCGCCCAATCTCATGGTTCTCTCCAATGCCTCGAGGCTTGCTGCCTTCCCAACCTGGCCGCATCAGCCAAGCGAGAACGCGCGCCCCGCACACGTTTCGGCGCCGGGCGGTTGTACCTGCTTGCATCGTAGGGACGCGTCCTGACAGCGTCAAAGTACCCCCGTACTGTCAAGTGAGTGATCTTTTGTAACGTAATGCCAACAGGGTTACGCACGGCATCAACAATGCCCTCACGCGACCCCCACTCGCCCCCATTCCTCTCATCCCCAACCTCAAAACATCCCACTTCGTCAGGCACATCCGGCAGCGTCGTTTTGGGTGCGCCTTTTGTTCTGATCGGCGAGCCCGATCGGCGTTCTGTCCCCGTCCTTGGCTTTCGGTTACGCGAGTAACTTGTGGCTGCCCGGTCGTAACTCTTACGATCAGGGCCTATGGCGTTGAACAGCCTGATCGTGTGCGCAGACGACGCCACCAGCCACACCCTGCGCGAAATCCTGGGTGCCATCGGGCTCTCGATCGAGATCTGCCCCGACGTGAAGGACGCTTTTGCTCGTCTTGGTGCCCGACGCTACGATTCCGTCATCCTTGATTGCGATCGCGAACTCGAGGCCCGCGAAGTCTTGCGCCAGGTGCGCGCCTCAGAACGTAACGCCACTGCGCGCGTCATCGCCATTGCCAACCCAAATAGCAACGTTCGCGAGATGTTTGCTCTGGGAATTAACTTTGTGCTCTACAAGCCGATCTCCGAGGAGCGCGCCCGGAGCAGCCTGCGCGCCGCCCGCACGCTCATGCAGCGCGAGAAGCGGCGCAGCCGAAGGGTCGCCGTCCACGCCGGGGTCAAGCTCGACTATGCCAACGTCGAAAATGTCTCCGCTACGCTGATCGATTTGAGTGAGGAGGGAAGTGCCGTCCAGAGCGAAAAGAAGCTGCCGCCCGACTGCCGGGTGTACTTCCAGTTCGCCTTGCCCGGACACACGTCATTGATTCGTTTGGCGGCGGAGGTCGTCTGGCAGGATTCTACCGGCCGCGTCGGCATGCGCTTCGTGAATGTTCCGACCAGTTCGCGGCGTGTCCTACGCAACTGGCTGGAGTCCAATCAGCCGGCGACCGTCAGCGTCGCGCCCCAGGTGCCGCGGCCCGGGGCCATCGCAAAAACGAGCCCCGCCGTACACGAGCACAAAGATACTCTGGAGTCCCGCTTACGCTCCAAACCTGGCAATCGTCGGACCCAGTCTCGTCACACTTGCTGCCTGGGCGCCGAAGTCTACCGGCTCGGCGTGTCGGTGCCGAGTCGTTGCAACCTGACCGACATCAGCTCCGGGGGCTGCTACGTCGAAATGCCCACTCCGCTCCCTGCAGCCACCAGGGTCGAGATCGTGGTTCGCGCTGAACAGATGAAACTCCGTCTACAGGGTGTCGTGCAGTCGGTCCACCCCGGCTTCGGCATGGGAGTCCAGCTAGTTCTTAAGACCGCCGAGCACCACGATCACCTCCAGTCCCTCATCCGACTGCTCGAAGAATCCGCTCAATCCTCCGAAGTCGCCTCTCGCAACGATCCTTGGATCCGCTAGCCCCTGAACTCAGAAAACTCTGTCATCCTGAGCGCAGCGGGGCATCGCCGAACCGAGCCGAAAGCCTGCCCTGAGCTTGTCGATGGCTTGTCGATGGGGTCCCCATGCAAGCTAAATCAGTACCGGCTGCAACAGCAATGTTCTTCGAGGATCTTTAGAAACTACTGTGTGGCCGGGTGCCCCACGTTTCGCGATTCTCGAAAAGCGGGGCTCCACGACTTTTCACCTCTGGATTGTCGCCAACGACCCCAGGACGAACGACCATCGACTTGGGTCTCTACGTCCGCGACCCTGCGCCCACCGCCTCCCGAAAATACTCCAGCGACCTCCGCAGCCCACTCTCCAAATCCACCTGCGGCTCCCACCCCAGCAACCGCTTGGCCTTGCTGATGTCCGGACGCCGCTGTTTCGGATCATCCACCGGCAATGGCTCGTAGCGCAGCTTGCTCTTCGATCCCGTCACCGCCAGCACCCGCTCGGCGCACTCAAGGATTGTGAACTCTGTCGGATTCCCGATGTTCACCGGTTCATGCTCGGAAGACTTCCCCAGCCGCACGATGCCCTCGATCTCATCGCTCACATAGCAGAAACTGCGCGTCTGGCTGCCGTCCCCGTAGATGGTCAGGTCCTGGCCCAGCATCGCCTGGCGCATGAAGTTCGGCACCACGCGTCCGTCACTGATCTGCATCCGCGGACCGTAGGTATTGAAGATGCGTACGATGTGCGTGTCCACTTGGTGATACCGCGAGTACGCCATCGTTGCTGCCTCAGCAAAGCGCTTTGCCTCGTCGTACACCGACCGCGGCCCGATCGGATTTACGTGTCCCCAATACGTTTCCTTCTGCGGATGCTCCATCGGATCGCCATAGCACTCCGAAGTCGATGCCAGCAGGTACTTCGCTCCATACCTCCGCGCCAGCTCCAGCGCCTGAAAAGTCCCAACCGACCCGACCCGCAAGGTCTCAATGCCATGCTCGGCGTAATCCACCGGGCTCGCCGGGCTGGCAAGGTGGTACACCCATTCCACCGGCCCACAGTCGAATGGCTGGCACACATCTCGCTCCTGAAATTCGAAACGGGAATCCTTCCGCAAATGTTCGAGGTTGGACAACCGGCCGGTGAGCAGATTATCGACTGCAACCACCGCGCAGCCGTCGGCCAGCAATGCGTCGCACAAATGTGAGCCCAGGAAACCAGCACCGCCAGTCACCAGGGCGCGTCCTTTACTCATAGTTCTTCGAGATTTGTTTCAGGGCGCGCCCTTGAGGCGCGCCAAAAGTGCCTTCTCTCCATGCTGTCTTCAGGCGCTACGCGGTGACCCAGGTTTGTGGCACCTCCCCTGGGCGCTAACCTGGGTTCAGCTCATGAACTTCCACCTCACTCCTCCGCACGCCCCCCCCGGCCCGTCGGCAAACCCTCTGGCAACGCCGCCGCCCGCCCCACACTGTAGTAGGTGAAGCCATGCGCCGCCATCGTTTCCGGATCATACAAATTCCGTCCGTCAATCACGATCGGGTACCGCAGTTTGCTGTTCAGCCGCCGCAAATCCAAAGAAGCAAATTCCTCCCACTCCGTCAAAATCAGCAGCGCGTCCGCGCCCGCAGCCGCGTCATAAGCGTTCTCGGCAAACTCCACGCCTGTGGTCAGCACTTCCCGCGCGCGACCCATCGCCGCCGGATCATACGCCGCCAGCGTGCATCCTTCCTGCAGCAGTGCCTGCACGAGAAGGACCGCCGGCGATTCCCGGATATCATCCGTGCCACCCTTGAACGCCAGTCCCAGCACGCCCAGTCGCTTCCCGCGCAACGTCCACAGCGCCTTGCGCACCTTCCGCAGGAAGCGTTGCCTCTGCTCCTCGTTGATCCGCATCACCTCATCCAGCAACCGGAACTCGTAACCCGACTCCTTCGCCACAGAACGAAACGCCATCAGGTCTTTCGGGAAACACGATCCGCCGTAACCAATTCCCGGATTCAGAAATCGCGGACCGATACGCGAATCCGTTCCGATCCCGTGTCGTACTTGCTCCACATCGGCCCCCACCGCATCGCAGATCGAGGCCACCGCATTAATGAACGAAATCTTCATCGCAAGAAAAGCGTTCGAAGCATGCTTGATCAGTTCCGCGCTCGTCGTGCTGGTCACAATCACCGGCGGAGGAATCTGCGCCCGGTCCGGCGCCGGGATCGCCTCCGCCCGCTTGTAATACGACCCATCCGTCAGCGGCCTATAAATCTCGCACAGCACGTCCGCGCAACGTTCCGAATCTGCGCCCAGCACAATCCTGTCCGGGAACAGAAAGTCCGTCACCGCGGTCCCTTCCCGCAAAAACTCCGGGTTCGACGCGATGTCGAACGACTCGGGGGGCGCTCCGTTCCGCAGGATCACCTTCCTTACCCAGTCGCTCGTGTACACCGGCACCGTGCTCTTCTCAACCACGATCTTGTATCCGTCCATCGCGCCAGAAATCTCCCGCGCCACCGACTCCACATAAGAAAGGTCCGCGTCTCCCGTCTCGGTGGGCGGAGTCCCGACCGCCACAAAAATTGCCGCGCTCGCCCGCGTCGCTTCCCGCAGGTTATCGGTGAAGTGCAGTCGCTGACCGCGATGCCGTTGCAGCAACTCCGGCAGGAACTTCTCATGGATCGGCACCTGCCCATTGCATAGCGCCGCAAGTTTCTGCTGGTCGTTGTCTACCAGGATGACTTCATGCCCCATATCTGCGAAGCACGCTCCCGCCACCAGTCCCACGTAACCCGAACCCACTACTGCAATACGCATCTGTTACTCCTCCACAGTTCTGGCGCATCCCGCGCTCAAGCACGAGCAAGGACCTCGAAAGCTCTCTAAAATGCGCTTGTCACTCCGACGCCCTCCGCAGCGAACGCAGGAAAGCCTGCCCTGAGCGGAGTCGAAGGGGTCTGCTTCTTCCTCCGGCCGCATCGCTGGCACTACGAATTTCTAATGTAGCAGGTTCGCCGTTTCACCCCGATGGCAAAACTCACATCCTCCCGCCGGCCCGCACCCAATCGGGAAATGTTCGATGCTCACTTTCACCCGTGACCGCCGTCACCGAGTTCCCGTACGGCCCGTCGCACAATCCCGGCAGAGGAGATCGCCGTGCCCATCCTCATCATGGGTCTCATCGCCCTCGCAACTTTCGGAGTCATCGCATTCCTGCTCGCCACCGCCTCCCACGAGGAGCGCAAAGAACATCCTCCGGAGCGCTGATCTCACCTCTTAGGGTCGCATCATCACGGTCGAACTGTCATCCTGAGCGAAGTGAGGCGCAGCCGAACGCAGTCGAAGGACCCCGTGTTTGCCCGCGCTAGAAATCGGCTCGGGCAGAAATTCCTCTCGACGGGACGGGTGGGACTCCACGATGCCCTCCCCCCAGAGCTTTCCCGACGACCGACGACTAAACAAAACTCTTCCCCTTCTCCTCCCGCCCCAGAGCCACCACGGTCCCCAGCAGCAGAAGGTTCGCGATCTCAAATGCGGCCAGCGCCCACGCATAGCCCAGTCGATCCCTCAGTGCGTACTCCAGATTGTTCGTCGGGGCCGCAAACAGGATCCCCAACTGGTACGCGAACCCCGGCATCAATCCCCGCACGGCCGCTGGCGACAACTCATTCAAATGCGCCGGAATGATCCCCCATGCTCCCTGAACACCCACCTGGAGTATGCACGCGCCTGCCACCAGGACCATCAGCCGTCCTCCAAACACCCACGCCGGAATCGAGACGAGCGCTAACGCCAGCGCTAGCAGAATTGCTCGCCTTCGCCCGAAATGTTCCGAGAGCCATCCAAACGCACACGCTCCTGCCACGGCGGCGATGTTGTATGCGATTGCCACATACGAAATCGTCGCCAACGGCAGCCGATGCACCTCCTTCAAGAAATGCGGATACAAATCCTGGGTCCCATGAGACAGAAACATCATCAGCGTCATCAGCAGCACGAGATACCCGAAGATCCTCCAGTGCCCGCTCGCCGTGCGCAAGATCGCACCCACGGTCGGTGCCCGATGCTGCTTCCAAGCCTCAGACTCCTTCACCTGGTATCGGATATAAAACGCGAGCAACGCCGGAATCCCGCCCACCCAGAACATCGGCCGCCATCCCCACAGCGGCAGCACCAACCGCGCGGCCACCGCCGCCAGCAAATATCCGATCGAATATCCGCTCTGCACCACTCCCGACAGCACGCCGCGCCACCGTTTTGGCGCGCTCTCCATCGCCAGCGACGCACCCACGCCCCACTCGCCGCCCATCCCGATCCCATAAATCGCCCGCAGCACAAAAAACACGGCATAGTTCGGCGCAAACCCACAAGCCAACTCAAACAAGGAAAAAAACACCACGTTCGCCATCAGCGGACGCCGCCGTCCATACCGGTCCGCCAGCAGCCCAAACACCAGTGCCCCCACCGGACGCATCGCCAGCGTGGCTGTAATCGTAAGAATGATCTTGCTCGTCGAAACGTGGAACGCAGCGGCCAGCGTGTCCACCAAAAACACCAGTACGAAAAAGTCGAACGCATCCAGCGTCCAGCCCAGAAAGCTCGCCGCGACCGCAGGCCACGGATCGGACCGCGTCAACGCCGGTTCGCCCGGCCCCGGCCGCAGAAGGGAAGTCGCTTCTGAACTGCGCGAGGTCGATTTTCCGGAGATGGCCATCCGCTAGATCGTTCGCAGCTCCCATTTCGTACCTGAGAGCCGGCAGTTGCCCATCAGAACACGAACCCGCGAAAGCTAGCAAACGTCCCGCGCCCTCTGCCCTGTTTCCGTTTTCCGCGTTCTTTGTGCTGCAATGAGTTCTTTGCGTCTCCCGCTGTCGTTCTTCCTTGCTTCCTCGTTGGCATCAAAAATAGACCTGCCATCCTGAGCGAAGTGGGCGACAGCCGAACGCAGTCGAAGGACCCCATGCCTGTCGACCCCAACACCGGCTTGTACACAGGAATTCTCACTATTACCGCGCTGGGAGCGCCGAGAGCACTCCCGCCCCATGGCCCTTTCGTGGGGGTCTAAAACAGGCCGAAATCCTTGCCTGTTAGCGATTTACCCGTTGACATCCACAGCTTTTCCGGCCACACTCGATGGTAGAATTCGATCGAGTCGTGAGTCGTTCCCCAGCCACTCACCCAGGTTGAAGGACCCATGTCGTGCCCGGACGCCTACCGCCCTTATAATCCCTTCGAGCCAGCGCCTGACCGCGACCCCGAGCGCGACCTCTATGGCACTTTGCCTTCGGACGCGGAAGTCCGCGGCCTCGCCAGCGCTTTGGCTGCCAACGGCGGAGGCGCTTCCTCGGAAGATTTGGCTTTGGACCTCGTCCTCAATCAGATCGTCGAGCAAGCCTGTCTCGCAACCGGAGCCACCGGCGCCGCCATCGCGCTCACTCGCGACGGCGAGATGGTTTGCCGCGCCACCACCGGGCGCACCGCGCCCGACCTCGGTGTGCGCCTCGATAATGCCGGATTCTCCGCCGAGTGTCTGCGCGTCGGCATGCTCCAGCGTTGCGACGACACCGAAACCGATCCGCGCGTCGACGCCGCTGCCTGCCGCCTGCTCGGAGTGCGTTCCATCCTTGTCGTCCCCCTCTGGTATTGGGGCGAGTTCATGGGCATCTTTGAGATTTTCTCCACGCGCCCCAATGCTTTCGGTGAGCGCGATGAGCAAACGTTGCAAGCCTTGGCCTATCGCATCGTGCGCCACACCAAGCAGACCGGTGGCCAGCTCGCCGGATTCTCTTCCGAGGAACAAGAAACCGCGCCGTTGCAGGTTCCCATCGCTGAGCCCGCTCCGAGAAACCTGATGCCCGTCGAGCCTGAACAACCCGAGCCCGAGCCCGTGCGCGAACGTCCTCGCGCTCCCATCTTTGAGTTGAAAACGCCGTCATCGCCCAAGCCCCCCACTACCAAGCCCGATCCGGTGACCACCATCTTCGCCGCGCTTGCATTTGTCGTGGCCTGCCTGATTCTCGCGCTCATGGCGTATCGCGTGTTTTCGCCGCCTACCGCCGCCCAGAAAACGCCGCCGCCCGCTGCCCAGCCTCAGGAAATCGATCTGAGCCTCGCGCAGTCACCCGGGGCCTCCGTGGCCACACCCGCCGAGGCCGCTCCAGCAGCATCCGGGAACCAGGCGTCCCGGCAAGCTCCGACTGCCAACAAATCGAGCGACCCCGCCTCTGCCGCCGACGTCGTGGTGTCGGCCGCCAGCAAGAAGACTGTTCGCGCCCCTGCGCCCGCTCCTGCAGGCGGTGGCCTCGCGATATACGATGAACACGGTAAGTTGATCTACGGCTCGCCGGTTCATTCTGACGACACCGCAGCCAGCAACACGAAGAAGTCCGCGACTCCGGCCAAGACCAGCTCTGCCGCAGCGCCGGCGTCCTCGGTGAAATCCGTTGCCTCCCGCAACAAAACGTCAGCCGCCTCCGACAGTTCCAATTCCGGCCTCATCGAAGGGCGCTACGTCCGCCTCAAGCCCGACCTCGCTGAGAGTCTCCTCGACGATCGCGTCGAACCCGACTATCCCGACGCCGCCCGCCGCGCCCACATCCACGGCTCCGTCATTCTCGAAACCCTGATCGGCGCCAACGGCAAGGTCCAGGAAGTTATCCCTGTCAGCGGCCCGCCGCAACTCGCCGAAGCCGCCGCCACCGCCGTCCGCCAATGGAAATACAAACCCTTCACTGTCGACGGCCAGAAAGTCGCCATCCGCACCCAGATCACCGTCACCTTCATGCTTGCCCAGTAGTCGGACGTGGCGCGGGTGCCCTCGCCCGCGAACTGTTGGACTCTGTAGTCGCCGTCATCCTGACCGGGCTGAGGCGGAGCTGAACTCAGTCGAAAGCCTGCCCTGAGCGAAGCCGAGGGGCCCCCGTGTCCGTGAAAATCAGCAACGCCCGAATCGGCATTTCTGTTGGCATCTGTGGTTAACAAGGCGTCACAAAAGCGCCAATATGTGCCGTTTGCCTTAAACCAAGTAGGTAACGGTTGACACGCCTAGCTCCGGGCGACAGAATCCCCGCACTGCCGCGGGGTCGCCCGCCTATAGACAAGGACCCCGAGGAGGTGGGTGTGCTCGCCGCTTCCACGCTATGGGTAGACGATAGAGGTCAGGACATTGCCGAATATGCCGTCATGCTGGCCGCGATCCTCGTGATCGTCATCGGCACGATTCGGCTGGTTGGTTCGAACGCAAACCTCGCGTTCTCCAGCGCCGCCAGCGCGCTGCAGTAACTGCTCCAGCGCCACGGCCAGGGAGAATCCGATGCCGACGCGGACTCCAAAGTGCGCCCCAAAAACGCGACAGCGACGGCATATTACGTCCCTCAAGAAATGGAATCAGACACGACAATAGCGAATCGATCACCTTTTGCCAGGTCGCTTTTTGGCGCTTGCTGAAGCCGACACGGTTCATCGACTCTCCAACTGACTCCTTCGGTCTGCTTGGAGGCAAAGTGGACCCAATCAATGGGGATGGATCGGGAAAGATCATCGAAGAGAACAAAAGGTTCCGCCACAGACTGTACAAGTCGGCGGCAAACCCTTCGTGAACCGTTGCTTCGAGGATTGCCTTCTTACCTACGGTGGTGCAGCCTGAGCATGGGAGCACTCCACCTTTCAACTGCCGCATCCTGCTGAATGGCTCAGCCAGCAACACAGCCGAGGTCTTGCGGGGCCTGGGCCTCTCTATCGGTGTGCCACGAAGAATCGCGACCAGCGAGCCGGTTGACGGGTGCCCCACCCTTAACGTCGACGTTAGAGTGGGATTCCACGAACCTCTGCCTCTCGGGTTTTTCTGTCTCAACGACTCACGACTGTTTCGCTGACGACCGACGACTAACTCGAATACGCCAACTCCTTCGCCCGCTGCGCCGCCTTCACCACCGCCTTAATCAAAGTCACGCGCAGCTTGCCCTCCTCCAGTTCCATGATCCCGTCAATCGTGCACCCCGCCGGAGTCGTCACCGCATCCTTCAACAGAGCCGGATGGTCGCCCGTCTCCAGCACCACCCCCGCCGCGCCCAATGCCGTCTGCGCCGCCAAGAGAGTCGCCACATCCCGAGGCAGCCCGACCTTCACTCCTGCCTCCGCCAGCGACTCAAGAATGATGTAGATATAAGCTGGCCCGCTCGCCGACAACCCGGTCACCGCATCCATGTGCTTCTCATCGACCACCACCGTGCGTCCCACCACGCGGAACAATTCGCTCGCGATCTCCAGATGCTGTGCCCCCGCATGCGCTCCCTTGCACAAAGCCGTCATCCCCTGCCCAATCACGCACGGAGTATTGGGCATCGCCCGTACTACCGGAACCTTTCCGCCCAAAGCATTCTCAATCGCCGCTGTCGGCACCGACGCCGCCACCGAGATCACCAACTGCTCTGGCCGCGCGCTCGGCCGGATCTCCTCCATCAATCCCTGCACCACCTGCGGCTTCACGCACACCAACACAATGTCGGCCTTCTTCGTTGCCGCCACATTGTCGGTGATCACCGAAATCCCCAGCTTCTTCCCCAGCGCGCCCGCCCGCTCATCATGCGCCACGGTCGCAGTGGTCAGTTTCGGCGAAAGCAGCTTCTTCTCCAGAAGCGCCTTCACCAGAATCCCACCCATCTTCCCCGCGCCGAGTACGGCAACCCGCTTCTCTGCCAAATTTCGAGCCATTCCCCCCTCCATCCCGCATGCGATACAACTCTGCTTAAATCACCTCTGGATCACATTTTCATCCTGAGCGAAGTGAGGCGAAGCCGAACGTAGTCGAAAGGACCCGGTCTTTGCCAAGTCCGCCACCGGCGCACGAAGGAATTTTCGCCACAGGCTGCGTCAATATCCTAGCGTCGCGTTTCTTGCGACGTTAGGATGGATTCCACAAACCTCGCAGTCCTGGGCCTTTCCCAACGACCAACCACCAACGACTAGCCACCCCACTCCCACGCCTTCTCCGCCATGTCCACCACCGCCCTCCCCACCGCCAGTGAGGCCGTCGCCGCCGGCGATGGCACATTGTACAAATGCAGCATGCGTTCGCTCAGCGAAAATTGAAAATCGTCCACCAACGCTCCCGACCGATGGATTGCCTGTGCCCGCACCCCCGACCCGCCGGAAACTAAATCCTCGTCCCGGACCTCCGGCACCATGCGCTGCAAGCCCGCCACAAACGACGCTTTGCTCGCCGCCCGCCACGCTTGGTCCGTCCCCATGCGCCAATGCTTGAGCGCCACCCGCCAGAATCCCGGGAACGTCAGCGACTCCCACGTGTCCCGCACACTGAGATCGCTCACCCGATACCCCTCACGCTTGAACGCCAGCACCGCGTTCGGACCGGCATCGACGGTCCCATAAATCCGTCGCGTGAAATGCACCCCCAAAAACGGAAACCGCGGGTCTGGCACCGGATAAATCAAAGCCCGCACCAAGTCTGCACGCGCAGGAACCAGGTCGTAGTACTCCCCGCGAAAGGGAACAATCTGCACCTCGGGCCGCTCGCCCGCCATCCGCGCAATGCGATCACTAAACAACCCGGCACAGTTGATCGCCCACTGTGCTGCCACCGCTCCCGTCGTACTCTCCAGCACGACTTCGTTCGCTCCCTGCCGCACACCCGTCACTGCGCTTCCAGTTCGCACCACAGCACCCTTCGCCGTCAGCAGCTCCTCATGCTTCTCGCAAACCTTCGCGTAGTCCGTCACGCCCGTCCCCGGCACATGCAACGCCGCCACGCCAGTCGCATGTGGCTCGATCTCGCGCAGTTCTTCCGGCCCCAGCATGCGCAACCCCGGCACGCCGTTCGCCTGCCCCCGCGCAACCAAATCCTTCAGCCGCGGAACCTCTTCCGCTGAGGTCGCAACGATCACCTTCCCGCACACCTCATACGGAACGCCGTGCTCGCGGCAAAACTCCACCATCGCCGCCGCTCCCTCCACGCAAGTCCGCGCCTTGATCGATTCCGGCTTGTAGTACACCCCCGAATGGATCACCCCGCTGTTGTGCCCACTCTGATGCGACCCCACCCGCGCTTCTTTCTCCAGCACCAGCACGCGCATCCACGGAAACCTGCAGGCCGCCTCCCGCGCCACTGCTAGCCCAACAATCCCGCCACCAATTACAGCAATGTCGTACCGTTCAGTCATATCGCACCAATCTCAGCAATTTGTTCGCCGTTTGTAGCCCGCGGGAACTTCCCCTCAGCCGTGAAAGGCCGACGCCCGCGTCCCGGCAAACTTTGCGCCACTGCATGACCTCTCAGGATAAGCGCACTTGCCGCCCATTCCGCAAGGACGGAAAACACACGACAAAGGATGTGCACGAGAAAAGGATGTGGAGAGGCAAAAGAATTTAGACTTCACGAAGAGGGCGCCCAAGACGAGGCAAGTCCATCAAAGGATTGTCATCCGGAGCGCGGCGAAGGACCTGCTCTTTGCCAAGGCCGAACTAAAGTCGGGTGCCGCATGTTTGCTCATTCTTTGCGCAAACGTGGGGTACCACGAGCCTCATCCCCTCGGGTTTTCGCCGCCGCCGAATGACCGGTGACTGCCTTGCTGACGACGGAAGACTGACGACTAATTCACCACTAGCACCGCCGCCGTCGTCTGCACCACACTCCCCGCCGTCGCCGTCACCGTGACCGTGTACGTCCCCGAAGGAGTCGGCGCCTCGATCATCACCTGGGCAGTATCCGACCTCGTCACGTCCGCCTGCGACACGGCCGAGACCATTACCGTCGCCGGGTTCGGCACCGCCGCTGGCGCGGTGTACAGGCCGCCGGCGTCAATCGTACCTGTCGCAGGACTGCCTCCCATAGCCCCGTTCACCTGCCATGTCACCGCGGTATTCGTCGATCCGGAAACCGCCGCCGTGAACTGCTGCGTCTGAGCGGGAAACTTGCTTGCCGATGACGGACTCACTCGCACCGACACCAGGCCGCCACCTCCACCGAACCCGCCACCGCTCCCCCCACTGCCCCCGCACGAAGTCAGAATCAGAGTGCTCACCACCAGCAGCACCATCAGGACGGCAGCGTTTTTCCGCACACTCGGCCGCCGCACGAACCCGCCCACCATCATCGCCACCGCCGAAGCCCACAGCACAAATGGCATTCGCGATCCAGTCTTCCTTTTCCCCGGGTCGCTCCGCGCAAGCTCTGCTTGGGCGGGCCTTTGAATCGAAGCAAGCCGCAACGCCGCTTTCCCCGGTCCCAGCGTGCTGATCGTCAGCGTTACGGTCTGCGCCCCACTGGCCCCCGCCGCCACAGACGGATTCGAGCACGTCGCCCCTGCCGGCAATCCCGAACACGTGATGTTCACCACACTCGGGAAGGTCGTCGATCCCACAGGAGTCACCTCAAGCGTGTACTGCGCACTCTGTCCTGCATTCAGCGTCTGCGGCAAAGTGCTGTCTGCAATCGTCAGCGTGAACAGTGAATTGAACGTCGCGGAGGCCGTGTGCGCCACATGCGCCGCATCGGTTCCGGTTCCATTCACGTTGAAGTTGTACGCTCGCGCCAGGTCACTCTGCGTCGTCAGCGTGAATGCCGCCCCCGCCACCGTGGGCGTCACCGGGTTCGGCGACACTGTACAAGTCGGAGGCATCTCCGCCCCACAACTCAAATTCACCGCGCTCGCATACCCGTTCCTTGCTTGCAGCGTCCCATTGAAGGTCGCCGCCGAATTCACCGTCGCCGACTGCGGAGAGTTGCTGATCGCCAGCGTGTAATCGGCTGCTGGCGCGGTCACCGTCAGGCTCACACTCTGTGTCTTCGCCGTTGGATCCCCCGAGGCGTTCGCCGAAATCGTGATCGCCGCGGTGCCCAGCGCCGCACTCGGACTCGCCGTGAAGGTCAAAGTCACCGTCTCTGGCAAAGCCGAGACCGAAGCCGACGGCGCGAAGTTGCACGTCACGCCCGCTGGTATGCCCGTCGGACACGACAGCGTCACCGTCCCGCTGAACGCTGCGCCGCCTGACACCAGGAACGTGATACCTTGGGATGCGTTTCCCTGCTGTACCGAGACGCTTGCCGGTGAGGGTGCTCCTATGTCCACCACCTGCAGCGTGACCGCCGCATCATGCGTGGTCGAGCCCGCATCCGTTCCCACGCCATTTACATTGAAAAAATAGTCCTGCACGATGCCCGAGGCGCTTACCGTGAAGGCCGCTCCCGTCCCGGTCGGCGTTTGGCTCGCTGGACTCGGTGTACAGACCGGCGGCCCCGTCGTCCCCGCCGTGCAACTCAGATTCACTGCGCCCGCATATCCGTTTAAACGCCGTCAACGTGCCGTGGAAGGTCGCGCTCTGGCCAGGGAAAATCGTCTGCGGAGAATCCGAAATCGCAATCGAATAATCCGGAGTCGTCGGTGCCTGCAGGTCGTACTGCCAGATGCCCCGCCCATACGTCGACGCCCGCAGCAGCTTCTTCCCGCCGCTGTTGAATAACCGCAGCGTCGTTACCGGCACGTTGGGCAAGAATCCGGAACCTCCTTGCCCTTCCTCCGGTCCCACTTCGCTCCAGCTCGGGGCGTTCGTGCTGCTCACAAAAACGCCAACGTCGGTCCCCACGTAAAGCACGCCCGCCTGCGGATCCACCAAAAGAGAATTTGCGGGAGCGTCTTCAAGATTGCTGGGCGCGGTACCGTCGAACGCGTTCCAGGTCTGGCCCGCGTTCGTCGTCTTGAACACGTGCTCCACGTGAAAGCCCATGATCGCCACGTACGCCGTTTGCCCCGTCGCATCCGAAGGATCGATGGCAATTGCCGAGACCGGAAATTCCCCCGGGTTGATCGACCCCGTCCGGTCCGCCATCAGCGTCCCCACAGGTGGTGTGCCCGCATTGGTCGTCACAAACACGCGTCCGCCCGTCACATTCGACACGTTGCTTCCGGGCCCCAACCCATCTGTTCCCGCGTACACCACCTTGGAAGCCTGACTCGGCGGGCTGCCTGGAGCCGCCGCCAGCGATCGCACCAGGTTGACCTCGCCGCCGCTGCAGGCGGTGCCGTCGCCCGTGTCGAAATTGTTGCTCAATGCGGTGTAGGTCCCACTCGAGGTTGCGGGCCCGCCTCTCCACACCCGGCACGTTCCCAGCAGCAACTCCGAACTCGTTTGCGGATCGAGCATGTACGGAAAGTAAAACGCCCCGTCGTCGTTCCCCACCTGCCCGCTCGTAACCACCAGCTGGAACGAGTTCGCGTTGCAGTTGATCCCCGATCCGCAGTGGTAGAGGAACAGTCCGCCCGGCCCCACGTCCGAGCCCGCCGTGAACCAGTCTGTCGGCGTCGTGGGGCTGATCGCGTTGTATCCGCCGTCGCCCCCCATCGCATTCAGCCAGGTCAAACTCGTCCCGGCCGACGCTGTTGAAGGCGAGCCGTTGTCCTGCGTCCCTCCCAGCATCGTCGCCGGGTCCGTCGGATGCACGGAGAACGACACAAATTGCGTCATCGACCCCAGCGTGCCATTCAGATCGTCGAACGCATTCGGATTGCCGCCGCACGTCCCGGTGGTTAATCCCGTGTATCCATCGAGCGCGCGATACACGCCGCCGTCGTTGGCGAAGTACATCAACTCCGTGTTGCTGGGGGTGACCACGCCGGCCAGGTGGTGTTGGTCGGGATGCACGTTCGCAATCGACAGGCACCCTAGGTTATAGACATGTGTGAGGTTCAGGAACGAACAGCTGGGAGCGGACGGGTTCGTGATCCGGCACTTGTATATGTTGATCGTCCCCGCGTACAGGTCGGTACCCGATCCGTCCGGCAACGCAGCGATCTCCAGGTTGTAGGTGCCCTGGTCCACACCGCAACCGTTGTTCGTCCCGTCGCCGCAGTTGGTGATTCCGTCGTCCGTGATCTTGTTCCACGAAGTAGTTCCCGCATTCAGGTTCTGCCAGACGCCGACGTCAACCTCCGAGAATGTGTTCGGGTCGATGGCGACCACCCACGTGTACATCTCGAAGCGCCCGGGGACCACCGTCAGCTCAGCGCGATAGATAGGGCACGCCGATGGCGTCGGTGGCGCCGGCGGTGAAACCGGACAATTCGCGGTCGTCAACCCCGCCCCCGGCTGATTCGCATCCGCCAGCCGCGTCCAGGTTTGTCCATCCGTCGACGAATAAATTCCGTGATACCGCACCGCCGCAAAGAATCTGCCGGCGACCGCGTTGTACACCACCGACGTCACCGATCCCGGCGAAACCGTGTTGGCGCCGTCGAGGATGCTGGCGTAGTGCCAGGTTTGCCCCGCGTCCTGCGAGTAGTAGATGCCGCGGTTCACTGTGACCGGACTCTCCAGCCCGAGCGCATAGCCCTCAGCCGCTGCTGCCGCCGAGGCCACCACCAGGTTAGGATTCGCCGTGCTGAACGCAATCTTGCTGAAGCCCAGTCCCGCAAACGTGTGCTTGCCGCCGGTCTCGCCCGTAATCAGCGTCCAGGTCGCGCCCCCATCCGCCGAGCGCAGGATGCCCAGCCCGTAGTAAGAGTCCGCGGAACTGTTGGGTTCCCCCGTGCCGACAAGGACGATGCTGCTAGCCGTCTTGCGCCCGCAGGGACTCGAACACGGTTGAACCGCGATCGAGCCGATCGCCAGCGTCGCCTCATAGTCGAGCACCGGATTCCACACCACGCTGCCCGCGCTCGCCGCCGCGCCGTTGATCGTCTTCCACACGCCCCCATGCGCACCGCCAATAAACACCGTGTTGCCCGTTACATCCGCCGGATCGATCGCCACCGCCGTCGCGCGTCCCGAAACCCAGCCATAGTTCTGCCCCGTCCCAGGATCCGAATTCAACGGCGCCGGCCCCAGCGGCAACCATCCGTTACTCGAAGCGTGCGGCACGGCCGTGACTGCGCGCGCCCTAAACAACTGCTGGCGCATTTGCAGCTTCTGCTGATAGGCACGGAAGCGCAGCTCCGCCGCTACCTCGCCGTTCGCCATCGTGCGGCCGCGCAGAAACCACTGTTCGCGCGCTTTGGGATTGTCGCGGTCCCGGTCCTCGACCGCGTCGAACTCGGAGTTTTTCTTCGATCCCTGGCCCGCAGCCAGGCAGATTGCAGTCAACACAAATACCCAAGTGCACAGCAGTCGCGCCCCACGGCGCCCCGAAAGCTTCATGACACTCGCCAAGTTCAAAGGATTGGTGTTGCTTTTGCCCTGGTCGTGCAAGCGTACTCCGAACCTAATGCAAACCTTCCAGAAACGACTAGTTACCAATGACATACGCGGCACTACGACCACGCGCACAACAGTCCCGTGACGCTTCGGCCCATTCGAGCACGAGCCGGCCCGCGGCAGTTGTGTCCACTGTCACAATTCAGGAAATTTTTCTGGAATCACGAAATTCCGCAATATGCGGGAAGTACAGCACTCCGGGAACGCAAAGCTATCCCAAGCCCCAAACGATCGGGCACCAGCCCCGGTGAGCTGTCGCCGGTCGCATGTCACTTACTTTTTTTCTCCCTATACTTTGCGGATATCAAGTCCATGAGGGTAATCGGGACACCCTTTCCCACAATATATTTGTCGACGCTTCATACAGATAGCCTGAAAACACACCTTCGAAGGGCTTGAAAAGACTTTCTCGCTCCGCAAAGCTTGCGGAACAGTGGGGCGTTAGGTCTTTAGCAAATGTCCCAAAACTTGTGATCCCGAGCGAAGGGAGGCGAAAGCCGAGCGGACTCGAGAGCTTGCCCGGAGCGAAGCCGAAGAGGGGCCTTGCGTGTTTGTTCAGCCGCGGGCCAAAAGACTCCTCACTCCCAAACCTAGTAGAATCACCTGCTTGCAGTTTCACTTGTTTCTGCGGAGTGCCCTTGCAGCCAACCAACAGCATAGCGAAAGCGATCCCGAGAGCACCCAGCGAAACTGTCCGCGCGCCCGACTCTGCCTTCGCCGCCCAAATCCTAAAGCGCCGCGAAGGAAGCTTCGCTCTCAACGTTGACCTCGCCGTCCCCGCAGGATTCACCATCCTGTTCGGCCCCTCCGGAGCAGGGAAGACCACGCTGCTCGACTGCATCGCTGGCCTCACCATTCCTGACCACGGCATGATCCGCGTCGGTCCATGCCTGTTCTTCGACGCCTCCTCGCGCGTCAACCTGCCCATCGCCCCGCGCAACGTCGGCTACGTCTTCCAGGACCCCGCGCTGTTTCCCCACCTAAGCGTGGATGACAACGTCGCCTACGGACTCGACCATATCGCACCGGCAGAGCGCGCCGGCCGCATCTCGTCGATCCTCGAAGCCTTCCACATCGCTCATCTCCGCACCCGCCGCCCCCGCGACATCTCCGGCGGAGAACGCCAGCGCGTCGCGCTTGCCCGTTCGCTCGTCACCGATCCCTGCATCCTGCTACTCGACGAACCCTTGGCCGCGCTCGACGCGCTAACTAAATCACGCATTGTGGAAGACCTCCGCCGCTGGAACGACGCCCACCGCATCCCGATCCTCTACGTCACGCACAGCCGCGAGGAAGTCTTTGCTCTTGGCGAGCGCGTGGTCGTGCTCGAAGCCGGACGCGTACTCGCCCAGGGCACGCCGCACGAGGTCATGAGCGCGCCTCGGCAGGAAACCGTCGCACAACTCGCCGGGTTCGAAAACGTCTTCGACGCTACTGTCGTCGCCGCGCACGAAGACCGCGGCACCATGACCTGCCGCCTCGAAGCCGCGGTCGCTGATATTCCGAAGTCCCGTGAACCTGACAAATCCAGTGATCCTCGCCAATCCAGCAATACCCACAATTCGGGTGTCGAACTGGAAACCCCTCTCGTTCGCGCCGAGGCAGGCGCACGCCTGCGAATCGGCATGCGCGCCGGAGATATTCTGCTCGCCACGCAGCGGCCCGAAGGACTGAGCGCCCGCAATCTGCTTCCCGGCAAAGTGACATCCCTGGTGCGCCGCGACGTGATCATCGCCGCCCGCGTCGATGTCGGCGTAGAAATGGAGGTCCACCTGACCCTCGCCGCCCGCGACGCCCTCCAACTCGCTCCCGGCCGTGAAGTCTGGCTGATCGTGAAAACCCACTCCTGCCACCTGATGGCGTCGTAAGTTAGGTAGGCGGTTAGTTCGGGATCATCCAGTTCATGAGCTTTGTCCTGCGCCATCTGAACTAATACCTTCCCCAAGGCACCCTCCTGCGCTGGAGAAAACATGTTAGGAGCTCGACTGGGAGCGGTCGGCGTGATCGCGCAATTGGAGCTGGATGAAGCTTGGAAAAACGCAGCGGACACAACCCCACGCTATCCGGGGAACTCGAATCCTGCGAAGCTCCTTCTGTCAGTGCGTTTGAAACTCCACCACTCCATCGCCCGGCGGAACGGAGTGCGTCCACGGAACCGTAATATGCTTGTCGAGTTCGTAGTCGGCGCCCGGACCGAGATAGGTGAAGCCGGCGAACTCGAAGGGTACGCCCTGGGCTTCGAGCATCGAGTTGCGGTCGGTGACCTGCATGTGCAGGTGTGCGCCAGTAGTGTTGCCGCTGTTGCCGAGCAGTGCAAGCGTGTCGCCGGTGCGTACGCGGTCGTGCAGGTGGACCTTAAGGCTGCCATGCTGCAGGTGCGCGTAGGTAACGTATCGGTTGGGCGCGATCTTGAGGATCACGTGGTTGCCGCCAATGTTGTCGAGCGTAACCGGAGGCAACACCCGCGGCGTGTTGTCGGCATAGTCGTCGACGACTTCGGTGATCTCTCCGTCGGCGACGGCGAGAACGGGCTCGCCCCATCCCCACCAGTTGTCATTGCGCGAGGAGCCATCGTGGCGCGAGTCGCCGTTGGGGCCGACCTTCAGCCAGTCGATGGCAAAGCGCTCGGGAGAGTAGATGTGACCGTCAATCGCGAAGATGGAACGGCGGTGATTCGTGGTGTTGGACGCTCCATCGCCCGCGAGCCATGTGCCTCCGTGAAACGGCGGGTTCAGGGTGAGTACGGAATCGCGGCCGACCGGCACGGGAAAATTCTCGAGGATTGCATCGCTCGATTTGCCGTCGGCGGCTGCGGCGGTGAAAACCATACCGTGCGTGAGGGTGGCTGGCGGATCTTTATCGGAGGGCAACTCGACCCACAGGTAGATGACCGACCGCGCGCCCGGGTCGATGGTGCGGGCACCCTTGGTGGAGTCGCCGGCGTCTCCATTTCCTGCGCCACCTGACATATTCATAGGCATGCCGACGCGGACCATGGCCGCGGACAGTTTGCTGTCGGCGAGTGAGAGTAGTGGAGACCTGCCTTTGTCGTCGCCGAAGACGTCGAGTTGCTTCAACGTCAGCGGCACGCTGTCGAAGTTGGTCACATGTAACTCGTAGACCAGTACCTGCTGCGTGTTCATCCGGACCGGAATCGGCGGCGTGGGACAGGCGACTTCAACGCGGGGGCCGCGCTCGCGGGCGAAGGCCGCGGTGAAAAAGATCGGCAGAAGAAAAACGGCAAGCCGGGCGCGAAGACTCATGTTGAAATTCTCCAACCGTGAGACGGAAGTAACTGGCTTTTGTGAGCCCCCATTGGAGATGATCAGGTCATCGTGAATGCGCGATTTGGCGCCGCGCTTACTGGCGAACCATGAATCTTCAAGACCTGGGTACGAAAATCACTGGCCCTGTCGTTCCTGGAGGACGCACGGAACAGATCCGCTGGCAATGGGGTGAAGTGTCAAGGCGAAAAGAAAGTGTTGATCGTATAAACAGCGCGCCAGACGGGCGATCCAACAGCCGTATGGACGTCCCGGTGTAATCGCGAGTTTACATTTTTGCCTCGTACGCCCGGTCCATCTCAATCACCGCTACCCACTGTCCCTGGCGCCGGTCAGCGAAGACCACGTGTCCGCCCAGCATCTGCGCAATCACCGCGGGCGGCAGATCGCGGTGGAATCCGAAAAAGCGCGCTTTGAGTTTCTGCCAGGCGGGGCTGTTGCCGAGCAGGCGATACGAAGGCTCGTACTTGGTGGAGAACACCAGCGCGACATCAAAGCGTGCGTTGTCGGGCGAGGTGCCTTCCGTGTCTCCCTGCGCAGCCGCCATTACTTCCTCGAGCGAAAAGTTTTCGATTCGCAACACGTGAAGGGGTTGGGTAACGTAGCCGAGATAGGGGCGGGTGATTTCGTCCGAGGCAGGCCATGCTGTCAGCACGCGCGCCCGCCGGTAGTGGGCTTCCAGGTAAGTTTCGGCTTTCTGGTGCATCACGATGTAGTCGCGGTAAGCCAGATTATCTTCGGGTGCGAATCCGTAAGGAGGATTGGTGAACAGGGCGAGAATGAATGCGGCGCATACGATGCCGACCGGAACGTACCAGAGACGGATGCGGCGCCAGAGCGTGGAGACCGCGATGATGATCACGAGAGGAATGATGGTGAGCTGATAACGCGCCAGCACCGCGCCGCCCACGATGGCGAGCGCGATTAGGTAGGTTAGGGCCAGGATACCAAAGACCACCTGCACGGGAATTGCGATGCGCCGGCGTTCGCCGCTGGCATCGCGGAGAGGCAGGCGCGTCATGGCCCACAGCATAAGCATGGTGAGCACCCAGAGATGCAGGTATCCGAAGGTCTGCCAAAGCCGCAAGCCGAGCACGATCAGGATGCGCAGCGGGTCGGCGGTCGACTGAACGTTGTAGCGGAAGAATTCAGGGTTGCCGAAGACGTATCGGGTGCGCGCGTAGTGGTAGGCGTACCAGGCGCACAGCATCAGCGCGGGGGCGAGTAGCGAAGTGAAAGTCGAAAAGCGCAGCGCCTGAAGGCGCCTTGAAAAAACTGGGAGTTGGGCGCGCCTCAAGGCGCGCCCTGATACGAGGCCTTTCGCGGAAAGCTTCGAACTAGAACGATTGTGGTCGGACAGCTTCGAATTGGAGAGATTTGGGTGGGAGAGACTCGTATCAGGGCGCCGCTTTAACGGTGCTGGCTCGGGCGCGATGGCGAGCCCCTTCAGGGGCTGGAGCCTTTCTAAAAACCGGGAAAGGAGTTCCCATGCGAGCAAGGCCACGGGCGCGAGAACAGCCGTCTCTTTCGCGAACACGGCCAGCGAAAACCAAAGCGCGGCGGCGTGCCCGCGACGTCCGAGATACGCATCGAGTCCCCAGAGCGTCAGACCGGCGGCGGCAAGGTCCACCTGCGCAAGCGAACTCTGCGCGAAGAATACGGGATAGAGCGCGGTGCAGGCGGTTGCGGCGATCGCCACCTGCCCATTCGCGACTCGCTCGGTCAACCGAAACAAGCCGAGTAACGTGAAGGCCGCCAGCACCAGCATCGCGGTGCGCGTCGCCAGCGGTGAGTATCCGAAGATTTTCCATGCGCCTGCTAGATAGGCCATCACCAGTGGAGGATGCGCATTCGACGGAGTGGAACGCGGGATGACATCGCCGGTCAGAAGCAAGTCACGCGCAGCAGGGACGTAATATCCGGCCTCGTCCCAGAAGTAGGGAAGGCGGAGCACCCGAAGGTGCAGGAAAAAGATGGTGACGAAGATAACCGCAAACCTGAGTGTAGACGAGGAGGCAGTAGCGGGCTTCATTTACGGTATTGGCCGGGCCTCACGAATGCACGTTGGCGTCCGGCTTTCTTAGAGTCCGAACACCGCGGTAAGCCAAAAAGAGGATGAGTAGCCAGCACAGCGTATCGATCGTCAGCCATACCTCCATCCCCTCCAGAGAGGCATTACCCTGCGGGGGTTTTCCACCCAACCAAACGACCAAACTAAAGCTCCGGGAGTCGGAATTCCGAGTCCCTCCAAGATCATTGCCAGAACCATGCACAGTGGGATCGCAGCTACTGCCGCCACGATCTTCAGCATGACTCGCCAGTTCATGAGAAATTGCACGGCTAACAGCTAAGAGCTGCTTTCAATGCACCGGCCCCTGCGGCATCATGCGCGGATCAAGCTTGATCTCGCCGAAGGCGTTTTCATATCCGGTGACGTTCTGCTGCAGCACCCCGAGCAGCGCTTTCGCCTGCTGCGGGCTCAAATAGATTCCCTGGAAGTTCTGGATTTCGACCTGGGTCTCGCTCTGCTGGAGCAGTGTTCCGAACACGAGGAAGAAATCCCAGACGTTGACCCGGATCTGCACGCTATTGGCGTAGTTTTCGCGATAGTCGGATTTGTTGGTCAGCTTGACATTGGGCTGAATGGGATTCGCCATAGGGGTGCCAGTGTAGCGGGTTTGTTGTTGGTAAGAAAAGCGCGCGGGCCGGAGCGTGGAATCCCAGGTTTTCGAAAGACACGAAACCTGGTGCATCCAGCGACCAGCCGTTAGCACTTGGCATTTAGCACTTGGCCCCAGGAGCTAAATGTCAAGTGCTAAGGGCCAAGGGCCCTAACCCGACAGCCGCGTTTCCGGACGGGCCCAGATTACGTCCGGCGGGACAGGGGCTGGATGTACCAGAATTGCGACACCTTTGTACTATGGTGCCCTTGCCGGGAAAGGCAAAGCGCGGTGAAATGCGCTCAGGAGCAGCCAGATTCCGAACGGCCAGCCCTCCCCCGCCGAGACTGACGAGGAGGCACCTCGGGCCAGAGCGGCTCCACGGAGGTTATCCCCATGTTTTTCGAAAAACTGACCGCATGGACACTCGTGGTTGTGTACTACACCATTACCTGCGGCGCCATCGTGCTGGGTCTCAAAGGCGCCCTGTAATCTCCTGATTTAAGTCTGGCCGGTTCATTGCTCTGCGCCCCACCGGGTGCGGAGCTATGAGCTTTTGCGAGGATTCCTGACAAGTCTCCAGGCAAAAATGCGCGCTGCCGTGGCCGGGGCGGTTGACCCGGTAAGAGCTCTGGCCCTCCGCCCCGTTGCCTTCAGCGCGCCAGCGGGACTGCCGGGATGGTGCTACACTTCCCGGCCATGATTTCCAGATTCCTGCCTCTGCTTCTGGCGGTCGGAGCCGCAGCACAGACTAGTGCTCCAATTGCTCGTCCTGAAGTTCCTGACAAAATCCAGGCGCCGGCCGGTGAGGAAGTGGTGCTGGTGGTGCACGCGGTGGGAGCTCAGATCTACACCTGCACTTCGGGCGCGGACGGCAAGTATGCCTGGACGCTGAAAGGCCCGCAGGCCGAACTGCGCGATGAAAAGGGAACGGAAGTCGGCCGCCACTTCGCCGGGCCAACGTGGAAATACAAAGATGGCAGCGAAGTCACAGCCAAGGCCGCAGCCAAAATCGACGCTCCGGAGCCCGGTGCCGTGGCATGGCTGCTGCTGAGTGTGATCAGCCATTCTGGCGAGGGCGTGCTCAGCCGTGTGACCAGCATTCAGCGGATTCACACGAAAGGCGGGCAGCCGGCAGCCGCACAGGAATGCAGTGCTGGCCGGCAGAACGCCGAAACCAGCAGCAGCTACGAGGCGGATTATTACTTCTACGCGCCGGGGAAGAGGAGCAGCGCGCTTACCGACTGGGGCTCTTTCCCCGGCGGACCTGTGATGGGGGTGATCAGTTCGACACCAGCACCGACGAGACCTGGGCAGAGAATACGGATCTCGTCCAAAATTCTCGCGACACCCTAGTCGTCAGCAAAGTGCAACCCACTTATCCGCCAGGGGCGCGCTCTCAACATGTGGAGGGAGATGTCTTGTTGAGAGTGAATCTCGATAAAGAGGGGAAGATTTGCAAATTGGAGCCGCAGAGCGGTAACGAGTTGCTGGCTTCATCTGCGGTAGAAGCGGTCAAGGAATGGAAATTCCGGCCCTATCGACTAAACGGCGAGCCGATCGCTGCGGAGTCGCAGGTGAAAAATCAGCTTCACGCTCGCGCCATAAGGATAATAAGGAAGTGGCGGCACGAATCGCGGGCGCTGATTAGTCAATTCCGATTGCCAGGCCGTCGGCAGCCCTTCCGCCCTTCAAAACACATAACCTGCCTCCACGAACTTGTCTCGATTCCTACCTCCGCTCCGCTCAATTCCGTTTCCCACAATCTCCATCCAAATCCTGGAAGCCGCATGGCGGCAGCATGTTTGTGCTGCGTGTTTCCATCGCAACAACTCCTGCGTCCGCGTACGGATGTCGCGAATTTGTAACGGCAATTCTGCTGCATTTCAAAGGGCACACGCATAGGGCAAAACATAAGCCCACAAGGAGTGCTGTTTATGAATTTGTTGAGACGTATTTTTCTTATCGGCGCATTTTTCGCGCCTGCTGTGTTGGCGGCGCAAACCGCGGGAACGATCCAGGGAACGGTGACCGACGCGAGTGGAGCGGTGGTGGAAGGCGCAACGGCGACGGCCACCAACCTGAACACCAATTCGGTGCGCACTGCGACCACTTCAGCTTCCGGCTTCTATTCGATTACAAACCTGGTGCCGGGAACCTACAGCGTACGGGTCGACAAGCCTGGCTTCACCTCGGTGAACATCTCGAGCGCCACGCTTACGACCGCGCAGGTGCTTACCCTGAATGCCAACCTCAGCGTTAGCTCTGTGCACCAGGTCATCGAGGTCAATGGGGCTGCGGTCGCGCCGGTCGAGACCGAGTCCACGCAACTCTCCACCTTGATCTCGAACAAAACCATCACCGACTTGCCGCTCCTGACGCGCAATCCCTACGAGTTGATCCTGCTGTCGCCAGGCACGAATCTGAACGCTGATGCGCTCGGGGGCATTTCTGTGAACGGATCGCGCGATCGCAACAATAATTTTCTGCTGGATGGAGTCGACAACAACGACACCTCGGTGCCGGGTGGCCCGGTGGGAGCTATGTCCATCAATCCCGACTCGGCACAGGAATTCCGCGTGATCACCGACACGTTCAACGCCGAGTATGGTCGCAATACCGGCGCCATCGTCGACGTAGTGACTCGCAGTGGGACCAACGAGTGGCACGGCGATGCGTATGAATTCGGGCGCTACAACGCGCTGGGCGCGCGCGACTTCTTTAATCGAGCTCCTGCGCGTCAAAATCCCTACGTCCGCAATCAATTCGGCGGGTCGGTGGGCGGGCCCATCCTTAAGAATCGCACCTTCTTCTTTCTCAACGGCGAGTATCAGCGCTTCCGCACCACGTTGACGAACAGGACCACCCTCCCGACCAAGGAGTTCAAGTCGGGTCTGTTCACCACCAACGGCGAAACGATTGACCTGAGAACGCCGGGCGGCCAGAACAATCTCACCGGCCTCGGCCTCGATCCCACGATTCAGAGAATCTTTGCGCTATTGCCGGATCCGCCCAGCGGCAACGTCCTGGATGGCATTACCGGTACTTTCCACTACCCCAGCCCGGATACTTTTAACGGTTATGAGTGGGTGGGCAAGATCGATCACAAGATCAACGACAAGCATCAACTGACTCTGCGCTACGCCTACAACAACTCATTCGAAAGCAACCAGACTCATCCTGAATTCGCACCGGGCATCGACTTACTGAGGGCACCCGCATATGCTCACGGCGTGTTCGCGGGATTGGTATCGACCCTCAACAACCACCTGGTGAACGATTTCAAATTTGGACTGAATCGCCTCTACAGTGCGTTCCAGAGCAACTGCGCCAGCATTTTCGATCCCATCACCGGCGTGGATGCCAAGGGCTTCGGCCGGGACTTCACGTCGCCCGATGGCACGCTGGGTGTAGGTCCGTTCGGCGCCATCGGATGCAATACGCTTTTCGACTCGCAAGGGCAAGGGCGGAAAACCGGCACCACCAGCTACGCCGACACCATCACGTGGGTGAAAGGGAGCCACACCTTGAAGTTCGGAGGTGACTTCCGCGATGTCACGTCTTCGGGGAGCACCAATTTCCTGTCGCGTGACAATCTCAACTTCAATCGCTTCACGGCATCCGGCAGTCTTTCAGTAAATCTTCCTGCCTCCGTTTTTCCGCAACAGGTCCCCTTGATCGAGGACATTGCCTGGATGCTAGTGGGTGGAGCACAGTCTCAGGTCCAGGCACAGTTCTTCAACAAGGGGGGCGTGCGTCAGCCTAACGACGGCAAAGACTTCGTGCAGCATGAATACGATGCCTTCTTCCAGGACAGCTGGAAGCTCCGGAGGAACCTCACTCTTTCTCTTGGACTGCGCTACCAGTTCGACGGTGTGCCGTTCGAAACCGGAGGGAACTTCGCGAACTTGTTCCAGAACGCCGACAGCTTCGCGTCGACGCTTAGCTTTACGCTGGTCGGTCCTGGCAACCGCAAGCACGACATGTACAACAACGACTATAAGAACTTCGAACCGAGGATCGGTTTCGCCTGGGATCCCCGGGGCGATGGCAAGACCTCCATTCGCGGCGCCTATGGAATTTTCCACGACCGCATCTTCGACAATCTGTTCGGGAACGCTCGCGGGAATCCGCCCTTCCAGGGCCAGGTTCAAAACCGGTTTACGCAACCGATGACCCCCGCCAACATCCCCTTCGCCGTGGGCACGGCACCGGGGCTGACGTACACGAATGGAAGCTACGCGGCTGCGACCCTCTTGGGTACCGACATCCGCATGCCCATGAGCCAAAGCTGGAATTTCGGCATTCAGCGTGATCTGGGACAAGGCTTTATTCTCTCGACCACTTACGTGGGAAACCACAGCACGCGTGTGATTCGCAATCTCGATGCGGCCCCGCCCGATCCAGCCCTGGTGCAACAGGCAATCGCGGCCTGCGTCGCCAACGATCCGATCCTGTGCCCGCCCGGCGATCCTAATGGCGTCGTGAGTGGTCCAAACCTCTACACCGGAGTCTTCGATCCGGTGTCAGGAGCCCAGGTCGCCCCGCCATCGGTGCGGCAGACTGCCATCCAGACTCCGGGCATCTTCTCCAACGGCATCACCCTGACCAACGGATCTTCTAACTACAACTCGCTGCAGGTGCAGTTGCAGAAAGCCACTTTCCACAACCTGCAGTTCGGACTTGCCTATACCTACGCACATGCCATCGACAACTCCAACGATCCGTTAAACACGCTTGTATCAGGGTTCGCGACATTCCCCCTGGATTCGCGCAATGCTGATACCCTGATGCGCGGCAACTCCGACAACGACCTGCGCCACCGCTTTACGGCAAACTTCTCGTACGAGTTTCCGGTCGGGCGCGGGCAGGCTCTGGTCAACAGCGGAATTCTCGGGCGCGTCCTGGAAGGCTTTCAAACTTCGGGAATCGTGACCCTGCAGGGCGGTCATCCTTACACCGTGTTTGTGCCCGGAGTGGACTACGCTCGCACCGGCGCTACCGTCGCCGTGGGCGCTTCATGGCCCAACGTTGTTGGCGACCCCTATGCGAGTACGGGCCTGAGGATCGACCCAGTGAATGGAGTGCGGACCGGAGCGGTGAATAATAATGCGTTCACTGCGAGCGTTCCCGCTTTCGGAACCCAGGGCGATGCCGGGCGCAACAGCTTCTGGGGGCCGAGCTACTACGAGACCGACCTCGCGCTCATGAAGAACGTCCACATCACCGAACGTTTCCGCCTGCAGTTGCGCGGCGAGGCCTTCAATCTCTTCAATCGCCCGCAATTCCAGCCGCCCGGTAACGTCGTGGGCAGCGGAACCATTGGACGTTCGACCTTGACGGTTGTCCGGTCCGATTTCACGACGTCAAACCGCCAGATCCAACTTGCCTTGAAACTGTTTTTCTAGAACACGCGGGAGTTGCGGGTGGCGCACGCCACCCGCAACTCCGGTTGGCAGGCCGGTTGGCAGGCTAAGGCCGGATGCGGCGTTTCATCGGCAGAGTACAGAAACAGCCAATTTGGTCGAGTGCACCGCAGATTCAGGAATCTCCAGCCATGCCGCTCGGCCTGCGGTGGACCTTCTCGGAAAAGGTTGACCCATTTTCGAGATTTCCGGACCCAGCACCTTTGCCCGTCAGAAAGTTACAAATACTCTGGAAGAACCCCGGGGCAGTGTTGCGCTTGCACTTGCCCCTGCAATTGCTGAAGTTGTCCCTGCCGCTCTCGTAGCTGGGCTTGTCTTGCCGCTGCAGTTGACGATCGTCTCTCCCTTCTTGGTTGAGCAGATGCTGGTACTGCTTCATGAACGCCATCACCAATCCCTTCGGCTGCTGAGCGGTTGCCTCCTACGCAGGATCGACATTCGATAATGTGAAGGTAGTACGGATCGTATTCATAAAATTCCGCCCTTTCGCTGCCGCATTCTGGAATTCGGAGCTGCTTGTCTTAGTTATCGCAGGGCCGTGGCTCCCCGCCAGATCCTAAGTTCATCGTGCACGGGAAATCAGCGACTTACATGAAAGATGATTGAATGCGACCGAGTGCTACGGATGCCTGGTTCAGCAAGGTTTTCCAGCGGTGCCCATGTCGTCAGTAGCACTCGGTGAGGTTTGGTGGTGAGCACAAATCCGTTGTGAGGCCGACGTCGTTATGACATCAGCCACAGGCGATTACACAAGCGTGCGCCGTTTGTTCGCCTTTTTCGGGGTCATGATTTTTCATCAGCCAGACCCAGGCGTAGCTCCAGGGCGCAACGTATTTGTTCAGCTCCGTGTTCCCGCTAAACCAAGAAGGGGCCCTGTCACCGGTAGAGCCCCAGTACTCACTGCTACGCTTATGGGGCGAACGCACAGGCGTGATAACGGTTGGAATACTCTCCTTGCAATTGGTAATTCTTACCGTTGAGCATGATCTTGGGATCACTGGTGAGAATGACACACAGATCTCCGATTTCACTATTGAATGCCACCGAACTGCTCTGGGCCACCCAGCCGCTGTTTTTGTTTCCTACGCCATTCGGATCGGGATCGGTGATGGATTCGATTTGCTCGTGTGAGAGGGTAGAGTTGGTCGAATCAATCAGCACGCTGTTTGGATTAGGAGCCGGCTCGGCGCAGGCGTTCGGGACATTCTGGTAAGGCTCTACCGACAAAAGCACATGACCGATATCGCTGAAGGTCAAACTTCCGTGGTACGCACAGAAGACAAAAGATGCGGGATTATCAGGCGAATAGCAAATGTTGGTGAGGTCAAAGCACGTGTCCACGCCCTTGGGCAAGAATACGTGATAGATGTGGTCATATCCTGTGCCGTGTGCCATGGCTGCGGCATGCACGACCGCAAAAATATCTGCCTGGCTAGCCACATTGGATACAAACAACGGGATTGTAGTGGATACGGATGAGCCAACTGGGTACCGGTTGCTGGCGGTGGTTCCTACGTACTGGTCAGTCAGGTGAATGAAGGCGCTGTTGCTCAGATCGGAGAGAAATCCGGCGGGATTTCCCCAACATGAGGCAACGGTATTGCCACAGCTGCTCATGTTGACGTAAACGGGATGGGCAATTGTAGTCTTCAAGAACTTGCCACCTTGATACGTCAGATCCTCTCCGTAGAAGCCGGGGGCTGGGACGGTCGGGATGGTGGCCGAAGCGACTGTCGCCGTGCTCCTGTGGACGGTGGCAGCTGTGGCCAAGTTGCTGGCAAGCGCGGTTCTGGCTGCCGGGGTTTTGGCCGGCAAGATGTGAGTGGCGATATGCGAAACACCGTACGTTGCGGCCACACGATCAGCCGTAGTGACGTCCACTCGTGCTGGATCAGCTTGGGCCAGAGCGTTGATCGTCATAATCAAGGGCAACCACATCATGGTTGCAGCGAGCAAAGCTGTTCTTGTTCGCGGTCTATTGGCTGGTTTGCGGCTACTATTCATCGACGGGACCTCCTGTGCAAAATCGAAATTGAGAGATTGGGATAAGCAGGATTACGCCCCGGAGTCGGCTCAAAGCCCGCAACAGACAGGCGTTACGGAGCCGTCGCAGTATTATTCAGAGTTGCAGGTTAAGTCAATGGAAAGCAAGAATTTTACAAACAGCGCAAACTAGGTCGGCTCCATTGGGACACTCGTCGTCGCCGTCGTGATTGGGAGATTGATGACTCGTCACGCAGCACGGCAGGTTCAACTGTTGTTAACAATTTTGCAACAGTTACCCGTCTCCCGCCTTTTCAGATGCCGGTGCCTTCCAACTCGCGCAGCGCTCTTTCAACCTCAGATCGCAAACTGGGGCCCGTCAAGCGGCAGAGCTCAGCAAAGGAGTGTTTCTTGGCGAGTCTCTGGGCGATCAACATTCCCACAAAGTACCCTGCTCTCTTCGGGATATGTCCGCTGGCATCGCTGTCAAAAAGGTAGGCATCTATGTCATATTTCTTCGATGAGTCCAGATGTTCACGAATGTCTGAACCAATCCTCGGCCACAGTGCTCTTACGTTCGCGGCGACGGTGTCGGATAGCAAGACCTCCTTGTCAGTCGCCGTTGGGGTTCAGGGTTTTGCTCATGTACGCGGCTAAGCCCTCCAACCACAGCACCTGATAAAGCTTTGCACGGTCGGTTGCGTAGGGTGGCATATACACTTCCGCGATCATCTGCCTGATTTCGGGATTGACTTGCATGTGATACAGGTGCGTCATCTCGTGCTGGACGAGGACGTTCAACGCCCTCTGCGATGAAATTACCGTCGAGATTTCTTCCGCCCCAAAAATTACTACATTCTCTTCCCTGAGCGGTCTCACCGCCCCGCCCACCGCGGTGCGCGGTGCAGGGATGAGGAACACGCTTGCGCCCGGCTTCAGGTCGGACACCTGCTTTGCGAATCCCTGCCATGCCTCGTCTAGGCGGGCGGGGAACTGATAGTCCGCTTGATGAAGTTGCTCCGATCGCGCGTCCAAGAGATGAATAAATCGGTGAAGGTTTGAGTCGTCGAGCCAACCAGCGGCGACCGCACTAAAGATGTCTAGATTGGGAGTGAGCACTGACTTTCGGAATAGGCTTAGGGTCGACGCGTCGGCGGAGTTCGAGTTTCCCTTTATGGATTCGAGTGGACGACTACACGGGCGAAGAGTTGATGGTCACTCGATCCATTTGGAAAACGGTGATCAACCGGCCGAAGACTCGCGCCAGTCGTCAGGCGGTACCGGTAATAGCCGAGTTGGCGAGGATTCTGGGGCAATGCCAGAAGAGCATGTGCCACCTAGAAATTCGGCACTAGAACTGCACACTCTTCACGCATCGCCTCGTATGTCGGCTGGAAGCGGGCGAACTCTGCTTGCGGCGCCACAAATACCATGAAAATGAGCAAGCCGTCATGCTGCGGAACCGTCACCAGCCAGTCCCGCTCTTGCTGAGTCTGGCCGTTGGCACGTGGGAAAGGTGAAGGGGAACGCAAAAACGTGGAGCGGCCTTCTATACCCCCGACGGTGATTGGCTGCGGCTTATTCAGCTGCTCGAGTTCGTTACTTTGCTGGATGTGCTGAATAAGCTGAACTGTCATATCGTCGATACTCAGGTTCTGTCCCTTCGGCCCAGCAGCGCCGTTGAGAAGCACGCCATATCCCACGCCACTGTTCGTGATGCCTGCATGTGGAGCTATCGTCACGAATTGCCCCTGCTGTTCCGGCAGCGTGACCTTCCAGTTTTCAGGACGATGGATCTTCTATAGGCCCCAGGTCGGCGTTTACCATGTGGTGGCTGGGTAGAACACTCTGGAGCGAGACCGGCGTCGGTGAGGTTGCTTCATTTCCAGATGTCCACCATTGAGTCTTCGGCAAACAGACAGTATCCCCGCGAAACCCATTGCACCAAGTGAGGACAACTGTCCTGAACATCATGTCAGGCTTCCAATTTGAAATGAGATTGTCGTTATCGGTGCGGAAAAATCTAGCCACCGGTCGCCTAAATCCGCAACTTTCGTTTAGTTCGTGTTGTGTGCGGTTGGGGCCGTGTACAGAATGGAGTCCAGCGACACAGGATGAATCCTTGCCCCTGTTTATTTTGGCAGTGTCCCAGGTTGCGTTAGGGCAGTTATACCCGCTGCGGCGGCGAAATATGGACTTGCATACCACGTGGAACCGGCTGACTTCCGTGATGTGCGCGATTCTTCTGGTATTTGCGCCCGTTGCGCCTTCTGAGCCAACGCAGCCCTCGCAAGAACAAGGTGGTGCGCAGCAAGAACAGGCTGCGAAGATTCCCAGTGATCAATTGGACTCTCTCGTAGCGCCAGTCGCTCTCTATCCGGATCCCGTTCTGGCGCAGGTGCTTGCGGCGTCGACCTATCCATTGGAACTTATCCAGCTTCAACAGTGGTTATCGAAAAACAAGAATCTGAAGGATAAGGCCCTCGCCGACGCCGTGGCGAAGCAGCCTTGGGACGCAAGCGTCCAAGCGATGGCGGGACTCCCCGACGTGGTGAAGCGCCTAACCGACGACATTCAGTGGACAACCGACTTGGGGAACGCTTTTCTGTCGCAGCAATCGGATGTGATGAACGCGGTCCAGCGCATGCGCAAGAAGGCCCAGGATAAGGGCTTGAAGTCGAACGAACAGATGAAAGTAGAAACCCAGACGGTTGAGAACAAACAGGTGATCGTTATTGAGCAGGCGAACCCGCAGGTGATCCAAGTGCCGTCCTACGATCCTGTGGTCGTTTACGGCGCCCCCGCCTATCCCTATCCGCCCATTTACTACCCACCTCCGCCACCGAGTGGATGGGCAGTGGCCGGTGGCATGGCACTCTCGTTCGGCGTCGGAGTGGCCATGGGAGCGATGTGGTCTGGGGGTTGGGGCTGGGGCTGCGGCTGGGGCGGGGGCGGGAACAATAACATCACCATAAACAACAATAATAATTTCAATCGCAATACTAACGTCCAGGGGGGCAACCGTACCAACGTGAGAGGTGGAAATCGTGGCGGCACCTGGCAACATAATCCGCAGCACCGCGGCGGCACTCCGTATTCCAACCGGACTACGGCCGATAGGTTCGGTGGCACAGCGCGAGGCGATTCCATGGCGAATCGCCAAGCAAATGCCCGACAGCGGCAACAAGGTGGAGTCGGCGACCGCGGCGGGGTTGGCAATAGGGGCGGAGTCGGCGACCGCGGCGGGGTTGGCAATAGGGGCGGAGTCGGCGACCGCGGCGGGGTTGGGAATAATCGTGGTGGAGTTGGGGATAACCGCGGTGGAGTTGGAGATAATCGTGGCGGAGCCGGAGATCGAGGCAACCGTCCAAGCGCTGGGACGAGCGACAGGAGCGCGAATCGTGGAGGCGGCGGGGACCGCGTCGGAAACCGAAGTGTATCGTCGGGAGCAAACAGCGCTTCCAGGGGAGGTGCCCTTGGCGGATCGGGAAGCAGCGCCAGCAGCGCTCGTGCGAGCAGTTCTCGAGGTGCGTCGAGCATGGGCGGGCGAAGCGGCGGCGGTCGTAGCGGCGGCGGCGGTCGTAGCGGCGGCGGCGGGCGAAGGAGGTAATCCATGATCCGAGACGCCGGGGTGATATCGAATGCAACGATTGTCGGCCGGAAAATGCTCCGGGTCTCGCTGATGGTGGCTTTGTCTGGTGCCTCAGCGACGATCGTAGCGACACGGTCAGGGAACGCCTCTCCTGGAGCTTCTCAGATTGCGCAGCAGAAAGCCTTCGCGACACCCCAGGAAGCTGCCGATGCCCTGGTACAAGCTGCGGGTGCCTATGACCTGCCTACGTTGGAACAAATTCTTGGCTCGGATTCCGAGGATCTCTTGTCGTCTGAAGACCCCGTCGGCGACAAGAACAAGGCGGCGGAATTTGCGGCAAAGGGACGGCAAAAGACGGAGGCCAAAGTAGATCCCAAGAAGGCTAGCAGCGCCAGGGTTCTGGTTGGCGATGACGGTTGGCCGCTGCCGATCCCGCTGATCAAGAAAGGCAACGAGTGGCTGTTCGATACCAAAGCTGGCCGTCAGGAGATACTCTACCGGCGCATCGGTTCGAATGAACTGGATGCAATCGAGATATGTCGGGGATACGTGGATGCACAGCACGAATACGCCTTGGAGAAGCGGGACAATTCCGAAGTAAATCAGTATGCCCAGCGAGTCATCAGCACCCCAGGCAAACATGACGGGCTTGTCTGGTATAACCCCGACGGTAGCCTGGGGGGACCCATTGCCGAGGGGATTGCCAAGGCTTTGCAGCAAGGCTACACAGACAAGAGCAAGCCCTATCACGGTTACTACTTCAAGATTTTGAAAGGACAGGGCCCGGCTGCGCCGCTTGGCCAAATGAGCTTCGTCGTCGGAGGCGCGATGATCGGAGGATTTGCTCTTGCCGCTGCGCCTGCGGAATACCGGATTACAGGGGTGCAGACATTCATTGTGGGCTTTGACGGCATTGTTTACCAAAAGGACTCGGGTCCGGACTCACTTAAAATCTTCAGGGAGATGGAGCTCTACAACCCTGACAAAACGTGGTCTGCAACGGATGCCAGCTGGTAATGCACAGCGGTGCCCTTCTCATAATGCGGCGGGAGGGACTTGCGAGTCAGCACTTCGATCAATCGTTCTGGCGCTACCTCAACGGTGACGCACGGGGTCTGTAAACGAAGCCGCCTACAGCTTCGGCTTGCTTTGCGGTTGGCATCTCGCTTTCTCATAGCCGTTGATCTCATTTGTCAGTGTTCGTTCCTTGCGCCGCTATCGCCTCGCCCAACTCCAACGAAAGCTCACCAATGTCGGAATCTTCGCGCCCCGACGGCACGCGAGTCCGTGACTTCCGCGAAGCGTGGAGTAATCTCTGCTGCGCTGCTGGGCTAGGGCGACTCTTGTGCCCAAAGTGCGCTAACGAAAACGTTGGGTTGCAAGTTGCGCTTGATCCAACCGGAGAGTGTCCTCACTGCTCAATCAAGCCGAAGCACCCGAAGTATGATGGCCTGATTTTTCATGATCTCCGCAGGTCAGCTGTGCGAAACATGGTCCGCCGCAACATTCCCGAAGCCGTTGCGATGAAGATCAGTGGTCATAAGACACGCACAGTATTCGACCGTTACAACATCGTGAGCGAATCGGATCTCATCGAAGCCGCTAAAAAGATTGAAGCTGGAGAAAAAACAGTTTGGGCAGAGTTCGGGCAGACTCAGCCCGGAACAACTCCCTCGCACTCAGCGGTTTCTTTGCCCCGAGTATCCTCTAACTGACATATATCGAATGGGTTGGACAGATGGTGCGAAAGGGGGGACTCGAACCCCCACGGGTTTCCCCGCCAGATCCTAAGTCTGGTGCGTCTGCCAATTCCGCCACTTTCGCACATTTAGATTCTACATCTTACGCGCTTCCTGTGGTTTCTGTTGATCGACTGTAGTGAAAACTGTAGTGACGGCGCCCTTGTTGGCGCGGGCATGATGCACAGCGCTCGCGATCTCCAGAACATCGGCTTCGTCGGGGCGTACATACCGCATCGTGGTTTCTATCTTTGAATGCCCTGCAAGCTTCTGAAGGGCTCTGACGTTCTGACTATGTCGTCCTGCTTCTGTCGGGAAGGTATGCGGGGCCTATTTGCCTCTTTAGTGCCTGACTCAGCCTTTCTAGGTGCAGCCTGTACGTTTTGGGAGTATGCAGAGTGACGCCCATCGGGCAACCTGACGGAGTTCAATGTAAGTCCCTCCCCAGTCCTGTTCACGGAAAAAAGCACGGAATCCCGGACTACATACAAGTCTCTGAACCAGCAAAGGGGCTCGTGGCGATACTTCCCTTTGCGCTGATGTCGCAACGCCGCGTGCCGTCTTCTGTTCTTAGCCAATGAGCCATATTGGGCAGGGGCGGCCTCAACCCGCCGTCACTGCTTTCCCTTGGGGGAGAGGGCGAGGCCGTGACGGCGGTTTTCCTGCCTATTCGACCGTAGCCCCGAAGTCCTTGCAGACGCAGTGAGCGTGGCTACACTCAACAATCGCTAGTTCATGCGTGTACCGCCGCGCTGTCCCGTCCTCCTGGACGATTTCTTTCGCGAGTCCGCTCTGCACTAGCAGTTTCAGGGGGCCGGGTTCTAATGGGCCACTGCGTGTAAACGCCTGTTACGTCAACTGTGCCGCGATGAAATTCGATAAGGTGGTTGGTGTGACACTAACCAACAACGGCTGGCGCGAATGGAGGAGGTAGCTTGCTGAAGAACTTCGTTATTTGCCCCCACTGTACCGCTAAAGGAAAGGAAAGATCGGTTCAACCCGCGACTGCCCACCGAAGTCCGCTTGTGTCCCGGTCGGATGGCAAGACGTTTCACATCTTTTTGGAGGAGAGCTACGTTCGCCCAGACTCCCGTCGTGCGAAAGTGGAAGTAGTTGCCTTGTTCCGATACGATCTTGATTCCGCTGGAGTGAAAGGTGAATCGACCCTCGTGTTCCTGCCCGTTGCCTCGGGCGACACGAGTGCAGGCGTGCCAGAACTCGAAAAGGCTGCCGACGATTTAGCCGAAGTGCTGAATCTGGGTAAGAGCCTACCTCGACAGCACATTCTTGCTTCCTAGTTGTTGGTTGGAGCCATGCGCCAGATCGCTGAATTCCTCGCGGTTCTCTCGTGCAGCCTGTTCACAGGAGCCGCTGTCTACGTTAGTCTCGTCGAACATCCAGCTAGAATGCAGTGCGGAGTGGAAGTGGCAGCTACGGAATTCTCGCCTAGCTATCGTCGAGGGACTGTCATGCAGGTGACCACGGCAGTTTTGGGTCTCCTATCGTCCATAGCCGCTTGGCTCGCCGGGGGGACGTTTTGGTGGATAGTTGCGGGAGCCATACTAGCATCGGTCATCCCGTTCACCCTGATTGTGATTCTGCCCACCAACAAGCAATTGCTTAGCCAGACGCTGGATAGGCGGTCGGTCGAAGCGGAGCGCCTGCTGGCACGCTGGGGCACGTTGCACGCAGTAAGGAGTGTCCTCAGTGGCGTCGCACTGCTGCTTTTCCTGTACTTGCTGATCTCTTCGAAGCCGCGATGAGACCTCCATGCTTACCGATGCACCACCTCGAACTTTGCGCTAGAGCAATGACGCTGACCGCAATCCCACGCTAAGCTTCCACGAATGAAGTGCCCGTACTGTGGCCAGGAAATCAGAAGCCCCATTGCTGCCCTCGCGGATGAATCCTTCTTGTTGCGTACCCGGTGCGAGAAATGCAGCAAGGAATTTCTGATCGTGGAGGGCGTTCCGATGACTGACGAGCGGTACTCAAAACATAATCCCCCGCGACCGTGAGTGTGGGTGGAGTCGCAGCTCGCTCAGAATTTCGCCCGGGTGAAGTGATCAAGATCTCAGCCTGTCATTGCGTGGTCCTTGCCTGCGGCGTATGCTTTAGCGCAACCTCACCCTGGTTTACCGTCGCACTCCCAAGGACCTTGAACGTATGCATATCCAGCCATTACGGACCGCGCAGTCGGAACGCCAAGAACTTCGCATGAAAGAAGCCCGCATCGAGCGGGACACCGAAAAGCAACGTCTTGAAAGGCTCCTCGCAGCGGTTCGGAGAAAACTCCATCAGCGTGAAGCAGCGTCGCAGAATTGAAGCCCTTACACCCCAGTTCAGCCCGAACATCGCATCAATCTTCTGCATGATCCTTTCTGCCCATTGAATGCTGGCGGCGATGAGCCCATCGGTTCTCGGGCTCCTTTGGGGATTGCCAAACAGGTCATCCGCTGTTCTCATGTGAAGGCTCGCCATGATCGCGGCCATGATGCCGATTACACGTTTGCGTCCCTCATCCATAGCGGAGGCATTCTGTACTTTCGCTGTTTGTTGGTCCAGAGGTGGATCGATGAAAAAGCCGAGCACTGCCAAGGTCAGAGCGTTTCTGGAATTTCGCAAAGCGGTTGACGAACCAGGGAATTCCTTCATTGGGAACCCCGTTCTGGGCGGCAAGCCCGTGACGGAACTGCCACCAGAAAACTACCCTATCGTTCGGCCTCGCTTGCCCCACCGCGCCTGTGCCGCTTTCCGTGCCTTCTCCTGGCGCTGCCCGAGTGTCACATGCTTTTCTTCCCCTTTGACCCGGCACCAAACTGAGAGATGGTACTGCTCGGAACGGCGCACGCCGGTGTGCAGAGCGAGGTCGAAGGCCGGCACCTCTGTGGAATAGCGTGAGGCAATGATCGCTCGCAGTTGGGTTTCTTCGTCGGCAGTGAGCCAGCGAATAGGGCTGTTCTCTTCGTGGCGTCGGGGTACCAGTCGCGCAGGATTCACTGACACTTTACCGTGCTCGATTCCGAGGCGTATGCGAGCGATATAAAAGCCTTGTGACGGTTGAAGCTGTATCTCCGCCCGGCGGCGGTTAACCAGATGCAATCAGAGGCTTGTCACGGAGTTGCGATTGATCGTCAAGAATTACGTGCGTACAACATCACAATCTTTTTACCGTCTGGTGACACATCCTTCACTTGACAAGCTCACGCTCCTGATTCAGAGGCGCCTTGCTATCTGTTTGGGCGGGCTCCGGGAACCCTTTCCATCGAGGCTTCAGCTCGTAGAGTGGTAGCCATGAAGGAGCGCAAGTCGGTGCGAGTCAAGGTTGCTACTCCTTTTCCCGGAAACGGCAGTTATGGACCGGATTCTAGTGGTCGACGATGATCGAGCTATTCAGAAAGCATTGAAACGACTCTTTGAATCTGAAGGGTATAAGGTTGAGATTAGTGGTGATGGCAAGTCTGCGCTGGAGGCGTTCCACACCGTTGCTCCGGTAGCCATTATTCTCGACCTGAGATTACCTATCGTCTCGGGACAGAACGTTTGTCGCGAGATCAGAAGCCAATCATCCTCGGTGCCGATCGTCGTACTCAGCGCCGCAACCGATGTCCTCGACAAGGTAATGCTTCTCGAGCTGGGAGCCGACGATTATGTGACGAAGCCCTTCAGTCCGCGAGAACTGCTCGCACGCGTACACAGTGCGATCCGGCATGCACGTCAGATCAACGCCCATAAGTTAGTGACGTTTGACGGGGTTTGCGTGGACTTCGAGGGAATGGTAGCCAGTTTCGACGGCCAAGCTATTGAGCTCACACATCAAGAATTCAAGATACTCAGATTCTTTACGCAAAATGCCCGACGGGCCATCTCTCGCCGGGAACTCATGAAGGAAGCATTTGGCTACGTGGATTATGGCACTTCACGCACACTGGATAATCACATTTGGCAGCTCAGGCAGAAGCTCGAAAGAGACCCCGCGAATCCGATCCACTTCCGTACCGTACGGCGAATAGGCTATCGGTTCACTCCCTAGCAATAGCTGGCTATGCGGGCCGGGAACGCAGGCCGGTCAGGCGAACATTGCAGTAAGGCCAGGCGACTCTCCCAGGACTCTTTGTTTTTGCAGCCCATCTCGTGTTAGTGAGCGGGGAGGGGCGACTGGTCCGGACAAGTAGAGTCCGATGCTCACTCACCCGCTGAAATGCCAATTGCCGCCCCCAGCGTTTGCCCAGTGTCTCGCATGCGGGCGGGCGTCGGCGCCCCTGCGGATGTCAGCGGCGTAGGGCTCACCGACACCGAGCGCCGCGGCAATACCTGCGACAGTGACTGAGGGTAGGCGGGGCTGAATTTCCCTCTCATATTTCCCACGATCAATTGAGCTTGAGCCCGACGAAATTCGCCATTGCCACTTGGCTGCCATGTGTTTCGGAGCGCTTCTTTTTCTCCGATGTACTTCTTGCTGACGAAGTCTGACGCGAGACAAAAAAGCGAGTGTCAATGGGACTTAATTCCTGGCAAATGATCTGCAATGAGGGAATTTACTCTTGACGGGGCGCTTTCGACTACGTGCGACAACGTTTACGACGGCTTCTTCCGAGCAGTCTTATGCAGGGTTTCCCTTCGAACCATGGAGATGAGCATCACTGTTTTCCAGTGATGCCCGTCAATCCATGCTGGGATCGTTAGTCGTCGTCGAAGTCAAAGAAGGGCGGCGTAAGTCCTGTATAGTCGCCGATCCGTTTTGCGTCGTAAGGAGAGTTGAGTCCTCCGCCGGCTACGCTTTCCGCGTTGTAGCCGATGGCGCCGAGTTTACCGAAGGTACGAACAATGTTTTTGCCGTGGTTCACTTCGATCACTCGGTGGTTGTACTGGTCGCTGATCAACGTGTGACCGTTCTTCAAGCGGACAGCGCGGGTGGGCAAAGGGCCAGTGCCTCGCGTCAAAGTGCAGCCCGAGCCAGCGCAAGTAAAGTACTCCCACACCACGTGCTTACCTCTGTCGATCTCCACAATTCTCGAGTGGTTCGAATCTGTGATGAGTGTGTGACCATTTTCGAGCCGGCTGGCGAAAGCAACACCACTGACTGGATTGTTGATATTTGGGTCACCACTTCCGTATTGCCAGACAATGTCGCCGCCGGATGGCAGGGTGCGCTTAACTTCGAGGGCGCGGTTGTTGTTTTCGTCACAGATGAGAACGTGGCCGTTCTCCAGCAGTTCGGCGCAGTTCGGGTTGTTGAGTTGGTTTGAACCATTGCCGGAGACACCCGTCGTACCGTATTGCCAGACGATTTGATTAGTTGCCACGTCCACTTCAATGATGCGTTCGTTAGCCTGGTCGGTGATCAGCACGTGTCGGTTGGGAAGCCACGTGCTTTGCACAGGGACGTTGAGTTCATTGGGGCCGCTCCCGGTGACGCCAAAGTTCCCATATTGCCAAACGATGTTACCAAAGCGATCCACCAACAACACTCGATTGTCAGGACATCCGTTGGGATTGGTGCAGTTCGGCGCTTCGGGCTGGCCGCCTGGGGTACCGGTACCAGCCATTAGAGTCAGCTCGCCTATGCGCTGGGCGTCGTTGGTACCGATGATTGATGCAGACGAGAAATCCGACGGGCCAAGGCCAAATTGCCAGACAATCTTGCCCTTGTGATCGACTTCGATCACTCGATTGTTGAACTGATCGGCGATGAGGGTATTGTGTCGGGAGTTGAATTCGCTGTCCTGGCCTGTGGCCAAAAGGCCGCTTACTATTAAGACCGCCAGGACGTACACCGATTTCCGCAGAGTGGTCTTATCCTGCATATACACCTCCGAATCGGGCCACCGATGACGGTAGGCGGCTGTGCAGTCCGGTTTGTCAGGGATTTGCAAAACAATTGTCACTTATTTGTCGGCCCAAGAGTACATTTCATCAGATTACGGACTCAGAAGGCTGTCATTGCTTGCCCCTCAAAAAGGCGAACAAACAGCGCAAGCTTGTGTAATGATTTCGCCAACCATCTGCCTATCGGCACCGTTCGTTCATTGAGTCAGGCTGTCTCTGCGGCGAAGGGAGTTCGCCCGTGTGTTGTTCTTCACTACCACGATGTCACTGCAGTGAAGTGGGCGTACAATAACGCGCGCGATCTGGGAGGTGCGCTCATGCCGACAAGCACCAGCACCCAGGCAAAAGGTCATCGTCTGGGCATCTTGCTTACACCAAGCGGCACCCGTTTTTTGCGTTGTAAGGACTGCACACTATCAATTGACATCACTGAAGGCTCCGACGCCACGATGAAAGCCGCCAGAAATAAAGCGAAGAGAATTGCTTGCACCAATACCCCGAATGCGTTCTCCAGCGACTGGGGAAGCCGACGTGCTCTGTGCTGAATGTGGCGCTTTTGTTCCTTGGACTTCGCCGCCGCACTCGGCGCGACTGATCGAGCACTCACGATCTGTGCCTTCAAGTAATTGGAGGGTTCTTGCTTGATGTCCTTCTGTTGTTGCAGCTATCGCGTTTTTCCCAGCTCATCGGATGAAGCGCTGAGTAGTTCGATTTGCGCAGGTGACAGGGACACTCCCGTAATTTTGTAATGACGATTTACATCCAGTTCAGCTTTGGCATCCTGAAGTTCAGTCTCGCCCACCCCGACGCTCGCGAGTGTCCGCGCAAGTGAGTCCCATGAGGGGAAGTTTACGGACTGTACCGAGCCGCTTTGGCTGGCTTCTCTCGCGATCAAAAGCTGGTAGGTGGCGGGCCCATTGGGTAACTTGGGATGATGCTTCAGCATGTGCAGCTTGCACAATTCCATGAAACGATCACTCCTACCGGAACCCGGTGGCTCTCAAACGAGAATGTGAAAGCCAGAAATGCTGGCAGTCCATAAAGTAGTGTGGCGTATCACCTGAGACCGAACCATCGGGTGAAGACTCGAGTTTTTGTAAACTTGCGCTCTTGCGATTTGCAGCCGAAAGATCATCGCGGCGAGGCGAGCAATAGAGTGCTCGCCTTGTACTTGATGCAAAATCCCCGTTAGACTCATTGACCCCTGCCCCCAAGGTCCTGGCAGCGAGAAGGCGGCCTCCAACGGTGACGGTTCTGGTGTCAGTTCGTTTTGGAATTCCGTGCGCCTTGCTGCGCCTGAGTGCTTGAGGACAGCTTGTAATCCACTGATTCGTCTAGGGATGCAATTCGATGCGCTTGGGTGCATCACCCAGACTCTCATCCTAAGTCTGGTGCGTCTGCCAATTCCGCCACTTTCGCAAGGTTCGATTCTACATCGGACCTGACCATGGAACTTCTGCAAGCCGATTCACTGGAGACTGCGCAGGCAGAGGTCAGCCCTAGCCTCAGGGCAAGGGGGGTGTACACGAACGTGGAAAGGTCGGATGAGAAATCGATTGTCACAATGGATCTCATGATTGCTTGCATTGCGCCTACGAGTACAGCTTTCCCCCTAGGATTCTCTTAAGTTTCGGAGCAATTCGGAAGCCAACCTGTTGAGGAAATCGCGCGACTCTTGCTTGCGGACGAGCCCGGCGGTTGTCAAGACCAACCGTATCCGAGATTCCATCACAGGCTGTACGTGATCTACCCGAGATCATCCGTGCGCAGGAGGGCGTAGCGTGGAATGCATGTAGCGTTGATTGCATACGGTGCTGCGCTCGTCGCGGAGTGTGCGCCGGAATTTGTTAGGAAGGCCTGTAATGAATTGGGATCAAGTGAAGGGTCAGTGGAAACAGATGAAGGGTGCGGTCGGCAAACAGTGGGGCAAACTCACTAACGACGACGTGGAAATGATCGCCGGCGAGCGCGACCGGCTGGTGGGAAAGATCCAGGAGCGCTATGGCATCAGCAAAGAAGAAGCGGAGCGCCAGATCGCGAACTGGCATCCGGCGATCGTTGAAAGCACCCCCGAGTACAAGCGCAAAGCTGGCTAGACACCACAGTCCCATACTCTCAACGGCCTAATTTCAATTTTGGAGGCAAACGATGAAGAAAACCCTAGGGCTCAGTCTCTCGGCGTTCCTGATACTCACAGGAATGGCCTTGGCGCAATCCAGTAACCAGAGCACCGGCTCGACCGGCGCACAGGACCCAGCCGCCAGCCAGGCGGGGCAAGCCACCCCGGCGAGCCAGGCAGGGCAGGCAGGAGGCATGGAGAAAGAGAAAGGCGGCGGGGAAGTGAAGGGCACCATCAGCCAGGACGGCAAGACACTGGTGGGTGATGACGGCAAGAGCTGGACTATCGCGAACCCCGACGCGGTGAAAGGCCACGAGGGGCACCATGTGGCACTGAAGGGCAGCACTGATGCCGCCTCGAGCCAGATTCAGGTTTCCTCCGTCAAGATGATGAAGGAAAAGGGCTCGAAGAAGGACGCTTCGCAGCCGCAGTAGATCATTCGCCCTCTATCGCCGAAAGAGGCCAGCGGGGTGCTGGCCTCTTTTTTTTGCGAGTGCGCGGCCATGCCGGGGCAGTGCAGAGACAGGAAAGCGCCGTTGTTTTAGCATCTCGGAGGCGAAGTAGAAAGCTCTCCACTCCGACATGGCTCATAATTTTGACGCGATCGTGCTGGGCGCGGGAGCGGCCGGGCTGATGTGCGCGATCGAGGCCGGAAAACGCGGCCGGCGCATCGTGGTGCTGGAGCGGGCTGAGCAGATCGGAAAGAAGATCCTGATCTCGGGCGGTGGGCGCTGCAACTTCACCAACCTCTCTTGCCACCCGGAGAATTTTCTCTCCGCCAATCCGCATTTCTGCAAGTCGGCGCTTGCGCGCTATACCCCACAGGATTTCATCGCGCTGGTCGAGCAGTACAAAATTCCTTATCACGAGAAGCATAAAGGCCAGTTATTTTGCGACGGCTCGGCGCGCGAGATCGTCGCGATGCTCGAGAAAGAGTGCCGGCGGGCAGGGGTGACGATCGTGGTGAGCGCGCAAGTGCGCGAGGTGCAGCGTGCGGATAAGTTCGTCGTGCAAACTGGCGCGGAGGAGTTTCGAGCGCCGGCGCTGGTTGTGGCGACTGGGGGTCTGTCGATCCCGAAGATTGGTGCGACGAGTTTTGGGTATGAGCTGGCGCGGCAGTTTGGAATGAAGGTGGCCGACTGCCGTCCGGGGCTGGTGGCGCTGACATTCGGAGCGGACGACCGGCGGGACTACCGCGACCTGGCAGGGGTTTCGGCGGAGGTGACAGCGAGCTGCGATGGGCACGAGTTCCGCGACAAGATGCTGATCACGCACCGCGGGCTGAGCGGGCCGGCGATCCTGCAGATTTCGTCGTACTGGGATCGCGCAGGTGCGATTTCAATCGATCTGGCACCGGGACGAGAGTGGGTGGGTGCTTTGTTGCGAAGCGGGGAGCGCAAGGACGTCTCCACGCTAAAGGGGGCGTTGCGGGCGGCGTTGCCGCAGCGGTTCACGGACCGGTGGATTGAACTGCATCCGCCGAAGGACTGGACGAACCATTCGTTATTGGAACTGGAGCGCTTATCGCATCGGTGGCAGATTCGTCCCAGCGGAACGGAAGGCTACGATAAGGCCGAGGTGACCGCGGGTGGCGTGGATACCGATGGCCTTTCGGCGAAAACCATGGAGAGCCGCAGCGTACCGGGCTTGTACTTCATTGGTGAAGTGGTGGACGTGACGGGGTGGCTTGGCGGGTTTAATTTTCAATGGGCGTGGGCATCGGGGTTCACTGCGGGGCAGGCGGTATGAAGCCATCAGCGTTCGGCACTCGGCATTCCGCCATGATGCGGCTGTGATAACAGCCATTCTGGCTCGACATCCTAGCCATTTGGGCAGGTTTTCGCCTTTCTGCGAAGGACATAAAATAAAGCCCGGCCCTGAGACGTCATGTCTAATCAGATGGTGAAATCGCCGGGTAGATTTGCCGAAAAGGTCCCTGCAAAGGCGAAGGGTAGCACGCAGAAGCCTCCGCTGACAGTGAAGCGGTTGAAGGCCGTTGCTCCCGTTGTCTGGGACCTGATGCGACCACGCAAGAAGCTGCTGGCGCTGGGCTTCGTGCTGATGGTGATCAACCGGGTGTCGGGACTGGTGTTGCCCTACTCGACGCGCTACTTGATCGACAGCGTGATTGCCAAGCATCACGTGGAACTGTTGAAGCCGATTGTGTTGGCTGTGCTCACGGCAACGGTCATTCAGGGCATTACTTCGTTTTCCCTCACACAACTTCTTTCGAAGGCGGCGCAGCGGCTGATTGCCGAGCTGCGCGAGAAGGTGCAGCGGCACATTTCGCGCCTGCCAGTTTCGTTCTACGATGCGAACAAGACGGGGAACCTGGTGTCGCGCATCATGACCGATGTTGAGGGGGTGCGGAACCTGCTGGGCACGGGGCTGGTGGAACTGGCGGGCGGGCTGCTGACGTCGCTGATCGCGCTGGTGGTGTTGTTCCGCATTAGCGCGCTGATGACGGTGCTGGCGTTCGGGTTCCTGGCTTGCTTCGCATTCGCGCTGAACAAGGCGTTCTCGACCATCCGTCCGATTTTTCGCGAGCGCGGCAAGATCAATGCTGAAGTGACGGGGCGGCTGGCGGAGTCGCTGGGCGGAGTGCGCGTGATCAAGGGCTATCACGCAGAGGAAAGGGAAGAGGCGGTCTTTGCCGGGGGCGTGCGTCGGCTGCTGGAGAACGTGATGCGGACCCTGACGGCGACCTCGCTGATGAGCCTCTCGGCTAGCCTGCTGATGGGTGTGGTAGGTGCCGTGATCATGTACGTCGGCACGCACCAGATCCTGGCGGGTACGCTCACTGTGGGCGGCTTCTTTACCTACACCTTGTTCCTGGGATTCCTGGTGGCACCGATCATCCAGATGGTGGCGATCGGCACGCAGATCACCGAGGCGTTTGCGGGGCTGGAGCGCACGCAGGAAATTTTGGCCGAACGTCCGGAAGATGAAGATCCGCAGCGTGTGGTGACGCTGACGGACATTGTCGGGCGGGTGGAGTTTAACGATGTGAACTTCAGCTACGACGGCAGCCGCGAGGTGTTACATGGCGTGCCGTTTGTGGCTGAGCCGGGCACGGTAACGGCGCTGGTGGGATCGTCGGGCTCGGGCAAGTCGACGACCATCGGGCTGATCACGGCGTTTCATGTGCCCTCGCAAGGCAAGGTACTGGTTGATGGAATCGACCTCAGCACGGTGCGGCTGGATTCGTACCGCACGCGGCTGGGCGTGGTGCTGCAGGAGTCGTTCCTGTTCGACGGAACGATTCGTGAAAACGTAATGTTTTCGCGTCCGGGTGCAAGCGAAGAGGAGTGCTTGCGGGCGTGCCGGATCGCGCGGGTGGATGAGTTCGCGGAGAGCTTTGAAGAAGGCTACGACACGATTGTCGGCGAGCGCGGGGTCAAGCTTTCGGGCGGACAGCGGCAACGGATTTCGATTGCGCGGGCGATCCTGGCCGAGCCGCGCATCCTGATTCTGGACGAAGCAACTTCGAGCCTGGATTCGGAATCGGAACAATTGATCCAGCACGGTTTGTCGTATCTGATGCAGGGCCGAACCACGTTTGTGATTGCCCACCGGTTGTCGACGATCCGAAGGGCGGACCAGATCCTGGTGATGGAGCAGGGGCGGATCGTCGAGCGCGGCACGCACGAGGAGCTTTACGAGGCGCGCGGCCGTTACTACGAGCTCTATACGAAGCAGCATGGGCTGGAGACGAACTTGTTTCTGGCGCCGGGGGAGGGGGATGTCGCGGTGGAAGATAGCAACGGCTTGGCAGGAGGGAAGGAAGCTGCGGATCCGGATGCTTTGAGGGTAATGCGAGGGGAAGTGAGGTAAGGCGGCGGATGGCTTCTAGGTTCTGGCTACCAGCAAGCCGTCTTGTCTGTCGAAGCCAGAAGCCAGAAGCGATCCATTCGATTCTCTTAATGACTACTGCCATTCGAACCGAGGACGTGTGCCGCCACTACGCGATGGGTGAGAGCCTGATTCGCGCGGTGGATGGCGTTTCAATTGAGGTTCCCGCGGGTGAGTTCGTGGCGTTGCTGGGCAGTTCGGGGTCAGGGAAATCGTCGCTGCTAAATCTGATTGCCGGGTTGGACCGCCCAACCTCGGGGTCGGTGATCGTAGAGGGCAAGGACCTGGCCAAACTTTCGCGCGAACAACTGTCGGGGCATCGGCTGCATACCGTGGGAATGGTCTTTCAGTCGTTCAACCTGATTCACAACATGACAGTGATCGAGAATGTGGAACTCCCATTGCGGTTCGCGGAAGTCGACCGCGGCGAGCGTGCAGGAATCGCGCGGGCGGCATTGCAGCGTGTGGGGTTGGCGAAGCGGCTGAACCACCGTCCCAGTGAGCTGTCGGGCGGGGAGCAGCAGCGCACGGCGCTGGCGCGGGCGCTCATCAACCGGCCCAAGCTGCTGCTGGCCGATGAGCCCACGGGCAATCTTGACAGCCATACCGGCACCGAGATCATGAACCTGATCCGCGAATTTAATGAGTCGCTGGGCATGACGGTGGTGATGGTCACCCATGAGCGCGCACTCGCCGAGCAGTATGTAGAGCGCATGATCTTTCTGGCGGACGGGAAGTTGGTGGACGACCAGGCGAATGCGGCTGCTGTCGTCTCGCGCGTGCAGGGAGGCCGGGCATGAAAGCCTATGACTTGGCAGAGCTGGCGATCCGCAATCTGCGCGAGTCGGTGCTGCGGAATTCTCTCACCACGGTGGGCATCTCGGTGGGCGTTGCTTCACTGGTGGCGATGCTCTCCCTGGGGATTGGACTGCAGCAGATGGCCACGAGGCGGCTGGTGCGCTCCGGGCTTTTCGACACGGTCGTGGTAACGTCGCGGCGCGACTTGCGGAATTTCAATCGCGGCGAAGACGCGGAGAACGCTCCCGACCCGGCGCAGAGCCCGGTGCTCGACGAGCCGGCGCGGCAAAAGCTGGAGCACTTGCCGAATGTGGTCGAGGCGTATCCCGACCTGCGCTTCATCACTTCGTTTACGTTTGAGGACAAGCCTCATCTGACCATGGTGGCGGGGATTCCTTCGTCTTACAAAACGAACGATGCGTTTGAAGGGCTGCAGGGGAGTTTCTTTTCGTCAGACACTGCCTCAGAAATCATCCTGCAGAAGACGTTCGCGGCGGATTTGCTCGGCAAAACGCAGAAGCCGGGCAGGGAAGAGACCCCGGTAACGGAGTTGGCGAAGCCGCTGCTGGGCAGGGAAATGACCATGCGCTATGCGGAGCGCGTGGATACGGCTGCGGGAGCAGAGCGCGCGGACGCTGGTCCGGGAGACGCGGCTAACTACTCGATTCAGTCGCACGAGCTGAAACTGAGGATTGTGGGCGTGACCGACCTTGACCCTGACAGCATGCGGGGAACGGCGCGGGCGCGCGTGTTGTTGCCATTGAAGCTGGTGCAAAGCTTGCACGTGGTTCAGCCCAATGCCATGCGCGATACGACTCAGGCTGCGAGCAATGTTCCGACCTACTCGACGGTGAGCGTCCGGGTGAAAAATCCGGCGAAGATTCAGTCGGTTGAGGACGCGGTCAAGAAGCTGGGATTCAACACATTTTCGATTCTGGATGCCACGCGAAGCATGCGACGGTTTTTCACGGTGCTCGATCTGTTTCTGGGGATTTTCGGGAGCTTGGCCTTGGCGGTGGCTTCGATCGGGATCGTGAACACGCTGGTGATGGCGATTCTGGAGCGACGGCGAGAGATCGGCATCCTCAAGGCGATAGGGGCAAGCGACATCGACGTGAAGAAATTGTTTTTCGCCGAGGCTGGAGTGATGGGAGCTTTTGGGGGAGCTTTAGGCGTGGCGCTGGGGTGGGCGATCGGGCGTGTCATTAACCTCGGGACGAACATTTATTTGCGCCGGCAGGACATGGCACCGGAGCAGATTTGGTTCGTGCCATGGTGGCTGGTGGGCAGCGCAGTTGCGTTTGCCATTGTGGTAAGCCTGTTGTCGGGGTTGTATCCAGCGGCGCGGGCGGCGCGGTTGGATCCGGTGCAGGCGCTGCGCTACGAGTAGACTCGAACGATGCCTTGGCTTTGTTGTCGGGCGATGGGGTGCGTGCGTAGCTTCAAACGAAGCAAGCCTCAAGGGCTGAAGCCCCGGTCCCTTCCTGCGTTATTGGCACGGCTGAAGCCGTGCCCTTCCCTGCTATCTCGGCCATTTGTTATCACGCTTTTGCTGGTGTTCGCTCAGAACGCATTTGCCCAGGGCCGCATTGATTGTTCTTCGATCGACAGCAAAATTTTGAAGCGGGCTGTCCACTACTGCGTGCGGGTACCTGGGCGCTACGATCAGAAAGACGCGCAGGGACAACTGCGGAGTCTTCCCGTTCTCTACTATCTGCACGGGCTGGGGGATGATGAGCAGTCCTTTTCGCGCAGCGGCGGCTGGACGCTGATCGAGGACCTGCGTGAGCACGGCAAGATTGGCGACTTCCTGATTGTCGCGCCAGAAGGTGATGCAAGCTTCTACATTAACTCGGCCGATGGGAAGCAGCGTTACAGCGACTTTTTTCTGCGCGAACTGGTTCCTCACATTGAGAAGAAGTATCGGGTCGTGCCGGGACGCGATGGGCGCGCGATAACCGGGATTTCCATGGGCGGGTACGGAGCGCTGCGCTTCGCCTTCGCCTACACGGAGACGTTTTCGGCGGTCAGCGCGCAGAGCGCGGCGCTGATGCTGTTTTCCGCTGAAGACCTGAATGCCGCGGCCGAATCGCGCCTGCCGATCATGAATGCTCTGGGCGGCGTGTTTGGGAATCCGATCGATGTAGGGCATTGGCGGGCGAACGATCCGTTTGCGCTGGCGAAGAAGAATCGTGGGGCATTGAAGAGCATGGCGATCTACTTTAATTGCGGGCAGAGCGATGACTTTGGTTTCGAGAAGGGCGCGGCGGCACTCGACAAGCAGTTGACGGCAGAAGGAATCGCGCACGAGTATCGTCCATATCCCGGGCGGCACAGCGTCAACTACTTTCTGTCCCATCTGGAAGAGGTGATGGAGTTTCATTCGCGGGCGTTCGCTCGGACTCAGACGTCAGTTGCCAGTCGCTAGTCGTCAGCGAAGCCCCCCGTTGGTCGGTAGTTCCTTAGCTGAGTTCAGGGCAGGCTAAGAACGGTTGTTGGCAAAGGCTTAAGAAACCGAGAGTCGTGGGAATCCCATGTTTTCAGCACGCGAAACGTGGGGTCCCGTTCTTTACGAGTCCCTCCAAAAATTCGAATTCGTCACATCGAAATTCTGCGTTGTACTTCTGCGGCTGGTCCCAGCTAACAATGTCGAATGTCCAGCACGCCATATTCACCGGACCACGACGCTTGTGGTGTGGGCTTCGTGGCCCGGCTGGGGGCTGAGCCGTCGCGCGAGATCGTGCAGCGGGCCCTGACGGCCTTGCACCGGCTGGCGCACCGCGGGGGCGTGGACGCCGACGGCCGCAGCGGCGACGGCGCTGGGCTGTTGCTGGCGATGCCTGCGGCCTATCTGCGCAAGCAGGCGCGTGAGATTGGAATACCGCTGCCCAGGCGGTTTGGCGTGGGCATGGTGTTTCTGCAGGCGGGGCAGGAAGCAGCCGTTCGGGAAACGATCGAGCGACTGGCGCAGGTTCACGGACTGCACTGTCTCGGCTGGCGCGAGGTTCCGACGGATGCTTCGATCATCGGGCCTCGGGCGCTGGCCAGCCTGCCCGTCATCCGACAATGTTTCCTTGGCTCGCTGAAGCGAGCTGCGAACCTCGAAGGTGCTCTGTTCCGGTTGCGCAAGCAGATTGAGTCTCAGGCTCCGAGCGGAACCTATCTGTCCTCGCTTTCCTACCGCACCATCGTCTACAAGGGCCTGCTGACGCCGGAACAGCTGCCGGTGTTCTATCGCGATCTGGCTGAGCCAGATTTCCGGACCACCTTCGCGATCTTCCATCAGCGGTATTCGACGAACACGCAGCCCAGCTGGTCGCTGGCACAGCCCTTCCGATTTGTGGCGCATAACGGCGAGATCAATACCATCAGCGCGAACCGGCGTTGGCTGCGAGCGCGGCAGGTGGACGTGAGACAGCAACTGCGACTTCCACCCGAGACACAGATCTTCGAAGAACGGGTCAGCGATTCGGCCAGCTTCGACAATGGTCTGGAAGCTTTCCTGCGGCGCGGATACTCGCCGGCAGCGGGCATGCTGGCGATGGTGCCTCCGGCGTGGGAGACGAATCCGCAGATCGGTTCGGACCTGCGGCGCTTTCTGGAGTCGCATGCGGCACTGCAGGAACCGTGGGACGGGCCAGCGGCCATGGTGTTTACCGACGGCGTGACGGTGGGCGCGAAGCTCGACAGGAACGGGTTGCGTCCGCTCCGCTACACCTTGACCGCGGACGGGTTGCTGGTGGTCGGGTCAGAAGTCGGCATCGCCGATCTGCACGGCATGGAGACCGCCGGGCGGCAGCGGCTGGGGCCGGGCGAGATGCTGGTGTGCTGCCCGGGGACGGGAGAGTTTACGCGGCCGCATGAGATCGGACATCTCCGAGAGTTCAGGGAAGCCGCCGCAGTCAAGGCGGTGATGCACGTCGTGCCGACTGAGAAGCTTTCTCCCGTCGTCACCCCCGAACCGCAGCGCGTGATGGCAGCTCTGGGCTGGACCGAAGACCAATACAAGTTGCTGTTCCAGCCGCTGGTACTCGAAGGCCAAGAAGCGGTGTGGAGCATGGGCGACGACGCGCCGCCCGCGTTTCTATCGCGGCTGCCGCGTCCGCTGTGGGATTACTGCAAGCAGCGCTTTGCACAGGTGACGAATCCGCCGATCGATCCGCTGCGCGAGACGCACGTGATGTCGTTGCGCGTGCATCTGGGGAAGGAGGCGGTGTTGAACTCGCCTCTACTCGACGCGGGGCAACTGCACCGCCTGGAGGAGGAGTTTGCGGTCGAGCGGGTGAGCCTGGCGTTCCTGGTGGAACAGGGCGTGGCGGGTGCGCGAAAGACGCTCGAGACACTGAAACAGAAATTGTCGGTGGAACTGCGGGCGTTCTCGCCCGCAGGATCTGAATCGGCGAAGCCGCCGATGATCCTGCTGACGGACCGCGGCGTAGACCGGGGGCACGCGGCGGTGCCTGTACTGCTGGCCGCTGCGATTGCGTGGAAGGCGCTGCTCGAGGCGGGTCGTTGCGAAGTTCCGCTGGTTGTCGAGTCGGGACAGGTCCTCGATACGCATCACGTGGCGCTGCTGGTGGCGACGGGAGCGAGCGGTGTGTTTCCGTATCTGGCCTTGGAGCAGGCGGTGGCTCTGCGTCCCGAGGGCGTAGCGTCTTATCGGTTTGCGTTGGAAAAAGGGCTGCGCAAGGTGATGGCCCGCATGGGCGTCTCGACCATGGCGAGCTATCGCAATAGCCAGTTGTTTGAAGTGATCGGGCTCGACCGTGCACTCTGCGCGGATGTCTTCGAAGACGCGAGCTGCGTGCTGGGCGGAAAAATGCTCGAGGGACTGCTGGAAGATTGCCTGGTGCGGCACGCGGCTGCATACTCGGCGGAAGTTTCCCCGTTGCAGGATCTTGGGCTGTATCGTTTTCGCCAGCAAGGGGAGCGGCATTCCTCGTCGCCGGAAATCGTGCGGCGGTTGCATCGCTATATCAAGTCACCGACTGATGAGAACTTCAAGTCGTACGACGCGCTTTCGGGTGAGCGCGAGCCGGTGGCCATCCGCGATCTGCTGGAGATCCGCAAGAGCGAGCCAGTGCCGGTGGAGGACGTGGAGACCGAAGCCTCGCTGCTGAGCCGTTTCAGCACACAGGCAATGTCGTTGGGAGCGATTTCTCCGGAGACGCACAGCACGCTGGCGGTGGCCATGAACCGGCTGGGCGGGCGTAGCAATACCGGCGAGGGCGGAGAGGATCCGGCGGTCTACACGCAGAAGGACGAAGCGAACAATCGCGTCAAGCAAGTTGCTTCGGCGCGCTTCGGCGTGACTACCGACTACCTGGTGCATGCCGATGAGCTGGAGATCAAGATTGCGCAGGGGGCCAAGCCTGGGGAAGGTGGGCAGCTTCCGGCGAGCAAGGTGACCGCGTACATTGCGCGGCTGCGACATGCGGTGCCAGGCATGATGCTGATCTCGCCGCCGCCGCACCATGACATCTACAGCATTGAGGACCTGGCCCAGCTGATCTATGACCTGCGGGCGGTGAATCCGCATGCGCGAATCGGTGTGAAGCTGGTGTCGAGCGCGGGTGTGGGGCTCATTGCGACGGGCGTGGCAAAGGCAGGCGCGGACGTGATCACGATCGCCGGGCACGATGGCGGCACGGGAGCGTCACCGACTACGTCGATCAAGAACACCGGGCTTCCCTGGGAAGTCGGCCTGCGCGACGCACATTGTGCTTTGCTAGGCACCGGCCTGCGGGGACGTGTGCGGTTGCGCGTCGATGGCGGATTCAAGTTTGCGCGCGATGTGATCGTGGGCGCGCTTCTGGGTGCCGAGGAGTTTGGCTTCGGAACGGCGGCCCTGCTGGCGATCGGTTGCGTGATGGCGCGGCAATGTCATCTGAATACCTGTCCCGTGGGGATTGCGACACAGGACGAAAAACTGCGAGCTCGGTTCACGGGGAATCCGGAGATGGTAGAGAGCTACTTCCGGGCACTGGCGCGGGAGGTGCGCGAGTTGCTGGCAGCGATGGGCGCGTCGTCGATTGATGAGATCGTGGGCGCCGCCGACCAGCTGGAGCCTCGGTCGGACGAAGTGCGCTCCATGCTCGGTGGTCTGCTGGCTCCGGCAGCGGGGCCCACACAGTTGTCATGTCCGCGGGAGAAGGAAAACGGTCTGCACGCGCAGTTGGCCGCGATCGCTGACGATCTCGACACGTTGAACTCGAGCGGCCATCTGTTCCGCATCACGAATTCGGACCGGGCGATTGGGGCGCATCTGAGCGGGGAAGTGCTGCGCCGGCGCAATGGCGCGGAGATGGCGGGCGTCATCGCCAGCGAGTTTATCGGCATTGCCGGGCAGAGCTTTGGGGCATTCCTGATTCCGGGGATCAAGTTCCGACTGCTCGGGGAAGCGAATGACTATGTGGGCAAGGGGTTGAGTGGAGGTTCGCTGACGATCACGGCAGGGGAGGAAGCATCGCGCCGCGGCGATGTGCTGGTGGGCAACACGGTGCTGTACGGGGCGACTTCGGGCGAACTCTATGTAGCCGGGCGGGCGGGCGAGCGCTTCGCGGTGCGCAACAGCGGCGCGCTGGCGGTGGTCGAGGGCGTAGGGCAGCATGGCTGCGAGTACATGACGGCCGGCGTGGTGGTGATACTCGGGCCGGCGGGCATGAACCTGGGCGCGGGCATGACCGGGGGAGTGGCTTACGTGCTGCGCGATTCACTGCATGGGCATGACTACAACGCACAGTCAGTGCACCTGCGGCCCCTCGAAGTGCGGGAGGAATTGTGGTTGCGACTGGTGCTGCGCCGGCACTTGCGACTGACCGGCAGTCCGCGAGCGCTGCAGTTGCTGAGTTCGGATGCTCCACTGCCATTGCTGCGAGTGGAACCGGTGCGGCCGGCGTGCTCGATCAGCGATGCGTGGGGGGCGACGCTGACGCAGATCCGGGCGAGCGAGATTGGCTCGATGGAAGTGGTTGAGGATGCGTCGCCCAAGGAGCCGGTGGTGATGTGAGCGCGGCGGTAGGCGTGCCCTGATGCGAAATTGTTTTGTGAGGCAGTAGGGAGCGATCGTTAGAGAGGCGATTGGCAGACGACGGGATTGTTCTCGGAAGCGGTCGCGGTGCGAAGTGATCGTTTAAGCAGATCCCGGGACTGCGCGTCGTTGAATCACTGAATCGGCGTTTTTTTCTTCGGTATAATCGCGCTCAATCCATGGACTTCGATCAACTCACTACCTTTCTCGAAGTAGCGAAGCTGGGAAGTTTTTCGCGTGCCGGGCAGAAGGTGTTCCGCTCACAATCGGCGGTCAGCGCGCAGATCCGGCAACTGGAACAAGATTACGGCGACCGCTTGCTGGACCGATCGGGCAAGGACGTGACGCTCACTCCAGCCGGGCGCGTGTTGTTCGCCTACGCGGAGCGCCTGTTGCAATTGCGCGACGAGTCGCTGCTGGCGGTGGCCGATCACGGGGCAAATCCCCGGGGAACGATCGTCATCGGCGCGAATGAAGCGACCTGTCTCTACGTGCTGCCGGATGTGTTCGCGAAGTATTGCAGGCTTTATCCCGATGTGCAGATGAGCATTTACCGTAACTTCAGCTACAAGATTCTCGAGAAGCTCGAGAACGGGACGATCGACGTGGGGATCGTGACGCTGCCGGTGAAGTCGGCGAGCCTGAAGACGCATGCCATCTACCGCGATCAGCTGATGTGGATGGTGAATCCGCAGAATCCGATTGCCAAGCAGGAGTCGGTTTCCTTAAACGAGATTGCTAAGCAGCCGATTCTGCTGCCCAAGACCGGATACACGCGACGGCTTATGGACCAACTGCTGCGACCCTACAAGGCGCAGCTGCAGGTTCCGATGGAGCTGCCCAGTGTGGGGATGATCAAGAGCTTCGTGGCCGCGGGTCTTGGTGTATCGCTGATCAGCGCGAGCTTCGCCCGCGACCAGGTGCTAGCAGGACGCGTGAAGTTGATCGCTCCGAAAGAGAAAGAATTGTGGCGGGAGCTGGCGATCGCCTACCGGCGTGACCGCACCATGACGCGGGCGACGAGCACATTCGTTGCGACGGTGCGGCAACTGGCGGCAGCTTCGAAGTAGAGTGAGTCACAGGCGTCAGGGGACAGGTCACAGGTCGCGCGAATGGGAGTCTCACTTCCCCACCCTCCCGCGAAAGGCGCGGGAAGAGTGGAGCACTCACTGGTTGGGGAACATCCTCGCGATGTTTCTGATCCGTCTCTCTTGCGCTAAATTCCATCTCTGCTCGTTGACTCCCGTTCCCCCATTCTCGAAAATCAAAGTGTGACTCCGTTCCAACAAGCTTCGCAAGCGCTCGTGGAGTCTCTCATCGCTGATACTTTCTACTGCGCCATCAGCCAAGGACTTGCCGACGACCTCGAGGCGCGTAAGCGCGCGCTGGGTCTCTATTTCGACTACTCCTTGCACGAGGCCGAGCGGACAGGCCGATGTGTTCTTGCCCCTGACCCCGGGCTTGGGGCGGCTGCGTGGCTGCTGCCAAACTCCTGAAGTGCAGACGGCAGAAAGCAAAGCCAAGGCGGAATACCTGGAGAAGGTACTCGGTTCAAAGGGGCACCAGACCTACGATCGGATCGCGGGCTACATGTCCCCCTTGGTGGCGCAGGTGCCTCCGGGAGCCTGGTACTTGTCAATCATCGGCATTTCGCCGCGGGCACGAGGGCAGGGGCTGGGTGCTTCGCTGCTGGAGGGCACGCTGGCGGAAGCCTCCGCGAGGAGCGTGCCATGCTTCCTCGAGACCTTTACGCCACGCAACCTGCGATTCTATGAACGGCATGGATTTGCGCGAGTTGCTGAGCATCTTGAGCCCACGACGGGGAAGCCCTACGTGGTGATGCTGCGGAACTCCTAGGAGCGAGGTCCTAGCAGGAGAAGTCCATCTCATTTTCTGATCGGCCTCATCGGAATTTCGCGTTTCTCCTCCGGAGGAGCCGCCTTTATCGTAGCAGCAGTGATTTCAGGCGGCCGCCCTGTGCTGCCCAGCGGTAATCGGGCGCGCACAGCCGCTCCCTGGATCCTGGGTGAGAGTTTGTTGGGCCCAAGTGGCCACAGCAGAATTTCGCTGAATCCCCTAGGAGGTGTAAGCATGACGGAGCTAGAACGCAGCATCAGCAAAGTCTTGGAGGAGCATCGCCACGAAAGCGGCCTCCACATCATCGGTGGGCAGCAACGGCTGATTGACCGGCTGGTCCAGTTCGTCGAAGACGGACTGTGGCAGCGCGAAGCCAAGAACACCCGCGAACTGGACAGTTAAGCAAGCATCGAGCAGGGACATGACCTTCGTAGATTCCAAGACGCGAATGACCAAGCCGGCCACAACAGCCAAGGCTAAGCGAATTACACGTCTTGGGGCGGAGGTCACCTGCTGAGCTAGTCCAACAGTTCAAACCAGGTTCAGACCCACCGCCAGAGCAAATGGCGGTGGGTTTTTGACTTTAGGGGAAACGTAGCGCCGCCACCCCGGCGGCTGTCGTGGCGGCGTCTCGCCGCAACTGAGGGCGTAACGCCCTCGGGACAGCCGGCAAGATCCGGCGCTACGTTGAAAAAGGGAGACTGGTTATGAGTGAAGCAGCCGAGCAGCAACCTACGCAAGCGGGGCCCGCGGCGGTACAGCCGGTCGTCATGAAGTTTGGCGGGACTTCGCTGGAAGACGGCACGGCGATCCGCCGTGCCGTTCGTATCGTGAAGCAAAGACTCCGACACAACCCCGTGATCGTGGCCAGCGCGCTGGCGGAAGTCACCGATCACTTGCTCGCGGCGGGGAAGGCGGCAGCCAATGGGGAACTGGTCCGCGCGCGCGAGTCGCTCGAAGCGCTCCAGCGGCAGCATGAGCAGATTGCGCTCGACGTTGCCGGACCAGACGACTACCAAGCTTTACACGCAGAGCTGGCGGCGGAGTTCGAGCAGATCCACACCGTCGTTTCCAGCCTGGCTGCGGCCGCAGAACTTGCGCCCCGCTTGCAGGACCAGCTTCTGGGCTTCGGCGAATGCCTGTCGAGCCGCATTGTGCAGGCGGCTTTTGTGCGGGCCGGATTGGACGCGGTGTGGGTGGATGCTCCCGCCTGCATCGTGACCGATGCAGCGCACACTCAAGCGACGCCGTTGTGGGAGGAGACGAACCAGCGGCTGCAGATGGCTTTGCGGCCGCTGCTGGCTGAGTCGAAGATTCCTGTGCTGGGCGGTTTCATCGGCGCGACGCGTGACGGAATTGCGACCACGCTGGGTCGCGGCGGATCAGACTTTACGGCATCGATCGTTGGCGCCGCCATGCTGGCCTCGCGGATCGAAATCTGGACGGATGTAGACGGTATTCTCACCACGGATCCGAAACTATGCCCGGATGCTCGACTTGTCCCGAGCATGAGCTTCGAGGAGGCGGCCGATCTCGCTTACTTCGGCGCGAAGGTGCTGCATCCGGCGTCGATCGCTCCCGCCATGCGGAAGAACATTCCGGTGTGGGTGCTGAACTCGCGCAGTCCAGAAGGCAGGGGGACGGAGATCGTCGCGCATCCGGGAGACGAATGCGTGATGAAAGCGATCACGGCCAAGAAAGGTGTGACCGTAGTCGATGTTAATGCCGTGCGCTGGCTGGCTCCGGAACTGCTGCGGGAGATCTTCGAGGTGTTTGAGCGACACCACTACAGCCTGGACCTTCTTTCGGCATCGCGTGGCAGCCTGTCGCTGCTGGTGACCTCGACCGAAGCGCTGCCCAAAATCGCGGAAGAGTTGAAGGGGTTGGCGAACGTGCGTTGGCAAAATCATAAGGCGCTGGTGTGCCTGGTGGGAGAGAAAGTGCGGAGACAGCCCGAGATTGCCAGCCAGGTATTTCGCGCCTTGTCAGACGTCGACCTGCGGATGATTTGTCAGGGCGCGTCGGAGCGCAACATCAGCTTCCTGGTAGATGAGTCGCGCGCGGAAGACGTGGTGCGCCGGCTGCACCGGCTGTTCTTTCAATCGCGCTTCGACCGCTACTCGCCGAAGCGCAGCGCGGAGCCCATGTGCCAGGCGGAAGGTTCGTGGCAATAGTCCTGCGCAGCCCGCGGAAACACACGAGCGCTGGAACACAACGGAAAATCGTGGAAGCGCGCCCAACCTATGGCGCCGTGTTATTCAGGCCCTGGTAGATGAACATTCCCGCGAGGATCAGGAACATGAGCCCGGAGGCTGCCCCCAGCACCTTCACGAAGGGGCTCAATTTATTCACCTTGGCCATGATTTCCGCCTGCTCCTGCTCGAGCGCAGATTTGGTGTCATCGAGGAACAGTTGGTCGTCCTCGCGCATGGTGAGCGTGCTGCGATAGATCAGCAGGATAACCAGAACACCGGTGAGAACACCCCACACAGTAGCCATCCAGCCCAAAGGAGACATACGCCACCTCGGCACTGATTTCGAGCCAGCCCCGTGGGTCTGTTTGCGGGTGCGGTCTTGGACTCCCCACAGCCGGCTTCGGGGAAGGGCCCTGAACCGGGATTATAGCGCTGTTCTGCAGCCCGGGACGGGGATTTTGTGGCGCCCGGTGGGCAGAGTCGGGGGATGAAGTCAGGGCATCTAACAAACAGGTGTAAGGCTATATTCTGCTGAGGTTTGTGGGCGCCCGATTTGTCCGGCTCCTTCAAGCCCTCTGCTATAATGCGTTAGATCGTTCAAGGAGAAGAACATGGCAACTATCACGACCCCGACCACAGGGACTCCCGAAGTGAAAAAGACTGCGCCGATCACGCTGACCCCGAACGCAGTGGCGAAGGTGAAGGAAATCATGACGCAACAGAACCCGGTGCCTGCGGGGTTGCGGGTGGGAGTTGTGGGTGGCGGTTGCTCCGGCTTCTCGTATTCCATGCAGTTTGAGAACAGCGCCGGCATGATGGACAAGGTTTTCGATTTCGACGGCCTCAAGGTGTACGTGGACGCGACGTCGGTAATGTATCTGAACGGCTGCATCGTAGACTACGTGGAGACGCTCGAGGGCGCGGGCTTCAAATTCGAGAACCCGAACGTGAAGAGCACCTGCGGCTGCGGATCATCGTTCAGCGTTTAAGAGGAGTTCTCAGTTCTTAGTGGGTGGAGAGGCGCGGCGTCGGTCGCGCCTCTTTAATTGTGTGCCGAGCATGTTTGACAGCTGGGAGGTGCAAGTCCTCTTCACAACGTGATGGACGTGAAGTGATAGCGAAGCGCAAGGGTGAAATCACACGCGCCGCGAGGCGA
>Ga0306921_10000079_pt1 | contig 64987 bp, 58 predicted proteins | sample sta12Cox44000080_FD_203760 | JGI IMG/M metagenome (GOLD analysis project Ga0306921, IMG submission 203760) | Lab enrichment of tropical soil microbial communities from Luquillo Experimental Forest, Puerto Rico - statoxic.12C.oxic.44.000.080 (v2)... | ecosystem: Environmental > Terrestrial >... | reverse complement strand
AATCTACTCCGATAATCAACATGCTCGGCTCCTTTTCCCGAGCCTTCGGTCGTCGAACAACCAAAGTCTACTCGAGGTCTAGGAGCCGACTCTGTTATGCAATCAAGTAGAATTCTCATGGGGATCGCAGCGGGCTTGTTATCGAATGATTTCTCTCTTAAAAGGAAACTTTGGTGGCAAGAGACCTAGGTGACGCGGGGGCCGGAATTTTTCCCGGCTCTGCGCACCAACTATCCTCGAAGGAAGTAATCGCTCGCTCGAATAACTGGGAGAACAACTTGAGTCGCCCGATCAAACCTTGGCAGGCGGTCGTACCGATTTTGCGAACTGCTGCGGCTTCAACGGGTTGGTGGTGCCGGAGGAGGGACTTGAACCCACACGGGCCGTTAAGCCCACCGGATTTTGAGTCCGGCGCGTCTGCCAGTTCCACCACTCCGGCACGTGTTGCAGAGACTCGGCGCCTTTCAGCGCCGTTTTCAGACGAGATTGAATGTATCGCTTGTGAATAGGGCCGGTCAAGCCGCTCGGCAACTTATCAGAAAGTCCGCAGCCGATTTTCGGGCCACCGTCGCTCCGTATTTCATCCCTGCTGTGTTATATAGTTCCGCACCGATCCTTCGTCACGACGTGGATAGCAGAACCGTATGATCAATCGCGAAGGATACTCGGAGGAAAGATCATGATCTCGCGATCCATCTTTAGATTCCTGGCTGTCCTGACCATCCTTCTCGGCGCCGCCAGCCTGAAGGCACAGCAGATGCCGAATCCTTACGGGCCACCGATCTCACTCGAAAACGCAAAGAAGGCTGCCGCCGCTGCGATTGCGGAGGCGCGAAAGAACAATTGGACAATGGCCCTCGCCGTGGTGGATCCCAGCGGCATTCTTGTCTATTACGAGAAGATCGACAACACGCAGACTGGCAGCGCCCAGTTTGCCATCAGCAAGGCGCGCTCGGCAGCGCTCTTCAAGCGGCCCACGAAATGGTTTCAGGACCAGGTTTCCAAGGGCGGCGACGGGCTCCGGTATTTGGGCCTGGAAGGTGCGACGCCGCTGGAGGGAGGTATTCCTATCGTGATGGAGGGCAAAATTGTAGGCGCCATCGCGCTGTCGGGAGGTACTTCCGCGCAGGATGCGCAATGCGCACAGGCCGGCGCTGACGCGCTGAAATAGCTCTCGAGCGATTCCGACTTCTTGCTCGTTCAGCGCGGACGGGTAAGTGAAGAATTCGACGCAGAGAGTGGCGGCACTTCGTGGGCGAAAGAAGCACGGATCAGGATTTCCGCGCGTAGGTGTTGGCTTGCGCCTGGAATTTCGCGGGTTCCACGATCGCTCGATAGACGCGTCCCCGGCCAATTACGTGTTCGCCGGTGCTGGCTTCCACCTCGAAAACCATGAAGCGTCCTTTGTACTCTACTAGCCGCGCTGTGGCTCGAACGGATGTTGCTTCCGGCACCGCTTTCAAATGGTCCACTTCAATTCGCGTACCAACAGTGATGGCTCCGGCAGGCAGGTCGGCCTGAACCGCTTGCGCTGCCGCTATTTCCATCATGCCGATCATCGCAGGCGTTGAAAGCACGGGCGGCAGTTGTGGATTGAAATGGACGAGAGTCCATTCGCGAGGAACGATTTTCTCTATCGCAGATTCCAGGCCTAAACGCGGGCGGCGATCGCGGGTCGTCATCAGGAAGGTTCGCGCGTTGCGGCTTCTGCGGGGCTTCGAACGCAGCGCGGATCGAGAAAACTGTGCGCGAACTCGGCCATCGTGATACCAAGCTGGCTCCACAGCCGGCGCTTGAGGCCCCTATAATCCTGCGAGCCGCTGAAAATATCGCGCATCAGGTCGCGAAACGTTGGAGAGTAATTGATCAGCTGAACCATTCGCGTGGTAATTGCTCCGCCAAGAAATATCCCTCGAAACACTTTGCGCGCAATATTGGCGGCAAATTCCAGGTCCGCGGAAAACGCGGCCCGCAACCGTTCCGGATACTGCGCCGGCTGCCCGTCCACAATCGCTTGCGCCAGCAAATCGCCGGACCGTAGCGCGTAGTAAAGCCCTTCGCCTGTAATCGGATCAACGCAAGCAGCCGCATCACCCGCCAGGGCCCAATTTCGACCGGCGATCTTGCGTCCCCGAATTGTCTGCGCCTGTGGTGATGGCAACACGTGGCTGTACAGCTGCGCACCTTCCATTGGAATGTTTTCTTTGGAAATAAAATCTTCGAGATGCCCGCGCAATTCCTGGCTGGAGGTCTGGCCCAGCTTCGCGCAAATTCCCACCGAAATGTGGTCCGCGCGCGGAAACGACCAGAGGTAGCCTTCGAACTGCTTCAGGAATTTCACTTTCAGGATGTCTTCTTCGGTAGGAACAAAATAGCCAAGCGTCATTTCGAGATCGCGCGCGCCTAGAGCGGTCGTCTCCGGAAGCAATTGATTGCGCGCTCCGGCGGCGAGCACCGCGAAATCTGCTTCAGCCTTCTCTCCACCCCCGATCGAGAGGCTCACTCTCGCGCCATTTGTGTCAATTTCAGTAACCCGAGAGCAAATCGTGGTGCAGCCGGCCGCTACCGCTCGATCCAGCAAAAGTCCGTTCAAAACCTTCCGCGCATAAATCACGATCGGATCGTTCATTTCGAACCGGGCTCGATGCCCACGGCTCGAAATCAGCTCCGCAGTGCGGATGATCCTCTTGGGGTGCGATGTTTCGATCAGGAAAGGGTAAGTTTCGATGGCTTTATGCGTTAAGCCGCCGCCGCAGGGCTTCTCCCATGCCAACCGCTCATCAAAAATTGTGACTTCAAATCCCGCAGTCGCCAGCCGCTCGCCACAGAGCGCACCAGCAGGACCGCCTCCGACAATTGCAATTTGTTTCATTCCGTGGGTCAGGTCAGTGGGAACACCGACGCAATCAACCAAGCGCCGAGTATAGCACCAAAGAGGGCGGCGGCCGGGGCGGAGCTAGTGCGCCTCCGTAACGCATCGGTACCGAGTCTCTGCAAGATGGAAAATACAGCGAGAGCCGTGACAAGAAGGAGGATCAGCACCTGCCCGCTCACCAGTTCGTAATACGCGATTGCGCAAACGAGCCAGAGTTCCAGCCGAAGCGCCATCGCAAACCCAAATCGAATCGCCCGTCGCCAGCCCGAATCAACCGGCCCAAGCACTACTTCCTCAGCGTACGCAAGAATCCACAGCACCGGCACCAGCGCGCAAAACCGCAGCCATCGCGGCGCATTGAGCCAGCCGTCCGTTAACTGCCAGTTCAGCCAAGCTCCAACTGCGAGAATCGTGCCAATGCCCAGTGCAGTAGCTGCGATTTTCGTCACGAGGTCCAGCGAAAATGCCGCCCGCGCGCTCACGCGATTCAAAATGAGCAGCATCGCTCCATAGATCAAAACCAGCGATGCAAGATAATCGCCGGAGTAGACGTGCAGAAATTTCAGCGGAACGAAGACCATTAATAAGAGCGCGCCAGTCAGAGCGCAGATAATTCCCTCGAAAAGTATCAACACGCGGCCGGGCGCGCGATCCAATGAATCGGTGCGCGAATCGTCATGCAGATCGGTCGCCTGCGCCGAATCTGCCCGGCTCCCAACACTTCGAAATATCCAGAACACTTGAACGACAGCGCTGGCAACAAACGGAAAAACCATCAGAAGCCCCACCAAACCGAGCATAGCTCCCGCCAGACGCCGCCGCCCAAAATTAAACGTCTCGTAGGTAGCCAAATCGACGTTCAAAGCGAGAGTCTCGGTAGCGACGCTCGGAAACAACGCCCGCATCGCCCACAGCTCCGACCGGTGAGCCACGCGGCGATCGAGCAACAGACTTGTGTGCGTTGCAAACGGAATACGCTCCAAGTCAAATGCGCGCAACTGCGCAAAATCCTCCGCCTCTTTCCGATCGCCTCCAGCAGCTGCCTCCAAGTCCTTCGCTTCTTTCGTCAGGGGCGGGATATCAAATTGCGCCGTGAATACCAGAAGATTTGCCGGCATTCGCGACGGTAGTTTCATCGGCGCAGGCGATATCGCGACCGTCGCGACCACCGGCTCGCGATCGGCCATGCGAATCGCGACCGCCGCGCCCATCGAATGGCCCACCAGTGCCGTGGTGCGCGGATCGATCCTGCCTTCGCGAATCAAAGTTTCCACCGCGGCCGTCGCGCATAGCTGTGCCCGCGGAAATGTAAACGCCTCACGATTATCGCCATGGCCGGGCAGATCCAGGGCGTATGTTCTCAGGCCATGCCCGGCGATGTCTTCGCTCAGGTAGGCCATCACCCTGCGATTTGCAGAAAGGCCGTGAAGCACCACCGCAGATCCAGCGGGATTCACGCCCGACGGAGGGTCATACTCGGTGACCGGAACGCCGCAGCCGCCCGCATCGAGCACGAAGTCTTTTCTGGGTAGTTCGCCACGCCGGATCCACGCCGCTCCCAGTAGCAGGCAAATCGCTCCTCCGATCGCGAGACCAAGCTCCCAGAGCTTCATCGCTTTAGGCCTGTCATTTTGAGCGCGTGTTAGAATACTGTTTTTGCAACCAAGCGTCGTGGTGAATGGTGAGAGCGGAAACTTGGGCTGCGTAATTTCTCGAGATGAATTAATTCTCCGACGCACCGGGTGGAAACGCAACGGCAAGCGCGTTGTGTTCGCCAGCGGCGCCTTCGATCTACTGCATCCCGGCCATGTCCGCCTGCTCGAACAAGCTCGCTCATTCGGAGATGTCGTCGTAGTGGGGATTGAGAGCGACGCGGGCTCGCGCAATCGCCGCGTTTCCTCACCCGAGCTGCTTGGCCATGGCCGGCCGGTAACTCCTTCCACCGAACGCGCCGAAATTATTGCTGCTCTGGCCTCTGTGGATTTCGCGGTGGAGATCGATTCCGAATCTTTGCCGTCTTTCGCCGCCCGGCTGACCCCTCATGCGATCGTGAAAGGCGGCAACCCCGGCCTCGATAAAGCAGCTACTCCGAGTGAGAAATCGTCCGCATCGGCCCCGGGCAAACTGATTCTCATCCCTCTCGAGCCCGGCCATTCCACCGCGCGCTTGATTGAACGCATCAAAAATCTCAACGCATGATTCTTTCTCTGGTATCTGAGCTTTTCGCTCGGGTGAGTCGCCGACCCGTCGTCGAGCAAGCGGTGGACACACTGCGCCGCAGCGGCAGATTCGTGCGCCTCGACGGGCTCACCGACCCCGCGAAAACCCTCCTCGCCACTCTCGTCGCCGCCGAACTGGGCCGTCCCGCCGTCTTCATCGTCGAATCGAACCAACGCGCCGAAGCTCTCGTCGAGCCGCTCCGTTGGTTTTATCGCGCTGTCACCGACAAGCCGGGCCATCGCGTGGTCCATCTTCCCGCGCTCGAAGTGCTTCCTTACGACGGCCGCTCTCCGCACGCCGAAATTTCCGAGGACCGGGCTGTTGCGCTCTGGAGATTTGCCAATGACGATGCCGATATGATGATCGCGCCGGTACAGGCGGCGCTATGGCGGATGCGCGAATCAGAGTTCTACCGCCATCTGGCACTCACGATCGAGCGCGACCAGGATATTCCTCACCGCGAGCTCCTCGATTTCCTCTCGAGCGCCGGCTACGACAAACAAACCACCTGCGAAATGCCCGGCCAATTTGCGGTTCGTGGAGGCATCATCGACGTATTCTCGCCGGAAGCGCCACAACCCGTGCGCATCGAACTGCTTGGCGACACGATCGAATCCATCCGCGCCTTCGATCCCAATACGCAGCGCTCAACGAATCCCATGGAGCGCGCCACGCTACTGCCGCTCACCGAGTTTCCCCGCCGCGCCGAAGTCTTACAGCGTCTGCACGTTCCAGCCGCGTCAGGCCGCGAAGATGACGAGTCTCCCGCGGGCTTCTACCCTGGTTGGGAGTTTCAGGAAATTCTGCTCGGAGATCGCAAATCCACGCTCTTCGACCTCGCCGGAGATCCTCTCGTGATTCAGGACGAGCCGTCGCTTCTGAAGATTGCCATCGAACAATACCGCGACAAGATGCGCGAATCCTTCGAAGCGTACGAAAGCCCGGTCAGCGAACCGCCCAATCGCTTCCTCTTCGACGAAGAAGAATGGTCGCTCGCGATGCAACTCGCGCCCCGCCTGGAACTGGAGCATCTCAGCGTCGCAACGGAGGCTGCCCCGCAACGCACGCTGCAAACTCAGCCCACCACCCGCTACCACGGCAACGTCGCCGCATTCATGTCTGAAGTGCGGGACAAGCTCTCCACCGGCGAACAGGTCATGGTCTCGGCCGCCACCACCGGCGAACTCGAGCGTCTCGCCGATATCTGCCACGAATACGAAGTTGCTTATCGCATCGGTGAACTCGAAGAAAATGTAACCGTTAGCCGCCTCGCCGAAGAATCCCACGGCGGCAATGTTCCAGGCATGATCCTGATCAAAGCCCCCGTCAGCGAAGGAATGGTGATTCCTGAAGCAAATCTCACTGTCTACGGCAATACAGATCTCTTCGAAACGCTTCCCCCTCCCTCCGAGCGTGCTCGTTCGCGGCCAAAATCCGCTAGCTTCTTCAGCGATTTCTCCGATCTCAAGCCGGGCGATTTTGTCGTCCACGTGGACCACGGCATCGGCCAGTTCGATGGCCTCCGCCAGGTAGCCGTGGAAGGTGCCAATGGCGAATTCATGCTCCTGCATTACGCCGACGACGCCAAACTCTACGTCCCGCTCGCGCGTCTCGACCTCATTCAAAAATACAGCGCGCTCGGCGGCGCCACACCCGCGCTCGACCGCCTCGGCACCACGATTTGGGAAGCGCGCAAGACGCGCGTTCGCAAGTCCGTCAGCGACATGGCCGAAAAACTCCTTGAGCTTTACGCCGAACGCAAAATGGCCGCCGGCCACGCTTTTCCGCCCGATTCGAATTGGCAGCGGGAGTTTGAAGACGCCTTCGAATTCGAAGAGACCAAAGATCAGCAGAAAGCCATTGACGACGTGAAGCGCGACATGGAATCCACGCTTCCGATGGATCGTCTTCTGTGCGGCGACGTGGGTTATGGCAAGACGGAAGTCGCCATGCGCGCCGCCTTCAAAACCATTGCCGATTCAAAACAGGCCGCCGTCTTGGCCCCCACCACCGTGCTCGCATTCCAGCACTACGAAACCTTCCGCCGCCGCTTCGCCGCCTTTCCTGTCCGAATCGAAATGCTCAGTCGCTTTCGTTCCGAGAAAGAACAAAAGAAGGTTCTTGAAGAAGTGGAACAAGGCAAAGTGGATATCGTCATCGGCACTCACCGCCTGCTTTCGAAAGATGTAAAGTTTCAGGATCTCGGCCTGCTCGTCGTCGACGAAGAACAGCGCTTCGGCGTAGCCCACAAAGAACGCCTGAAGGAAATGCGCAAGAATGTTGACGTCCTTACCATGTCCGCCACTCCCATTCCCCGGACTCTGCATATGTCGCTAGTGGGCATGCGCGATATGAGCGTGATTGAAACGCCGCCAAAAGATCGTCTCGCTATCCAGACCACGGTGGCTCCGTTCAGCGAAACGCTTGTCCAGCGCGTTATCCAAGAGGAACTCGCACGCGACGGACAAATCTTCTTCGTCCACAACCGCGTGGAGGCAATCGAATCTCTCGCCGCGATGATCACGCGCCTCGTTCCCAAAGCTCGCGTCGTAATCGGCCATGGCCAGATGCGCGAAAGCGAGCTTGAAAAAGTGATGCTGAAATTCATCCGCGGTGAGGCCGACGTTCTCCTCTCCACCACCATAATCGAAAACGGCCTCGACATCCCCCGCGCCAACACTATCATCATAAATCGCGCGGACCGCTTCGGCCTCTCCGAGCTGTATCAATTGCGAGGACGCGTCGGCCGCTCCAACCAGCGCGCCTACGCTTACCTGCTAATCCCTACGGAAGCGGCCCTTACCTCCATCGCGCGCCAGCGTCTCGCCGCGCTCAAAGAATTCAGCGACCTGGGGGCAGGCTTCCGTATCGCTGCACTCGATCTGGAGCTGCGCGGCGCGGGAAATCTGCTCGGAAGCGAACAGCACGGCCATATCGAAGCGGTCGGCTTCGACATGTACTGCCAGATGATGGAGCACGCTGTTGCCGAGCGCAAAGGCGAAGCGCTGCCTCCTGAACGCCGCGCCACACTCAACCTTGGACAGGAAATCCGCATCCCACCTGAGTACATCGAGAGTGAGAACTTGCGCCTGCGAATCTACAAGCGAATTGCCGGCGTCACTTCCGACCCCGAGCGCGTCGAAGTCCGCCGCGAGCTTGCCGACCGCTTCGGCCCTCCACCGCCGGCTGTCGAAAATCTGCTCGAGTATGCCGTGTTGAAAGCGCTGGCGGAAAAAATGCTGGTCGCCACAATTGACCGGCGCCAAGATCAGATCGCGATCAAGTTCTACGACGACACGCCGCTAGGTCCCGAACGCCTCGTGAAATTAGTGCGAAAACGCCGCGGAATGCGCCTCGACCCGACGGGGGTTCTCTGGTTCGACTGGAAAGGTGATGCGGGCGGCCCGTTGGTGGCGGCCAGAAACGTATTGCAACAACTACAATCGTAGGTCTACACTTTTGCCTACAAGGACTAGAATGAGACTTCGCACTTTGCAGTTCCGGCAAGTTATCGCGCTGATGGTTCTCGTGCTGGCGCTTCCCTTCTCACTCTTCGCCCAGCAGCAGCCATCCACGGTCATGAAGCCTCCGCCTCCGCCGGCGGCGACGCCAACTCCCGCTCCCGCCGCAGCTCCCGTACATCACGGAGTGATAGCAGAGGAAATCGTGGCCCGTGTCAACAACGACATCATCACTCTCAGCGATTATGAAAAAGCCGAACAAGCGCTTCGCCACGACGTCACGGATGAATGCCAGGCTTGCTCGCCCGAGCGCGTCGAAGCGATGTACAAAGATAAGCAGAAGGACCTGCTGCGCGACTTGATCGATCAGCAGCTTTTGATACAACGCGGCAAAGATGAGGGTATCAGCGTCGAGGCTGACGTAATCAAGCAGCTGGACGAAGTCCGCAAACAAAATAATTTGGCGTCGCTGGACGATCTGGAAAAGGCGGTGGAAGGCGAAGGATTCTCCTGGGACGATTACAAGTCCCAGTTTCGCAATCGCTTGTTGACGCAGGAAGTGATTCACCGCGAAATGGGAAGTCGAATCATCATCGGCCACGACGAAGTAAAGCAATATTACGACGCGCATCAGAAGGATTTTGTGAAGCCGGAGCAGGTGGAGCTTGCGGAGATTTTCTTGGATACCAAAGACAAGTCCCCACAGGAGATCGAAGCCATCGAGCAAAAGGCCAACGACTACCGCAATCGCGTCTTGAAAGGCGAAGAGTTCAGCGAAATCGCCAAGCGCTATTCGGAAGGCAGCACAAAAGATAAAGGCGGCGCTCTCGGAACGTTTGAGCCCGGTCAGCTGTCCAAGCAACTGGAAGATATCGTCTTTAAAATGGATAAAGGCCAGATTACCGAAGTCATCCAGACCAAGACCGGTTTCGAAATCCTCAAAGTGGTCGATCACTTCCAGGCTGGCCTGCAGCCCGTTGCCAAGGTAGAAAACGAAATCATGAACCGGATTTACATGCAAAAAATGCAGCCGCAAATGCGCGAATATCTGGCACAGCTGCGGGAAGAAAGTTATGTCACGGTGAAGCCCGGATTCACAGACTCAGCCGCCGTCCCCGGAGCAAGCGTGATTCAGGAGGTTGCGCCAACGCCTGACGCTCAGCAGAAGAATAATGGCAAGAAGAAGATGAAACCCAAGCTGAACACCTGATGAAGAGCCTTTACGTATCCAGCCTTCAGGATGGTCAGGCAGTCACTTCTCTCTTTCTCGTTCGCGAAAAAGAGATTCGCACTTCTCCCCGTACCGGTTCCTCTTGGCTTCAGCTGGAGCTTTCCGACCGCACCGGAACCATCTCCGCGAAGATGTGGGAAGACTTCACGCCAATCGTAAGCACCTTTGACCGCAATGACGTGGTGCAGATCCGCGGCCGAGTGAAACTCTACAACGGCCAAAAAGAGCTCACCCTCGAAGCCGTGATCCCCTCTCCCGAACAGGATTACGAGCTGGCCGATTTCCTCCCGCACACCAAGTACGACGTGGAAATGCTGTATTCCAAATTGCGCGCCGCTGTCGCACAGATGAAAAATCCCAACCTGCAGCGGCTCCTCACCAGCTTTATCGATGATCCCGCGATCGCTGCCAAATTGAAGCGCGCGCCGGCTGCTATGACCATGCATCACGCCTTCATCGGCGGCCTGCTCGAGCATATCGTCAGCCTCACCGGCCTCGCGCGAGCCGTCACCGAGCACTATCCTGAGCTCGATGGCGATCTGCTCCTCACCGGTGTCGTCCTGCACGACATCGGAAAGATTGAAGAATTGCGTTATGCGCGCGGTATCGAATACTCCACCGAAGGGCGCTTGCTCGGTCACATCATGATCGGCGCAGGAATGGCTCGCGACCGAATTAAAGCGATTCCCGGATTCCCTGCCGCCCTCGCCGTTCTCGTCGAACATCTGATTCTCAGCCACCACGGGACGCATGAGTTCGGCTCTCCCGCTTTGCCTCAAACGCTCGAAGCTGTCGCGCTCAATTTCATCGACGACCTTGATTCCAAGATGGCCGCCATGGGAGCCACGCTCGACTCCCTGCCGGATGATGATGAATGGACCGCGCGTAACCCGTCACTCCGGCGTGCGCTGCTTCATGGAGCGAAGTATTTAAGCAAGCGAATCGCGAATTTTGTTACCGTTGACGACGCAGCGAAAAAAAATTGATCAGGAAGAACGATTGCCTGTGATCGACTCCGTTCCAAAAACTCATTCTCCGCGCCGTTCGGTTCTCGATCTCGCGCCCCTCGAGCTCGACTGCATGAATACACTGTGGCCGATGGGTGAAGGCACGGTACGCGAAATTCGCGATCGCCTCGCGGAGCGCCGCCCGCGCGCCTATACTACGATCATGACCATCATGGACAGGCTCGCTCGCAAAGGCGTGGTAGAACGGCGAAAGGTTGGGCGCGCTTACACCTATCGGGCCAACGTTTCGGCCGATGAGGCTCGCGCGCAAGCCCTTGGGCAAGTGGTGGATAATTTTTTTGGCGGCTCGAAAGAAGCCCTGATCGCCCAGCTCAACGGAGTCTTGCCGGCTGCGCGCATCGAACCGGCATACCCTACAGTGCCGCGCGCGCGCGCAGCTGCCGCGGCTTCGCTCGGTGGAAATGTTTCTCCGGATGCGATCGCAGCCCCGGCACCATCGCCGCATTCCGCCACGGCCACCTCCGCCCAGCGGCCATCGGCTCGCCGCCTTCGCGCCGGCAGCGCACCCGATAGCGAACCGATCGACGACACCCTCCTCTAGCCATGTTTCCGCCTGAATTCACGATTCGCAATCGCGCCATACGCCCCGCGACGATCCTCGCGCCCATGGCCGGTGTCACAGACACCGTCTTCCGCCGTGTAATCCGCGGCCTCGGCGGCTGCGGCCTCATCATGACCGAATTCACCAGCGCCGAAGGCCTCACCCGCAATTCCGCCCGCACCCTCCACTACCTCTATTTCGACGACGACGAGCATCCCATCGCCGCCCAAATCTTCGGCTCCGACCCCAAGGTGATGGCCTCTGCCGCCGCTCTGACCGAAGATCTTGGCTTCGACCACGTCGACATCAATCTCGGCTGCCCCGTGAAAAAAGTCGTGAAGTGTGGCGGCTCAGGCCTGCTGCGCGACCTCCCGCATCTCGAAATTCTTTTTCGTGCCGTTCGCGCCGCCGTGCGCATTCCGCTCACGGTCAAAATTCGCTCCGGATGGGACGAAAAAAATATCGTCGCGGTTGACGTAGCCCGCATGGCCGAACAAGCCGGCATCGAAGCCATCGCCGTTCATCCCCGCACGCGCATGCAGGGTTATAACGGCGCAGCGGATTGGAGCGTAATCCGCGATGTGAAACAGGCCGTGCGCATCCCCGTCATCGGCAATGGCGACGTTCGCACGCCGCAAGATGCCGTTCGCATGATCGCCGAAACCGGATGCGACGCGGTAATGATCGGCCGCTCGGCTTCCTCAAACCCGTGGATCTTCTGCCAGATTGCGCAATACATCGCAACGCAGCGCTTCGACGAGCCCACCGAACTCGACCGCTATCATCTCCTCGCCGGATATTTCCGCAGCCTGATTGCAGCCGAAATGCCCGACGCCGTAGGCAAAATGAAACAATTCGCCAGCCTCTTCACTTACGGCGTTCGCAACGGCTCTGAACTCCGCCACTCCGTCCATCACGCCCAATCCGCCCCCGAAATCCTCGAGCGCGTAGACGCCTTCTTCGCAAATCTAGCCGCCCCCTCAGCCTGATTTCAATTTTCTCGCCGCTGCCGCGCCCGCATCTCGCAGTTCCTGGTTTCGCCTTTCAGTAGCACAGGCACTCTTGTTTATCCTGAGGAACGAAGGGCCTGTGCGCCTTTGCTGCGCCGCAAAGCAACTGACCTTGGCTCCGCGATCGTATCGCACTCCACAAACACAATGCCGATTTTCAATTCGCCCCAATACCCCGCTCCCATTTCTCCCGAATCTGTTTCAACAAAGCCGGGTAAATAATCCATCTTCGAAACGGATCAATCAGCCCCATATACACAGGAGTCATCCAGCTGCGCGGGCACACGTAAACAGCAAAGTAAAACCGGTAGCCATCGACCCTTTCAACCAACGCACTCACAGCCGCAGCGTAAACAGTCCGGTTCTGCAACTCAACGAGTTGTTCGTTTTCAAAACGATAGACAACGCGGAACAGCCCCTCGGCTGTTCCCGGCAAGATGAGAGAACGAGCACGATCCTCTGCGCTCAGTCGATTTACAAAAGAAGCAGCCAGAGCATCCTTCGGCTCGCTCTCCAGTCGAAAAATGCGTCCAAGAAAAAACCGAAAACGAAAAAGTGCGCGGGCCACTGGCGGCAGACTGAACATCTCAGCATCCGCCACATCGGGCCTCTCCTGATCCGTCCGCCGGAGAAACTCCGAAAGGGTTACGCCGCCGCGATACGCAGGAAGGTCAACCGCCCAAACGTCGTGCAACGGAATATCGGCAAGCAATGCATGCACGCGAAGCGGCAACGCACAAAACTCCGCTGGGGAAATCTGCGGCATCGCTTGTTCTTAGTGCCAATCCATCGAGCGAAACTCGAAATTCGTTTCTACGCTTCATCTCGCGTAATCAAAAGCTGCTTATATGCTTCACGCCGCGTCAACCCGCGCTCCCGCGCCGCCACCTTCAGCGCAGACTTCGTATCCACCCCGCGCTCCAACGCAATCTCCTCCACTCGCCTCGCCAGCGGTACCGCCGAAGCCGAATTCCCCGCCCCCGCCTCCAAATGGGAGGCCTCCTCATCCGGAGGCGCAATCAACAGCGTGATTTCCCCGCGCGGCGCTTTCTTTCTCAAATCCTCCAGCAGCGTTTCGATCCGCCCGCGCATGAATTCCTCATACAACTTCGTCACCTCGCGCGCCACCACCACTTGCCGGTTGCCCAGAATTTCCAGCACATCTTCCAGCGTGTCGAGCAACCGGTGCGGCGCTTCATACAGCACCAGCGTCCACTGCTCGCACTTCAATTCCCGCAAAGATTTTCGCCGCTCGGTTTGCTTCGAAGGCAAGAATCCGATAAACGCAAACTCCTCAATCGGCATTCCTGACGCGGCAAGCGCCGCCACAAACGCCGACGCCCCTGGCACCGGCACCACCTGAATACCATGCCGCAGGCACAGGCTCACCAGATGATGCCCGGGATCAGAAACCACAGGCGTACCCGCATCGCTCACCAGCGCCACCTTCGCGCCTTGCTCCAAATCAATCGCGATCTCTGCCGCCCGCGTAATCTCATTGTGTTCGTGATAGCTCACCATCCGCTTCTGGATATCGAAGTGAGCCAGCAACTTCATGGTCTCCCGTGTGTCCTCGCACGCAATCAGATCCACTTCCTTCAGGATGCGCAGTGCCCGTAGCGTTATGTCTTCGAGGTTGCCGATAGGCGTTGCCACCAGATACAAACAACCCGCCCCCGGCCTATCGCTTTTTGTCGTCTTTGCCATTTGTCCGTCTCCCGAGACTAAGCCTACGCGCAGCATCTTGCAAGCCGCGCCCAAATCACCGCGCTTCAAGCGCGTCATGGCGGTCTTCTACTTGCAGCTGCGTAGTTGCAGTTGCGCGGCGTTTGTGCAGGAAGCGCAACAATCATGCTAGAATTTTCTCTTAAGCTTCATTGTTAGGAGGAACTCCGGGTTGCCTTTATACGAGTACAAGTGCGAGAAGTGCGGACATCGCTTCGAGAAAATTGAGAAGCATTCGGCTTCTGAAATCAAAAAATGCCCCAAATGCGGCGCCAACGCGCCACGCCAGATCTCCGCGGCTGGAATTCAGTTCAAAGGCTCGGGCTGGTACGTAACGGACTACGCAGGCACAGGTTCCTCAGCGGCATCGAGCGAAGGCGACGGCGCCTCGTCGAAATCAGACAAGTCAGAAAAATCCGGAAAGCCGGAGAGATCGGAAAGCAAATCAAGCGAGACCAAGTCGTCGGAAAAATCCTCGACCGAAAAATCCTCGTCAAAGAAAGACAAAAAATAAGGCCGCCGGCCGTGCCGGCTCGATCAAAGTTTCAACCCCTGCAAATACGACCGGAACTGAGCCCCGAACTGCGGATTCTTCAACGCAATCTCCACAGTCGCTTTCAGAAATCCCAGCTTGTCGCCGGCGTCGTGTGTCTTGCCGTCGTAGACCCAAGCGTATAACCCTTGCTGCCTTTTTCCCGCCAGCTTCCGCAATCCATCCGTCAGCTGAATCTCGCCCCCCGCACCCGGCTCGGTCTTCTCCAGATATTCAAAAATTTCAGGCGGCAATACGTAGCGCCCTGTCACTCCCAGATTCGAAGGCGCCTTCTCCGCCTCCGGCTTCTCCACCAGATCCTTGATCCGCAGCAATCGCTCGCCCCACCGGGTCTTCTTTTCCGGCTTCGTGTCCACGATCCCGTAAAAATGCAATCGCTCTCGCGGCACTTCCTCCACCGCGATCGCCCCCACGCCTGTCTCTTCATAAATCTCCACCAGCGACCGCGTCGCCGGCACCATCCCGTCCATGATCACGTCGCCCAGCAGCACTGCAAACGGCTCATCGCCCACCAGCTCGCGCGCCGTCAGCACCGCGTGCCCCAATCCCAGCGCCTCGCTCTGCCGCGTATAACTGAAATGCAGGCCGCCGCTGATCTCGCGCACCATCTTTGCCTGCTTCGCCTTCCCGCGCTCCTCGAGAAATTGTTCCAGCTCCGGCACCGAATCAAAATGATCTTCAATCGCGTTCTTGCGCCGCCCTGTAACGAAAATAATATTCTCGATCCCTGAATCGATGCACTCTTCCACTGCATACTGAATCAAGGGCTTGTCCACCACCGGCAGCATTTCTTTCGGCATCGCTTTCGTCGCAGGCAGGAACCGCGTGCCCAACCCGGCCACCGGCAGCACCGCCTTGCGTACTCGCTTCGCCTTTCCTGTCATCGTTCCGTTCCTTTGAGTGGCTTGGGAAGAATTCACGCGCCGGCGGCTGAGAAAAAGCGGAATGCGCGTTCAGTTTCGACGTCCATCTTACCCGATGCTCGCGCAACCGCGATAGCAGCGGAATCCTGTATGTTACGATAAAGAATCGGCAGCTTCCGAGAAAGGAATAGCATTGGACGCGCCTGAAAGGCTAATCCTCGGCATCGAATCTTCCTGCGACGAAACTGCCGCCGCGGTCGTCGCCGGCGGCCGCCGCATCCTCTCGAGCATCGTCTCCTCGCAGATCGATATCCACCGCAAGTACGGAGGCGTAGTCCCCGAGCTCGCCTCTCGCGAGCATCTCCGCAAAATCGTCCCAGTCGTGCGCGAGGCGCTCGACCAAGCAAACATCGCGCTCGCCGATCTCGACGCAGTCGCCGTCACCCAGGGCCCCGGCCTCACCGGCGCGCTCCTCGTCGGCATGACCTATGGCAAAGTTCTCGCCCTGGCGCTCCAGAAGCCGCTCATTGCTGTAAATCATCTCGAAGGCCACGTTCACGCAGTGATCCTGGAAACGCATCTCGCCGCGCGCCATCCGCAATGGCCCGCCGTCTGCCTCATCGTCTCCGGCGGCCACACTGTCCTCTACCATGTCATATCAAGCGCACCGAATGGCGACGCGAGCCGCGCGAAATTTTCCTATGCCCGCATCGGCGGCACCCGCGACGACGCCGCCGGCGAAGCCTATGACAAAGTCGCTCGCATGCTCGCTCTCGGCTATCCGGGCGGCCCGATTCTCGATCAACTCGCCGCCCATGGCGATGCAAAAGCCGTTCGCTTCGGCGAACCAAAAATGAAAAGCAATCCCCACGATTTCAGCTTCAGCGGCATCAAGACCGCCATGCTCTATCATCTCCGCCGCCATCCCGAGTTGCAGCCCGAAATTGACGCCCGCCAGCAAGCCCTCGCTCGCGGGGAATGCACAGCAGATGCCCTCCGCCAGCTTTCGAGTCCCGCCACACTAGATCTCGTCGCCAGCTTCCAGCGCGCCGTAGTCGACGACCTCACAACCCGCACGCTAGCCGCCGCCCAACAGCACAATGCGCGCACCATTCTGGTCTCCGGTGGCGTCGCCGCCAATCGCGAACTCCGCTCAAGTTTTGAATCCGAAGCTCGTCGCCACTCGCTCGACGTCTACTTCCCCAGCCGCGCTCTCTCCACCGACAACGCCGCCATGATCGCCGCCGCCGCCCACCCGCGTTACCTTGACTCCGACTTCGCCGACGCAACCCTAAACGCCGAGCCAAATTTGGCTCTCGCCTAGCACGCGTTCCCGAGCGCAGCGAGGCCTCTCTTGCTTCCTTGCCTACACCCACCAATTCTGTTAAACACAGCCGTTGAGGAGACCAACGCCATGCCCGCACTCACCTCATCCACCACCCGACTGCCTCGCAACTGAACATCGCCCTGCTCCTCCTTCGCATCGCCGCTGCACTCGCCTTCCTCTACCATGGCAGCGCCATCCTCATTTTGGCGCATTCGGCGGTCCCGGCCCACACGGCTTCGCTGCCTTCATGCATGCGCCCGGCGTCGTCGGCTACCTCATCGGACTCGCTCAGGTCGCGGGCGGCATCGCCATTCTCACCGGCGTCTTGATTCGCATCGGCGCAGTCTGCGTCAGCATCGTCATGCTCGGAGCCATCTTTCTCGTCCATCTTCCGCATGGCTTTAACATCAGCACCGGCGGCATCGAATATGCCCTCACGCAACTGCTTGTCTCCATCGCCCTGCTCATAACCGGCGCGGGCGCTTACTCGCTCGCCGGAGTCCTGCCGCCTGCGCCCCGCAAGCTGTAGCCCAAAACAAGCGAAGCCTTCCACTCTGGGTGAACGTATTCCAGTGTATAATCCCCCGCATTCGCATCCTGCGAGGCGCTAATGGCTGCCGACAAGTCTTCCACGATGTGGGTTCCGGTATGTTGCGGACGCGCCATGCGCTGCAACATGTTCAGACAAGCGGATGGCGGCACTTACGCGGCGCTGGTTTGTACCGTGTGCAACAAAAACATCACGCTCGAGCAGGAATCTCCCGCCGCTGCAGACCAATTCGGGGAAGGCACGAACATTTTGAGCCTGATTGCGTCGCCCAAACCGCCCAAGACGGAAAGAAAAAAATCGTTCGCCGAAGCTGGGTCCGACGATCAAACGATGTAGTCCAGACTGCGGCTCGCCTGAAGCTTTGCCTGCTCATGATCGGTCACGTACAACGGTTGGCCACACAACGGTTCGCTAGACAACGGTTAGCCAAACGATGGTGGGCCGGACAATGATTGGCCAGACGATTTCGCACTACCGCATTGTCGAGCAACTCGGCGCCGGCGGCATGGGCGTCGTATTCAAAGCCCAGGACAGCCGCCTCCAGCGCGCGGTGGCGCTGAAATTCCTCCCTGAAGAGCTGGCGCAGTCACCTCAGGCGCTCGACCGCTTTCGTCGCGAGGCGCGCGCCGCATCCGCTCTGAATCATCCGGGCATCTGCACCATCTACGATGTCGGAGAGCAAGACGGCCGCGCTTTCATCGCCATGGAATTCGTCGACGGCGAAACGCTGCGCAGCCACGTCCACGGAAGGCCGCTTCCCCTCGACGAAGTGCTCGAGCTGGGCATCGAGATAGCAGAGGCTCTCGAGGCGGCGCACGCGGAAGGAATTATTCACCGCGACATCAAACCCGCAAATATTTTCGTTACCAAGCGCGGGCGAGCGAAGGTGCTCGATTTCGGCCTCGCCAAACTTGTTCCCAAAGGCATCGCCTCAACCGGCGCGGATTCCGATAGCGATCCATCGGATTCCAATTCCATCGTTGGAATCATCAGCGGCACGCCCTCTTACATGTCGCCTGAGCAGGTCCGCGGAGATGGTCTCGACCCGCGCACCGATATTTTCTCGCTCGGCCTCCTGCTCTATGAAATGGCCACAGGACGCCAGGCATTCAGCGGTGGCACAGGCGGCGTTATCATCGAAGCTGTTTTAACGCGCCCACCTGTTCCGGTGCGAAGCATCAATCCCGATATTCCGCAGCGGCTCGAAGAAATCATCGACAAAGCACTGCACAAGAATAGAGACCAGCGTTACCAGCACGCCGCCGACCTGGGTGCTGACCTCGAGCGACTAAAGCGCGAAATCGATTCGGGCAGACGGTCGGGCGATGAAGCATCCCAATCCGCCGCGATAGCCAATACCGATTCCCAGTCTTCTACCGGCGAGCACAAGTCGCAAACTTCCACGGACGACACGCGCATACTCCGCGCGCGCCGTGTGTCAAAAACCATCAACTCGCTCGCTGTCTTGCCCTTCGACAACGCGAGCCGCGACCCCGAGCGCGAATACTTGAGCGACGGCATCACTGCCAGCCTCATCAACATCCTTGCCACGCTGCCCAAACTGCGCGTAATGGCACAAAGCACCGTGTTTCGCTTCAAGGGCCGCGCGATTGACCCTCAAGCCGTCGGTCGCGATTTGAATGTTCGCGCCGTGCTCACTGGACGCGTGATGCAAAGCGGCGGCTCTTTGCGAATCGGCGCCGAGTTAGTTGACGTGGCCACTGGCTCTCAATTGTGGGGGGCGCAGTACGACCGCAAATCCGGCGACATCTTTGAAATCCAGGATGAAATTTCCAACGAGATATCGGAAAAATTGCGCTTGCAGCTCACCCACGCGCAGAAAAAACGGCTCATCAGACACCAAACCGAAGATGCGGAAGCTTACCGCATCTATCTGAAGGGCCGTCATCACTGGAACAAGTGGACCGAAGAGGGTTTCTACAAAGCGATCGAATATTTTCAGCAGGCAATCGACAAGGACCCTGCCTACGCTCTCGCCCACGTTGGCGTGGCCGATTCCTACGTGCTGCTCGGATGGAACGGCTACCTTCCTCCCAAGAACGCATTTCCGAAAGCCAAAGCAGCCGCGTTGAAAGCCCTCCAGCTCGACAAGGACCTCGGCGAAGCCCACGCTCCTCTCGCCGCAGTCTTGTGGCTCTACGATTGGCACTGGCAGAACGCGGAGAAGGAATTCAAGCGCAGCCTCGAACTCAATCCCACTTACCCAACCGCGAATCACTGGCACGCCGAATACGTAATGACGATGGGCCGTCACGCAGAAGCCATCGCCCAAATGAAAGGCAGCCAGCAGCTCGATCCGCTGTCTCTCATCATCAACGTCGCCATCGGATGGGCGCACTACATGGCCCGCCGCAACGACGAAGCCCTCGAGCACCTGCTGCAGACTGTCGACCTCGATCCCAACTATCCGGTCACCTACTGGATTCTCGGTCTTGTCTACAGAACGACCGGCCGCTACGACTTGGCGATCAGCGAAGGCGAGAAGGGCGTGAGATTATCAGGTGGCAGCCCGATGGTGCTCGCTTCGCTCGCGCACTCGTATGGAAAAGCGGGAAGGCCGGAAGAAGCCACTCAGATTCTCGGCGATCTAACGGAACTCGCAAAACAGAAATATGTCGCGCCCCATTTCTTCGCCGGAATCTACATCGGTCTGGGAGAAAACGATCGCGCCCTCGATTACCTCGAGAAATCCTACGAAGACCACTCGCACTGGCTCATCTATCTGCATTTCGATCCAACCATGGACGATCTGCGCAACGAGCCGCGCTTCCAGGATTTGCTCAAACGCGTCGGCCTTCCCGTGGCGAATGTGCCTTGACGCGTGTGGTCACGGCGTTGACGATTTCGTGGTTTGCATTCTGGTGAAGCGCAGCGGCTTCTCGAAGCCTTTGCAGTAAATCAACAAATAAGCGCTCTTCCACTCGAAGCGCTCGGCGGCCTGCAAAGCGTCGAGGTATTTTGTCTCTTGATTCATCACCGCCTCCTGGCAAGCCATTCGCGTGGAGCCCAGAGGACCCAGTTTGATCGCGCTTCCAGTAATTTCTGCCGGACCAAAGAAGCGATTGCACGATCCTTTCCCTGCTGTCTTCCCAGCTTCCGGAAAAGTGAGCGTCGCTTGAATGTTGTCCATCACTCCAGCGCCAACCAAATCTTCGAGCAGCCACTCTGTGCCGGTGAGATGGAAAGGAGTCGTCTTCGCTGATGATTGGGCGGTAGCTTTCACTTCTTTCATCGAGGAGACGACAAGAATCAGGCGCTCGCCAGTCTCCACGCCTTGCCGATGGGAAAGGGTGCCCGTCGCCTTGACCTGCTTGTCCGCCAGTTTCTGCAATCTTTCGGCGTTGGAATCGTCAACCTCGATGGAAGCAACTTGCTTTCCGCCAATGGTGGTTTCGGAGTCGAGTTGAATGGCCCAACCGGTCGATTCGCCGCCTATTGCCATGACGCGGCCGAGTTTGCCGGTCACAGTGATCCGCGCTTCCGGTGTTTGCGCCTGCAAGTGAACGCCAAGCATCGCCAGAATCAACCAGCCACATAGTTGCGCGCGCATTTTAGTCGCCTCCCTTCTGAGGTGCGGACGATTCTACGCCGGAACGCGTGATGTTGAACGGCATCGCGCATACCCGCTGTTTACCGCCGATTAGAAAATCGTAAGTGATTGAAGGACGGATGTTTATCCGGCGTTTTGATCGCGGAACCGTAGATTAGAAAGGCAGTGGCCCTTCGTTGGCTCGCGCCGGCCTCAGGGCAAGCGAGTGAAAAGCTCGGCGGAAAATGGAGAAGACATTAGGCTGAAAGATCGAGGCGGGGGTGGAAGGACCCATTGTGGGGGGAGTGGTGGCTTTGGGCCCGAGTGGCCGCTGATGGTGACGTTTGCGTTTCGCAACGCCGTAGAACACGGATTCACGCCGCAGCAATCTATGGCGCTGGCAACGGATCCTGAATTGAAGCCGGCTTACAACGACCCGAGTTTTGCGGCAGTCGTGTCCGAGGCTCCGGAGCAAGCGGCCGCGGCGCAAAACACGAATTAGTCGCAACGTAATTCGTGATGGAATATGCGCGGCAGGCACCGAGAGAAGGCGTGCGAGTGGCGCGCGAGACTGACGATTCGCTACAATAGAAGAATATGACACGGAAGCGGCACAAGACCGTGGGCGTGAAGGTGGGCCACGTGCACGTGGGAGGAGGCGCGCTGATCGTCGTTCAGTCGATGACGAATACCGATACGGCTGACATTGCTTCGACCACACAGCAGTGCTTTGAATTGGCGCAGGCGGGGTCGGAACTGGTGCGCATCACCGTGAATGTGCCGGAAGCGGCGGCTGCGGTGGGCGAGATCAAGAAGCGGCTGCTCGATGCCGGGTGCAACGTGCCGATCATCGGCGATTTTCACTACAACGGGCACGTACTGCTGACGAAATTTCCCGATTGCGCCGCGGCGCTCGACAAATACCGGATCAACCCCGGGAATGTGGGGCACGGGCAGAGGCGCGACGAGCAGTTTGCGACGATCTGCAAAGTGGCGCGCGATCACAATAAGCCGGTGCGCATCGGCGTAAATGGCGGCTCGCTGAATCAAGAGCTGGTGATGCAGAAGATGCAGGAGAATACGGACGACGATCTGGGCAAGACGTCCGAGGAGATTATTAACGAGTGCATGGTGCTTTCCGCGTTGCAATCGACCGAGCTCGCGCTGGAGTGCGGATTGCGCAAGGATCAGATCATTATTTCGTGCAAGGTTTCGCGGCCGCAGGATTTGATCGAGATTTATCGCGAGCTGGCGCGCAAGACGGACCAGCCGCTGCATCTTGGGTTGACGGAAGCGGGGATGGGGGCGAAGGGGCTGGTGTGGTCGGCGGCGTCGATGGGAATTTTGCTCGGCGAAGGAATTGGCGACACTGTGCGCATTTCGCTGACGCCTCGTCCGGGCGGCGACCGGCGCGAGGAAGTTTACGCGGCGTGCGAATTGCTGCAATCACTCGGACTGCGGACGTTTGCGCCGAGTGTGACGGCGTGCCCGGGATGCGGGCGAACCACCAGCACAACTTTTCAGGAGCTGGCGGAAAGCATTCAAGGCTACATTCGCGACAAAATGCTGGAGTGGAAGCGCGAGTATGAGGGCGTGGAGGAATTGAAGCTCGCGGTGATGGGCTGCATCGTGAACGGGCCGGGCGAATCCAAGGCGTCGAACATTGGGATCAGCTTGCCGGGGACGGGCGAGGCGCCGCGCTGCCCCGTGTATATTGACGGGCAGCATTTCACCACGCTCGAGGGGACTTACGACGAGCTGTCGAATGCGTTTCAGGCGCTTGTGGATGATTACGTTGCGACGAAGTATCGCAGGCGCGAGACGCCGCTGCCTTCCGCGGCGGGCATGAGTGATGCGCGCAAGACGCCTGCTCTTCGCGTAATTGCCTAGAAACAAATTAAAAGACTTGCCCTGCTATGACTGAAGCTGTGGCGAAGGCGACGCCCGAGTTAGCTGTTTCGCCGCAGCTCCGCCACATGCTCTCTTCGGCTCTCCCGCCGAATTGGCAGCGTGGGTTTTGGGCGCTGATTGTCACGCAATTTCAGAACGCTTTCAACGACAACGCGATTAAGTTCCTCGTCATTTACATCATCGTGGCGATGAATTTTCCGGAGAGCCGGCGCGATTTCCTGGTGCTGGTGGTCGGCGCGCTATTTGCCCTGCCGTTTATTTTCTTCTCGATGACGGGCGGCTATTTCGCCGACCGTTACAGCAAACGCAGCGTCGTGATCGGCACGAAGCTGATGGAAATTGTGGTGATGGCCGTCGCGATTGCGGGGCTCGCGATGCGGAGTCTTCCGATTGAATGCGCGGCTGTATTCTTAATCAGCACTCAGTCGGCGCTTTTTGGCCCGTCCAAGTACGGCTTGCTGCCCGAACTGCTGCCGGAGCAAAAACTCTCCTGGGGCAACGGGATCATCGAGCTCGGAACATTTCTTGGCAGCATTTCGGCGGTGATGGCTGCCGGTTACCTGGCTGCGCATTTTCGCGGGCGGCAGGAAATGTCGGGCGTGATTCTGCTGGGATGCACGCTTGTAGGATTGGCCACAAGTTTCGCAATCTCGCGCGTGTCGGCGGCGGATCCGGCGAAGCGTTTTCGCTGGAACCCGCTCGGGGATCTTTTCGCAAACCTTAAGACGATTCGAGCCGATCGAGTTCTCAGCTGGGCTGTGGCGGGAAACACCTACTTGTGGTTTCTTGCCGCGCTGCTGCAGTTCACGATCGTCATTTATGGGCACGACGTGCTGCACGTGGATGAGGCGCACATCAGCCTGCTACAAGCTGCCGTTGGAATCGGAATTGGCGTGGGAAGTTTTGCGGCCGGCTACCTTTCGGGCGGCAAGATCGAGTACGGACTGATTCCGATTGGCGCGATCGGCATGACCGTTTTCGGCGCGCTGCTCTACAACCCCGGCCATTCGCCGCAATCCGCTGCGTGGCATCTTGCCTTTCTTGGATTTTTTGGCGGATTTTTTGCTGTGCCGCTGAACGCGCTGATCCAGCACCGGCCGCAGCGCGAGGAAAAAGGCGGTGTTATAGCCGCGGCGAATCTGCTTTCCTTCGTGGGCGTGTTTCTGGCGGCGGGCGCCTACTATGCGTTCGCGAGCGGACTTCAACAATCGCCGCGCGGAATTTTCCTGGACGGCGCGATCCTTACGGCGGTGATGACGATTTATGCCGTCTATCTGCTGCCGGATTCGCTGTTGCGGCTGGTGCTGTGGATGGTGACACATTCGATTTACCGGATTCGCGTGGAGGGGCGCGAGAACATTCCGGAAACGGGCGGCGCGCTTTTTGTTGCGAATCATATGTCGCTGGTGGATGCGCTGCTGCTGCTCGCGTCGACGGACCGGCCGATTCGATTTTTGATGTACAAGGGAATTTACGATCTGCCGTTTGTGAAGCCGGGCGCGAAGATGATTCGCGCGATTCCGATCTCCTCGGAGCTGCGCCCGCGCGAAATGCTGCAATCGTTGCGCGAGGCAAGCAATGCGATTCGCGGGGGAGAAGTGGTTTGCATTTTTGCCGAAGGGCAGATTACGCGCATCGGGCAACTGCTTCCCTTCCGGCGCGGGATGGAACGCATCATGAAGGGTATCGACGCGCCGATCGTGCCCGTGAATCTCGATGGCGTGTGGGGCAGTATTTTCAGCTTCGAGCGCGGGAGATTTTTGTGGAAGATGCCGCGATCGATTCCCTATCCGGTGACGGTGAGTTTCGGCAAGCCAATGCCATCGACTTCGACGCCTTTCAAAGTGCGCGAAGCGGTGCAACAGCTGCAGACGGATGCGTACCGTCATCACAAGAAGAGGCTGCGGACGTTGCCGCAGGCCTTCATTCGCACGGCACACACATCGCCTTTTCGTTTTGCAATGGGCGACAAGCGGCGGGCGCGAATGAGTTGGGGCATGGCGCTGTTGAGCGCGATTTTGCTCGCGCGGCGGTTGCGCAATACGTGGGCGGAGCAGGAAATGGTTGGGATTTTGCTGCCACCGTCGGTTCCGGGCGCGCTGGTGAATTTTGCGGTGGTGCTTTCGGGGAAAATTCCCGTCAATTTGAACTACACTTCATCGAATGAGACGCTCGAATCGTGCGCACAGCAGTGCAAGCTCGAGACGGTAATTACGACGAAGCTGCTGCTCGAACGCATTCCGCTGAAGGTGCCCGCGAAAACAATTTTGCTTGAAGAAGCGGCGGTCACCCCGCGACTGGGCGAGAAAATCACGGCGCTGCTGCTGTGGTTCCTGCCGGGATACTGGGTTGAGCGGATTTTGAGCGACGCGAAGCCTAAGACGCTGGATGATCTCGCGACCGTGATCTTTTCGAGTGGCAGCACGGGCGAGCCGAAGGGCGTGATGCTGACGCATTACAACATCGCGTCGAATATCGAGCAGATGGGGCAGACGTTCATGCTGGAGCACAAGGACGTGCTGCTCGGAGTGCTGCCATTCTTTCACTCTTTCGGATTTACTGTTACCTTGTGGTTGCCCGCCGTGCTCGGTTGCGGCGTTGCGTATCATCCGAGTCCGCTCGACCTGACTGCCGTGAGCGAACTGGCACGCGACTATCGCGTGACGTTCCTTCTGGCCACCCCTACTTTTCTGCAAGCGTATCTGCGACGCTGCTCGCCGGAGGATTTCGGCAGTTTGCAGTTCGTGGTTGTAGGCGCGGAGAAATTGCCGGAGCGGCTCGCGCTGGCGTTTGAAGACCGGTTCGGAATCCGCCCACTTGAAGGCTACGGCGCGACGGAGTGCTCGCCCGTGATCGCGGTGAACACGCGGGATTTTCGTGCGCCCGGATTCCGGCAAGTGGGAGCGAAGCGCGGGCACATCGGCCATCCCTTGCCGGGCATGAGCGTGCGCATTGTCGATGCGGAGACGCGCGAAAGATTGCCCGTTGGCGCGGCGGGACTTTTACTTGTGCGCGGACCGAATGTGATGAAAGGCTACCTTGGGAAGCCGGAAAAAACGGCGGAAGTGCTGCAGGATGGCTGGTACGTCACAGGAGATATTGCGGCAGAGGACGAGGACGGCTTCCTGACGATCACAGACCGGCTCAGCCGCTTCAGCAAAATTGGCGGCGAGATGGTGCCGCACATCAAGATCGAAGAGAAGCTTCAGGAACTGGCCGGCGCGACGGAACAGAAATTTGTTGTAACAGGTGTTCCCGATGGCAAGAAAGGCGAGCGGCTCGTGGTGCTGCACACGCTATCGCCGGACGAGCTAAGAGCTATTGTCGAGCGCATGCCCGAAGCCGGCTTACCGAATCTGTGGACGCCGCGCGCGAATCAATTCTTTCATGTCGAGGAGCTGCCACATCTCGGGAGTGGCAAGCTGGATTTGCGGCGCGTTCACGACATAGCGGTTGATTTGTCCGCTGCTGAGACGTAGATCCGAACACGATCAGTCACTCGCTACTCTTCGCGGAGAGAGCGCATGGGGTCGACCTTTGTCGCGCGATAGGCCGGGAGGATACTTGCGACCAATGCGAACATCGCCAGGAGCACCGAGACGCTTAGGAACGTGAGCGGGTCGGATTCGCTGACTCCGAATATCAGGCTGGATATGGCGCGCTTGAGAGCGAGAGCTCCTGCTAGGCCCAGCACGATTCCAACCAACGCAGGGCGCATTCCTTCGGTGATGACCATGCACAGCACGTCATTCAGCTGCGCACCGAGCGCCATACGGATTCCAATTTCGTGCTGGCGCTGCCTGACTGCGTATGCGAGCACGCTGTAAATTCCCACCGCCGCGAGAATCAGCGCCAGACAGGCGAACGACGCGAGCAACAACATGCTGAAGCGCTGTTGCGAGAGCGAGTCGGCGAGAATATCGTCCATGGTGCGCACGTTGCGCAATGGCTGATCGGGATCCTGTTGGTGGACGGCGGCAGACATGGCGGACGCCGTGTTTGCTGGGTCTCCGGATGTTCGCACGACAATGGCTTGATTCCAGAAGGTGGACTGACTCAGCGGCACGTACACGGTTGCGAGGGACTTGCGCGAGTCGAGGCCACGGAATTTTACGTCTCCCACTACGCCGATCACTTCCCGGATCTTCTCCGGGAAAAACGAGAGCGTGAGCCGCTTCCCTAGCGGATCTTCGCCTGGCCAAAACTCACGAGCCATGGATTCGCTGATGACAATTGCCGCCGGACGGTCAAGCGTATCCGTCTCGGAAAAATCTCGTCCGGCAAGCAGCGGAATGTGCAACGTGCGCAGATACCCGGGCGAAATCGTTCGCACGGCAACTTCCGGTTGCATTGCGAACTCGACGGCGGGGCGTCCTTCGATGGCGACCGGCTGCGTAGAACCGTCGTCCGTAAAGGGCAGCGCATCGATTGTGCCGGCAGATTCGACGCCGGTTAGCGACCTCACCCGTTCGACGAGCTGTCTGTAAAAGCTGAGCTGCTGCTCGGGCTGGGGATATTTTTCGCGCGGCAGCGTCACGCGAAAGGTGAGCACATTGCGCGGATCGGCGCCGGGATTCACCTGGTGGAGTGCCCAAAGAGTGCGAATCATCAGTCCCGCGCCAATCAGCAGTATGAGGGACATCCCGACTTCGCAAACAACCAGAATATTGCGCGTGGCTCGGCCACCGGAATCCGCGTCGGTTCGTCCCGTGCCTTGCTTCAACGCTTCGTTTACGTTCGTGCGAGCAAGCCGCCATGCCGGGGCCAGCCCGGCGACCACGCCGGCGATTATCGAAATCCCCAGCGTGAAACCCAGAACTCCGGTGTTCACCCCCATGGGCCCGGTTTGCGGAAGCTTGTCGCCAAAAAATGCAACGATCAGGGCGATTCCGCCATGCGCTACCAACAAGCCTAGCGTGCCGCCCGCTACCGCGAGCAGTAGCGTCTCCGCAAGAGTCTGCTGAACTATGCGTTGCCGGCTGGCTCCGAGCGTCGTGCGGATCGCGATTTCTTTGCGGCGCCCGAGCGTCTTCGCGAGGACCAGATTAGCCACATTAGCGCAGGCGATCAGCAGGACAAACGTGACGGCTCCGAGTAGCACGAGCAGCGCAGGCCGCACATCTCCAACGAGGTCTTCGCGCAGCGGCACGATTGTCGCTCCCCAGCCTTTATCGTCTTCCGGATATGCCTGCTCGAGCCGTGCTGAAATCGTGTTCATTTCCGCTTGCGCATGCTGCAAGCTCGCGCCGCGCTTCAGACGCGCGATCACAAGATAGTTGTGGTTGTTGCGGACGGCGCGCTCTTTGTCCGTCCAGCCGAGCGGAACGAAATACTGGCCCTGATCTGGAAAGTGAAACTGCGCCGGCATCACGCCGATGATCGAATACGGCTGTCCGTTGAACGCAAGATTCTTGCCGACCACATGCGGATCTGCGCCAAAGTGGTTTTGCCAAAACGGATAACTTAGCACGACGACGTGGCCATGGCCGTCTGAATCTTCGTCGGGCGTGAAGGTGCGGCCCATCATCGGCGTGGCACCGAATATTTGGAAAAATTCAGACGACACAACCAGGCCCGGTACAGCTTCTGGTTGGTCCTTGCCGGTCACCGTCATTGTGGTACCGTGGAAGATAGACATCGCGTCGAAGACGCTGCTCTGGCTCTTCCAGTCGAGATAATTTGCTGGCGAAACAGCGAAGATTTTCGCGCCGGGGAAACTCTTTTGCGGCGGGGCGTGGTAGACCATCGCGATGCGCTGGGGATCGCTGTAAGGCAACGGTCGCAGCAGCACCGCGTTGACAACACTGAAAATCGCGCTGTTAGCGCCTATTCCGAGCGCCAGGACGATGATGGCTCCCGCCGCAAACCCGGGATTCTTGCGCAGCACGCGGAAGCCGTATTTCAGGTCTTGCCACAAGTTTTGCATCTAGGTCTCATTTCGTGCGCGGTTTCATGCGCAGGGTTGAGCGGTCACAGATGTAACGAAGGTCGGGCACGTTTTGTTCCCGCCGTTCGGCCCTGGAAGGCGCTGAAAACAAGCGCGATACCGCGCGAGGTCTCGGGGCGATCCCCTTTTGCTGTTCGCTCGTGGAATCGCTTGTTCGCGCGCGGGCAAGCAGTGCCACGGCTGGCTCCGTCAGCGCGCCTTTGCGCCTTCTGAAGTCGGATACTGTCGTTCGCTCGGGATTTTCCTCTATTTGGCGATTTTGTATTGAGGCGGAATCGCCGCTCGGGTAAAATGAAAAAAGCTGGAGAACCTTTCGGTATGCAGAGAGGAAACTACAACTCGTTGCTTAGACTGGCGGCCATGACGCTCGTCTGGGACTGCACCCGATTGGGCTCTAGTCCCTCGCGATAGCCAGACCGCTTCGATTCTGATTCATTCCGAGCAACCACAAGCGTAAACGGGCGTAGCTGCATTCTCATGCGCCTTCCGATTGGCGATTCACCGGGAGAATTCGCCGGTTCAGCGAGCCAAGGTGTCGTCAGGTTTCTTAGAAAAGATCTAATTAGATGGATGTGCGAATCTCCTGAGCATCGGGTGCGGTATCGCGTGCGGGTTGGCTCTACCTCGCATTCGTATGTGGGTTGCGGGACGAAAAGCGGAGCCTGCGATGGTCGTGCTACGGATTCCGATGGCGTCTTGAATCCCTGCTCAGCCGGACACGCTCTGCAACTACTGCATGTATGCGCATATCGTGAGCGGAAACGGTGAGGGCGAAGAGATGATCGCGTGCGGTTACGTGTTTCCGACGAGAGAAGTTCTCTTTCGGGTGCGTGAGTGCACCGACTACAGGCCGAAGCGTGAACGCGACCGGGTGGAAATCGCGACCGGGAGAGCAGTGCGTATCCTGCCTCTCGATGAAACGGCAACTGATTTCCGCACGGTAGCTGCCGAACGCAACGGGGAGGGCGAAGTTGAATCGTCCTATCACTAAGCGAACCGGGCAGGGCTGCGATTTGGATAATTGCTGAGTCGTGGCCCTGATCCGGAAAAGTCTGCCGGTTCTAGAACTGGCGCTACAGAAAAGTCTTAGAAAATTGCCAGCTTCACGTGCAAGAACTTCTTCGGGTTCTGGCGGAAGTCGCTGACCATCAGACGCATGTCGCCGGCCAACCCGCTGAAATTATCGTAGAACGCGGGGTCACCGAAGAATTTGCCAATCGTGCCTTCGTTTGCGTTCATTTTAGCCGTGGCTTCGCGGAAGTTAGCGGAGGCGTCTTTCAGATTTGTATACAGCGCGTCATCCGTGGTGAGCTTGCCCAGCGTGCCTTTACCGGCGCGAACGTCGGCGAGCAGGGCGTTTCCGTTGTCCATCAGCTTTTTCGTATTATCGTACATCGCGGGATCGTAAACGAGTTTTCCAAGGGTGCCCTGCCCGCCGCGCACGGCCGCGATCACGTTTTGTGCGTCGCCGATGGAGGCATTCACGCGATTGTAGAGTTCGTCCGACTTAAGAAGCTTTCCGGCGCTTCCCTCGCCACGTTGAATCCCTGCGACGAGATCATCTACTTTGGCAATCGTGTCGTTCGCATGATTGTAGACGCCCGGATCGTTGAGCAGCTTGCCTAGCGTGCCTTGGCCATCATTTACTTTTGTCAAGATCGTGCTCACTTGCGTGGAGAGATCGCCGAATTTTTGGACAAGGTCGCTCATCTGAGGCTGCTGTCCGCCGGGCAGGATGCCGTTGTTCGGGATCGGCGTACCGATAAGGCCGCGCTTCACGGTGACGTAGCGGTTCCCCAGCAGGCCTTCGGTGATAAGACTAGCGGCCGAATCCGTGCGGACATCCTTCTGGAACTTTTTCTCGATTCGTAAGACGAGCGTGATGTTGTGCTGGTGATCCTGGGGCTGCGGCGTCAACTGAATTGACTGCACGCTGCCAATCTCAACACCATCCAAGCGCACCGGCGCGCCCACCTGTAGACCTTCCACCTCGGGTAGATACGTGATCACACGATATTTCGGCCCGAGAATTCCCGCGCCGGTCACATAAAAAATCGCGATGGCGAGGATGAATAATCCCGCGAGCACAAAGAGGCCTACGCGAAGTTCTGTCCAGCTGAGTTGCTTCCGTTGCGCCATTGCTTTTCCTCCGTTATTGCGTTCTGCTGGCCGACTATTCCGCCGACGCCAGATATTTTTTAAGGTACTCGTCCGAGGAGTGCAGCATCTCATCGGCCGGACCCTCGAAATAAACTTTCCCATCGCGCAGAACGATTACGTTGGTCGCGTTCGATTTAGCGGCAGTTCCGTTGCCGCTGAGGCGCTTCACGCGGTTGTGCGATTTATCGAAGCGAAAATTCGCAAGACCAAACGCGTCCTGCACACGATGCGTGGCGAGAAGCGATGTGACGTTCTGCGTATCGCGATCGCGCAGGATCAGCGTGATGATCGTCTGCGACGTTACCGGATCGAGGCCGGCAGTCGGCGAATCGTAAAACACGATTGGCGGGCGGTCGACGAGGGCGCGCGCCATTGAAACGCGACGACGCATGCCGCCCGAAAGCTCTGCAGGATATTTCTCGATCGCTTCTTCCATTTCTACGAAACGCAGCACTTCGCGAACGCGTGTATCTATCTCCTCTTCCGCTACATTGTCTTCCCGCAAGCGGAACGCAACATTTTCTTCTACGGTGAGCGAGTCAAAAAGAGCGCTTTCCTGAAATACGAATCCGATGCGGCGCCGGAAATCCAGCAGCTCGTTCTCGCTCATTTCGCTTATTTCGTGGCCGGTAACCAGGATTTGTCCGGAATCCGCGCGCATCAAGCCCGCTGCGAGCTTCATGATCAGCGTCTTTCCCGAGCCGCTTTCGCCCAGCAGGACTTTTGTTTCGCCCGGCAAAACTTGAAATGAAATTCCATCGAGCACCATGGCCTCGTCGAAACCTATGCGGACATCTTTGAAGACAATCAGCGGCTCCCCGGCGTGCGCTTCGGTCATCGCCGCCTCCCTGCCAAATGCTCGAAGCTGTTGATTCGCGGGCGGATCGCTGAAAACGACGAAATGCGGAGTATGAGAACAAGTCGCGAGCGGAGATTCTGGGGAAGCCCCCCGAAGATCATGCCCTGATTATAAATGGAAACAGGATGGATCCGGTGCGCAGGATTTTCATTGCAAGCATAGAGCCGCTCGCCCTCCTCATGCATCCTCGCCGATATCGAAAAGCAACTTCTCTATCGCCCGAAAACTCCTATACTAAAGCTGGCCAGAATTCGGAATTGAACAGCGTGCGCCATTCCTCGTCATCTTTCGAAATGCTTACCGGCTTCTCATCGAGAGCGTCGCTTGGGCTCTGTATCTTGTTTATTGCTTCGCCCGGCCTCGTGGCACAACATTCCCCCCACTCTTCCGACCAATCCTCCTCTGCGATCTCTACCGAACCTCCTTCTGTTCCTGTTGGCCAGATCGTCCAGCACTTCGCCGAACGGGAAGCAGAATTCAAGCGCGAACGCGACAACTACACCTACACGCAGACCTTTGTCGTGCAAACGATCGACTCCAGCGGGCAGCCCGACGGCGAATACCGCATGACCAGCGATATCGTATTCAGCACCACTGGCAAACGCTACGACAAGGTGATATACGCCCCTCCCTCCACTCTCCAGCGCGTCTCCCTATCCGAACAAGACTTCGCCGACTTGCAAAATGTGCAGCCCTTTGTTCTCACAACCAATGAATTACCCAAGTACGACATTAACTACGTAGGCCGCCAGCGGGTTGACGAGCTGAGTACTTATGTATTTGAAGTGAAGCCCAAGAAAATCGAAAAGAATCAGCGCTATTTTCAGGGACGTATTTGGGTTGATGAAAAAGACCTTGAAATCGTCAAGACGTACGGCAAAGCCGTTCCTGACATTTTGAAACGCAACGAGGAGAATTTCTTCCCACGCTTTGAAACCTACCGCGAAAACATCGAAGGCCACTACTGGTTCCCCACGTACACGCACGCCGATGACATTCTTCACTTCAGCTCCGGTGACATCCGCATCCGCATGACCGTCCGCTACAAAGACTACAAGCGCTTCCGCGTGACGAGCCGTATCCTGTTACCAGGTGAAGCCGAAGAGGTAAAGCCGTAACACAATTGCTGAGGCTCTATGCTTCTGCATTTTTGAACCGGCCAGCCGCCACACACTATCGTTTGACTGCGCTTTGGTTTCGGTTATACCCTCCCGCAAGCGAAATATCCGATCGAGTCGGCCACTCTCTACAAGAGGAGATTACGCATGGAAAAACACGTTATGCGTCTGAGCTATGGACTTTGATTGCTGAGCGCGGCGATGGCTCTCGTCATGCGCGTTCTTTCGGCATTGAACGTACCTTCAGTGATTTTTCGTGGCAGCGGCATGAGCGCGGTCAGCTACCATTCGTTTATGGACGGCGTAATGCTGTTCTTCATGACCGGTGTGACCACAGCCGCCTACGTGTGGGTGAAAAAGCAGTTCGACTAGACTTCCTTCAACGAAGTACTAATCTGCTAAACTCTACTTCGCTCGATGTCAACGCGCGGAAAACTCATCGTCCTCGAAGGAATTGACGGCTCCGGAAAAAGGACGCAGCTCGACATGCTCGCTCGCGCCCTTTCCGAGCGCGATGTTCCGCTGAGCCAAATCAGCTTCCCGCGTTATGACGGATTCTTCGGCAAACTGGTCGCGCGCTTTCTGAATGGCGATTTCGGGCCGCTCGATGCCGTGGATGCTCATTTCTCCGCGCTTCTCTACGCCGGCGATCGCTACGAAGCGAGATCCAGGATTGAATCAGAACTTAGCGTCGGCCGAACCATTCTGGCAGACCGCTATATCGGATCGAATCTCGCCCACCAGGGCGCGCGCGTTCGTCGCGAAGACCGCGGGGAATTCATCCACTGGCTCAAGAAGCTCGAATACGAGATCTACATGCTGCCCGCTGAGGATCTCGTCATCTATTTGCGCGTTCCGGTAGCGGAAGCCCACAGGCTTGTCGGCCAGAAAGGTGCGCGCAACTACACGAAGCTTCAACGCGACATCCTCGAATCCAGCATCGCTCATCTGGAAGCCGCCACGGAAGTCTATGACGAACTTGCGCAGCAGCCCAACTGGGTGCGCATTGAATGCTTCGATGCGAACTCCGGCGGTCTTCGCTCGCCGGACGCAATCCACGCTGAAATTCTCCACGCGATCGAAACTCGCTTCTTGAAACCCCGGGGAGCAACGCGATGAACTTTTGTAAGTAATGGTGAAAGCGTAGATGGGATTCAACGAATTTCTCGGCAACCAGCGGATCGTCAGCGCCCTGCGCGGTATGTTGAAGCGCGAACGTGTTCCGAGCGCCCTGCTCTTCACCGGGCCGCGCGGAATCGGCAAGTACACGCTGGCCCGCGTGTTCGCGCAGGCTGCCAACTGCGAACGTCTGAAAGACGATTGCTGCGGCGAATGTGATTCCTGCCGTCGCATGGCAGCGCTCGCTGATCCGGCGCCGCTGATTCAAGCAGGCCTTGCTGAGCGCGGCGAAAGCGCGGACGCCGCGGCCGCGGAGCACGTGCCACTGATCATTCAGCCGAATCCCGATGTCTGGCTGATCGTGCCCGATCCCGTTCGCCGGCTCACTCCCGTCGCGCGTCCGATGATCCGCATCGGCCAGCTGCGCGCCGTGCAACGCGCAGCCTATTTCAAGCCGCAGGGACGCCGCCGCGTTTTCATTCTCGACGGTGCCGATACGATGCGCTGGACGGATGCGGATGTGTTTCTAAAAATTCTCGAAGAGCCGCCCCAGAGCGCCACGCTTATTCTTCTGGCTCCGTTTCCCGATTCCCTACTCCAAACAATTCGCTCGCGCTGCCTGCAATTCCATTTCGCGCCGGTGCCCGCGGAGACGATTCAATCATTCCTGAAAGAACGCACCAGCGGAAAGCCGGCTGAACGCAAGCTGGCCGCCCGGCTTTCCGATGGAAGTCCAGGCATCGCGTTGGAACTTGATCTGCAGGAATCGGCGCGTCTTCGCAGAAGCGTGTTGAGCCTGCTCTCGGAAGCGGTGAATGCGGGAAACTACAGCGAAATCTTCGCGGCCACGGCGCAGCTCGCCAAGCAAGAGAAGGAATTGTTTGAAAATATTCTGGCGCTGTTCTATAGTTTGCTAACAGACCTACTCGAATACTCGCAAGGCTCCAAGGTCAGTCTCCCGAAAAATCCGGATTTGCAGGCGGAATTGGAGACCCTCAGCAAGAAGATAAATCTGGAGTGGGTCATGCGGGCTACTGAAGGCCTCGACAGCTTCGAAAGCCGTCTGAAGCGGAACGCCGGCAGGCAGATAGGTCTGGATGCCTACGTCGCTTCGCTTACCGCTCGCTAGCAGCATCGCCGCCAATTAATTTTGAATTTCGTCAACTTTATTTGCAACCGAATCACCGCTCACATAGTCATAACAGGTAGCACATCCCAGAAGGAGTTTTATGGTGAACCGCAAGCTTTTCCGCCCTACGTTGACAGACGTGAAGGAACAACAATTCGCGCCGCGACCAGTCCCGGCCGCGCCCCAACAACCACAACCACGTAAAAAACCAGCCCCGCCGGAACAGACGCACGCGGAAAACTTTTACTACGTCAAACAGATGCAATCCCACTCACCGGTCGCCGTGGTTCTAACCGATGGCGAAGTGCTCCACGGCACCGTCGAATGGTATGACCGCGATTGCATCAAACTCACTCGTAACGGCAGTCCGAACCTTCTCGTCTATAAGCACAGCATCAAGTATTTGTTTAAGGACGGCGAAGAGGCGGCGCACGGCGGATCGAACGGCCAGAACGGACACGGCGAATAGACCAACAATAGGATTTTCGCACGTGCGAGTTTTCATCGCGCTGCTGGTGTGTCCGCCTTCAACGCGGGCGCGGTTTCGCGTGCCTCGGCTTGCGATTCGTTTGAAACGGCCCCACGAAAAAAGTCATCAGCGCTTTTCCGACTAAGCGGCCATTTTCGTCGCGAACGTCGCAGTCAACCACTGAGATGTGGCGTCCCAGCCGCACCACCTCTGCGTCAGCGGTCACAGTTCCGCCTTCGACGGCTTCAAGGTAATTGATTTTCATCTCGATTGTCGCCACTCGCGTGCCTCGCGGACAGGCCATGTAGGTCGCAAGGCCGCCTGCCGTATCCGCCAGCGCCGCAAGAACCCCGCCGTGCACCACCCCGTGAACCTGCAAGTGGCGCTCGTCCACTCTCATGCTCATCTTGACCCGGCCGGGGCCTGCGTCTGCGAGCACAAATCCAAACTGCTTTGCGGTATTCGTTTCGCTGAGGCGCGCGCGCAGTTCTCTCGTTGCCATTACAATCGCTTCGGCTGAAGGTTTCATATCAGTAGGCCGTCAACCCTCCATCGAGCGGCAACGCTGCGCCTGTGACCCACGCAGCTTCATCAGAAGCGAGATATAGAGCCATCTGCGCCACCTCCTCGGGAAAACCGAGCCGACCGAGTGGAATTCCTTCTGTTCGCCGTTTTCGCTCGGCCTCGGGATCGGGCGCCTCTCGAATTGACTTAAGACCTAGCTCAGTTTCGACAATAGAAGGGCACACGCAATTCACCCGAATATTTTCGTGCGCGTGGTCAAGCGCCATCGCCTTCGTAAGGCCCGTGACGCCCGCTTTCGCAGCGCAGTAAGCAGCGCGCTGCTTTCTTGCGACGATACCCAGAATCGAGCCGATATTCACGATCGCGCCGCCACCGGCCGCGCGAAGATGCGGCAAAGCCGCGCGAGAAACGTTGAACGTGCCAGTCAGGTTTGTGGCCACGACGTTGTCCCAATCCTCGTCCGATGTCCCATCTGCCGCCGCCACGACAACGGCGCCTGCGTTATTGACCACGATATGCAGGCCGCCGAAATGTTTCACCGTCGACGCCAGCGCCGATTCCACCGATTTGCGATCCACCACGTCGCAGGTGACCGTCACTGCCTTGCCTCCCCCAGCCTCCATCTCGCGAACTGCCTCTTCCAGCAGTGCCTTTCTGCGTCCGGCAATCGCGACAGCCGCGCCCTCCCGGGCGAAAAGAAGGGCGCAGGCCCGGCCGATTCCGGTCCCGCCGCCCGTAATAAAAGCTACCTTGCCCGAAAGTCGCTGCACCGTTGGAACGCCTCGCCCGTCTAATCAAGAGGTTTAATCAGGAGCAGGAAGGCTAGCACTCGCCCTCGTGCTGGCGCAAGCAAGCGTACTCAATTCAATTTGATAGCGGACGTCCCGTTAGGCAGCCGGTTACCAGGTTCGAAGGCGCGTCTATTATCGAGGACCCATGAAAATCGGGATCACATGTTACCCAACCTACGGCGGATCGGGCGTAGTGGCCACGGAGCTTGGAATCGAGCTCGCTGCCCGCGGTCACGAGATTCATTTCATCAGTTATGCCATGCCCATCCGCCTGAATACGCCGCACGAGAATATCTATTTTCATGAGGTGGAAGTCACCTCCTATCCGCTCTTCGATCACCCGCCATACACTCTGGCGCTTTCCACCAAAATGTATGAAGTGGCCGAGTCTGCCTCGCTCGATCTGCTGCATGTGCATTACGCGATCCCCCATTCGGTGAGCGCCTTGCTTGCCAGAATGATGGCGGCTCCGCGCAAGCTGCCGTTCATCACTACATTGCACGGAACGGATATCACTCTCGTCGGACACGATCGCAGTTATCTGCCGATTACGAAATTTTCGATCGAGCAGAGCGATGGGGTCACCGCGATTTCCAACTACCTGCGCGATCTAACCGTGAAGGATTTTGAGATTAAGCGCCCGATCGAGATGGTTCCAAATTTCGTGAACTGCGACCTCTACAAACGCTGCGACGACGCGGCGGCCCGGGACCGCTGGGCCCCCAATGGCGAGCCCATTCTGATGCACCTCTCGAACTTCCGCCCGGTGAAACGCGTCACTGACGTGGTGGAAATATTCGCGCTTGTGCGCGATAAAATTCCCGCAAAGCTTGTGTTGATGGGCGACGGCCCCGATCGCGGCGCGGCCGAATTTATCGTCCGCAAGAAGCGTCTCACGAAGGATGTCTTCTTTCTCGGCAAGCAGGATTTAGTCCAGGAAAAGTTGGGCCTTGCCGACCTTTTTCTCCTTCCCAGCGATTCGGAGTCCTTCGGTCTCGCCGCGCTCGAGGCCATGGCTTGCGAAGTTCCGGTGATCGCTTCGAACGTGGGCGGATTACCCGAAGTCGTGACTAATGAAGTGGATGGCTACCTGATTCCGCCGCGCGACGTAGAAGCAGGCGCCAAGTACGCGCTGCAGATCTTGACCATGCCCGATCGCGGGCGAGCCATGGGCCAGCAGGCGCGCATCAACGCACGACGAAAATACTGCTCGAACGATGTGATTCCCCAGTACGAGGCGTATTACCAGAAAGTGCTCAACGCGGCAGGCGCGGCCGCCCGCGCCTAATTTCATAGTGCTGCGGGGATTCTACCGCTCGAGGATTGGAACCGGCTTGAACGATCCGATGATGCCGGCAATGTCGTCCTGAGTGACCTTTCCGCTCGCATTGGGCGCCACCACGAAGATGAAGCGGAACTGCTGATCGCGATCGTTGAAAACACGCAATGCTGCCGGCCCTTTGGCTGGATCGCCAAACTGAAAGCCCCGGTTCGATCCCCAGGTAAACGATGACAGCCCGCCGCGCGCATCAATCCCAAACCCGAGCCTCCAAATCAGCAGCTCGTTCATGCGCAACGCGTCGCGGCTCGCCATAATCGGCGAGAGCTGCGCCGGCGCGGCGCCATACACCGCTTCATAGAGCCCATAATTCGATTCGATTGGGTGATCCGAAAATACATTCACAAATTTCTGATATTGCAATGGGTTCGACGATTTCATCTGGCGCAAAGAATCGAGCAGCGTCTCGGGATCGTAGAAGAAAATCGCCTGGCCGGAATCGAAGCGAATGATGACGCCCGTCAGCGAAGGAGTCTGCGTAGTCTTCCCCGTCCAAGGGGCTGTGAATTCGTAGTTGAAGGCCTTAACCAGGTTTCCTTTAGCGACCGCAGTCGGCGCGGCCGGCAGGGGCTGCGGAACGTCCGCGAGCCATGGATTCTCTTTCGCCCAGTGATGTCCCTCGTACCAGGCCAGCGTCTGCAGGCCGTATGCAGCGCAATAAATCGCCACGCCGATCACAATAATGGCGAGAACGATGGCCGAAGACGCACTACTTTTTTCTGTTTCGTCGTTCATTCGATGAATGACCCCGGAATTTTTGCCGACCGGCTGAAACGACAGACCCGGCAGATGCAGCGCATTCTACGCTGTTACGATGCTCGGAGGCGAGGAAATCGATGCTCGGCCGTTGGCAGCTTTCGGATTCGCGTGGACGGCGCGCCGCGAAACTCATATAATATCCAAAGAGCAAATTCGACCGCCCGGGTGCCATGCGCCCGGGCGTTTTTTTATTTTGGAGCTTTGTGCCCGAGGCGCTGCACTACCGCATGAAGGAAGAAATCGAGGACGTAGTCCGCCGGTTCGAAACATGTTCGTACACGCCTGAGGAATTCGTCCACGCCCGGCACCTCACCGTGGCTGCCTGGTGCTTCGCGACAATGGAATCCGAAGCCGCGCGGGAAAAGATGCGTGCGGGCCTGCGGCGTTTCATTGCCTACCACGGCAAAAGCGGATACCACGCGACGATTACGGAATTCTGGCTGGAAAGAGTCGAGAGCCTCGTCACTGAACTGCGCGCAGAGGGGGAAGATATGGTGCCGCTCGTCAATTCAGTGGTCGCGCATTGCGGCGATAAGAATCTGATCTACGAATCCTACACGCGTGAACGAATCGCCTCGCCGGAGGCTAAGGCGGCCAAGATTGAGCCGGACATCAAATAGCGTTCTTAACTTCGTGCTCGGCCGTGGACCGCTGATTTGGAGTGCGGCGGCACACCGCCGCTTTTTTCTCGCCGGCTTGTCCGGGCGGCGAAGCGGAGACGCCGCTTTCCACTTCCCCTTCCGCAACCGCCGGTCGGCGAATTCACACTGCGCAAAACCGGGCGAGGTAAGCCTCGTCCTCTGAAAAGCGAGAGCAAGCTCTCGCACTCCATATCTACGGTTGCGAATATTGGGGATTTGTAAAGTGAAAATATGCTAGCCGAGAACGTGTTCAGTAGTTACCAGTTCTGGAATCTCGATGCGGATTTGAGTGCCCTGGCCTTCTTCGCTGCGAATATCCATCTTGAACTGGTCGCCGTAAAGCAGGCGCAGGCGCTCGTGCACGTTGCTGATGCCGATTCCCCCGCCGTATACCTCCGCAAGCCGCTCAGGTGAAATGCCCACTCCGTTGTCCTCGATTTCAATATAGAGCCGGCCGTCATTGCGCCGCGTACGAATATGGATCTGGCCGCCTTCCAGGCGCGGATCGAGGCCGTGCTTCAGTGAATTTTCGATCATCGGCTGCAACAGCATGCTGGGAACAAAGGAATCGAGCGCTTCCGGTTCAATTTCCTTGAAGATCTGCAGCTTGTCGCGGCCAAAGCGGATCACTTCGATATCGAGATAATCGTCGATGAAGTCCAGTTCCTCGCGCAGGGGCACAAACGTTTCGTGCTTGCGCAGCAGGCGCCGCAGAATATTGGAAAGCTTCAGCACCACGCCGCGCGCCATATCCGGATCAAAGCGAATCAGCGAAGAAACCGTATTCAACGTGTTGAACAGGAAATGCGGATTGATCTGGCTCGAAAGCGCGTCCATACGCGCTTTCAATAGCAGCTGCTGATTCTGCTCCAGGTTCATCTCGTTGCGCGTGTTGTTCCAGATTTTGACCGCCGTTGCGACGCTCATCACCGACGACAACACAATCAGCAGCATATAGCCCCAATTGCTCGGATGGAATGCGAAGAGCCAGTTCTCCGGAACCACGGACGCGATTTCCACCTGTGCCACTTCGAACGCGGCGCACGCAAACAACGGCAGCATCGCCCAATTTCGCTTTCCGAATCGCACCAGTTTCCACAGCCATTCGGGGATGCTTAGGAACAGAAACGGGCCGAAATGCCAGATGTCCTCTTTTTCCGGCATCATTTCGCGAACCACTCCCGCGAGAAGACCCACGCTCGCGGCCATCGGGCTCGAAAGCCACTCATGATTGCCGAACGCGGGCAGGCTGATGAGCGATCCACCCAGTAGCCCGACGATTCGCCCGCCAATCAGGCCCATGAGAAACGAGCCCTCTAGCGTCAAATCGAAGAATCGGTATCCAACGAGACGAAGCAAGACGCCGATCGCAAGCGGAGGCGTCAGAAACAACAGAAGCATTACTTTCTGGTCCGAATCGCGCTTTTCGGTGAAAACCAGCCGCCGGAAAGACCGGAAACGCACGAGCAGCGCCGCGAGAGCTGCGGCCCAGCACACCTTCAGAATCAGAATGAAGAGAAGGTCTCGGCCGCCACTGAGTATTTCCATTTCGCTCATTCGCCGCGAAGGGGTTCTGCGATTACGTTAGCCAAAGCCGCTGGCGATGTAAAGAGATGCGGGGCAAAAGGTTTGATTCGGCGCGCACAACGCGCCCTTTGCCAGGCCTGTTATAATTGCCGTTTGCAATGAGACCCGAAAAACAATCCAGCAAAGGATCGGGAAAGGCGCGCGTCGTCGCCCAAGCCGCTTTGCCGACTCGCTTTGGCCGCTTTCGAATTTTTGGAATCGAAGGATCGAGAAAAGGCGAGGAAGCGATCGCGATTCAGCGCGGCCCTCTCCAATCGGGCGCGTCGCGCAACGGAAAGGTACCACTCGTGCGAGTCCACTCGCAGTGCCTCACGGGCGACGTGTTCACGTCCGAGCGTTGCGATTGCCGCGCGCAACTCGAGTTTTCCCTGCGAAAAATCGCCGCCGAACCTTCCGGTGTGCTACTTTACCTGCCCCAGGAGGGCCGCGGAATCGGATTGATCAATAAGCTGAAAGCCTACGAACTGCAGGACGCGGGCCTCGATACCGTGGAAGCGAATCGCAGCCTCGGTTTTGCGGATGATGCGCGCGACTACGAATTCGCAGCCGAAGCTTTGAAGGCGCTCGGCCTGCGCGAGGTCCGCTTGCTTTCCAATAACCCTGACAAGGTCACCCAGCTCGAGCGCTCGGGCATTCGCATCGTGAAACGAGTTCCCTGCCGCCCGCGAACCAGCAAGCATTCCCGCGCCTACCTTCGCACGAAGAAGGACAAGCTGGGCCACCTGCTCACCTCGCTCTAATTCCTCCGATTTTAGCTTGACAAAAATCTCCGGCGGCGCAATAGTAAACCATATGGTTTACTATCAGTCTCCCGCTCTTGACCACACTTTTGCCGCACTTTCCGACGCTACGCGTCGCGGCATCCTCGCTCGCCTCGCCCAAGGCGAAGCTTCCATCAGCGATCTCGCCGCGCCATATGAAATGTCTCTTCCCGCCGTATCGAAGCACCTGCGCGTCCTTGAACGCGCCAAATTAGTCGAACGGCGAAAAGACGGGCGCGTGCACCGCTGCCGGCTCAGCGCAGAGCCTATGAAAGGCGCTGCCGAATGGATCGAGAAATACCGCCAATTCTGGGAACGGCAATTTGATTCGTTGGCTCAATATCTTAAAGACTCGCACAGAGAGGAGAACGCAAAATGGCAACCCCAGGCACCTCGTCAGAAACCCGGCTCGAAATCCGCCGCACCTTCCAGGCGGCGCGTGAAAAAGTCTTCGCGGCTTGGACTAGGCGCGAAGAACTAGAGAAGTGGATGTGCAAAGACGTTCCCGAACACAATCCAAAGTACACCGAGCTCGATTTGCGCCCCGGCGGCCGCTATGTGATCGAAATTCCAGTCCCTCAGCAAGGCTTCACGTATCGCGGATACGGAACGTTTCGCGAAGTGAAGCCACCCGAAGAGCTGGTATTCACCTGGGCTTGGGAGCAAATTCCTCCCCCGGAGAAGAAGCCCGAAGATATGGAGGATACCGAATCGCTGGTAACCGTGCGGTTGATCGACCGCGGCAACTCGACGGAAATGATCTTCACCCACGAGAATTTCACGTCCGCTAAGGTCCGCGACAGCCATCAGAAAGGTTGGGACGGCTGCTTCGATGTGCTTCAGAAGGTGCTGGCGGCTTAAAAAGGAAACCGCGCGCCAGATGTCGTTTTGCACCCGTCAGGCGCTGCGGCTAGCCGCCGCCCACAAGGTGAACGATTTCGAATCGATCGTCAGGCTGAACCGTGGTCTCGTGCCATTTTGCGCGCGGCAGAATTTCGAGATTGCGCTCGATAGCCACCCGCTCGGCCGTCATTTCCAGATGCTGCAGCAGCGCCGCAACACTCAGGCCGTCAGGAATTTCGCGAAGCTCGCCGTTAATTGTGATTTTCATGAAATCCGGGCAGCCCGATCTAATTCGCGGGTTTGTGCTTTGTTGCGTGGCCGGAAGATTTCTTCGTCCGCGAGCGCATCGCAAACCGCAGCTCATCATTCCCGCTCGGCGTCGCCGCGCGAATCACGAGCGTTAGATCGCCCTTCCCCAGCGGCGGCAGTGAAAAACGCAATCGCGCGCGTCCCTGGCTATCCGTCGGTTCAGAATAGCGCCGGTCCTCGATCGCACCGTCAATAAATGCTTCCACCTCAACTCCAGCCTGAGGCCCCCGGTCCGACCTCCGCACCAGCTCAACGTCTAGAAATATGTGCCCCCCGGTGAGCCATGAACCAGGGTTCATAAGCTGCATCTGAATCCCGCTTGGCTGTCCATCTTGGGCGGCAGCCGCGGCAACCTGCGGCTCGAGAGCTCCGGAGCGCAGGTCTTCAATCACGGAACGGTGCTGCTCCTCCACTCGATCTCGCAGTCCCTCGTGATTGAATTCGTCCGATTCCGCAAAATGTCGATAATTCGAAGAGCGCCGATGTAGCACACGCCCATTTTCGTACACCACAGTATCAATCACTGGGTGCGCTGGGCCGCGATCCTCAGTTTGAACGTGAAACACCTGGCTGCCGATTTGTACGTCAGTATTGAATCCGGAGCTCATGCGAAAGCAGACCCCGGACACACGGCGCGCGCTTGAAAACGCGGTGAATAGAAGAACTGGGAGTTCATTTGACCGTGCGCTCTCGGGTCGCTATTATACCAGTGCAACGACCATGAACAGCAATTACCTCGACAACTATGGCTCATTGTTGCTGATGTTTATACTCGCCGCCGGATTGTCCGGCGCGCTGATCGTATTGTCCACAATCGTCGGAAAGCACAAGCGTACCAGGGAAAAAGACCAGCCATATGAGTGCGGGATTCGTCCTACGGGCGATGCTCGCGAACCAATTTCAGTGCAGTTCTATATGGTTGCGCTGCTTTTTATCCTGTTCGACATCGAGGCTATCTTCCTGTATCCGTGGGCTTTGGTGTACCACGATCTGAAGCTCTTCGGCTTTGTCGAGATGCTTGTCTACATTATAATCCTGCTCGCAGGATACATCTTCCTCTGGAAGAAGGGCGCGCTCGACTGGAATCGCTGACGCCCATCGGGATCCAACCGTGGAATCAAAGGAAGCTGACAAAACGCTCGTAGTCCATCAACTGAAAGCCTGGGACGCGCAAGCTGTCACCGAGGTAATCGAGTTCCGGGGCGAAACCACGGTCGTGGTACCCCGCGAACACCTTGTCCGCGCTGCCGCTTATCTTGCCTCGGAGCCTTCGCTTCGCTTTTCATTCCTTTCCGACATCACCACGGTGGATCGCTTCCCGCTCGAACCTCGCTTCGAGGTGAATTACCATCTCCTCTCGCTCGATCGCAACGAGCGCCTGCGCCTGAAAGTACGCCTCGCCGGTAGCGACCCATCCGTCCACTCCGTCACTGAAATCTGGCCCACCGCCAACTGGCATGAACGCGAGAATTACGATTTGATGGGCATTCGCTTTGAGGGCCACCCCGAGCTTTCGCGCATTCTCATGCCCGACGATTGGGAAGGCCATCCCCAGCGCAAGGATTACCCCGTCGAGGGCTGTCGCTGATGCCCACAACGATCGAAACCGTAGCCGGCCCGGCGAACACAATGGTCCTGAATATGGGGCCACAGCACCCGTCTACCCACGGCGTCCTGCGCGTGGTTCTCGAACTCGACGGCGAAATCGTGGTGAAAGCGCGGCCCGTGATTGGCTACCTCCACACCGGCATCGAGAAGAACATGGAAGCGAAAACCTATTCGCAAGCCATCACGATGACCGACCGCATCGATTACCTCGCCCCGCTTTCCAATAATCTCTGCTATTGCCTGGCAGTAGAAAAAATCCTCAGAATCGAAATACCCAAGCGCGCTCAATACATTCGCGTTCTGCTCACGGAAATGACGCGTATCGCTTCGCACCTCGTCTGGCTCGGCACCCACGCCATCGATCTCGGCGCCATGTCCGTCTTCCTCTACACCTTCCGCGAGCGCGAAGAGATCATGAAGATTTTCGAGTACGTCTCTGGCCAGCGGATGATGACCAGCTATTTCCGCATCGGCGGCCTCTCTCTCGAGCCGCCTCCCAACTGGCTCGATCACATTCGCCGCGTGATCGATTCCCTTCCCGCGCACATTGACGAATACGAAGGCCTGCTCACCAATAACCGCATCTGGCTCGGCCGCACCAAGGGAGTAGGAATCATCACCGCGGAAGACGCCATCGCCTTGGGCGCATCGGGCCCCATGCTGCGCGGCAGCGGCGTCGCCTACGACATTCGCAAGGCGTTTCCCTACTCGAGCTACGAAGAGTTTGACTTCGATATTCAAACGCAAACCGCCGGCGATTGCTTCGCGCGCTATCAGGTCCGCGTGGCCGAAATTCGCGAGAGCATCAAAATCGTCCGCCAGGCTATGGAAAAAGTGCCCGCGGAAGGACCCATCAAGGCCGTGGTTCCCGGAATTATTGCGCCGTCGCGCGAAGAAATGAAATCCTCGATTGAAGGACTCATCTACCACTTCAAAATTTACACGGAGGGTTTCGCTCCGCCGCCCGGTGAAGTCTACCAGGCGATTGAATCACCTCGCGGTGAACTGGGTTTCTTCGTTGCCAGCGACGGCTCCGCGCATCCGTACCGCGTGAAAGTTCGCGCACCATCGTTCATCAACTTACAAACATTGCCAAAACTCTGCGAAGGCCGCCTGATTGCCGACGTGGTGGCCTGCATCGGAACCACCGACATCGTCCTGGGGGAAGTCGACCGCTAGGCTCATCCGCCCGGCGCTTACAACAAATCATGCAATTGCCGCCGTCACTCGACGCGAAATTTACCGAACTACTCGGGCGCTACCCCGTGAAGCGTTCCGCGCTGATTCCCATGATGCTGTACGCGCAGGATCAGTTCGGATTCTTGAGCGACGAACTGCTTGAAGAGATCGCCAAACGCGTCGGCATAAATCTGATCGAAGTCACCGAGACCCTCGCCTACTACTCGATGCTCCGCCGCAAGCCCGAAGGCCGCTATCACATCCAGGTCTGCACCAACATTTCCTGCATGCTGCGCGGCGGCAATGAACTTTTCCAGCATGTTCAAAAGCGTCTCGGAATCGGCAATAAGGAAGTCTCCCCCAACGGAACCTTTTCCCTCGAAGAAGTCGAATGCATCGGCGCTTGCACGGGTGCGCCGGCGATTCAGATCAACTACGACTATCACGAGAATCTCGACCCCTCAAAAATCGACACCCTCTTCGAACAGCTCGAGCAGGGCAAGCGGCCCAAACCGGTCTCGGTGATCTCAGGCGCGATTCACGAGCGCCATCCCGCCGAGGTCGTGGTAATCAGCCGCCGCTTCGGCATTCCCAATTCCAATAGAATTGACGTCTACCTCGAGCACAACGGTTATCAGGCCCTCGAAAAAGCCCTGAAGCAGATGACGCCCGACCAGATCATCGATGAAGTGAAAAAATCAAATCTGCGCGGGCGCGGCGGCGCCGGCTTTCCTGCCGGCATGAAGTGGAGCTTCGTCCCCAAAGAAACGGGCGGCAAGCCGAAATACATCATCGCCAATGGCGATGAAAGCGAGCCCGGCACCAGCAAAGACCGTCCGTTGATGGAAATGGACCCCCACCAGCTCATCGAAGGCATGGTGATCGCCGGACGCGCCGTCGGCGCCGAGCGCGGCTATATCTACATTCGCGGCGAGTATCGCTACGTGATCGACATCGTCGAAGCCGCCATCGCCGAAGCCTATGCGAAGTGCTACCTCGGCAAGAATATTCTAGGAAGCGGATTCAATTTCGATCTCGCCGCGCACACCGGCGCCGGCGCTTACGAATGCGGCGAAGAATCGGCTCTCATGGAGTCTCTCGAAGGCAAGCGCGGCTACCCGCGCATCCGACCGCCGTTTCCGGCTGTCGTTGGCCTCTACGGGTGCCCCACAGTCATCAACAACGTCGAGACGCTCAGCTCCGTTCCCGCCGTCATCTTGCGCGGCGGCGATTGGTACGCCGGCCTAGGCACTCCGAAAAATGGCGGCACACGCCTCATCGCCGTTTCCGGGCACGTAAATCGCCCCGGGATCTACGAACTGCCCATGGGCTTCAACATGAAGCGCATGATCGAAGAGGTCTGCGGCGGCGTTCCCAGCGGAAAGAAAATCAAAGCCGTCGTTCCGGGCGGCAGTTCCTGCCCCCTGCTCACCGGCGATGAAATCGATATCGCCATGGATTTCGATTCGGTCGCCAAAGCCGGCTCGATGCTGGGCTCGGGCGGCACGGTGGTTCTCGACGAAGACACCTGCATGGTGGACTTCGCCCGCCGCATCATGCACTTCTACGCGCACGAATCCTGCGGCTGGTGCATCCCTTGCCGCGAAGGCACCGCCTGGCTCCGCCAGATGCTCGACCGTTTCCACGATGGCGGCGGCCGCGCTGCGGACATTCCTTTAATCGACGAGCTTTCCAAGAATATGCTGGGCCGCACCTTCTGCCCGCTCGGCGACGCGGCTGCCATGCCCACCATCAGCATCGTGAAAAAATGGCGCAATGAATTCGAAGAACATCTGCGCGGCGAGTGCCCCTATAAGCCCGCGGACATGATTGCCGAGGTACGCTAGCGAGATGCCCGAACAAAAACAGGTCACGTTCACCATCAACGATCAGAAAGTGACCGCTCCTGCGGGCACGCTCGTGATCGAGGCAGCCAAGCACCAGGGCATCGAAGTGCCTTCGTTCTGTTATTACCCTGGACTTGCTCTCCAAGCCGCTTGCCGGATGTGCCTCGTCGAAGTGGAAAAAGCGCCCAAGCTTCAAACCGCCTGCACTCTCGTTGCCGTCGAGGGCATGGTCGTAAAGACCGACACTGCGCAAGTTCACAAAGCGCGCAAGGACATGATCGAGTTCCTGCTCTCCAATCATCCGCTCGATTGCCCCGTCTGCGACAAGGGCGGCGAATGCGAACTGCAGGACATGACGTTCCGCTACGGCCTCGATCACAGCCGCTTCACCGAAGAAAAGCTCCATTACCCCGAAGAGCAATGGTCGCCGCTCGTTTTCTACGATGCGCCTCGCTGCATTCTCTGCTTCCGCTGCGTCCGCGTCTGCGATGAGGGTATGGACGTGAAAGCTCTCGGCGTCGGCGCCCGCGGCGTGCACTCCGTAATCTTGCCCAACGAAAAAGGCGCGCTGGCCTGCGAAGAATGCGGCATGTGCATTGATATCTGTCCCGTCGGCGCCCTCACCAGCGGCACCTACCGCTATCAGACGCGCCCGTGGGAAATGACTTACGTCCCTGAGCCTTGCACGCATTGCTCCAACGGTTGCAAGACCACGCTCAGCGTTCGCAACAACGAGATCATGCGCGGGAATAATCGCGACCATTCCGGCATCAATGGTGAGTTTCTCTGCGGCAAAGGCCGCTTCGGATACGATTTCACGCTCAATCCGGAACGCGTCCGCCAGCCGCTCATTCGCCGCAACGGCAAACTTGAACCCGCCAACTGGGAGGACGCGCTCGAAGAGGTTTCGCGCCGCTTCAAGCAGGCGCGCGACACGCACGGCCCCGCGGCGATCGGCGTGATTGGCTCGAATCACACCACCAACGAAGAAAATTACCTGCTGAATCGTTTTGCCCGCGCCACGTTGGGCACCAACAACATTGACCATCACCGCACCGCCGATTACACCGGCCTCGCCGCTGCTCTCGGCTCGCGCGCCAAGGATTCGCTCGCGACGATGGCGGACGTGTATGCTTCGAATGCGACTCTCGTAATCGCGAACGATCTCACGCAGCAGAATCCGCTCGTTGCCTGGCAGGTTCGCACCGCCATTGGCCACCACAAAGCGCGCCTCTTCGTCATCAATGGCCGCCCCAGCAAAATTCACCGCAAGGCCGCCCACCTCGCGGAGGTAGCGCGGGGAGCGGAGCGCCAGGCCGTCCGCTGGCTCGCCACCGGCCAGGGCGATTTCGATGACAACACCCGCGCCGCGCTTTCCGCGCTGAAAGCGGACCTCGAAAAGAAATCCGACGTCGTAATTATTTTCGGCGCCGATATCAATGGCGCCGCTCTTCGCGATCTCGTCAGCTTCGGTTCAAAACTTTCCGGCCACACGCGTTTCATGGCGCTTGGTGATTACGCAAACTCGCGCGGCGCCGCGGACATGGGCATCCTCCCCGATCGTCTTCCCGGCTACTCGTCGCTGGCCGACTCAGCCGAGCGCGCCCGCTTCAGCGAGCTCTGGGGCGGCGAGATTTCCGCGACGCCAGGCCTCACCGCTCGCGAAATGATAGAAGCCGCAACCGCTGGAAAGCTGAAAGCTCTCTACGTGGTTGGCGCAAATCCCGTGAAAACCTTCGAGGTGAAGCAGCCCGATCGTCTCGCCTGCCTCGAATTGCTCGTCGTGCAGGATATGTTCCTCACCGAAACCGCTCAGCGCGCCGACGTCGTGCTGCCGGCCGCGTCCACATACGAAAAAGACGGCACGCTCACGAATACTGCCGGCGAAGTCCAGATGACCCGTCGCTCGCTCGATCCGCAGGGACCGCGCAGCGATTTCGATTTGATTCGCATTCTCTCGCATCAACTCAGCATGGTCGGCGTGGGCTCGCCGATTCGTTTGCGCACGCCCGAAGCTGCATTCGATGAAATCCGCCAGAACGTTCAGGGCTACGATTTTCCCGTCGCCGGCCTGCTCGCCGGCGGCGCCGAACTTTCCACCGCAACGTGTCCAACTGCCGAGCCGTCCTACGAAACGCCGGCCGGCGTGGTTTTCTCGTCCAACGATTTTCTGTTTTCGAGCGGTACCCTGGGGCGTTACTGTTCCAAACTCAAATCCACCAACGAGGCCAAAGATACTCCGTGGAGTTCGTCGCCCAACATCCAGTCCTGGTGGTATCGCTAGTTAAGATTGCCGTCCTTTTGGGCGTATTGATGACGGCGCTTGCCTATCTCTCGTGGTTTGAGCGGAAGATCATCGCGCACATCCAGTCGCGCTGGGGTCCGTACTACGTGGGCGCGCACGGGTTGCTCCAGCCGCTGGCCGACGGCGTGAAATTCCTATTCAAAGAGGACTTAACGCTGCCGACGGCCGACCGTTTTCTCTTCATTCTGTCGCCGTTTTTGGCGCTTTCGCTTGCGATGACCACGCTAGCCCTGATTCCCTTTGGCCCGGCGACGGTGTACATCTTCGGGCAGCCTACGCAGCTCGTCGTTGCGAATGTTGACGTCGGTCTCCTCTTTCTTTTCGCCATCACTTCGATTGGTGTTTACGGCGTGGTGCTCTCCGGATGGTCGTCGAACAGCAAGTATTCGCTGCTGGGTGGCCTGCGCAGCTCCGCGCAGATGATCAGTTATGAAGTCTCGCTCACGCTTTCGGTGGTCGGTGTTCTTCTCCTGGCAGGCTCCTTCAATTTCAACGAAATCATCGAGCATCAGCAAGGCTACTTCCGGTATGTGCCATTTATTCCTCGGTGGAACGTCTTTCCTCAATTCGTCGGCTTTTTGTGTTACTTCATCTCGGCGATTGCTGAAACGAACCGCGCGCCGTTCGATCTCCCCGAAGGAGAGCAGGAACTCGTCGGCGGATTTCACACTGAGTATTCAAGCTTCAAGTTTGCGATGTTTTTTATGGCCGAATACGGAAACATGATCACCGTTTCCTGCCTCGCCACGATTCTTTTCTTCGGCGGGTGGCTATCGCCTCTTCCCGACGGTTGGACCTGGCAACAATACGTTCCCGGCGTCGCGCTGCTCTGCGTCGCGCTCTATCTCGCCTACGACACGGTGCGAAACATGCGCGGCCTCGGCCGCATCCAGCTCACCGTTGTCACGCTGCTTGCAGCCGGCATCGGTTTGCTCTGCCTCCTGCCCGCTGTCGCCCCGGTGATTCTGGGGCCGTTCTGGTTTCTGGGAAAGGTGTTCCTGATTATTTTCTTTTACGTCTGGACCCGTTCGACGCTCCCTCGCATGCGCTATGACCAGCTCATGTCTTTCGGTTGGAAACTCCTGCTGCCGGTATCGCTGCTCAACCTCGTGGTGACGGCGTTCTGGATCGTAATGAGGCATCCATGAGCATCCCGTTCATCATGTTTTTCGTGTTCGCGCTGGTGGCCGTTGGCGGCGCGATCATGCTGATCGTCGCGCGCGAGCCGATCCACAGCGCGCTGTGCCTGGTGCTCGTGATGGTGGCGCTCGCTGCGCTTTACCTGCTGCTCGGCGCGGAATTCATCTCGGCCGTGCAGGTGATCGTTTACGCCGGCGCGGTCATGGTGCTGTTCGTATTCGTCATCATGCTGCTGAATGCCGGTGTGGAAGAGCGCACGAATTTCAGCCACATGGCGAAATACGCCGGCCTACCGCTCGCGATTTTCCTGCTGTTTGCCATCGCCGACTGGATGGCCAATTCTGCGATCGGCGCGACGGTTGCGAATGGCGCGGGAGCGCCCAACCAGGCCGCTGTGTCCACGCGCGCGTTATCCACGATGCTGTTCCAGAAATATCTGTTTCCGTTCGAGGCCACCTCGATCCTGATTCTCATCGCGATTCTCGGCGCTCTGGTGCTCGCGAAGAAGGGGGCGGAATGAACGTCGTTCCCATTTCTTATTACCTCGTGCTGAGCGCCATTTTGTTTGGACTGGGCGTGGTTGCGTTTGTTTTCAAGCGCAATATCATCACGATTTTTATGTCCATCGAGCTGATGCTCAACGCCGTCAACCTCGCTTTTGTGGCCTTCGCGCGCGCGCATAACCAGCTCGACGGGTTGATATTCGTGTTTTTTGTGATTGTCCTGGCCGCGGCGGAAGCGGCTGTGGGCCTCGCGATCGTAATTACCATTGCGCACAATCGCCGCTCGCTCAACGTCGAGAACGTGGATCTGCTCAAATTCTGATGCCGATGCTCGACCATCTCTGGATCATTCTGGCGCTGCCGCTTGCCGGCGCCGCGATCAACGGACTGCTCGGAAAAAACTGGCCGAAGGCGGCGGTGAATTCCGTAGCGATTGGCTCCGTCTCGCTGGCCTTTTTTGCCGTCGTGGAGACGGTTCGCGAGTTTCTCCAGCTGCGTGCGGACCAGATTCCGGTGGTGAAAAGTTATTTCACCTGGATGACCGCCGGGGCCTTCAAAGTCAATTTCGGGCTGCAAGTGGACCAGCTCACCATCGTGATGCTGCTCACCGTCACCTTCGTCGGAACGCTGATTCACATCTATTCCACCGGCTACATGGCGCATGAAGAGGGCTACTACAGGTTCTTCAGCTACCTCAACCTCTTCATGTTCTTCATGCTCACGCTCGTGCTTGCCGCGAATATCGTCGTGATGTTCGTGGGCTGGGAAGGCGTGGGCTTGTGCAGCTATCTGCTGATTGGCTTCTGGTTCCTGAAGCAATCCGCCATCAGCGCCGGCAAAAAAGCGTTCATCACCACGCGTATCGGCGATTTTGGATTCACCATCGGCATTCTGCTGCTCTTCTGGACATTCCGCTCTGTCGATTTCGGCACGATTTTCTTGAAGGTCTCCGGCATGCCGTCCGACACGATGACGCAGGCCGGCGTCCTGACCACGATTTGCATCTTGCTCTTCACCGGCGCCGTCGGAAAATCCGCGCAGTTGCCTCTCTACGTCTGGCTGCCCGACGCGATGGAAGGCCCCACACCTGTTAGCGCGCTGATTCACGCCGCGACGATGGTCACCGCGGGCGTCTATATGGTGGCGCGCATGCACCCGCTATTCTCGCGCGCTCCGATTGCCATGCTGATCGTCGCCATCGTTGGCGCGGCAACAGCGTTCTACTCGGCCACGATCGGCCTAGTGCAAACCGACATTAAAAAAGTCCTCGCCTATTCCACGGTTTCGCAACTCGGTTACATGTTTCTCGCTTGCGGAGTGGGCGCTTACGCCGCGGGAATCTTTCACCTGATGACTCATGCGTTCTTCAAAGGTCTCCTTTTCCTGTGCGCGGGCAGCGTGATTCACGCTATGGGCGGCGAGCAGGACATGCGCAAGATGGGCGGCCTGCGCAAAGCGATTCCGATTACCTTCTGGACAATGTTCATAGCGACGTTTGCGATTTCCGGCGTTCCGGGATTCGCCGGATTCTTCAGCAAGGACGAAATTCTGGAAGCGGCGCAATCGGGCCCGCATGCAAATCTGCCGCTGTGGCTGCTCGGACTTGTCGCAGCCGGGCTCACTTCGTTCTACATGTTCCGGCTCGTCTTCCTCACGTTCTTTGGCGAGCAACGATTCGACGAGCACAGAGTCCACGTGCACGAATCGCCGAAAAACATGACGGTTCCGCTCATGGTTCTCGCGTTCTTTGCGATCTTTGGCGGCTGGTTTGCAGCTCCGCACCTCGTCGGCGGCACCAATTATTTCGACAAATTCCTGCATCCTGTTTTCGCTTCCTACCAGGTGCAAACAACCGCTGGCCAGGAAGAGGCGTCTGCGCGTCCTGCCAGCGAAGAAGGCACAGCCAGCCCGGCTATAGATCTCGTTCACGCCCTTACCGGCCCGCCCGTGATTGTCGGCCTGATTGGCATCCTCCTCGCGTGGTGGTTCTACATTCGCAATCCCGAATTGCCAAAGAAACTCGCGTCGAGCATGTACGCTCTCTACTCGCTCGTGCTTCACAAGTACTACGTGGATGAAATTTATGCGGCCATCATCGTCCAGCCCTTGCTGTGGATTTCGACGAACGTGCTGTGGCACACGGTGGACGAAGGCCTGATCGACGGAACCGTGAACGGCTCGGCGCGGCTCGCGCGCGAGGCCGGCGGGCAATTGCGCGAGCTGCAATCGGGAAATGCGCGCAGCTACGCGTCGTGGGTTGTGGTAGGCGCTGTGGGCGTCACGGCGCTGCTGCTTGGAATCTGGATGAAGGTGCACTAAATGGAAATGCAGCCACATCTTTTGACGGTGATCACGTTCCTGCCCCTGCTGGGCGTGCCGGCGCTGCTCTTGCTGCGCTCGGAAGATCACACCTGGATCAAGCGCATCGCGCTGGCCGTGTCGCTGGCGGAATTTGTGATTTCGCTCTTCCTGATTCACGGATTCGTCACCGCGAATCCCGGCTACCAGTTCGAGGAGGTTCACAACTGGATCGGAGCCGCGATCCGCTACCACATGGGCGTGGACGGAATCAGCCTGTTCCTCGTGATTCTCACGACGTTCCTGGTGCCCATCTCGATTCTGGCCTCCTGGCAGGGCATTCACGAAAAAGTCAAAGGCTTTTTCATCGCGTTGCTGGTGATTGAGACGGCGATGATTGGCGTGTTCGTCTCGCTCGACCTTTTCCTGTTTTTCGTTTTCTGGGAACTGACGCTGATTCCGATGTACTTCCTGATCGGCATCTGGGGCCACGATCGGCGCATTTACGCGGCTGTGAAATTCATTTTGTACACGATGCTCGGCTCGATCCTGATGCTGGTGGCAATTTTGTGGCTGTACAACCTAGCCGGCTCGTTCGACTTCCCCGAGATTCAGGCGAAACTGCACGCGGGACTCGTCTCGCTGCCGCCCAATACCGAGCTGCTGCTTTTCTGCGCATTCTTCCTGGCGTTCGCCATCAAGGTACCGCTCTTCCCGCTGCATACGTGGCTGCCCGATGCGCATACGGAAGCGCCTACGGCAGGCTCCGTGATTCTTGCCGGCGTCATGCTGAAACTCGGGACGTATGGAATTCTGCGCTTCTGCCTGCCGCTCTTCCCCGACGCGGCGCACCGCGCGGCGCCGGTGATTGCGGTGCTCGCGATTATCGGGATCGTTTACGCCGCGCTGGTCGCCACGATTCAGACGGATTTGAAGCGGCTCGTTGCCTATACATCGGTGAGCCATCTGGGATTCGTGGTGCTGGGAATTTTTGCCTTCAGCACGATTTCGATTCAGGGCGCGGTGTATCAGATGTTGAATCATGGCGTCTCTACCGGAGCGCTCTTCCTCGGCGTGGGCATGTTGTACGACCGGCGGCACACATTTGAGATCAAGCAGTTCGGCGGGCTGGTGACGCCGATGCCGGTGCTGATGGCGCTTTTCCTGTTTGCGTGCCTTTCGTCGCTGGCGCTGCCGCTGCTCAACGGCTTCGTTGGTGAATTCCTAATTCTCGTCGGCGTGTTCGAACGGCACCATGCGTGGGCGTCGTGGGCTGCGTCGGGCGCGGTGCTCTCAGCCATATACCTGCTTTGGGCGTACCAACGCGTGGCGCTCGGCGAAGTGACTGTGGAGAAGAATAAGACGCTGCCGGATGCTTCGACGCGCGAGCGCGTGATCCTCGTAACGATGGCGCTGGTGATTTTGTTCATGGGCATCGCTTCCCCGCTCTTCACGTGGCGCATTGAGCCTGCCACGAATGTGTTGCTGGAACAGATGGGCGGCCGTGCGCAGAGCGCCGATCAGCTGGCTCGGCCAGCGCCGCTTACGATTCCTGCGGTGAGAGCTTCCGTTCCGGCTGCCCTAGCGATAGTCAAAACGGAAGTAGAAGCACCTCGAGTGCGTCCCTGATGCAGATTTCCGCCGAACAGCTCGCCAATCTCCACAGGCTCGCGCCGGAGATTATTTTGTGCGCGACTGGCGTTCTGATTATGGTGCTTGATCCTTTCGTCGGTCCGCTGCGGCAGCGGGCGCTGGGTTATCTGGCCCTGGCCGGAGCGATTGTGGCGTTTTGTTCGGTTCGCCTGGTGGCGACGGATCCGGGCCTGGCTTATAGCGGGCTGATTCACGCCGACGCGTTCAGCATTTTTGTGCACGTGGTGGTGATTGGAGCGGCGGCCATCGCGATTCTCGGCTCTTATCAGTATCTCGACGATGAAGGCTTGCAGCGCGGCGAATACTACGCGCTGGTGCTTTTTGCGACGGCCGGAATGGGAATTCTGGCGGGCGCGAACGAACTGGTGACCGCCTTTATCGGACTGGAGATGAGTTCGATCTCGACTTATATTCTTGCAGGATTCCGGCGGCGGGCACTCGAATCGAACGAAGCTTCGCTGAAATATTTTCTTCTGGGTTCTTTCGCCACGGCGTTTTTTCTCTACGGAATCGCGATGACGTACGGCGCTACGGGAACCACGCGCATCGACGCGATTCAGGCCGCTTTTCAGACGACTCCTCCCGGCGGACTCGCGATTCTGGGGCTGGGCCTGATGTTTGTGGGCCTGGGCTTCAAAGTGGTGGCGGCGCCATTTCAGATTTATGCGCCGGACGTTTACCAAGGTTCGCCCACGCCGGTGACGGCGCTCCTCGCCTCGGCTCCCAAGGTGGCGACGTTTGCGGTGATGCTGCGGATTTTCAACGTGGCCTTCGGCGTCTCGAGCGACTTGTGGTTCTGGGCGGTGTGGGTCTCGGCCGTGCTGACGATGTGCATCGGGAACTTCGCGGCTCTGGTGCAAACGAACGTGAAGCGGATGCTGGCGTATTCCTCGATCGCGCATGCGGGATACATTCTGGTGGCTTTCGCGGCGGCCACGGATCTGGGCGTGGCGGCGATTTTGTTTTACCTCGCTTCGTACGCGCTGATGAAAATTGGCGCCTTCCTGGTGCTCTCGCATCTCGGACAGCGGGGTGAGAAGCGGCTCGAGATTCAGGATTACGGCGGCCTCGGATCGAAGCAGCCGGTGCTCGCTGCGTGCTTTTCGCTTTTCCTGCTGTCGCTGCTGGGCTTGCCGGTGACAGGCGGATTCCTGGGGAAGTTCTTCGCGTTTCAGGCAGCGCTGGATTCGCGCATCGTGTGGCTGGTGGTGATTGCGGCGATTAACAGCGTGATCGGCGCCTATTACTATTTGCGGGTGATTGTGGCGATGTACTTCTGGGAGCCGGCGAAGGATTACGTGCCCACTCCCGTGGCGCCTTCGCTGGCGACGGCACTGGCTGTTTGCGCGATTGGCACGCTGTACCTCGGAATCCTGCCCGGTCGCGTGCTGATCCTGGCGCGAGACGCTGCGGATGCGCTGACGGTTCGATAGCTTCCTTTGTAGTGCGGGTACCGCTGCGATTCCTGATTCAAATCCTAATTCAGAAAACGGCATTTTGTAACGATTAGGAATTATGTCTGTGCTTTGTTTTGAAGCACTTGCGGGGAATTCAAATCGCGGTGTTACGATTAGAAATTTGAAGCTGCGGGGGGTGGAAGAGCCGCCCTTGGCGGCTACCGGGCATCCTTCGTGCTGACCTTCTCTGTAACCATCATGTCGATATGCACCATAGAGTTACGGAAGGTCAACCGGAAACCGGACGTAGACCCGATTTGGGCATGTTGGATGGATTACTAGTGCGGGGATTCTTACGATTGCGCCGCTGCCTATTGCGGCGCGAGTGAGCGGCAGAGGACAGGCCAACAGCAGAGCCGGTCTACTGCGTCGCGGAGACGATTTCCGGTTCCGCGGTCTTACTCCAGCCCTTCATTTCGATTTTGCCGTCGGGGCGGACGGTGCCGGTGATCATGCCGGTGGTGTTGAAGGGAGTGGCCACGTTGCCCTGGTGATCGAGAGCGATCACGCCACCTTCGCCTTTCTGGTCTACCAGCTCTTTCATGACCACGTCGTTGGCGGCTTGCTCGAGCGGGACGTGGAGATAGCGGACGCGTTCGCAGATATCGGCGGCGACGATATTGCGCATGAAGAATTCGCCGATGCCGGTGCCGGAAACGGCGCAGCTCTCGTTGTTCGCATAGGTGCCGGCGCCGATGATAGGCGAATCGCCCACGCGGCCAGGCATTTTGTAGGTGGTGCCACCGGTGGAGGTGCCGGCGGCGAGATTGCCGTGCTGGTCGAGAGCGACGACGCCAACGGTGCCGTGTTCGCGCATCGGATCATCGGGTATTGCGGACGATTTCTTTTTGTCTTCGTCTGCTTTTTCTTTGGCGCGCTGGTATTGCTGCCAGAGGCGTTCGTTATAGAAGTAATAAGGCGAGACGAGTTCGATGCCCTGCGATTCGGCGAAGCGCTCGGCGCCCGTGCCGACGAGCATGACGTGAGGGGTTTTTTCCATCACGAGGCGCGCGAGGTGAATGGGATTGGCGATGTGTTGCAGCGCGGCGACGGAGCCTGCAGCGAGAGTCTTGCCGTCCATGATGGCGGCATCCATTTCGGGGATGCCGTCGCGGGTGTAATAGGCGCCGCGGCCGGAATCGTACAGGCCTGAGTCTTCCATGGAGCGGATTGTGGCTTCCACAGCGTCGAGGCTGGTCCCGCCTGCCGCAAGGATAGCGTAGCCTTTCTTTATGGCGACGACCATTCCGGTGCGCCGGGATTCGATGAATTCGGGTGGGGCTTTGCTGATGTCGCCAGCGCCGCTGTGGGCGACGAGAATGAAATTGGGCGCGGGTGCGGGTGGCGGGGCTGGCATGGAGGACGTGCGGGTGCGGCCTGCGAATAGCATCGCTATTGCCAGGATGAGGAATGAAGGGATGCGGATGAGTTTCATGGATGGCCTCCTTGCAGTGCGGTTGCGGGCGCGGAGGTAGTGTAAGGCAATTTAAAATTTGAAATTGGGAATTTCGGATGGATGGCGATGGAGGGGGTGCGGCAGAGCAAGACCGGAGGGCCCTCGCCTCGCTCTGTTCCAGGTACGAGCTTTGCGCGGCTGGATCCCCAGGCCTTCCGGCCTGGGCTAGTTTTGTACCGCGCCTGCGGCGCTGGCCTAGGGCAGCGGGGCGGTTTAGCCAATAATTGCAATGGAAGAAAGGCTAGAAGAGTGTGGCGGCGCATACGCGCCGCCACGGCAAGCCGGGGCGTAACAAAGCGGCGGCAAGCCGCCGCACTCCATATCCGCACTCCAAATTAGATCGAGGACTACGTACCTTCGGACCAGGAGGCGAGGTAGTGCTCTTGCTCGGGGGTAAGCCTATCGATCTGGAAGCCCATGGATTCGAGCTTTAGCTTAGCGATCTGCTGGTCGAGGTGCTCGGGGACCGGGTAGACCTGCGGCTTGAGGTCCTTCGCGTTCTTGACCATGTAATCGGCTGCGAGGGCCTGATTGGCGAAGCTCATGTCCATCACCGACGCCGGGTGGCCTTCGGCCGAGGCGAGGTTGATGAGGCGGCCATCGCCGAGGAGATAGATGCGGCGGCCATCTTTCATGGTGTACTCGTCGACGAAGGGGCGGGCGGCTTTTTTGCCGCTGGAGAGTTTTTCGAGGGCGGGGATATCGATCTCGACGTTGAAGTGGCCGGAATTGCTGACCACGGCGCCATCTTTCATTCTTTCGAAGTGATCGTGGGCGATGACGTTCTTATTGCCGGTAACGGTGACGAATATATCGCCGACTTTTGCCGCTTCGTTCATGGGCATCACGCGGAAGCCGTCCATCACGGCTTCGATGGCCTTGGTGGGATTCACTTCGGTGATGATGACGTCTGCTCCGTGTCCCTTGGCGCGCATGGCGACGCCGCGCCCGCACCAGCCGTAGCCAGCGACGACCACTTTGAGTCCGGCGAGGAGGAGATTCGTGGCGCGAATGATGCCGTCGAGGGTGGATTGGCCGGTGCCGTAGCGATTGTCGAAGAAGTGCTTGGTGAGCGCGTCGTTGACGGCGACGATCGGGAATTTCAGGGTGCCGTCCTTGGACATGGCGCGGAGGCGAATCACGCCAGTGGTGGTTTCTTCGGTGCCGCCGATGACGCCGCTGAGCAGATCGGTGCGCTTGGTAAGGAGTTGGGTCACAAGATCGGCGCCGTCGTCCATGGTGATTTGCGGTTTGTGGTCGAGGGCGGCGGAGATGTGCGAGTAGTAGGTGGCATTGTCCTCGCCTTTGATGGCATAGGTGGGGATGTTGTAATCGCGGACGAGGGATGAGGCAACGTCATCTTGCGTCGAGAGCGGATTCGAGGCGCAGAGAACCACCTCGGCGCCGCCATCGCGAAGAGTGATGACGAGGTTCGCGGTCTCGCTGGTGACGTGCAGGCAGGCGGAGACGCGAATGCCCTTGAGGGGCTGGTCTTTTATGAATTGCTTGCGGATGAGCTGCAGGACGGGCATGTGCTGATTGGCCCATTGGATTTTGCGCTTGCCGTCGTCTGCGAGGGCGATGTCTTTTACGTCGCCATTCAGTTTTGCCACTGTTTCCACGGGTAACTCCCTTTTGAGTTGGATGCGGAAGATTTCGATTAAGGACAGCCGACCTCCGACCGCCCTCAGCGGCTAAAACCGCTGTTTCCCTCGCGTGCGTTCGGCACGGCTAAAACCTCACCGGCGCGAGACGGCTACGGCGCCGCGTGAGCCGGCTTCCTTGCGGATGGCGTCGGCTTTGTCCGTCTTTTCCCAGGTGAAGCCGGGGCCGCTCCGGCCGAAGTGGCCGTAGGCGGCGGTCGGACGATAGATCGGGCGGCGAAGATCGAGCGTTTCGATGATGCCCTTGGGCGTGAGCTTGAAATTCGCGCGGATCAGCTCGGTGATTTGCGAATCTGGAATCACGCCAGTGCCGAAGGTGTCCGTCATCACGGAAACGGGCTCGGCGACGCCGATCGCATAAGCAAGCTGCACTTCGACTTTTGTGGCGAGCCCTGCGGCGACGATGTTCTTCGCGACGTAGCGCGCCATGTAGCAGGCGGAACGGTCCACCTTGGTTGGATCTTTTCCGGAAAGCGCGCCGCCGCCATGACGGCTGTAGCCGCCGTAGGTGTCGACGATGATTTTGCGGCCGGTGAGGCCTGCATCGCCCATGGGGCCGCCGATCACGAATCGCCCAGTGGGATTGATATGGAATTTTGTTTTGCTGTCAAGCATTTCGGCCGGAATCACCGGCTTGATGACTTCGTTGATGATCGCGTCGGTCAAGTCGCGTTGGGAAACTTTTTCGCTGTGTTGAGTGGAGATGACGGCCGTATCCACGCGAGCGGGGCGGCCTTCGATATATTCGACTGTGACCTGGGATTTGCCGTCGGGGCGGAGGAAATCAATTTTGCCGGACCTGCGGACATCGGCGAGGCGCTTGGTGAGTTGATGCGAGAGTTGGATGGGCATGGGCATCAGCTCGGGGGTTTCGTCGCAGGCGAAGCCGAACATCAAGCCCTGGTCACCGGCGCCGCCGGTATCAACACCCATGGCGATATCGTCGGACTGCTTCTTGATGGCGCAGATGACACCGCAGGTTTCCGAGTCGAAGCCGTACTTGGCGCGGGTGTAGCCGACATCGCGAATCACTTCGCGGGAAAGATCGGAGAAATCAACATAGGTCTTGGTGGTGATTTCGCCGGCGACGACCACGAGCCCCGTGGTTACGAGCGTTTCGCAGGCAACGCGACCCATCGGGTCGTCTTTCATGACGGCGTCGAGGACGGCGTCGGAAATCTGGTCGGCTATTTTATCGGGGTGGCCCTCGGTGACGGATTCCGAGGTAAACAGGAACTTCTCATCGGCATGCGCCAAAACAGTATCCTCCCATGGAATGAAAGCAATGCGGGGGCGTATTTAGCTAATAGACGCGAAACCCACGAATAATGACGGTAGCATGCGGGTATAGGCGTGTCAACGCGATGCAGGGAAATGAGTTAAAGCAAAGGCGAACGGGGATATAGGGCATTGAAATGCGCGACAGTATAGGCAGCACCGGCTGGCTCTCGCGCTGCTATTTTCGCGCTGGTGCGGCGTCCAGATCACGGCGATAGAGAAGAAAGGCGCGGATAAATTCGTCGAGGTCGCCGTTGAGAACTTTGTCCACATCGCCACGTTCAACTCTCGTGCGTACGTCTTTAATCAGCTGGTATGGCTGGAGAGTGTAAGAACGGATCTGGCTGCCGAAGCTGATTTCGGGCTTGGAGGCGTCGAGCTTGCGCAGATCTTCGCGGCGCTTTTCGATTTCGACTTCGTAGAGTTGCGAGCGCAGCATCTTCATGGCGATTTCGCGGTTTTTGTGCTGGCTGCGTTCGTTCTGGCACTGGACGACGATGCCGGTCGGGATGTGCGTGATGCGCACGGCAGATTCGACCTTGTTGACGTTCTGGCCGCCGTGGCCGCCGGCGCGAAAGGTATCCACGCGCAAATCTTCGGGGCGGACGTTGATTTCGATCTGGTCGTCGATTTCGGGGATGACAAACACGGATGCGAAAGAAGTGTGGCGGCGCGCGGCTTGATCGAAGGGAGAAATGCGGACGAGGCGGTGGACGCCGCTTTCGCCGGAGAGCAGGCCGTAGGCGTTCTCGCCTTCAATCAGCACGGTGGCAGATTTGATTCCGGCTTCTTCGCCGGGCGTGGAATCGACGAGCGACGCGTGGAAACTTTTTTGTTCCGCCCAGCGCATGTACATGCGCAGCAGCATTTCGGCCCAGTCCTGCGATTCCGTCCCTCCCGCGCCGGGCTTGATGGTGACGATGGCGTTGAGGCGGTCGTTGTCACCGGCGAGGAGGGTTTTGGTTTCGAGGCCGGAAACGTACACATCCGCGACGGCGATTTCTTTGGCGATGTCTTCGAGCAGCGAAGCGCGTTGCGCGTCGTCTTTTTCTTCTTCGGCGAGATGGAAGTAAGTCTCCACGTCGCTCATCTTGCGATTGAGCGTGTCGTCGGCGTTGACGCGGTCTTCGATTATTTTGCGCTGCTGCAGGACGGCCTGGGCCTTTTCCTGATCCTGCCAGAAATCGGCGTCGCTGACTTTTTCTTCCAGTGCGGCTAGCTGCTGGCGGGCGGCTGGGGCGTCAAAGATAGCTCCGCACGAGCTCCATGCGCTTTTTGAGCTCGTCGTAGCGGTGCTGGATGTCTTCGATGTGTTCGGGCATGGAGATATCGTACACAGGTGCCGGGAAAATGGAAAATCGAAAATGGGTCACGCGAATCTTGTTCGTGCATATGGTCAAGTTGCGGCGTGCGGCATTCGGGCACGGCATGCCGTGCCCCTACTGAAAAGAATCCCTGCTCATCAGCTTCGCAAAGGACGTGTCGACGGGGTGAAGGCGGCGAAGGCAAGGATGGAGATGGAGGCTAGGAGGGAGAGCCAGCAGAGCCAGTCGCCGAAGCGGACGTACGGAGTAATATCGGAGCGGAAATCGTAGGGAGCTTCCAGCTCTCCGCGGATATCGGTGGCGAGGCTGGCGAGAGTGCGGCCATAGGGATCGATGGAGACGGTGAAACCGTTGTTCGTATCGCGCAACATCCAGCGGCGGCTTTCGATGGCGCGGACGCGCGACATCATCAGATGCTGGGCGGGAGCGGCGCTGCGACCGAACCAGCCATCGTTGGAGATGTTAATCAGCAGTTCGGCGCCGTTGGCGGCAAAGCGGCGAATTTCATCGGGGAAAATTGCTTCGTAGCAGATGAACGTGCCGAAGGGCCGGTCGGCGTGGCCTACCGCGTATTCGACGCCAGGTGTGAAATCGGAAATATCGGCGGTAAGGCGGCCGGCGAATGTGAGCCAGTCGCGCAGCGGGACATATTCGCCGAAGGGGACGAGGTGGATCTTGTTGTATGCATAAGTGCGGCGTCCCGAGGAATCGAGCAGAACGGCGCTGTTGTAGGCCGACCACTGATTCTTGGCGCTGCCGTTCGCATTTTTCTGCCAGTCCACAACACCGACAAGAAATTCGGTGCCGGATTCCCTGGCGATGCGAACTATGCGCGCGGCGAAGGTTGGGTCCTGCATGCTAAACGGCGCCGGCACCTCAGGCCAGACGATGAGGCCGGGAGTTTTTTTCGCCGCATCAATGCTGATTTGCGCGAGCTGGTCGAGTTCGCCGGAATGGATCTGCATCCAGTCCTCAGGATAGTGCTCGGATTGGGGGAAATTTGTCTGGATGAGATGCGCGATATGGTGCGGCGTTGCGATGGGCACCAGATAGCCGCTGATGCCGATCACGATGAGGGCAAGCGTTACGACGAGTGCGAATTTCCAGGCTTGGCGCTGCTGCAACAAGACGACGTAGGCGAGAAACGAACCATAGGCGGCAATCACAAAAGACAGGCCCCAGATTCCGGTAATGGGCGTGAGTTGCAGAAGAGCGAGGCTGTTGCTCGCGGCGTAGCCGGTGAGATTCCACGGGAAGCCGATGTAGGGAAGATGCGTGCGAGCAAATTCCAGCGTGACCCAGAAAAATGGAGCCAAGACACACGCGAGGGCGACACTTTTTCTCCGCGCGACGAGTGCGACGCTCATCGAGAATGTGGACCAGATGATTCCGCCCGCGATTCCGAAAAGGCTAAGGATTCCTACGGAGAGCCACGGGGCGACGTTGCCGTATTGACGCATCACTGTGGCGATCCACGGCAGGCAAATAGGATAGAAAACAAAAGCGTGAAGGAAACCGTAGAGCGGAGCTTCGCGCGGCGGCGCCCCGATCGAAGCGAGGACAAGCATGCCGATCGAAATCCAGGCGAGCAAAGGCAAATTGTAATCAGGAAAAGACAATGCCAAGGCAATGCCGCTGCCCAGGGCGAGCAGGACTCGCGTCTGCCGGCTGAATGTCATCTAGCGTTTGATTATAGACTTGAAACCGGCTTGTTCGAGAGCGCGCTTGGAAGCGTCGGCGGATTTTTCGTCAGCGTACGGGCCCACTTGGACGCGGTAGAAATTGTCGGTGGTGGGCGTGACAACGAAAGACGGAAACCCTTTTTGCTGGATGGCGTCCGCCATAGCAAGGGCGTCGCTCTGGCGCGTGAGGGCGGAAACCTGCAGGACAATTGAGCTCTTCCCCATCTTCGGCGGCTGGAAGCGGCCTGCAGGCGTTGTAGAAGCGACTGGCTTTGTTTTCGCTCCCGGTGAGGAAGAAATCGCCGTGTTGCGAGTTCCCGCCGCCGCGTCGTCGGCTGCGTCTGGATTCTTGTTTGACGACTTCCCGGAACAATCCCAATCGCCGGATCCT